>Ga0075030_100000978_pt1 | contig 25615 bp, 21 predicted proteins | sample LitLauG_LLR_2012_FD_71393 | JGI IMG/M metagenome (GOLD analysis project Ga0075030, IMG submission 71393) | Freshwater sediment microbial communities from Pennsylvania, USA - Little Laurel Run_MetaG_LLR_2012 | ecosystem: Environmental > Aquatic > Freshwater > Creek > Sediment | place: USA...
TCTGCTTCAATCTGCTTTCGCTGAGTTACGCGCAGGGCCAGCGGGTGGTCGATTTGAAGGTGGTGGAAGAGGTCATCAACGATCTGGACATCAGCCAACACGTGACGGAGTTGCCTCCCCGTCCGCCCTCAGACGGGAAGCCCCTCCACGTGGCCGAGACGCACATTGCGAGAAGCACTAGCTGCGATCCTCTCACTCCACTCGAGGCCAAGGCCTACCTGCAGCAATTGGTCGTTCAACTGAGAGATTCGAAGCGAAATTAGGGTGGCCTTTCCCCTGTTACTTCACGTTACCCTGTGCGATGAGCTGAGTTACCTAGGCTTGAAGGGCTCTCAACTACACCTGCAGCGCGTGGTACGGCGTCAAGTAAGGGCGACATTTCCGTGTTGCATGTTGGCTAACAGCGAATTTTTCAACAATTGGGTGAAGCAAAATGTCTAAGCATACGGCACCATTGATCACAGTTTGTGTCTGTACAATTTTCTTCGGCATAGTTTTTGGTGCGGCTCAAGAAGGTCGACCAGTAACTCCCGCGCCGCAGAGCGCAACCGCACAGGCCGCGGCTCCATCCGGACAACAGAGTTTAAATATGCCACGCCTTAGTGACCGCTATCCACGGTACAAGATAGCGCCGGGTGATGCGTTCGATCTCGCGTTTGAATTCAGCCCCGAATTTAATCAATCTGTGATCGTGCAACCGGATGGTTTCATTACTCTAAAAGATATCGGGGATGTGCACATTGCCGGAGAAACGGTGCCGTCCGCTACCGAACGCATACGGACTGCCTACCAAAAGATTCTGGCCAACCCGAACATCAGCATTGTGCTCAAGGACTTTAATCGGCCTTATTTCACAGCGAACGGCGAGATCGGAAAACCTGGAAAGTACGAACTGCGGTCCGATACGACAGTCACCGAGGGCATCGCAATAGCGGGCGGGTTCTTGCCAAGTGCGAAGCACTCCCAGGTACTTCTGTTTAGGCACGTGTCCGACGAATGGGTCCAGGCGAGGATCATCAACGTGAAGAGGATGTACAAGAAGGGCGACCTAAAAGAGGACATGTACCTGCAGCCCGGTGACATGTTGTATGTGAGAAAAAATGCCATATCCAAGATCGAACCATTCTTGCCCAAGTCGGCAATATCAGCGTACGCCACCACTTTCTAGCGCTTCGAACGCGCCGTATCCCAGGCGAGGTCTACTATGACGAAACACGAAGACAATTTATTTGCCTCAAACACTGATCATCAACATCCCTTGACCTTGCGGGATATCGCACAGGCAGTCTTTCGCCACAAACGAGCGGTGATCATTTGTTTCAGCACGCTGTTTGTGGCTACTATACTGTACTGCTTTGTTCTGCCGCCGAAGTACGAATCTGAGACCAAGATCCTGATTCAAAAAGACACCCGCCTCGATCCGATGGTGTCGACTCTAGCCGAGCAGCAACTCCCGATGATGGCGCATAGCGAGGTCACTGAAGAGGATATAAATTCTGAAGTTGAGGTGATCCTCAGCGACGATGTGCTCCATAAAGTTGTGGCCACCCTGGGCGCCGACAACATGAAAGCGCCTGGCATACCGGATCCAATGAGTTTGGTGATGGGACTGATTGACGGCAACGATCCGAAGAAGAAAGTGGCCAGACTGGTCGACGACCTCCAACACAGGCTCGATGTGGAACCGGTGAAGAAAAGCAACATCATCACCATAACCTATGCCAAGCGGAGTCCCACGCTGGTCACAAAGGTCTTACGCGCGTTGGATGACGCGTACATCGAAAAGAATATGCAAGTACACCGGCCATCGGGGCAGTTCGAGTTTTTTGAGGAGAAAACCAACGACTACCGGAACAAGCTGGCAGCCGCGGAAGACCAACTCCTGAAATTTTCGCAAGCGCCTGGTGCGGTCAAACCCGGCCTGGCGAGAGACATAGCGCTGCAAAAACTGAGCGAATTCAGCGCCAACCTGCATGACACTCGCGCCCTCATTGCCGACACCCAGGACCGCATTCACATGCTCGAGAAGGAAGAGGCAACAGTTCCCGAGCGCTTGACCACAAGCAGTCGCCGGCTCGACAACCCGGAGTTGATGATGCAGATGAAGAACGCATTATTGACTCTGGAATTGAAACGCACGGAGTTGTTGAGCAAATTCCAGCCCGATTACCGGCCCGTGCAGGAAGTCGAACAGGAAATAAGCAAGACCAAGGCTGCCATTGCAGCTGAGAACAGCGCCCTGTTGAGGGATGATACGACCGATGTCGATCCCGCTCATACGTGGGTTGAGACCGAACTAGCCAAAGCAAGAGCAGATTTGAAGGGATTGGAGGCGCGGGCCACCGCTACCGAACAGAATATTCGCGAATACCAGGCGGTCACTCATGATCTCCAAAACAAGGAAATTACTGCGGAAGATCTACAGCGCGATGTCAAAGCGGCCGAGGGAAATTACCTGCTGTATCTCCAAAAGCGCGAAGAAGCGCGTATTGCTGACGCTCTCGACAAGAGCCACATCTTGAACGCCACCATCGCCGAGCCGCCCACCGCCCCGATCCTGCCCAAGCACTCACCATTCTTGCTCGCGTTTATCGGTCTGGTTGCGTCAGTTACAGTGAGCCTTGGTTTAGCGTTCACGCTCGACTTCGTGGACTCGTCTTTCCGCACGCCACGAGAAATTGAAGCCGCTCTGAATCTGCCTGTTCTAGCTGCCGTGCCTCTCCATGACAACCGGAATGGCGGGAAAGAGAATGGCAACGGTCGGCCATACGAGGATTTAGACATAACTGAACCCAGTATGCGCGCGTGATGGGCCATTTCGGCTTGTCCAAATCCGTAATCAAACAATCGAACAAGGATCTGAGCCGGGGCCCCACAACGCTTCCCGGCCCGAGAGTGAAATGAGCCATGAGCAGAAACTTTGAAATCCTGAGCAAAGCGCTTCAGGAAGACCTGATGCAAGTGGAGTCTGGCCCTGTAGAGGTAGCGGCAGACTCGTTAGCTGGATCCAGCGAACCTGAAGAGTCGGTGCCCCAAGGCCCGGAGGAACCGCAACTGAGAAATCTGGTGCAACGGGTTTTCCTCGGCGCTGGGGCAGAGGCACCGCGGATGCTCGGGTTTGCGGCGGTGGAAGCAGGTGCGGGATGTAGCTGGGTCTGTTCGCGTGTGAGCAGGATTTTGGCGGCGCACGTGGCCGGATCGGTCTGCGTTGTCGATGCGAACATGCACACCCCGGGTTTGCACACGCAGTTTGCGGTCACAAATCGCGCAGGCGTGAACGAGGCACTGCTCCAGACGGAGCCGCTGGCGAACTACGCCCAGTCACTCTTCGGCAAGAAATTGTGGCTTGTCAGTTCGGGGCATCGCAACTCAGAGTTGGACGCGGGAGCCATCTCGGAGCGTATGCGCTCACAGATTGCGGGCTTGCGCAACCAGTTTGGGTATGTTTTGCTGGATCTGCCTCCGTTGAACAAGTATGCCGATGCGATCGTGCTCGGCGGCGCGTGCGACGGAATCATTCTCGTCCTGCGAGCCAACGCGTCGCGTCGCGACACGGCGATTAAGGCGGTAGCCGATCTCAAAGCGGCCAATGTCAATGTGCTCGGTGTTACCTTGAACCAACGGACGTTTTCTGTACCGGATGCAATCTACCGTCGCCTGTAGTGCGCAGTATTGTAACCACCCCGCCTGCGTCTCCCTTCCCCACCTAAAAGCCACCAAACACTCATTCTCTCCGTTTCTATGGGTTTATCGAAAATCATATCAACGACGGTGGAAACCGACGGACGCTGCGCGCCCGTGGAAGCTGTGGGCCTGCCCATTGATTCGGTAGTGCTCGAAGGACAGCGATACCGGCCGCTGTATTTCTGGAGTAAGCGTGCGTTGGACGTTGTTCTGTCCGTTTTCCTCTTAGTAGCTTTCTCTCCCGTCTTATTGGCCCTCGCCATTCTCATCAAGCTGGACTCTGTCGGCCCGGTAATCTTTGTCCAGCAGAGGGTGGGAGTAACGCCTTACGTCAGGAGAAAACGCATCCGATGGAAGCTGCGAAGCTTTGCATTTTTCAAGTTTCGTTCCATGGTGCAAAATGCCGATCCTTCCTGGCATCAAGAGTCAGTTCGCGAGTTCTGCTCAAGCACAACGGAAACGCCAGGGCGGAGTACCCGATCGAAAGTCCATGACACAAGAGTGACCCGGTTGGGGCGATTCCTGCGTAAGACAAGCCTGGACGAGTTGCCTCAACTGATTAATGTGCTCAAGGGAGAGATGAGCCTGATAGGACCGCGGCCTGTGCCTTTGTACGAGGTCGCGTTATACCAGGAGCACCAATACAAGCGGCTGGCCGCCATCCCGGGAATTACAGGGATTTGGCAGGCTAGTGGACGATGCCGAGTGCCATTCGAGGAAATGGTACGAATGGATATTCATTACGCTCGACACGCCTCACTATGGCTCGATATCAAGATTCTTTTCTTGACCATACCGGCGGTTATGTTTGCACGAGGTGCCGAATAAACACTCCAAAGGGGGAGTCTATGCACGACAGAGATGGGCGGTTGGGAGTTGCTGTAATTGGCTGCGGCTACTGGGGAAAGAACTATGTCCGAGTGTTCAGCGAACTGCCCGAATCGAGGCTGGTCGCGATATGTGATCAACAGCCGGATCGCCTCCAAGAGATGGCCAAGCGCCATCCGGGCCTGAACTTATCATCAAAACTTGACGAGGTACTGGCGCGCGAGGACGTGGAAGCAGTTGTCGTGTGCACCGAGCCAGCCAGCCATTACAGTGTGGCTCGGGCCTGCATGGAAGCCGGCAAGCACGCCTTAGTGGAAAAGCCGCTTACAACCTCGCTCGCTCAGGCGGAGGAGCTGTCCATTGTCGCCGAAGCGAATTCCGTGACTTTAATGGTCGGGCACACGTTCATTTACAACGCAGGAGTCAGGAAGGTTAAAGAATATATTGATCAAAGCGATCACGTGTATTACTTGTATGCCCGGCGCACGAACCTCGGTCCGATTCGGCGCGATGTTAATGCGCTATGGGACTTGGCCACACATGATATCGCCATCTTCAACTATCTGCTAGACGAGGTTCCGACCTGGGTAAATGCGGTCGGAGCAAAAGTGCTACGAAACTGTCGTGAGGATGTCGGCTTCGTCATTCTTGGGTACAGCAATGGTGTGGTCGGCCATCTGCACGTTAGTTGGGCAGATCCAAACAAGACGCGTGAAACTGTCGTAGTTTGTAGCGATAAACGAATCGTGTTCAATGATCTCAACTCTCTAGAACAAGTTCGAGTATTTGAAAAAGGAGTCCAGCTGATGGAGAGCAGTGAGCCCTCCAACTTCGGGGAATATCGCTTGCACCTTCGTGATGGCAACATCTTGAGCCCGAAAATAGAAGCCACCGAACCCTTGAAGGAGCAGTGCCGACATTTCCTGCACTGCGTAACGAAAGGGGAACGCCCCATTACCGACGGCTGGGCAGGCGCGGACGTGCTCCGAGTTTTGGAAGCGATTGATCGTTCAATTCGAAACGGTGGTACACAGATGGAGGTGGAACAGAATGGCCACTATTCCCGCCAAAACGTTGCTTAATGAAGTGCGGTTCGTTGACCTGGGTGCACAGTATCGCGCCATCGCAACAGAAGTCGATCAAGCGATGGCCGCGGTGTTGCGTGATACCGATTTCATCTTGGGGCGCGCTGTAAACCAGTTGGAAGAAGAATTTGCCGCCTTTTGCGAGAGCTCTTACGCCGTGGGCGTCGACTCTGGTACTTCGGCCCTCGAACTTTCGCTCCGCGCCTTCGATATCGGTCCGGGCGACGAAGTGATTACAGTTGCCAACAGTTTTATCGCCTCAGCATTAGCTGTTTCGCATGCTGGTGCGAAGCCGGTGCTCGTGGATTGTAATCCTGAGTACTACACGATGGACGTCTCATGCCTGGAACAGGCGATCACCCCGCGTACCCGTGCAATTATTCCAGTACATCTTTATGGCCAGCCGGCGGACATGGACCCAATCCTCGAAATCGCTCAAAAAAATGACCTGGTAGTCATCGAGGACGCTTGCCAAGCGCACGGCGCTACCTATAAGGGCAAACGCGCCGGTTCTCTGGGGCATGCGGCTGCCTTCAGCTTTTATCCGGGCAAGAACCTCGGGGCCTATGGGGATGGCGGAATGGTCGTGACCAAGGATCCCCATATTGCCAAAGCCCTGCAGAAACTTCGCAACTATGGGCAAGAGCAGAAATACAAACATGTATCGAAAGGTTACAATCGTCGCCTAGATACGCTGCAAGCCGCCATATTGGGTGTCAAGCTGCATCATCTAGATTCCTGGAACAACTCCCGCCGTCGGCTTGCACGTTTGTATAATGAATCTCTCAAGGACACAGGTGTAATCACTCCTGATGCGGCGTCGTACGCCGAGTCGGTCTGGCATCTGTATGTCATACGAACCAGGAACCGCGCTTCGCTTCAGGCGCATCTTGCCAGCCAGGGCGTCATGACCGGAATTCATTATCCAATTCCTATCCATCTCCAACCCGCGTATTCTGATCTAGGTTACAAGAAAGGCGATTTTCCGGTTACCGAGGGCTACGCTGAGGAAGTGCTCTCGCTCCCGATGTATGCAGAGCTGCCAGTGGACGCGGTTCAATATGTAGCCAATAGCATTCGGGATTTTAACTCCTAAACCCTGATTCCCGAGGCCTCCGGGGCTTCGTTCTAGACATGTCGGACAACCTCCTAATTACAGTCGGCCAGCGCTCACCTGAGTTCAGCAATAAGCGGTGGTACGCTTCTGGCAAGAGTGTCCTTGGGAGCATGCTTTCGACGGTATTCGCTCCGGTCTCCGCCATGGTTAAGGGAGGGCGCGAGTTTCTGTTGGCGATCGCGATTCTCAATATCCCCCTGCAGATTGGCGCCCACCCTTTTTATGACGACGACCTTGCTGCCCAGGGGGCCCTGGGTGGGTTGGACCTGTCGGTTACAGTTTTGGCTTTGGCCGCGTTGTATGTGATGTGGCTTGTCGAGTTCCTGCTCAACCGAGTGTCGCGCCCTCCAGTTCCGCGCCTCACTTGGAGTGTAGTTCTTTATGGTGTTGCCGCCGCATTGTCGCTGGGTGTAGCCAAGGACGTGAAGCTAGGCTCCTTTCAGCTGTTCGTAATCGTGGAAGGGCTTCTGTTGTTCGTTTATCTTGCCAGTTGGGTTCGGACCCGGGAAGACGTCGATTTCGTGCTGCGCTTCCTCTTTCTCGGCCTGATTTTGGAGAGTCTGCTGATGATGTACCTCAGCGCTTCGGGTCAAGAGAGTTTCAAGTTTGCCGGCATGAAGGCGTCAGTGGTTGATCAGGATCCCTATTCTTCGCCTTCCGCGCTTGGGCTGCCACGCGTGGGTGGCACCGTAGGGTCACCGAATGGTTGTGCCGGGTACATCGCAATGCTGTTGGCACCTGCGATAAGTGTTTTGTTTACCAAATACAGACAATCTCTCAAGTCGCTTGCCCTGCTCGCGTTTTTTATGGGCGGCATTGCTTTGGTGCTAACTTTTTCCCGGGGCGGGTGGCTCGCATCCTTCATCTCCGTGACCCTTCTTTTTGGGTTTGCGGCACGCCGGATTCGCATACCGCGGAAGATACTGTTCACCGGGGTCGCCCTCATCTTAGTTGCTGGTGTAATCTTCAAAAGCGCAATCAGCGACCGTTTAACGAATAGTGATCAGGGAGCGGCCGAATCTCGCATTCCGCTGATGCACACGGCGCTGGAGATGATCGCCGATAATCCAATTCTGGGAGTTGGCGTCAACAATTATCCCCTTCGCATGCAGGAATATGCCACCCCCGATGTGCAATGGCTGTACACCGTGCACAACAAGTATTTGTTGGATTGGGCAGAAATGGGCATCGGCGGCCTGTTTGCCCTTGTATGGTTCTTGGTCTCAGTGATTCGCCGCGGCCTTCAATCCTGGAAATCAGGCGATCCCTTCTTATCGCCGATTGCGATGGGTCTGACCGCAGCCATGATCGGTACTGTGCTGCACATGATGGTTGAACTCTATCGTGACGCCTTGGTCGTCTGGGTGGGGGCTGCTCTCATCATGGCTATATGGCATCAGACGCAAATGAAACTTCCTCAGCATTCTGCTCTTGGCATTCAGAACACAGGTCGACCCTGAGCTAAACAACGTTGACCAGCCAAGCAAATACGTTCTTCCGCCGAATGCACCCTCACCGGCCATGATTACCAAAAGTACGCCGCAGGTATACCGCGGCGTCCTCGGAGAGGCGGCGCCGAGACTGGTAGCCTGCGCGTAAGGTAACGATGGCGCCACGTTAGTTTATGAATGTATTGCTCACAACCGCGATATATCCGACGGCAGAGAATCCCGCGTTCGGCTCCTTTGTCCGCACCCAGGCCGAGGCACTCCGGAAGGCCGGAGTCGACGTCGATGTGCTCGTGCTCAACGGCAGATTTCGGAAGCTCATCTACCCTAAAGGGATTTTTCAATTACGAAAACGCCTTTCTTCGGGATCCACGAGGCAGTTGGTTCACGCGCATATCAGCTTTGCGGGAATGGTTGCGCGGACACAGTTTAAGTTGCCGGTGGTTGTCACTTACCACGGCAGCGACCTGTTGGGCGCGATAAACGAAAAAGGAAAGACAACTTCCTTCAGCAAGATGGCGGTTGCTGCTGGCCAAGTTCTGGCGGAATGGGTGGACGCCGTCATCGTGCAAAATGAGGAAATGGCCAGTAAACTCAAACGGAAAAAGGGCGTTTACATCATCCCTTGCGAAGTGGACTTTGACCTGTTTCGACCGCACCCGCGAGATGACGCACGGGCTGCACTCGCTTTGGATCGCAACAAGAAATATCTGCTGTTTGCGGCTAACCCAGCCGTTGCTGTGAAGCGGTTCCCCCTTGCGAAACAGGTAGCCGATCATCTCCGTCAACAAGATCCAGCGGTCGAACTCGTGGTCGCCCACCGGGAGCCCCAGGACCGGCTGGGTCTTTTGATGAGCGCTTGTGATGCCTTAGTTTTTCCCTCCTACCAGGAGGGGTCGCCCAACATAATCAAGCAAGCCATGGCCTGTAATTTGCCGATCGTAGCTACTGATGTGGGCGACGTTCGGCAAATCATCGGCAAGACGCCCGGCTGCTTTATTTGCGCACCCGATGTGGCTGACTTCGCGGCCCGGCTGACAGAAATTCTGGGATCTCGCCGCCGGACTAACGGGCGTGAACAGGTACGGCAATTCTCCGGGACAGCGATGGCTCAAAAGCTCATCCGTGTCTACGAAGAGACACTGGAGCGGCGAGCATCGTAGGGTCTAGCGGACAAGTTCCGCTCGTGCAGTTTCCAACAACTCATGGAGGTTACGGCCAGAATGAACCGCGCGGCAGATGCACCTGGGCGGGTACTAATGATCGTAGAGAATAACTCTTACCCGCGCGATCCCAGGGTTCGGAGAGAGGCGGAAGGCCTGGCTGCGGCGGGTTACGCGGTTTCCGTCATCAGCCCGGCCCTGCCGAAACAGGCCTTGCACGAGACCATGGGTGGAATCTCTGTGTACCGTTATCCCGGACCTCCGGAAGCGCATGGTTTCTTTACCTACGTCTGCGAGTACGCGTACTCCATGGCAGCAATTTTCGTGATCTCTTTGTGGGTGTTTTTCAGGCGAGGCTTCGATGTTATCCATGCCGCCAACCCGCCTGATACTCTCGTGTTCATTGCTGCGTTCTACAAGATACTGGGCAAACGATTCATTTTTGACCACCATGACCTCGCCCCAGATATGTACTACGCTCGTTTTGAAGGGCGAGGCAATCGAGCGGTCTATCGAGTGTTGTACTGGTGCGAAAAACTCTCCTGCCAGCTTGCCGACCACGTGATCGCCACGAATCAGTCGTATAAACGTATTGAAATGGAGCGGCACCAGGTACCCGAGGAACGTATCACGGTAGTCCGCAATGGACCCGATCCCAAGAAACTGCGGGCCGTAGAACCCGATCCCGTCCTCCGGAAAAGGGCGGGAACGATCATCGCCTTCGCGGGTATTGTCGGGTATCAAAACGGGACCCCGTTGCTGATGAAGGCTCTGCGCAGCCTGGTTTACGATCTCGGAAAGCGGGACGTGCTTTTTGCCGTTATCGGAGACGGGCACGCGCTGCCGGAGTTGAAAAGGCTGGCACGCGAGTACGCGCTCGAGGACTACGTCTGGTTTACAGGCTGGGTAGATGATCCCACTGCTTACATCCGCTATCTTTCCACGGCGGACATCTGCGTTGAACCCACCCCGTCGTGTACTTCGAACGATGCGTCCACCATGATCAAACTGATGGAGTACATGGCCCTTGGGAAACCCTCGGTGGCGTTCGATCTACCGGAACACCGTTACTCGGCGCAATCGGCTGCGCTGTACGCCAAACCGAACAGCGAACTGGATCTGGCCCGAGGCATAGCGGAGCTTATCGATGATCCGCAGCGGAGGCAGACGATGGGCTCGTTTGGCCGCAGCAGAATCGAGACCGATTTGGCCTGGTCGCACTCACTGCCCAATCTCCTGGAGGTTTATCGTCGCGTGCTACCCGGGCGTTTGGCACAGCATTCCACCGCAGTACAAACAGGTGACTAAGACGGGCACGAACGGGCCAATATGAACGACACTGTGTACGTCCATCCCAAGGCCGTGGTCGAATCTCAAAAGATCGGGGACGGCACTCGCATCTGGGCTTTCAGCCACGTGATGAGGGATGTCTCGATCGGAGACAACTGCAATGTCGGCGAGCATTGCTTTCTGGAAACAGGGGCGAGTGTGGGGAGCAACGTCACCATCAAGAACGGAAATATGATCTGGGAGGGCGTTACATTAGAGGATGGGACATTCGTTGGTCCCGGGGTCTTCTTCACGAATGATCTTTACCCCAGGTCCCCGCGCCTGCCAGCGGCGCGAGCGCGCTACCAAGGAAAAGATTGGCTGGTCCGCACATTGGTGCAACATGGTGCTTCGATCGGAGCGGGTGCGGTCCTAGTCGCTGGAATCACTGTGGGATCCTTTGCCATGGTGGGAGCCGGGACGGTTGTCACGAAAGATGTGCTTCCCCATGCTCTCGTGGTTGGAACTCCGGCTCGTGTGATCGGTTGGGTTTGTCAGTGCGGTCATCGTCTGGCATTCGAACAAGGAGAGGCAAAGTGCTCCGAGTGTTGCGCGGAGTACGTTAAAACCGGCGAACTAGTGGCCCTAAAAGTGAGCGAACGAAGTGCAGGCGCATTGTGAACCAGCCACGTACAGTCTTCAAGAACACGTTCGCGATGGGCCTTGCTCAGGTGATCGACAAGGCCATCTCGGTGTTTCTCGGGATTTTTGTGGCACGCAAGCTGGGGGCGCACGGCCTGGGTCTGTATTCCGCGGCCATGGTCTATTACGGACTGCTGTTCATGGCGGCAGAGTTCGGGGCCACAGTGTACCTTACACGAGAAATCTCGAAGGATCATACTCAGACCAGCCGGTACGTTGTTCACTTGGCTGTGCTGAGCGGGGCGCTGGCGGTGAGCTTCGCGATCATCGCCCGAATCATCATGCCTTGGTTGGGCTACTCCCGAGAGTTGCAACGGTGTCTGTACGTCATTATTTGGGCCATCATCCCTGCGGTTTTGAAAGCCATTCAGGAAGGGGTTTTCATCGCCTACCAAAGGGCCGAATTCCTGACCTATTCTTCTGCCATTGCCGCGATCGTCAATGTGGGAGTCACACTATATTTCCTGTGGCACGGCTTTGGGGTCGTGAGCCTGCTGGCTGCTTTTGTGGTGGTGCAGTTTGTCGTAACGGCGTTCTATTTTCTTTCAATCAATCGCCAGATAGTGAGACTGCACTGGGAATTCTCTTTCGGCTTCGTTTGGAAAGTAGTGCGTGAGATGAAGGCGTTTACCGGATCATCCCTGGTGCAAGGCCTTTTTTCCCGCCCTGAGATAATTCTGCTTTCCTTTACCAAGAATGATACTCAAATTGGGTTTTACAGTGCAGCGCTGCGCCTGTTGGACATATGGCAGCTGATTCCCCGCGTCTATATGACCAGTGTGTACCCCGTTCTTACGAAGTACCACCATACCGGAGATGATAGGGCCCACAGAGTGCGGTCGAAATCGATCAAGTATCTGCTCGCGTGGACATTCCCGGTGACGGTCGGCATGTTCATACTGGCACGCCCCATTCTGCAGTTGTTGTATGGTTCCGGTTTCGAACCATCCGTGCCGGTCTTGCGTGTCCTAGTATGGATCATACCGCTGTCAACTTTGTTAACTGTTGTCTGGCGGGTCCTTTCCGCGCGAGGGGACCACGGGGATGTCTTTAGTATGCAGATCATCAGCTTACTGGCACGCTTCGGTGTTGGCTATCTACTCATACGGTGGTTTGCGTCCCTCGGCGCGGCAATCTCCAGTGTATTCAGCGGGCTGCTGCTGCTGGCTCTCGTCATATACCAACTGCGCCGTGACGGCACTCGTCTCAACTTTCTTCACCTCACGGGAAGACTGGGATTGGCGACCGCTGGTATGGCAGTGGTCACGTTCATTGTCCAGAAATATGTCAACTTTTGGGTGGCGGTGTCTGCAGGCGCGGCCAGCTACGTTGCCATGGTGCTGCTGTTCAAGGCTTTCTCTGCCGAAGATTTCTCGACTTTCCGAAAACTCTGGCGTGTTCAAAGCACCTGATATTCACCTTATATTGTTGTTTTAGGCAAATGGATCTTAGAGCCCACAGCGAAGAATTATTACGAAGGATCGATACATCACTGAAGCGGCACGGTATCCGCGGCTTCGTCAAGCTTCGTATCCGGAAAGCCAAGCTTTTTTTCGCGTGTCAGGGTCTCGGGCGACAATGCCCTTTCTGTCATATGGCCCTCCGCCGCTTCATTCCATATGCTGGTAAACCTTCGCCGCTTTTCGAGCAGGAGCACATTATCGGCGGCGGTCCTGACGATAATGCGTTCTGTCCTTTCTGCAAGTCCAACGCACGAGAACGGCATGTCTACCTTTTCCTAAAGACCTGCACCGCGGTATTTAAGAATCCGCTTCGCATGCTGCACCTCGCGCCTGAAAAGAATCTGCAGCGCATTTTGAAGCGTTGCGAAAACATCCGATACGTCAGTGCCGACCTTGCTTCGTCTCTCGCTGCCTTGCGAACGGATATCACCGCGCTGTGCTTCGTGGACGAGAGCTTCGATGTGGTTATCTGTAATCACGTTTTGGAGCACATTCCGGATGACCGCCGAGCAATGCGCGAAATCATTCGTGTTCTGAAGCCCGGTGGTTGGGCCATACTCCAGGTTCCGATCGCGGCGTCGCGGATTGCAACTGTGGACGGGCCCTCGGTTTCCAGCCCCAGCGAACGCCTCCGCCTCTTCGGGCAGGACAATCACGTCCGGCTGTACGGTAGGGATTACGCGGGCAGACTCGAAGCTGCAGGGTTGGTCGTAGAACTGCACAGCCTCCCGAACGTGAATGGCGATTCCTATGCACGTCGCTTCGGTCTGTTGCCAGACGAGGATATCTATTTAGCCAGAAAGCCGAGCTCAACGACCCAGCATTCGCTACCCCCGAATGAGCGCCGCGACTATGCAACTACTGAAGACTCGAGTATTTGACGAAACGGCCGTCGGGTGGGGAGCTGCAATAGACGAGAGCATCCAGAAGCAGCGCAATCTTCGGGGCGAACTTTTTGTTGGCGCAGCTGTTAACCTCATTCAACCTTAAATGCTTGACTCGGTCCTTTCCCGAATTCCCAAACTGATTCGTTTCGCGCAATCTGGTGCATGGCGTGATAAGCAGATTTGGACTGGGGAAATGGATTCGCTCTCATAATCACTCAGCCGGCTTGCATTAAAGCTTAGGAACCTCGGTGTCCCCGTAAATGATTTCGGCCACTTCAGCAAGAACGGTCGTCGTGAGGCATGCTCTCCCGTATCTCTGCAGATACCTGGGAGTGAATGCCGCACTTAGAGCGGCGCAGTCAAAACGGCTGCTGGTGCTTTCTTATCATGGCGTAGTGTGCGATGAGGATTACACCTGTGTTCATTCCGACTACACAGTTGGTCTAAAGACATTCCGGGAGCAAATGGCGATTCTGAGTTGCTATTTCCAGCCCATCACCGTCTCAGACCTGGCAGATTGGTGGGCGGGAAAAGCGGAATTGCCCAGGCACTCGGTTCTGGTTACGTTCGATGACGGCTACATGAATAATTTGACCAACGCCGCACCCGTGCTGCTCCAGTACGGCGTTCCCGCTGTGATTCATGTTTGCACTGGCTACATCGACAAGACGCGGATCCTTTGGATACTTGAGATCTACCGGCGTGTACTAGAGTGGCCGAAAAGCACAATCCCCATGCCGGGGTCGGAGGTCGACAAAAGGGTTGACGATCCGGTTGAGCGCAAGCTGGTGGCATCTTCGGTGAGGCAGGCGTGCAAGAGCCTTCCACTCGAGGAGTGTGAACGCTATCTGAATCGGCTCCGTGAAATCGATTCTCCGGAATCGGACGGGCGTGATCAGGAGGTCTTTGGTTTTCTTTCTTGGGACGCCGTCCGGACGTTGAAGAAGAAGGGATTTGAGATCGGATCGCATACCATCGAGCACCCGATTCTGACACGCATCCCGGAGGAGGGCTTGGATCAGGAACTTCGGGGAAGCAAGCTTGCTATCGAAGAGCAAATCGGGGGTAATTGCCGGTGTTTCGCGTACCCTAACGGGAAAGAAGAAGACATTTCGAAGACCATCACCGAGCGGGTCGAACAAGCTGGTTACGATTTTGCCTTTACGACTATGGAGCAGTTTTGTTCAAGAAGTGAGAGCCCGTTCCAGCTTGGGCGCATCTCCATTCCCGGAGGCCTGAGTGTAAATGGTTTCCATGCCCGACTCAGCGGGGCTCATGCCTTATTGAAGCGACACATACGATGATGATAGGTGTTATCTTTACGTCTGTTGATCTGCGCGTCACCTCTGGTTCGGATCGTGCCAGGCTCCGCACCTACCGGACGAGCCGCTTGGGACGTTTCGACTGGACAGAGTCCCTCATGCCTACTTTTGGTTTCGCACGACATAGCACAGCAGCGCACTCGGACGATCTAGGGGGTGTCTCGTGGCACCAGATACAATGATTTGTGACCCGACCGGTGTCAAAAGTGGCGTTCAAAACGCCAGGCCTGTCTTTATTCTCGGTATTGCCGAACGAAGCGGCACAAACTTTTTGCAGGATCTCCTTCGTTTGCACCCTGATTGTGATGTGGACGGATTGGAGCTGGAAGAAGATCATTTTGTCGATTTTTCCGATTTACTGCTCAGGTTTGTGCAATCGGCTTCCAGAAGTTGGAAGATGTGGTGGGGCCCGGAACAGCTCGAGAGAGAGCGCGATCTGGTTCTTCGTTGCTTGGGGGACGGACTAATCTCGTACTTGAAGATGCAAGTCGTGAACCGCCGATCTCTAAACCGGATGTATCCCGTCGATAAGGAGCTCAAAGTGCTGGTCACGAAGAGCCCCAGCGTCAATAATGTCGAGATGTTCTTCCGCCTGTTCCCGGACGCAGATTTGATCATTCTGATTCGTGATGGAAGGGCCGTAGTGGAATCGGCGGTTCGAACGTTCTTTCGACGTTTTAACAAAGCCTCGCGGCAGTGGGTCGATCGAGCTGAAGAGGTCCTCCGCTTTGTTGGGAACGATTCCAACCGCGAACGACGATTTCTGCTGGTCAAATACGAAGACCTGTACGGCCACTGTGACCATGAAATCCGAAGGATTCTTTCCTTCTTGCGTTTGGATGAGACGCGGTACAACTTCGAGGCGGCAACCAACCTACCAGTGCGGGGATCCTCGAGCCTGCGCCGGGAGGGTGCTGCACCGACAAGCTCCACGGCGCGCGGGGTAGCGCCGGGAATCCACTGGCAGCCGGTACCCAAGACCGCGGATTTCAATCCACTTGCCCGCTGGACTCATTGGAAGCGAGCGCAGCACGAGAGATTCAACTGGATTGCTGGCGATAGCCTAGCGGCATTGGGTTACGAAAAGAAGGTGTATCCGACGCATCACTGGTTCTGGGCTGTCTGGAATTTTGTACTCGACAGTCTCCCGATTGAAGACACGGTTTGGCTGTTTCGTAGGGTCCGCCGCGAACTAAAAACGCGCCCGGACAAGTTAAGAGCCTTACACGACCTGGCATCCAAAGCATGGACTGGTTTTAAATCGTCCTCTCCAGCCACCCGCGGAACGGGCCGGTCCCGCGTTTAGCAGCGTCTCATTCCACGAAAAGGAGCCCGGCAGGGGCTCGAGATGCCCAGGCTAGAAACTCCTCGTCAACGTCGCAAGATGATATCTCCATTCCTGAGGCAGCTAAATCTTACATACAATGATGAAGCGAACCGGTTCTCTTACGTTCCGGAACTCCCATGGTATTCAGCGATTAACGGCCAGTTCCCGCATGCGAGAGTTGGGATGCGTTGTCACTGAACCTCTGCTAGGCTCGCCGGCGCTGGACAAACAGTCGGCAGTGACCTCCCGTCCGGCTTTGGAAACGTTCGGCAACACCGAACGCTGCAATGCTGTAGCAAAAGATACGGTGACCACTACGCACTCGAAACCCGTACCCAAACTGCGATGCGAGCTAATCACAGAGTTCAAACAACTCGAACAACTCTCGAGTGATTGGGAGCGCCTATGGAAGTCAGATCCCGCCGGGGAAATCTTCCAGACTTACGCCTGGGCGCGCGCATGGTGGCGTGCTTACGGTAGCCAATACTCACTTCATTGTCTTGTTGTATATGACGATGGCACCGTTATTGGTATTCTGCCGCTGGTGCGTCACCATGACGACCTCCGATTCTTGGGGGCTCCGCAGGCCGATTACACCGACATTTTGTGTGAAGAAGCACGAGCTCTAGAGGTACTCACAACTGCTTTCTCGGTGTTGCAGGCCTTAGATCAATGGAAGGAGTGCAAGCTTGAACATCTTCCCTCGCAATCCCGCATCGCGCGCTATTGGCGCAACGCACCGCACGGCTTGCGTCGTTACTCGCGCCTGGTTTTTGGATACTACTGCCAGACTATCATGGTGCGAAGGGACAGCCCTGATTTATTGATCAAGATCGCGCAGAAGAAGAGGATGCGCCGGCATGTGAATCAATTAGCCAGGCTCGGCAAGGTCAATTTCCGATTCCTCGACACAAAGCTCGAGGCGCAGGAGCACTTGGCTCAGTTTTTCCGATACCACGCCCGCCGTCGGATACTGGTAGGTGAGGCCAGTAGCTGTCATCTGCTCAGATTTCAACGTCTGCTGGAAGGCCTGGTCGACGAACTTGATCCTAAGAACGAATTGCGGTTCGGTGCTGTCGAGGTTGATGGCAGTCCGGTCGCGTACCACTTTGGTTTCGACAATGGTGGTAAGTTCACGCTGTACCAGCAGACATTTGATGTGAACGCATGGGATTACCATCCGGGCAACGTGTTGCTGCACCACATGTTGCTCTATGCCGGTGAGAGGGGCGTGCACGAATTCGACTTTACAATTGGGGTTGAGCCTTACAAAACGCGTTACACTAATTGCGTCAAACAGAATCTCACCTTGTACCTTGAACCCCGCACCTTGCGGGGATTGGTTCGCTGCTTCTGGCGTACGATACAGAGCAGGCTATATCAAAAAGCTGTGGACGCTCGGGCCCATTTCCAACAATATCCCAAGATCTATGATCGTATGGACGCAGTGCGAAAGTGGGTACTCGAACCAACTGGCGAGCAGTTAGAAGGAGCCTACACCAAACCCAGGCAAGGCTGGTCGCTGTTCTCTCGTATTTGCAAGTCGATTTGGCAAACGCAGGATCATTTTCTCTTTCTCCTCGAAGGAAAACGTTCTGCTGAACATGTTGGGGTCAACGACCAGAACATGGAGGTTGGATTCTGTCGGCTAAGTGATATCGCGGATCTGTTGCTCGAGAACTGTAACTTTCCCGGCGATCTGCGTAGCTGGAGAGAGCGAATTGCAAAAGGAGATCAGCTTCTTATCGTCCGTGAGGACGGAAAGGCGACGCTGGCTCTTTGGACGACCAAAGATCCGAGTGCAATCGTATCGTCGTCCAACAAGCGAGCCATCGATTTCGATTCGAGTCGGATCGTTTACGAACACTGGTCTTCGTCCGGGGCTGACACCTCTCGATCATACCGTGCTGCACTGGCATTCCTGATCCGCGAAGCGGCAAACCAAGAACGAAGTTTATGGGTTTGTTGCCCGCGGAAGATTGAAGCGCAACAGAAGGAACTCTCTAGGCAAGGCTTTCGTCCGAAATACCGTTTGCGGGACTGGCACGTTTTCCACTGGCTAGGCTTCCAACGGGTTACGGCTGCACCGGAGGTGTAGCTTCTCGATGAGGGGGCATATCTTCGTTGGATCTCCATCACTGAGGATGATCGAACGAAACGTCGCTGGAATTGGTCGTGTTTCACACGCAAAAGACTAGTTCACCCGAAAAAGCGAGTAGGTACGCCGAACAGGCATAGGCCCTGAGAGATATCAACCTGGGAAGTTGACATTGTGGAAGCGCTTTTGACGAAAGTGCAGGGTGCGATCCAAACTCGGCAAAATTGAAGGCGTGTGGCTCCAGTGAGTCGAATTGTGCGAGGTCCATTGATCGAGCTAAATAGAAACTTGCGCCCGCCGATTCTACGCTCGCAGTGAAATCTCTGCTCGCTAAGTGGAACATAGTTGCTTTATTACGAGCTGGGTAGTTTAACGTTTTACGATCGCAATTGCGTGAGAGATATTCTTAATAACCCCCGACTATCAGGTTTGATATCTTGTTCTAAGTGCTTTAGGTGTTTAGTCTTCGACACGAAAGGACTCGCCCGAAGCTGATTCTCTGTGCGGTTGATTATTGCTTGGGCGGAACGACTTGGGCGTACGGCCGTTTGTTACAGAAGACGTCCCAGAAGTGGCGGAGCTGTGGTGGAAATTTCTACGCCACGGCAAAGGCTCTACTCCGCCTGCGCTTCTAACTTATTTCCAAGAACTCTACTTCGCGAATCCTCTAGTTGACAGCGCGCTCCCTTCCCTTGTCTACGAGGGCAAGGGCGGCAGGATTGCCGGCTTCCTGGGCGTGATACGACGGAAAATGTCGTTCCGCGGCCATTCTATTCGCATCGCCTTTGGCGGCAATTTTGTAGTTCATCCGGAAGCGCGGTCTCCCTTGGCAGGCTTGGGTCTGCTGACGACCTACATGGCAGGGAACCAGGACGTTTCGCAGACGGATTCGGCAAACGACATATCTCGAAGTCTCTTGGAACGACTGGGCTTCCGCACAATCGTGCCTTTGAGCATTCATTGGGCGCGCCCGCTGCGGCCATGTCACTATGCTGTTCATGGCATGTCTAATTCTGCAGGGCGCGCACTTTCAACCACCCTGAAGATTGCCGCAAAGCCCTTTTGTGGCGTGGTGGACAGCATGGCCGCGAGACTCTCTTTCAGTCCATTCTGTCAGACCCAGTCGGCTTTCCACGCCGCGGAACTCGATGTTGACACCCTGGTTCAATGCCTAGCCGAATTTCGCGGTAATTATTCGCTACGGCCTGAATATGATGGCGATTCGCTGAAGTGGCTTCTCAACTTCATGGAGCGGATGCATCCCCGCGCAGATCTCCGGAAGGTTGTTGTTCGCGACGACAAGCAGAAAATCCTCGGCTGGTATTTGTACTACCTGAAGCCGGGTGCCATTGGTCAAGTCGTGCAGATTGGCGGCCAGCGGAAATCCACGAAGGACATCCTCGACCATCTTTTCTATGATGCCTGGAGTCACGGAGCCATTGCCCTTCATGGAGTCGTACCCAGCCACTTAATGGCCGACTTCTCGGAGAAGAACTGCTTTTTTACGTGCCGCGGCGGCTGGACAGTTGCACATTCGCGCAAGCCGGAGCTTCTGGAGATCCTCGAGCGCGGGGATGCCTCGCTCTCGCGTCTTGACGGCGAGTGGTGCGTGAATTTTGATGAATGACCTCCCCCCAATTCCTTTAGAATCTCTGGAGTCAAAGCGCCTCCTTCGCCCAAGAGAAGCCATGATGGACCTGTCCGTTGTTTTGATCGCTAGGAACCAGGCGTGGAGTGTTTCTCGCTTGATCGAATCGGTCCTGCGGGCAACTTCAAGTGTTTCTTCGAAGGAAGTGATACTTATTGATTCAGCCTCAGTGGACGAAACAGTCGCTCTGGCAAGCGTCTATCCTATAAACATCTTTCGTTTGAAACCTGGTCAGCGGCTCTCTCCCGCAATTGGGCGGTACGTTGGATACAAACAGACCCAGGGCGAATACGTTCTTTTCCTGGACGGCGACACTGAACTTATCCCGGAGTGGCTGCCACATGCTCTTCGCCTGATGTGCGAGAGGCCAGATGCCGGCGGAGTGACCGGCCGCGTTTTCAACCTCCCAACCGCCGCAGCTGCCCAGCCGCCTGCTGCGCCGGTTCAGAAAGCGCATGTAGCACCCCCGAAAGAAGTACTCTGGTGCAACTACGCGGGCGGGGGGGCAGCGATGTATCGACGCTCAACCTTGGAGCGGGCTGGCTGCTTCAATCCTAACCTCTTTTCCGATGAGGAGCCTGAACTCGGCCTGCGCATTCGCTATGCTGGCTATCGCATGTTTGAGTTGGACTATCCCATGGCGTACCACTACAACGATGCGCCAGTGGCCATTTCCTCAGTTCTGAGCCGGCGCAAGCGGAATTTTCATCTCGGCATGGGTCAAGCCGCTCGCTACCACTTGGGTACCAAGCTGTTCTGGACATATTTGAGAGAGCGCTGGTTCGGAACAGGAGCGGCATTTTTGCTGGCTTCCTGCCTGGCCACGATTTTATTGAGCCTCATAGTGCGTGACGTCAGGTGGTTCGTTGTATGGATGGTCGGACTCTGCCTGCTCATTGCGCGCGGGGCTTTGCGAAAGCGCAGCCTGCGTGCCCAACTTGTTTCAGCGTTCAATTGGTTGATTATGGCGGAGGGTTTCTTTACCGGGATAATGATGAAACCTATTCCGCCCGAGAGCTTTCAGGCGAATCTGGAGGTGGTCAAGGTTTCCACGTTGACTAATTACGGGCAGAGGCGTGCCGAATCCGGATGAACGACAGACTATTTCATCGCGCATGAGTTCTTCGCACTAATGCCTGCGATGCCACGGACACGCAGCCGAGCGAATCGCCGGGATACTGCAGGACTTTAGACCTCATGCCAACGAGGCGCGCGTCCGTCAAACTCGGATTGTTCTTTCCAGCCGTAGCCAAACAACCTGCCGCAACTTAAAAGAAGAGCCGCCCACGACAGGCGGCTCAAAGTTTTTCCGAAACGCTCAGAGAAGCAGGAGAAGCAGAGAAGCTAATCCACGGTGAAACTTGGCGCACTCGTGGCTGTTCTGCCCGCAGTGGTGATGCTCATCTTCTTCCCAGTCGGTGCTCCCGTTTCCCAGTCGGTGCTCCCGTGGGTACGGTTGCGGTCACGGTCGTATTGTCAACTGCACAACTCTCGTGAAACTCGCGCTCAGGCCGCCAATTATGACTTTCGTGGTCTGAGTGAGGCTGATGCCCGTGATGGTCACGAGCGTTCCCACCGGTCCGGTGGCGGGGGTGAAGCTGGTGATCTGCGGCGTCACGCGGAACTTCTTATTGCTGGGGATTCTGCCGCTGGGGAGCATCACTCGCACATATCCGGTGGTCGCGCCGGGTGGAACGGTGGCCTGGATCAGCGTCGGAAAGAGGACGGTGAAAGGAGCCGCAGTCCCGTTAAAGGTGACATAGCTCGCGCTCGTCAGATTCGTGCCCAGAATGTCGATCGTAGCTCCGACAGTGCCGTAGTTTGGCAGTTCTTCGGTGAACCAGCCCAAACCCACGCACAGGCTGAAGACCGTGCCCACGCGGTACGCTCCGCCATAGCCTCTTGTTCCATAAAAGGTCCCGTTGGTGGCTTGCACCAGCGCTTGGGAACCCCAGCCCGAGAAGTCAGTGCTGTCGAAGTTGTGCAGCGTCGTCAGCACACCGCTTGGAGTGAGTTTGAACATCACGCCTTTGCCGTAGCTCGCGCCGTATTCTGTTGTCCCGTAGAAGTTCCCGTCGGTGGCTTGGATCAGTCCTGCGAAAGGGTCCCCGCCGTCAGTGCAGTCGGTTTGAGCGCAGAAGCTGTGCAGCGTCGTCGGCAAGTGTCCTGTCCCGTAGGTTACCGACATAAGTCGTCCAGGTTTTGAAGGGGCTCGGCTTCAGCCGAGCCGTAAAAGCCCCAGTAAAATGCTTTAGCCCCTGGGGAACGTACCGCTGTCCCACGATAAGACTAGAATTTATATCGCGAACTTGTGGGACGGCATACTAGTCGGTGGGGGGACATTCTATAAGCTAACGGCATCAATGGCTTACGGTGTCCAGAGAGTGCGGCAGCGGGGGAATATGCAACCCCTTGCATGTTGCTGGATGCCCCGGGAAAAGTCGAAGGGAGGGCTCGGTCGGCACAATCGCGCGCTGCAGTCCAATCAGTTGTCGGGAGGCGTTTATGAATCGGGGGTGCGCCCTTGACAAGGGCCAGAAATAACTGGAGGTTCGACTAGCTAGAGGATCGGATCAGAGGATTTGTCGACCGTTTAAATTTGCGCAAGTAAAGTGCGTAGATGAGAAACCCGGTAGTTGGCCATTGTTGGCCAACTACCGGGTTTTGCGTTTCATAACAGAAGATCACAGCTTCCACAGCTTCATGACCTGTGATCTCAGCATGCTCAAAGCCTCTCGCGCAGGGCTGCCGAGCGGGAAATTCTTGAACTCTTGAACCGCAGGCTGCGCACTGACCTCACCAACGACCGCAGGGCTGGGGGCACTGTCTTGCGCTGGGCGCTTCCGACAAAGGCGCCGGACGTGGACCTTTATTTTGTGTTTGAATGACGGCTCAACCGAGCAACACCGCTCGACGTATTTTGGTAGCAGAGCCCAACTGTTTGCTAAGCATGCGGCGCGATCTCAAACGAAACTCGAAATCCCAGATTCAAAACCGCCGTCGCCATCGACCATTCCGTCGATTCAGGTCACGCAAATAGTACTCGGCCGACGTTCATTTTCCGCTCTCCCGGCTAAGCGGACTTTTCCCGTAGCCCTTGCCAGGTGGCTTCATTAAAAGCCCGACCATCATCCGAACGCCGATTTTCCCAGATGGTAAGGGGATATCCTCCGAACTTGTCGAATTCATGCACTTTCACCAGCCACTCAAGACCTTCAAGCACGGACTGGTATTTCGAGTGGTAGTAGACAACTCTTATTGCCCGAGGCCGTCGGGAGAGTGAGCATCTCACGTTCTCGAGCGTGTCTCGCAGAGTTTCGGGCCCAAAAGGATTGAACATGAAATAGATGGTTCCCTCTGACAAGTCCACAGTCGTAGCATCGCCACGAACGATCTCAATGTGTGCTTTCCTTCCGCGCAGGCGAGTCGCATTCCGTAGTGCGATTTGGCACAAGGGCTCTAGTATTTCGACACCGACACACTTTCGCACAGGTTTCTGAGCGACCACACAGAGGATTCTTCCCATTCCGCAACCAATGTCATAGAACACATCCTCTGGTCCGGGTTTCACAACTCGCAGTATTCTTCGCACATTCCTGTAGCCGATGGTTGCGTAACGCCAGTTGTCACCATGCCTCGCGTCCTTGGAAATCTCGCCTCTCCAGGGCTCCTGGTCGCAAATAACCCGGCTTTCAGGCCCCGTCCGGATGCCCAGCACGGACTCGTTGCATTTTGTCCATACCTGGCTGAGCAACGAGGCTGAATTCTTGAGAGGCGCCCTGAACCGCGTAAGAATTCTCATTTTTCCCCTTCAAAAAACAGACAGTATTCTGAATCCTTCGCCACCTAGTTTGTCCCATTTCGAGCGCTCCTCAAGAGCTGTGGGTCCGCGCCGAGGGCAGCGCAGATAGACCAATGGTCAGTTCGTACTAGTTAAGAAAACCTATGAACGAAATAAAGCGCGACTAGCGATGACGCGACTAATTGGGAATGAGAACCAAGGCCGAACTACATCCCACAGTAGGCTTATCCTAAGTGCTTTTTGCAGTGACTGTCAAGAAAACAGCTGCACACCAGAACCATTCTGGTATGGTGCCGTGCGTACTGTTTCCGCATTCTGAACGAAGTGTCAGCGCCGGTGTAATCCACAAAGTGCCGGTTGAAAAATCCTCACCCCGAACGTAATAAACCGAGACCCACTCCATATCGAGGGGGTTCCGAGACTTGCTAAGGGTGAAAGACGTGCAAGAAGTGAGAGAGCTGCAACGGCAAGGGGTAAGCATCCAGGCGATCAGCAAGCTGACCGGCTGGGATCGAAAGACGATTCGGAAGTTCCTGCAACAACCGAACGCACAACCGGAGTACGGGCCGCGTAACCGGTCGTCGAGCAAACTAGATCCGTTCAAACCATATCTGGAAGAACGGATGCGCGCGGGGGTTTGGAACGCATGGGTGATCCCAAGCCTCCTACTTATGCTAGTTATTTATGGGACACGACACTAGAGCCTTGCGACTACTTCTGCGATTCGTTCGGCGGCATGTCCGTCCCACAGCGGAGGAACTCGACCCCGTTTCGTCTGCCCAGCCAAGATCATCTCTACTTCCTTTTGAATCCGTCCTGGATCGCGTCCCACAAGAATGTTGGTCCCCATCTCAACCGTGATGGGACGCTCGGTGTTCTCTCGTACCGTTAAACATGGAACCTGAAGATAGGTCGTCTCTTCCTGGATTCCGCCGGAATCAGTGATCACCACTGCCGCACGCTCTTGCAGTGCGAGAAAAGCCAGGTATGGCTGCGGTTCCATGAGCCGCAGGCGCGAGGTCGACCCATTCAGCCCAATGTCATTCATTCTTTGCCTGGTGCGTGGATGAACTGGAAACACGATGGTCAGATCCGAACTGATCTCCTCCAAAGTCTGCAGCAGGCCCTTTAGCCAATCGAGATCGTCCACGTTCGAGGGGCGATGCAACGTTACCAGTGCGAAGCGAGACGGCACATCTGCCGGCAGATGACTCTCGCAAGCGGGCAGCATGCGGACCAACGTGTCGATCATCACGTTGCCTACCAGATGAATCTTTTCCGTGGGAATTCCTTCGCGGTTGAGATTCCGGTCTCCGTCTTCTGAGGGGGTAAATAACAGGTCTGCGAGCTGGTCCGTCACCAGGCGGTTGATCTCCTCCGGCATGAGGCGATCGAACGAGCGCAGGCCGGCCTCCACATGGCCGACCCGAACCGCCAGTTTTGCGCAGACCAGCGCTGCGGCTACGGTCGAGTTCACATCTCCATATACCAGCACCAGATCCGGTCGGCGTTCCATCACAACACTTTCAAACCGCACCATGACCTCAGCTGTTTGCTTCGCATGACTGGCTGAACCAACTTCGAGATTGATATCCGGGGCTCCCGTACCGAGCTGCTGGAAGAAGACATCGGACATGTTGAAGTCGTAATGTTGGCCGGTGTGTACGACCAACTGCTCGATCTCCGGAAACTTGGCGATGGCCCTGTAAACTGGGGCCAGTTTCATCAAGTTGGGGCGAGCACCAACTACGTGGACGATGCGCATAGGTGAA
>Ga0075030_100000980_pt1 | contig 25601 bp, 25 predicted proteins | sample LitLauG_LLR_2012_FD_71393 | JGI IMG/M metagenome (GOLD analysis project Ga0075030, IMG submission 71393) | Freshwater sediment microbial communities from Pennsylvania, USA - Little Laurel Run_MetaG_LLR_2012 | ecosystem: Environmental > Aquatic > Freshwater > Creek > Sediment | place: USA...
CCTCAACTACATCAAGCTCGACGGCAGCGTGGGCTGCATGGTGAATGGGGCTGGGCTGGCGATGGCGACCATGGACATCATCAAGTACGCAGGTGGCATGCCGGCGAATTTTCTGGATGTGGGCGGCGGGGCAAGTTCCGAGCAGGTCGCGCACGCCTTCGAGATTCTGCTCAGTGATAAGAACGTAAAGGCGGTGCTGATCAACATTTTTGGCGGAATTCTGCGCGTGGACACCCTGGCCACGGGGGTTGTAGAGGCTGCGCGCAAGACCAACATCAAGCTGCCGGTGGTGCTGCGGCTCGAAGGCACCAACGTCGACGAAGGCAAGAAGATTCTGCAGAGCTCGGGCTTGAACTTTGTCGTGACCGACACCATGAAAGACGCAGCCGATAAGGTCGTGGCAGCGGCCCGGGGCACGCTCGGGGTCACGGAATGGCGGTAGAAGGTTTGGAAGAGCAGCACTTTAAGGCCGTGTACGAAAGCTGAAATCGAGGGGCTTCAGCCCCCGTGGTCAAAATGAGGATTTTTATTTATGGCAATCCTGGTTGATAAGAAAACGCGAGTGCTGGTGCAAGGCCTTACCGGCCGCGAAGGTACGTTTCACGCGAAAGCCAGCGCCGCTTACGGAACCCAGATCGTCGGAGGCGTGACGCCGGGCAAGGGTGGGAGTACGCACGAGGGTTGGCCGATTTTCAACACCGTGCGCGAAGCCGCGGATGCGACCGGCGCCAACGCCACGGTGATTTTTGTGCCGCCGCCATTTGCCGCCGACGCCATCATGGAAGCGGCCGACGCGGAACTCGACCTGATCGTCTGCATCACCGAGGGCATTCCGACGCTCGATATGGTGAAGGCGTGGGAGTTCCTGCAGAACCGGCGCTCGCGGCTGATCGGGCCGAACTGTCCGGGGATCATCTCGCCGGGGAAGTGCAAGATCGGCATCATGCCGGCGTCGATCCACAAGGAGGGACCGATCGGGATCGTTTCGCGCTCGGGCACGCTGACCTATGAAGCCGTGCACCAGTTGACGCAGCGCGGCATCGGGCAGTCGACGGCGATCGGCATTGGCGGGGATCCGATTATCGGCACGAGTTTCATCGATGCGCTGGACCTGTTCAATCGCGATCCCGAGACCGAGGCGGTTATCATGATCGGCGAAATCGGCGGCAACGCCGAGGAGATGGCCGCTGAGTTCGTGAAGACTCACATGAAGAAGCCTGTGATTGGTTTCATTGCCGGCCAGACCGCGCCTCCGGGGCGCCGCATGGGGCACGCGGGCGCTATCATTTCCGGCGGCAAGGGTACCGCGGCGGAGAAGATCAAGGCGCTCGAAGCCTGCGGCATCCGCGTGGCGAGGTCCCCGGCGGCGATTGGAGAGACGCTGGCGGCGGCGATTGGAGTGAGCGTCTAGTGCCGCGTGGGGCGGCGGGGCTTCCGCCCGCGCCGGGCAGCCGAGGCGGCTGTCTCCACAGGATTCGTTAAGAACGAATGATCGAGGACGAACGACTGACTATGAAGACTCTGCAACGCACATTCACCATCGTCAAACCAGACGCCGTACGCAAGAACGCCGTCGGCGACATCATCGAGCAGTTCGAGAAGAATGGCTTCCGCATCCTCGCCATGAAGATGCTCGAAATCTCCAAGCATCAGGCAGAGCAGTTTTATGCCGTACACGCCAGCCGTCCGTTTTTCAATACGCTGACCGACTTCATGTCGAGTGGACCGATTGTTGTGCTGGCGCTCGAAAAGGAAAATGCGATAGCCGATCTGCGGACGCTCATGGGCGCCACCAACCCGGCCATTGCTGCCGAAGGCACCATTCGCAAGAAGTGGGCCACCAACATCGAACACAACGCTATTCATGGCTCGGACGCAGAAGATACCGCCCGCTTCGAACTAAGCTTCTTCTTCGCGGGATACGAGTTGGCGAAATAGTTCTCAGTTCTCAGTCCTTGGAAGCCGGGCGTGAAAATGAACTGGGAACTGGAAAAAGTTTTTATGCCACTGGTTCAAATCACTATGCTCGCCGGCCGCACCGCCGATCAGAAGCGCATGATCGCGAAGCGCGTCACCGACGCTCTGGTCGAAGAGGCCGGGGCGCGGCGGGAAGCCATCGTGGTCGCGTTTCACGAGGTATCGAAGGAAAGCTACGCGTCGGGTGGCGAACTGATGATCGACAAAGCGCCTGCCAAGTAGTTACCCACCGCAGGGTTTCGCATTACCCTCGTAATTCAGATTCCTCCCGGCAAGGTTTATACTGCGCTGGAAGCGAGGACACACAACATGAAAACGTGGACAGTGGCCGCTGCTCTGCTTTTTGTATGTACGTACGGTTTTGCACAGACGGCAAGGAAGCCCTGCGAAGACCTCAAGGCAGAAATCGCCAAGAAACTGGACGCCAAGAACGTAACCGGCTATTCGCTCGATGTCGTCGATAAGGGAAAAGAAGGAGACGGCAAAGTGGTCGGTACCTGCGACGGCGGAACCAAGAGCATCGTCTACAGCAGGACGGCAGCAGCTCCCGCCGCGCCTTCGGACGCGAAAAAACCGCAATAGCCATCGTGCACGCGGGATGATCGCCGCGGGGAAGCGATCCCCGCAACGCTGGGCCTTTTCTCAGGACGGGTACGCCCTTTTAGCCTAGCGGCTCAAACAAGTGTCCTTCCACGCGGTCAGCAACCTTGGGCAGGTCCTTGCGTGCGAACTGCAGGAAGTGGGGAGCCGTGCGGTGAGCTTCAAGCGCGGCGTCGTCTTTGTATTGCTCGTAGATGAAGAAGCGGCGCGCTTCTGTTTTGTGCCGATGCACCTGGTACATGGCGCATCCCGGTTCTTTGCGGGATTGCTCCGTCAGCTTTTCAAACAGCGCGGTAACTTCGGCTTCGTGCCCAACTTTCGCCATCCAGGTAACCGCCAGCACCACCATCGTTCGCTCCTCCCTCGCGGCGGGTTCGCCGGGGAGGCCATTCTAGGCCTTCTTTGCGGCGGTCTTCAACCCTTCGATGAATTCGTCGACGAGGATCGTATGATCGCGGTCGGCGCCGGTCGAGATCATGCCGATCTGGGCTCCGCTCTCCGACGCCACAAACGACAGATATTCGCGGGCCTGGCGGGGAAGCTTGGTGTAATCGCGAATGCCCTCGGTCGAAGTCTGCCAGCCCGGAAGTCTCTTGTAGATGCACTCGATTTTGTCGTAGCCGAAGGCCTGGGCGGGGGCATCGGTGGTCGTCCTGCCGTCGATTTTGTAGCCGACGCATACTGGAATTTCGGCGAGCTCGTCGAGCACGTCGAGCTTGGTGACGACCAGCCACGAAGTGCCGTTGATCATGCCGGAGTAGCGCAGCAGGGGCATGTCGAGCCATCCGGTGCGGCGGGGCCGGCCCGTGACCGCACCGTATTCATGGCCACGCTGGCGCAGGTTTTCCCCAGCATCCCCCTCGTCCTCGCTGGGAAATGGGCCTTCGCCGACGCGGGTGCAGTATGCCTTCGTGATCCCGATAACCGAGTTGATGTTATTCGGGGCCACGCCGGTACCGATGACGGCGCCCCCGGACGTCGCGCTGGAAGAAGTCACAAACGGGTAGGTACCGTGATCGATATCGAGCATGGTGCCCTGAGCGCCTTCAAACAGGATCGATTGACCCGCAGTCAAGGCCTGGTTCAGAAGCATCGCGGTGTCGCACACGAATGGGGCCACCTTCTCGGCGGCCTGGGCGTATTCGGTGTACATCTTGTCGGCGTCGAGCGGTTCGGAGTTGAACAGCGCGTGCGCGATCATGTTCTTCTCGCGCACGGCATTCTCGATATGCTTTCTGAGCAATTGCAGGTCGAGCAAGTCGGCGACGCGCAATCCGCGGCGCCCCATCTTGTCTTCGTACGCGGGCCCGATGCCGCGCGACGTGGTGCCAATCTTCACCCGCCCAGGCGCATTTTCGGCAGCCAACTCGATCATGCGGTGATAGGGCAGGATGACGTGAGCGCGGTTGGAAACGAAAAGGTTTCCGTCGACGGTCACCCCGGCCTGGCGCAGGGCGCCCACTTCCTTCAGAAACGCCAACGGATCGAGGACCACGCCATTGCCGATGACGCTGCGGCAGCCGGCGCGCAACACGCCGCAAGGCACCAGTTGGAGGATGAACTTCTTGCCGTTGATGATGACGGTGTGGCCGGCGTTGTGCCCGCCGGCGTAGCGGGCTACGACGGAGAAGTTCTCCGATAGCACGTCGACAATCTTGCCTTTGCCCTCGTCGCCCCACTGGGCGCCTACGATCACCGCGGTCTTGCCTTTATTCACAGGCGGCTCCGTCAAACAGATTTCGATCAGGCACGTGACTGTGCTGCCCTCGGGATCGCACACTCCTCACCCGCGAGGACGCTCTTCGCGAAAAGTTACTGGGATAAAGGCGGAGAAGATGTGTACAAAATATCTTACCGTGCCCGGAAGAGGGACGCAATGTCGAACCCGGAGAGATGCGCGACTCAGGTAAGATGAAGGCATAACTTTGTCGAGGAGGCGGGCGATGCAAAAAGTGTTTCACTTCGACGCTCCGCGCGAAAAATATCACTGCGACGCGGCCATCCTGTGGTGCTTCGACAATCGCTTCGAACTGGGCTTCCGCAAGTTTCTGAAGCGCATCGCCGTCATCAATTCCGACCCGATCAAGATTGCCGGTGGCGCCAAAGTCCTGGCCTCGCCGGAGCGTGAAGCCGACCGGGAATTCGTGCTGGAGCAGATTCGCAAGTCCATGCGGCTGCACGGCACGCGCCGCGTGATCCTGATGCTGCACTCCGACTGCGGCGCCTACGGCGGGCTGGACGGCGGATTTGGAGGAAACACGGCCGCCGAAGCGGCGCACCATGAGCGCGAATTGTACCGCGCGGCGGTGAATCTGAAGGCGGCCATCCCCGCCATCGACGTGCAAGGATATTTCGTCGACTTCGAGGGGATCTGGGATGCGGAGATTGGCGTAGCGAGGGAAACACGCATGGCCACAGTTGCCTGATGCCTAAGTTCGAAAAGCACGTCTTTGTCTGCGGAAACCAGCGTCCGCCGGGCCATCCCCGGGGATGCTGTGATCCCGCCGCCCAGGCATCCTTGCAGAAACTCTTCAAGCAAAAACTGGCTCAGCTCGGACTGAAAAGCAGAGTGCGCGCGAATCAGTCTGGCTGCCTTGATCAGTGCGAGCATGGACCGAACGTGGTGGTGTATCCGGACGCGGTGTGGTACGGAAATGTTACCGCCTCGGATGTCGACGAAATCGTAGAGTCGCACATTCTCGGTGGCCGCCCAGTGGAGCGGCTTCGGCTCGCGGACACGTGTCTCAATACCGAAACTTGTGAACACCGCAAGAAGCGGAAGCCACTGTAGATTCAAGTTGATTTGTGCGGCTCCGAAGAGCCGCACTGCCATGGGAGCGCCATGCCCGCGTACTTTACCCCTGAACTGTTTCGCTTTCTCGCCCGCCTGAAGCGCAACAACAATCGCGACTGGTTCCTCGCCCACAAGGACGAATACGAAGCGTGTGCTCACCAGCCCGCGCTGCGCTTCATCACAGACTTTGCTGTGCCGCTGTATAAGATCACGCCCTATCTCGTCGCCGATCCCCGAACTTCACGCGGATCACTGTTCCGTATCTATCGGGATACGCGATTCTCCACGGACAAAAAGCCGTACAAGACGCACATTGCCATGCGCTTCTCGCATCGCGGCAAAGACGTCCACTCGCCGGGGTTCTACCTGCATCTGGAGCCGGGCGGCTGTTTCGCCGCATCCGGCCTGTGGCATCCCGAACCGCAAACGCTGCTCAGAGTGCGCAACGCGATCGTGGCACGGAGTGAGGAATGGCGCCCGGTGCGCAAGCTCCTCAACTGGGACGACGCCGGCAAGCTCTCCCGCCCGCCGCGCGGCTTCCCCTGCGACCACGAATTTGTGGACGACCTCAAGCTTCGAGATCTGGGTACCGCGATCGAGTTTAGCGAAAGTCAGGTTTGCCACGCCGGATTCATGACAACCTTCGCCACCGCCTGCCGCAAGATGTCTCCCTTGCCGCGATTTCTAGCCAGCGCGCTGGATCTGCCATTCTGACCTTCGTTGCGGAATGGGTGGGGAGGCGAGGGCGCGGAAGCACGCGTTGGTAGGCGCGGCAGGAATCGAACCTGCAACCGTCGGATTAGAAATCCGATGCTCTATCCGTTTGAGCTACGCGCCCGCGTGGTAGGCAAATCTACTCTGGTCCATTCTCGCACAATCAGTTAGGAAGAATCGCCGGTCGAGCGGCGGCGATTACCGACTGCATCGGTTTCGGTTCGTTTCTTGTGCGGCTATGCCCGAATCCTGCCAAAAGGGGATCGCTTGGGATTCTAGCCGTTCGCATTCCTGTTCCGGGCTGCGTTCGAGATACATGTCGCTTCTTGCTTGTCGGCGGGCGAAACGATCTGGTACCGCGGAAAGAACCGAGATCGCCTTGTGCCCGGTAATGCTCAGGGTTGTCTTCTGCGAAATGCCTGCGCGGATCAGGCCGCGCACGGCTGAGCGTCTGAGATCGCGGAAAAATCATCCCACCATGCTTCAAATGCGTTGCGCCTCCGCGAACCGGCTTGCTTATGCGGCCTTAAAGCGAGGTATGACCATTCCCTGTTCGTCGCGGGTTGGGAATCGAAGGGTCCAATGACTTCTCGAGATTTTTCGGTGCGCCGTGAAAAGGCGCTGGTCCACAGCGGGAGATAAACCCGCACGGGAACTGGATCGCTACACCGTCTTGCGAAACGAACCGACAGCTTTCCGTGGGCAACCTCGTGAACCTTTCTCCGAGAGCGGGATGCGCGAAACGCGCCTGTCCAATTCGATGAGCGGGAAGAGGAAACAGAACTACGCCAAACCGGGCTGAGGCGGCCAGGTGAAAATAATCTGATCAATCGCCACCGGGCGGCTAACGTCACTGCCTCTTCTCGACTCCACCCAACAACGAGCAGATTCTGAAGTAGCTGACCACTGGCCCAGTGACCTGCCCGATTCTCCTTCTGGCCTCGCGGCTTGGCACCTCTCGCGGTTACGGCGGAGATTAGTTTTTGGCCTTTGGCGGGGATGCACTTCTGATTTGCAAGAACCTGTTAGGACCACCCTTCTACCAGTATGTTCGTCGCGTCCAAAGTCGTGGTTGCCCAGGAGTACCCCTGAGAAAGACCAACCGATTTTGACCGTATGTCCATTGGGCGCGTAGAACCGTGAAAAAGATCGACAGACTGGCCGATGAAAGTGAGTGGGACACCATGAGTGCTCGGAGCAAACGCAAAAAGCGAAAGCCCGATGAATCCAAGAAACGTACCTGGTGGTACTGGCTCAAGTGGCCAATTGCTATCGTGGTGACGATGACTGGGCATTTTGCGATGGTCGCACCGCCAGCCGTGGATGTAGCCGGGCCTGTATTTCCCACTCAGCCTATGTCTCTTGCGTTCGACATTAAGAGCCGGACAGTTCTGCCCATCGTTGGTTTGTCGTACGACTGCGTGCCGGATATTGAAACAGACCGGGGGAAGTCGGGCGGTAGTAAGTTGGTCCCAAAATACCAGCGTCAGAATCAGACGTTGGGTTGGTACGGCACCACGACGGCACACTGTGAGAACCTGTTAAGGATCGGTCCGCATCAATCGGTAAAAGCGGCTGAGATGACCGTGAGCCTGCACTATTGGCAGCCACCTTGGATTTTCAGGAGGAATCAGGCTTACGACTTTGTCGGCATTGTCGATCCGGCAGACGGTCGGCTCCGGCGATGGGTCCACAGGTAGCTGAAATCCCAGAGCTAGCAGATGGACGTAGCGGGCTCTCTGTTCACCGTCGGCGAGTGCATCCTATCAACTCAGACCCAAGGCTCCAAGGCGTTTGCTTCACGTTCTCGTGGTTCAGACGATCGATGAGGCATACCGACTGGTCCGGAGCGGGGGGATGAGCTGAGTCGCTGACTATATGTGGTAAGGATTGTTAAAAGTCGCGATAGCACTCAGCTGTCGACAGTTACTAGATTGTTTTCTCGACGCTCAATTCTCCGCCTCCCAAAGTCATGTGAGAATTACGTCATGACGCAGCCCAGCCTCCCCAACCGCACGAGCAGCGCAAGGTTGAAGAACTGCTCGCCAGACTCTCGAAAGTGAAACCGATCTCCGCTAAACCGGCCCACATGGTGCACGGAGGGCCTGCGATCCGTGCAGCCTGCTCAGCGAACTCGCAAGTCTTCTTCGACATAACGAATAGGTCGATCTCCCCACAACGCTCACCCAGCAATCAGTTCAGGCACGCAGGCATGGTCGCGTGGAACTGGACAAGCGCCCCTCCAAGCGCACTAGCAGTCGCCTCCAGGTTCAAAGGCTTGTGGTGCCCAAGCACTCTCTGCCGATTCATGCGGCGCGTGCCTTAGCAGAGAACAGGCACGCCGCAACCTCACGCAAGACCTGCTCGTAGTCAGCGGCTATCGTCCGCTCCACATGAATACGAGCGCCCTTTACGCCCGCTTCTTGCGCTAACTTCTTGAACCCACTCTGAAGGAAGGTTTCCAACTGCTTCGGTGTCAAGACGGCAATGGGAACAGTAGAGGACTGGCCGGCGTCGGTCTCGATCCTCACGCAGTACGCGGATTCGGACTCTTGCGTTTCCTGAGTCATGACACCCCTCTTCCTGGAGCGACGAAGTGGGCAAGATCCTTAGCATTTTAGCGCGTCCCGACCGCTAGGTGTGCGATGCGGGAAACTAGTTGGAGCACCTCGGAATGGTCGTGACGGTGGGTCTTTGCTCTGGTCGGCAGCCCATGCCCTGGGACCGTGCTAGCGTGCCTCGCCGCGCCGGTCCTGCAGTGGTACGACCTCCGCGACTTTGGTCGCAGGTCATGTCCAACACCATGGCGGTCGAGGCGATGAGGCAATCGAGCGAATACGAATTGGAGGACGTGGTCATCGAGGAGGGACGCGCAAGGTCTTCGCGGCCCGATGTATCCAGAAACAGGTTGCCTTGTGATCCTGAGCCGTGACCAACCTCCCGTCGGCGCCCGCCAGCTTGAGCCAAACTGCTCGCGACGATGCGTAGACATCGCCAATTCACTCAGGCAGCCCCATAATTCGAGCCGCTGGCTCGGACCAGCTCAGCCGTCCCAGCGCTGAGACTTGCTGTTTCTTCTTTTCGTTCAAGAAATTGGCCTGCCCACGGAGCCTACAAGCCTCTGCGGGAATCAATGTCCCGGACGCTACTCACTTGGCCGGTTTTCAGGCGATACTCAGTGCCGAATGGACCCCTGAAGTGGTCAAAATTATACAGCCTGACAAAAGGTTGGCAGCGTACAAGAAGCTAGCGGGTCCGAACCATGGAATTCCGCTTCAGGAGAAATACATGCAGCGACTGCGTTGGTGTTTAGGTTCGCTTCTGCTGGGTGCGACCCTGATTGGGCCCGCGGGCCTACAGGCCAGGGATAGGCATGAAAACTGCCCCAACAACGGATACTACGACCGCGACCATAGGGATTGTCATACATGGGACGAGCACGAAGGCCGTGCCTACCATTCCTGGCAGGAGGCTCGGCACAAAACACATCGGGAATACTCCCAGCTTAAGGCTCACGAACAGTCGGAATACTGGAAGTGGCGCCACGAGCATCCGGATGATGACCGGGACCGCCACTAGCTTATCCTCGTAGGCTGCCATCCCGGCATCCGCCGTGTGCGCGAGGGGTGCCATGGCCTCGGCCGCCCTATGCTCCGAAAACCCATACCGATGGCCGTGGTTCCAAATCAGCAGGAGCGGAGATTACCAGATCAGATGAGAAGGTGGGTTTGCGAGGGAATGCGCTAAGTTCGCAAGTTATCAACGTGCCCGAAGCACGCGAGATAAAGGAGACCGCGGATTGAATATCGAGTAACTCAGCGGAGGTAAACCATGGCCAAGCGTAGATCCGCTTTCGACCCCAAAACCTTTCTTACCACAGCAGGGAGAGGGCGGACGGAAGTTTCTTTCAGGAAGGGCGAGACCATCTACGCTCAAGGGGATGCCGCTGATTCCTTGTTCGTAATTAAAAAGGGGACAGTGAAACTCAGCGCGAAGTCCCGAGCTGGAAAGGAAGCGATTCTCGACATCTTGGTTGCTGACGATTTTGTCGGCAAAGATTCCATCGCAGGTCAATCTCGCCGCACCGCGTCTGCCACCGCGATGACCGCCTGTAATGTCCTTCAAATTACGAAGGAAGCCATGAAACTCTCCCTGACCCGGCATGTGAAGTTGGCAAATGTGTTTTGGGCCTATGTTCTGGCCCGGAACATTCGGTACCAGCAGGATTTGGTGGACCAGCATTGCAATCCCAGCGAGAAACGGCTGGCGCGTATTCTCTTGCTGCTGGCCCACTATGATGGGCATGGAGGCCCTCAAACTACTGTTCCGAAGATAAGTCACGAGACGCTCGCTGAGATGGTGGGCACAACACGCTCGCGTATTTGCTTTTTCATGAACCGCTTCAGAGAATCGGGCTTCATCTTTTACGATCAAAAAGAAAAGCTACTGCGAGTTCATCGCACGCTTCTGGCTTTCTGCGGCCAGTAGTCTTCCTCCTTTGAAGCGAGCACCAGCGGCGTTGTCGCACGATGTGAGCGTTCTTGAACAGACTGGCCGGCATTGAATTGGTAGCATCACCTTCTAGAGTCTGTCACGTCCCAGACGAAACTGGATCTTGTAACCGCCTCTCCCCATCGGGTGGTTCAGCCTAGGACTCAAACCAATGACGTATGTGATGACTAAACCGTGCCCCATCTGTAAGAAGCAATTGACCAAGCAACTACCAACCGAAACCGTAACGTGTTGGTGCGGTAACCATGTTTGGCAGGGATAGTCCAGCGCCAAGCCATCGCTGATTTGATGCTCGAGCGGCCTATCCGGGTTGGGGGATCGCTGTTTTACTGTTGACCCACGACGGCGCTTTAGACCAACTGACTTGAAGCATGTCAACGGTGACACGACCATCCCAGTAATCGAGAAGACCTACCTTTGGATTTAGCTACGAGACCGCAAGAAGGATCATTACCCATCTCCACCAATCAGATTTGAGTTCATCGAAACTCTTCGGACGCCAGTCTTCGCGGGATGTTGCTCGGTCGCGACGCCCAGTTGAGTCGAACGTATCAAGTCTCTGGCTTCGGAATCCCGATCAGAATGGACCGCATTCGGAATTGAAGTGTCCGGCCTCTGGCGGACTCTGTCGCCGTAGCGCAAGAAAAGGAATCCTCATGACGGCTGAGATCAGTAGATCCCATAGCTCAGGTCGAGTGAGCAATTATGAACAGACCATGAAAATTCCAAATGGGAGAATGCAAGCACGTTGAAAGAAGAATTTATAACAGACCGATGCAAATCCGGTTGACTGTGCGATGTTGCAGCTTCGGCGAATTAGACGCTCCCGGAAGCCAAGGGATTTCGCAATAACGGGAGCGCCCGGAAAACGTACTCAAAGCCGGGCAGAAAGATTGAGGAAGACTAAAGTGGCGACTTGCGCAATTTCTTCGACAGAGACGAACGTAATTCCCGTTGCCCCAGCAACCGAGCGAGAGGAAAACGAATTGACCATGGTTCAACGCGCACAGCGAGGGGACGAGGATGCCTTTGCGAACCTTTTTCAGTTGCACAAGCGGCGGGTCTTCACCGTTTGCCTGCTGATGACACACGACGTCGCCGAGGCAGAAGATCTGACGCAAGAAGCTTTCCTGCAGGTATTTCGCAAGTTCCGGAGTTTTCGTGGAGATGCGGCATTCTCGACTTGGTTGCATCGCGTCGCTGTCAACACGGCGTTGATGAAGCTTCGTCGTCGCAAGTCTCCTCCCATGCTTTCGCTGGACGAGCCAGCGTCCCCGGACTCACCGTCGCTACGGCGTGACTTTGGAAAAAGTGATCCGAACCTTGCAGGTGCCATCGATCGTATCTCGCTCCACCGAGCAATCCGGGAGCTCCCGGCAGGCTGCAGGAAGATTTTTGGACTTCATGCGGTTCACGGGTACCAGCATCACGAGATTGCCCGACTGTTGAACTGCTCCGTTGGTAACTCTAAGTCTCAGCTTCACAAGGCCAGGTTGAAGATGCGGGAGTTGTTGTTCCCCAAAATCCGCCTCCAAAAAGGGGCACGGATGAAGGATGAGGGCAGCGCCATGGGAGCGGCAAACATTAGCCGGCTGGGCTCTGCGCGGTCAACCCCGGTTGCGTAGGAGAACAAGGCGAGCGATTGAGTGCGAACAACGGGAAGAAGAGAGGGAGCTGTGGTAATTGGGGCCATCATCATCGGAACGGTTGCGGGGCAGGCAATCCCCAACATTTCCGAAGCCAATCAGCACGCAGTGGTCGAGGGGCCACTTGGGTGCGTCGAAATTATGGGACGCTCCGTTGTCGACCGCATGGTCGAGCGCTTCCTGGCCGCCGATGTTGAAGCAGTGACGATTCTTGCGAATGCCAGCGTTGCCCTACCGCCGCTCCGCCAGTCCTCCGAAAGGGTGAGGGTACACATTGTCGGTGACACGGGGCCCGCGGTATCCGAAACCTTAAGAGACTATTCGGAACGGGGTGTGGGGTTTGTGTTTGTTGCGCAGGCGAATGTATACGCCGAGTGCGACCTCATCCATTGGATCTGGTTTCACCGTGGGACTCACGCGGCAATCACGCGAGCTTGCGACTCCAAGGGTAGCCTGGATTTCTGGGTGGTCGACTGCAGCAAGAGGGACGAAGCGGATATCTCATTGTTGCTTGATGAAAACGTCAAGTTTGACGGTTCTTCGTACTTGATCAGCCAATACGTAAGGCGGGTTACGAACCCGCTCGACCTCCGGCTCCTGGTGACCGATGTCTTCCGCGGACGCTGCGAAATGTGTCCTTCAGGTCGGGAAATTCGTCAGGGTGTTTGGGTCGAGGCCGGCGCTCGGATTCACCGCCGCGCCCGGATCGTCGCACCGGCGTACATAGGTCGTGGAGCTCGGGTGGCGGAAGATACCTTGATTACCCGGTGCAGCAACCTTGAAAGTTCATGTTCTATCGATTACGGCACCGTGATTGAAGACAGTTCCGTCCTGGCTGACAGCTACGTCGGGATCTGGCTCGATGTAGTGCATGCGGTCGTGAAAGGAAACAAGCTGGCGAATGTACGGCGGAACGTAGTGCTGGAGATTTCCGATCCGGGTGTAATCCGTGAGAAGTTGGCGGTCGCGAAAAGAGCGACACGCTACTCCCTCCCGCCTGAAGGTACGCATTCCCGATTTGCGTCCTTGGATTGAAATGGATGATTCGCAAGAATGCCTTGTGTTTCATCAAGAGGGCTATCTGGCGCCGGCCAAGACGACCAGATGCAATTCGTTAACAGGGAGAGTGACATGCATAGCCGTGGGCCCGTGATCGTAATGGAGTTGCCGCAACAGCTGAACCGTGCGGCAGTGAAAACTTTGTTCAACGAGTTGCAGCCCTTGCTGGAAACAGACCGTCCGCGGCTGGTTTTCGACTGTTCACAGGTCCGCCTCATCGATAGTGACGGGGTCGCGATGTTGCTACAGTGCATGCAGGGGGCGATGAGGCGGGATGGCGACCTGAAGCTGGCCGCGGTGTCGGCGACAGCGGGAGCAATTCTGGAACTGATGCGGGTGGAACGCCTGTTTGAAGTCTTCGATACGGCACAAGAAGCTGTGCAGAGTTTCGATGCGTTTCAATCTTACGCGATTCCTCAAAGCGCGCCTCAGCGCACGGCCGCATATAACGTACTGGGGAATCTGAAGGCCGCGAGTTAGTGAACGTACTGGCGTTTCGGAGGGAGCGATGAGACAGGGGAAGAACGTGCTTTGCCTGGCGTGGACTGGATTATTGTTGTCCAGTTTTCCGGCGCAGGCGATTCCGGCGCGTGGGCAGCAGGCGACTGGCTCGGAGTGGAGCCCTGCAGAACCTGCAGCTGGCCAGCAATGGGCAAGCGGAGAGGGATTGCCAGATAGTCCTGGTGCTATTCGCTCCCGATTACAGGAACAGGAAAGTCAGCAGAGCACTGCGCAATCCACTCAACTTCCGGCTGTACTGGAAACGGCCAAGCCGCAGCCTCCGGCGCAATCGTTAAGCTCTTTGCCAACTCCTCAAAAGCCGGTCGGGACGGCCGCGGCGAGCCCTGCGACAGTCAGTGGAATGGCGGCATCGCAACCGGCTGGCGCAGCGATTGCACCAGCCAAGCAGCACCGAGCTCGCACGATCTTGATAAGGGTGGGCGCGATTGTTGGAGCCGGCGCGGCGGTCGGGACTGTAGTTGCACTGACTCGAGCCACCCCGAGCAAACCACCTGGGGCCCGGTGAACCATTCGCCTCTGCCAGATGAAAATCGTAACCTTTTCGGGAATTGACGGAGCTGGCAAGAGCACTCAGATTGAGTATCTCGAGGCATGCCTCGAGGACGACGGATTGAAGATCGCGTCGCTGACCTTCTGGGACAACGTCGCAGTACTCTCGCGCTTGCGAGAGTTCTTGAGTCTCAGAGCGTTCGGTGGAGACCGCGGTATGGGCACCCCTGAAAAACCGATTCACCGTCGTGACAAAGACGTAGCATCTTTGCCTCTGACTGTAGCGCGCTTGGTTTTATACCTGGCAGACAGCCTCAACCTTCGGCGGGTCGTGAAACGCGTAGCGGAAACGGGCGTAGATATAGTGATCTTCGATCGCTATATCTATGACGAACTCGCTAATCTTCCCTTGGACTCCTGGTTCACCCGTGCTTTTACGAGGATAGTGTTGAGTGTGACGCCGAGGCCAGACTCAGCCTTTCTGATCGATGCGGAACCGGAAGCGGCACGAGCCCGCAAACCCGAGTATCCGCTGGAGTTCCTTGACCGCAACCGCCAGTCATACCTGCGGTTAAGTCGTATCACGGGTGACATGACAATCATTGGACCTCTTTCGCTCGCGGCTGCGGCAGGCAAGATGAAAGACGTCGCGCTCGCAAAGCTCCTGCCTTCGAATCACGCTGCGTTGCCATATACGCAGAGAGCCGCACGAACGCACTATCATGGCCCCGGCTTGTGACGCATAGATTTTCTAGGATCCCATCGCCAGCCATACACTGGCGATTCCATTTGGCGGGCGGCCATGAGGGCAGAACCGAAAAATGAAAATCTGCCTGGTAACAACATTCCCGCCGAGTCAGGGAGGTTTGAGCGAATACGGGTTTCACCTTGCGCGGGAACTACAGCGCAATCCATTTCTTAGCCTGGCGATCCTTGCGGATGAGACTTCTTCATCTCTCCCGGAGCTTCCTGGTTTCTCAGTACAAAGGTGCTGGTCGTTCGATGACCCGACAAGTCCCATCCGGCTTTTACGAGCGCTGCACCGGCTGAAGCCGGACGTGGTGTGGTTCAACCTCCTTTTCAGCACCTTCGGACGTAATCCGGTGATTGCATTTTCAGGATTGATGACGCCGGCTCTGGTCCGCTTGAGTGGCCTCTACACCTATGTCACCTTGCATCACTTGATGGACACGGCGGATCTCGAAGATGCAGGGATACGCTTCGCGCGCCTGTACCGCGCGGTTGGCGTGCTGGCTACCAGGATGCTTCTGCTGTCAAATTCTGTCTCGGTTCTTATGCCGGGATATCGCGAAATTCTCTTCAACAAATACGGCCGCCACAATGTACACGTGCGCTCTCACGGAGTTCTGGCCGGGCGACCCGAGTATCCAGACTTCTCACGACGGGGCAATCCTGGGCATCGCATTCTGGCTTTCGGAAAATGGGGCACCTATAAGCGTCTGGAACTCATGCTGGAGGCTTTCGGTGTTATCGAGAAGGTCTTTCCGAATGCCAGGCTGGTGATTGCGGGGGGCAATCATCCCAACGCTGCCGGATATGTGGAATCGATCAAGAAAAAATGTGCAGGTCTTCCACAACTTGAATTTACCGGGTATGTGCCAGAGGAAGGCCTGCCCGAGCTTTTTCAGAGCTCTTCGGTGACGGTGATGCCATATTCTTCGTCCACGGGGTCCAGCGGCGTGGCACATCTGGCTTGTGCATACGGGGTGCCGATCGTCTGCGCCGATCTTACGGACTTCCGCCAGATGGCTGAGGGAGAAGACCTGGCGGTGGAGTTCTACCAGCCCGGGAACGCACGCGATTTAGCCGATTGCCTGATACGCCTTTTGCAGAACCCGGAGAAGCAGAAAACAGGGGCCCTCCAGAATTTTGCGGCGGCTGAGCGCATGACAATGCCGAGCATTGTGCAGAAGTATCTGCGCCATTTCGAACTGCACCAGCGAATCGAAGCCCTGCGCTACGTCGCTCGATTCCGCCGACTACCGTCCTGGGTGCCCCTGAAATCCTTCCTGCTGCGAGCCATGACGCGAAATTCCCTGAATTGGGTGCAGCGTCCGGCAATGCCTCGCGTTGGTTCTCGTCCTCAGGATGAGCGGTCCTCTGGTGAACATGACGGCGGTCACCAGTGACAGTAAAAGGGGGTTCGACGGGGCACAACGGGCTTACGGTTCGGGGATCGCGTCGATGGTCAAACTGCGAGCAATGTATCGATTGCCTTCAAAGCGTGTAAGTATCGTGACACCGACTCCAGGCCGTAGGCCGTCGTTGATGGCCATTACGTCAGGGTCGAAATAAATTTCGTAGATCTTTCGATCCGTCGTCGAGGTAAGAACGAGGAGACCGATGCGCAAATCCAGGCTGGTGACTTGTCCGGCAAACGTGAAACTGGCCCCTGGGACTGCCAGGACTGAAATCTCCCGAGCCCAATCATGTTCGTCTTGCTGGACACTGAGCCGCACACTGACTAGGGTTCCGGGAAGGATCTCACTTGCCGATACAACCCGATCCCCATTGACGATCTGAGTGGAAGGGCCGAGGCGAACAGTAAAAGCGTGGGGAGAGAGCATATCGCGCATCGTCAGTTCGTGACGGTCACTACGGTAGGACACCACAACGCCCTGGCTTTCTCCCTCGGAAGGCGATCGCTTCAGACGAATATTGAGTGCGAAGATGTTGACTCCCTCGAGAACCGTGTCGATGTAAACGCGGTCGCCGCGTTTTAGATCGGAAGTTGAAGCGGGATCGCCGTCACGATAGATTCGCGTCCTCGGATCGAACATGATTTTCATCTTCCCGCCGCCGAACACGAGTACTGTAAGCCGATCCTGTACGCGGTCCAATCGCTCTACCGTGCCTCCGATCAAGGTTGACTTTGCCGAATGGAGAGGGGGCAGGGGCGGAACGAGGCTGGCAGGATCGAGAGCGTCGTCTGGTGTATTTGTCGGTGGCGTTGCATCATCGGCTAACGATAGAGGCGGTCGTGCGGATGCGCCGGATTGCGCTGGAGCGACCTGCCCGGGCGCTGTCGTGGAGAGAGCGATGCCACTCAGAACGGCAATCAGCAGCATTCGGCGCATAGGTTCCTGAAAGTCTGAAGCACCGGTTGGATGCTGTTGCCAGGCAGAAGGTAGCCGATCCTTCTGTAGACTGACTGGGAAACAAATATCTCCGGACGCCAAACAAAACTCGGCATTCAGCATCTAAATGTACTCAAGCATGAATCGCACTTAGCCACGTTGGAAAGGGGCACGGATGTTCTGGAAGCAATGGTTGGTGGCAGGACTCACAGCAGCGGGAATTGCCGCCGGTGTGCCGAACGCCCAGGCTGGCGACCTGAAGATTACGATTCCGAAACGCAGTCATCCGACGCCGATTCAACGACTCAACCGTGAGGGAGTCGAGGCTCTGCGCAGACATAACTACGAAAAAGCAGAGACGGCGTTCTACAAGGCCTACCTGTTCGATCCCGACGACCCTTTCACCCTCAACAATCTCGGCTACATCGCGGAATTGCAAGGGCAGGTGGACCGAGCTCGGCGCTTCTACGAACTTGCGGAACGGCAAGCCACCGATGCGGTCATCGACCAGTCCACTTCGCGGCGACTCGAAGGGCGTTCTGTGAAGGAAGCTCTGGCAGCTCCGGACCTGCCGCGACAAATCAATCGGGACAATGTAGAAGCGATGCGACTGTTCTCGCAAGGGCGCGCTCCGGAAGCAGATCTGCTCCTGCAGTCAACGTTACGAAGCGATCCGCGGAACATCTTCACGCTGAACAATCTGGGCGTAGCTAAGGAGATGGAAGGAGAATCGCAGGAGGCTCTGAAATACTATGACGCGGCGTCAGCCACTCACTCGGATGCGCCGGCGGTGGTTACGCTCAACCGCGCCTGGAGAGGCAAGCCGGTAAGCACGATGGCGACGCAGAATGGAAAAGCACTGCGAATTCGCCTGGCGAAGCAGAACCCGCTGGATGCACAGGTCGCTGAATTCAACCTGCGCGGCGTTTCGGCCGTGAACCGCAACGATTTGAGCACAGCCGACACAGATTTCCGGCAAGCCTATGCGCTCGATCCAAACAACGCATTTGCCCTCAACAACATTGGTTTTGTGGCAGAGATCGAAGGCGACCGGGAAACCGCAGAGTTTTTCTACGACAGCGCGCAACGGGCAGGCGGTGCGACCCGAAAGGTCGGACTGGCAACTCGCCGCTCCGCTGAGGGATTGAAGCTGTCGCAGGTCGCGGCGGACAGCGGCACGAAGGTAGAAACCAAAGTCACGCAGGACCGGGAAGTGGGCCGCCGCCAGCATGAGCCCATCGCGCTTCGCCGCCGCGACGACAGTTTCGTCGATGAACCGGCTGCAGTACCTGTCAGTACTCCGTCTCCAGATCAGAGCCCGCCGTCGCGCTAGGGGCGGGTGCGTCCCTTTTTGCCATCACGCCAAGCACTGGTCCTACTAACAGCCAAACCCTTACCGATCCAGTCCATCTCATTCCTGAAATTATGCCTCAATGCGTCGAGCAGTTAACACTCGCGTCTAACACAAAGCGACGCAGTGAGCGATTCTGCACAGACGGCTTAGGTTATGCGTCGCGATAATCCTTGATGATTATTGGAGCGGCTCATGCCCCAAGTTATCCCCGGGCTTGTTTCCCCACTGCTTCGGTCCAATCCGATCTGGCAAGTGGGGCTCTGTCGATCCGGAGTGTTGTCTGCGCGTGTTCACTAAAGGTTCTGTGAAAGGAAATCGTATGTCTATCAGCCAGCTCTCCCGGGTCTCGATCGCGCTTGTCGTAACGCTTTTTCTCCTCAGTTGTGGCGAAGGTTCTAATCCGCCGGCTCAGTCACTTTCCGATCCTCCCACGGTATTGATGGCGGTCCCCCAGACCAACGGAGTGGGCACAAACCGTGAGGTTGCAGTGGTCTTCACTAAGCCGATGGATCCGGCAAGTATCAACATCAGTAGTTTCTTGGTTGCGGGTGTGACGGGAACGGTCACTTACGACTCAACCAACAAGATTGCCGCCTTCAAACCGTCTCCAGACTTCGCCCCCAATACCAAGTTCAACGCAACTATTACCGTTGGAGCCAAGGACATGAGCGGCACTCCGCTCGCAGTGCCCTTTGGTTTCTCCTTTACAACCCGCACAACCAAAGATACTTCTCCGCCGAATATTGTCGCCGTCAATGTTGCTGCTGGCGCTACTTGTGTGCCACTGGAACAGAAGATACAGGTCACTTTTGACGAGCAGATGGACTCACTTACTATCAATCCCGGCACATTCTTCATTGCAGGGGTGGCCGGTACCGTAACCTATGACGTGGCCAGTCAGAACGCCACTTTCACGCCCTCGGCAAACTTGGCAGCAAGTACCACGTTCACGATCATGGTGACCACAGGAGCCAAGGACATGGGCGGAGTGCCCTTGGCAGCGCCATTTAGTCAAACGTTCACAACCGGCCCCTGCCAGGGCGGTGGAGTATCGCCGGTAGCTCTTTGTCCGTTCATAGGAGACTTCTCGGTCTTGGCGGGATCCACCGTCACTAACACCGGTTCTACCGTAGTCTCCGGGGATGTTGGAGTCAGTCCGGGTACGGCAGTGACTGGATTTCCACCGGGACTCGCTGGTGGCTCCGTCCATCTCGCCGACGGTGCCGCAGGCCAAGCCCAGGCTGCCCTTACTGCGGCGTATATCGATGCTGCCGGGCGATCGGGCAGCACTGCAGTAGCAGGAGACTTGGTCGGGAAGACATTAACAGCAGGCGTCTATAAATCGACGTCGTCGCTTGCCCTATCCGGCGACGTCACGCTTGATGCTCAGGGCAATTCGGCTGCAGTGTTTATTTTCCAGATATCGTCCACCCTCACGACGGGGAGCGGCAGCCATGTCATCCTGACCAACGGTGCAACGGCCTGTAACGTCTTTTGGCAGGTTGGCAGCTCGGCGACGATGGGAACGAACTCAGTATTCAAGGGGAATATCCTGGCGCTGACGTCAATCACAATAAGTACCGGCGCTAATTTGGAAGGTAGGGCGCTGGCGCGGAATGGAGCGGTCACGTTGGACACTGATGTCATCACCGGCTGTAGCTGCCCGTGAGAGGTTGCCAAACACCAACTACTGGATGGGCCGGTGCGTTGACCGCATTGGCCCGCTCGTTCTTACGTTTTCCCGCCGTAAAGATCCTTTGCCTGAAAGCGCCCGATAACGGATTCAGCGTCATAGGTAGCGTGGCGGACGAGATTCTTGAAATAGTGCATCAGGGTGTTGACGCTGGTGTGGTACCAGCAGCAGCGGATCATGTCGGGTGAAAACCCGCAGATGAACTGCAACCGGCCCAACGTCGCGGATGGCTGGCTGAGCATGGCGGCAGCCATGCGGTGGTTACCGTCCAGAATCGTTAAAGGCCCCGTGTCATCGATTCCGATGAGCAGCACGGTAGGGTTCGTCAGGTTTTCCTGAAGGACACCGCTCAGAAGGCGAAGCTTGCAGAAGAAGTCATCCTCAGAAGACCGGTCCAGTTGTTGCCGAATGCGCTCGACGACGTCTTTCAAATAGAAGTTGCCCCGTGCGACCCGGCGCCATTGCGCTCGTGGAAAAAAGCGAATCCGTGCCATGTCCTCGCGGTTCAGATCAACATTGAACCATTTGGTGTTGGTTGGAAGCTCCCGCCACATAGCGCCGCGGCGCAGAAACAGCAGAGCCCGGCGTAGCGCATTCTCTCGATGACTGCCGAGATCAGGCTGGTGGACGAGATAGCCGAATTTGTCTCGGTACCCTGTGAACTCCGCGTGGTGGAATTCGCTTTTCAGAAACTCTGCAATCACCTCCTCTTCCGACATCGGGCGGCGCAGACGCAGGCCGCTGTACGTCCGTACCACGTTGGGAGTCAGCTGCCCACGCACGAGAGGGATGAGGAGGACCGCCAGCAGGACAGCCATGAGGAAGAGTTGAACCAGGATTACCTGGCCGAGGTCGTGGTGGAACGTGTATATCCCGATGGCAAAGGCTCCGCTGAACGCCAACTGGACCCAACTCGTGTTCGCGATTTTACGGGACATCTCATAAGTGATAATCACTGAACTCAGCGAATAGATGCCGGTGGTGATGGCGTAGAGGATCAGCAGGCCGGCCAACCCGCCATAGTTGCCGGTTCCAAAGTGTGCCCCGAAAAGAATCTTCCACAGAAAGCCGGGTACCATCCACAGTCCAACGATCAACACCGTGAGAATGACAAGAACTAGAGAGAGGGAGGTCAGCAAAAGCGGACTTCTCTCCTGTTCATCGCTACAGGCCCCCGCGGAAACGGGAAACATGGTGTTGACCACAGACCACGCACACATGTTAACCAATCGCCCTACGAGCGCGACTGCGGCGTAGAGTCCGGCTTCGTCGGGAGGGAAAAAATGCTTTACTAAGATAATGTCGAAATTGTTGATGACGGTCTGGCCGGAGAAAAAAACGATCGCCTGCAGTCCTTCCCGGAAGGGAATTGAGATTCCCGCCCGGCTCATCGATCGGCAGTGGGGGCGGGGGAAGGCCGCAAAATAAGTGGTAATGACGGCCAGCACACTGGCCAGAACGGCTCCCTGTACTCCCCATCCCAGGGCAGTGAGCAAGAAAATGCCGCCCAGCCGGACGAGTCCTTCCAACATGAAGTTGATCGCGAGAGCGCCAAAGGCTTGGATTCCCTGGATATATCCGCGGCGTGCTCCAAGCGGAATGTAAAAGGTCGTTCCTAGTGCAAGGAGTGAAATCAAAATCGGATCGGGCAGATTCAGGTATTGTGCTAGAGCATGCCGGCCAAGGAATAACAGCAGCCCGATCATGATCCCAGCGATCCACGCGCGCTGATGCAACCTGACAAATACTTGGCCTCTTTCTTCCTGTGATGTCGTCTGCGCTACATATTTCGCGCATACTACCTGAAACGAGAGGGTGACCGCCGACATCAGCATCAGCAAGGTGTAGACGGCGGTGGCGTGTGCGAATCCCGTGGGGCCAAGCAGACGGGCTGTCGCAACGTTGTAAATCAGGTTCGTGACCCCTACGAGTCCCGACCCGGCAAGCAAGATCAGGCTTCCGCCCAGTAGTTGCGCTTTGAGCCCGGGTTTCTCCACGACAGCCGATTTGTTGACGCAGCCTCTCATCGGACCATGTACAGCATTCTTCCTGTTACGCCTTAGAACAGCGTGAAGTGTACGACTGGGAGGAGAGTGGTTCTGGCCGATCCAGCAAAGTCATAGAAAGTTTGCTGCTGCACACCGACCGAAAAGCGAAGGGGATAGGCAACTGGAACCTCGCTGGTACCGTCTCTCAGGTTCCCACGCACCTGGTGTTCATAGGAAACCAGAAATTCGCTCTGGGCGTTATCGTACGCGTGATAGCCGTCCCCGCGAGAAAGGAGGAACGAGCCTTGTACCTTCAATCGAGGACTCGCCCGGAACTCGAACCGCGCGCCGGGCAGCACTGCCTGTGCAACTGCATACTCGGTGGCGTGTACTCGCCACGAGCGCAGATATTCTCCCAGTAGAGCTGCTGTAAGCCGGCTGCCGAATTTGTGTTGAAGGCCTAGGTAGCTCGAAGTACTGAAGTACTCGTCCACCAGAGGCCGGAAGAGCAGATCGCGAGCGGTGTAGCCGGTGACCAGAGAAGTCTTGCCCCACGGTCTGCCCACCGTGAACTCGACGCTGGCCGAGGCGTCGCGCGAGTGCAGGCTCTGATCCGCGAATTTACCCGCCTCGCGGACTGCACTGGCGTTGACCGAGACCGAATTGAAAAAAGACGTTGTAGAGAGGTAGAGAAACTGGCGGAACAGATTCTGGCTCATGTAGACGGGGGAAATCGTGTCGCGACGGATGGTGAACTGAACGCCCCCGTTGAATGCGACGCTGTTTGAGCCAAAGTGCAGGACTGGTGTGATCCCTCCGTTCAAGAAGGTGTCGTAGGTATGGCGGTCTTGGATGACGTTGGCGCTGGGGAACAAGAGGGTGCCGGTCGTCAAGGCTTCACCGATGAATCCCGAGATCACCGGGAACCCTGCCACGTGAATACGATAGTGTGTTTCGCCCAGACTCTGTAAGGAATGCCGGGGCGGTGGGAGCAGCGCTGGGTTTGTCACATGCAGGATCTTTGCATCCAGCGCGTAAACATTAATGTCTTCGAGTTGGGGAGAAAAGGCCACTTCGGGGAAGAAGCTCACCTCCTGGTTGATCTGGCGGCCCTCGATCCCTGCTAGTTGATACTGTGCCGTCTGCGCCGTCCCCCTGTCTTCCTGACCCGCGATCGTGCTGGCCTGCGCGAAAGCGGACAGAGCATGCACGGTATCCTGGCGCTGACGATACAGGTTCGCCGAAGCCATCATGTAATCGTAGTCATCGCGGAACTCACCGGGCGAACCTAGGCTGGCCAACTCTGTCTCGGCCTTGCGGCTGTCGCCCTCGGCAAGATACGTGTTGGTGAGTCCGATCCCGACGGAACGTGGGTTCGCCCCGGCCAGGCTCGCCTTATCAAAATAGGTTTCGGCGAGATCGAAGTTTCGCATGGCCAGAAAGATGTTGGCTGCTTCGAGGATGTCGTCTGCCGTGACCGGAGAGGCGTCGACGCGAGCTTCCGCGAAGCCCAAAGCAATCTGCCGTCTGGCGTCGTCGAAGCGTCCCTGTCTCCAGAAAACTTGCGCTACCGCCAAGCGCACGCCGACCCGGCCTCCACTTGGGGCATCCAACGCCCGCGAAAAGCGTTGCATCGCGGCGCCACGATCACCGAGGCTCAGAAACGCGTCGCCGATTCCCATCAAGATATCAACCTGATCGTTGCCGTACTGTTCAGCCAACTTGATATCACGCAGAGTCTCTTCTCGCGCTCCTTCTTTGGCATGCACTTGTGCCCTCAAAGCGTAAGTTGCGGGTTCGGCAGGCGCGAGCTTGTGAGCGACGTCGAGCGCCGCAAGCGATTGCTGAAAGCGACGCATGCGATAGAGCGCGTCGGCATAGGCCAGTTGGGTTGGGAGATCATTCGGCGTTTCTTCGAGCGCCAGTCTGTATTCCGGATCGGCGTGAGCAAAGTCCTGTACCTGCCGAAATGCTTCAGCTCGCGCCAAATGCCAGGAATGCGATTTGCCTAACAGCTTCTGTGACGCGTCTAACTGCATGAGGGCCGGTTTCGCCCGGTGCAGCTGCAAATCGGCGAATGCCAATCCCAGGTGAGCCTCAGGGTAATCAGGCCGCAACTGGAGAGCAGTCTGGAAGTCGCTCACCGCCTTGGCTCCTTCATGGAGATCATTCAAGACGAAACCACGATTCACATAGCCCGTCGCCATCTTGGGATCCCGCTCCAGTGCGCGGGTAAAGTCTTTGAGTGCCTCGCGAGACTGCCCGTCATGAGCGTGGAGATATCCAGCGATCAGGGCGAGATCTTTGTTGTTGGAGAGGATAGGATCGTACTTGCTTACGAGCGTCATCGCTTCGGGATAACGGCCCAGGTAGAAAAGGTCATACGCGAGGTAGACCACGCCCTCGCGGTCGTTGGAGCGCTTTTCGAGGACGGCATATCCGAGTTTTGCCGATTCGGTATAGTCACCCTTCAAGGTGAGATAACGCTCCCGTTCCCGCTTGAGCTGCGTGCTGTCATTCATTCTGCCCTGGGCACGATCGAGCCAGCGTTTTGCCAGATCGAGTTGTTGTGCTTCGAGGGCGGCATTTGCGCCGCCAGCCACGATGAGGGGATTGGTGGGCATGCGTTGGAACGCGTTTTCGTAGTATCCTTCCGCTCCGTGAAAGTTGCCTTCCGCGGTGTATAAGTCTCCGAGTGCGAGGTACGGTCCGTAGTCTTTTGGGTGCGCACTCACGGCACGTGTGAAGTAGCTTTCCGCCAGCTTGGTGTCTCCCTTGTCCCGAGCGAAAAATCCAAGTGACGTGAGCGCTGTTCGATTTTTCCCATCCAGCTCCAGGACTTTCGCATAGGAGTCGCGCGCCGCGTCTTTTTGGCCGAGCTTCCACTGCAAGCTTCCATAAGCCAAAAGCGAGCTGAGACTCGACGGGGTGAGTGCCAGGGCTTCTTGCAGGTCTGTGTTTGCCGCGTCCGGGTTGCCCGATGCAGTCTCGATCACTGCCCGCAATCTCAACATCTCGGATCGGGAAGATTCCGGGATGTTGACCTGGCGGAGTTCTGCTCCAACTGCATCCAGTTGTTCGTTACCCTTCGCCTGGTCGTCTTGCCTTACAGCCAGTTCGTACAGGCTGAGCTGCAATTCGACCCGATATAGAGG
>Ga0075030_100000981_pt1 | contig 25585 bp, 18 predicted proteins | sample LitLauG_LLR_2012_FD_71393 | JGI IMG/M metagenome (GOLD analysis project Ga0075030, IMG submission 71393) | Freshwater sediment microbial communities from Pennsylvania, USA - Little Laurel Run_MetaG_LLR_2012 | ecosystem: Environmental > Aquatic > Freshwater > Creek > Sediment | place: USA...
CGCCCCCACCGCCGCCACCTCGCCCCCCACCGGCAACGAAGGGGACGCCAGGCGGCGCGCCGCCGCGTCCACCCCGGCCGCCGCCGGCGACATCGGGAGGCGCCGCGGGTGTCGCCCCGGCGGGTGTTCCGGTCCCTGCTTGGGCGCCGCCGCGGCCGCCCCGGCCGGCGCCAGGCGGGACAGGCCCGCGCATGGCCCACTGGAAGCGGTTCATACCGGCTTTGATGTCCACATCCATCGTGCTCACCACTGCCGTGCCCTGCAGAAACTCCAACTTGCCCGCGCCCATGTCAGACTTCGCCCACACGTGGATCGCGGTTCCACCCTGCGGGTTCTGTCCCTTGAAATCGCGGTTGGTGGCGTGGCGCTGGGATTGCGGATCGTTCTTCCACAGGACTGCCGGACGCGGATCGAACAGCGTCACCTCGCCACTGTTCGGCTTGAGCTGTTCCAGTGGGCTGATGTCGTCGGCGACCCAGATCGATCGGCCGTGCGTGGCTACAATCAGGTCGCGATCGCGCGGGTGAATCAGGATGTCGTCGACGCGCACGCTGGGCAGGCCGGTCATGAATCGCTTCCATTCCTTGCCGCCGTCGAGCGTAACGAAAAGCCCGAATTCCGTGCCCGCGAAAAGCAGGTTGGGGTTGTCGTAATCCTCGCGCAGCGCGTTGATGTTGCCCTTGCCCGGCAGATTGCCGGCCACGCTGGTCCACGTCTTGCCGTAGTCGGTGGTCTTGAAGAGATACGGCTTCCAATCGTCCAGGCGATGGTCGTCCACGGCCACGTAAGCCGTGCCCGGGTCGAAATGCGAAGGCTCGATGCGGGAAATGTGCGTGAAGCCCTTGGGGGCGCCGCCGATGTTGCCGTAGACATTGGTAAAGGTCTCGCCGCCGTCCCGGCTTACTTGCAGGTTACCGTCCTCGGTGCCTACCCAGATCACGCCCGGCCGGGATGGCGATTCGCGTACCTGCGTGGCCGTGGAACTGGCGGCGTAGCCATCGTGCTTTTCGGCCATCGGCTTGTCGCCCGCCACACCCATGATGGCCATTTCCGGCACCCAACGATTGATGTTCTTGCTGAGGTCCGTGTGGTTCATCCACCAGGTGTCGCCGCGATTGGTGGACTTGAAGAAATACTGGCCAGCCATGTAGATCACCGCCGGATTGTGGGGCGAGATCTCGATGGGCGCGTTCCAATAGAAACGGAACGGCTCGGGGTTGGCTGGGGCATTGACGACGTTCGGTGGTCCCCCGCGTCCGCCGCCGAAGCCGCCGCGCCCGCCCGCCGCCGCCGCCGCGGACGCGTCCTCCGCTGGGGGAGTTGGAGTGCCCGGTGTGGCGCCGGCCGGCGGGGTGGCCGGCGCCGCGCCCCCGCGTCCGCTGGCCGCGGTAACCGTGGGCTTGATCGGCTTTTGCGTTCCGCTGCGCAGATCGTGGCGAATCATGTTGCCGTCCTGCGATTCGGCGTAGACGACGGCCCAGTCGGTGGGATCCTGGCGCGTGTAGAAGCCGTCGCCCCCGGCCACGGTGTACCAGTCGGTATTGACGGGACCGGTCGTGGAGCGCATCGCGTTGGGGCCGCACCAGGCGTTGTTGTCCTGGAGGCCGCCGCAAACGTAATAAGGCCGGCGCATGTCGGCCGAGACCTGGTAGAACTGGCCCACCGCCATATCGTTGTGGTAATCCCAGGTGAAGCCGCCATCGGCGCTGATGTCGAGGCCCCCATCGTGGCCCACCGCCACGATGCGCGGGTCCTTCGGGTTGATCCAGAACGCGTGATAGTCGGTGTGGGAGCCGGTGACCGGTTGCCAGGTTTTGCCGCCATCGAGCGACATTTGAGCGGGATTGCCTCCGACGAAAATCTTCTGATCGTTTACCGGGTCGACGCGGATCTGGCTGAAGTAAGTGGGCCGGTTGTTCTGGTTGCTCATGAACTGCCAGGTCTTGCCGCCATCTTCGGAGCGGAAGACGCCGCTGCCATCCGGATTGGGGGGACCGGCCGGCGCGCCGCGGCCGCCGCGACCCCCGCCTCCGCCGCCCGCCGCCGGGTCACCCGATTCGCTGGCCGCGGCGCCGCGCCCGCCACGGGCCGGTCCGCCTTCTGCGGTGGTGCCGCCCCCGGTGCCCGCGCTGGCGCCGGCTTCCACCTGCGCGTAAACGATGCTCGGCTTGGCGCGGAAGACCGACACCGCGATCCGGCCGTAGATGCCGTCTTTCGGCTTGGGCCAGCCGGGGCCATCCAGCTTGCTCCAGGTGTCTCCGCCGTCGGTTGTCTTCCAGAGGGCGCAGTTCGCCCCGCCGCCGTTGTAGCCCCACCAGGTGCGCCGGCGCTGGAACGAGGCGGCGTAAAGGATCTTGGGGCTCGAGGGGTCGATGGCTACGTCGGTGAAACCGGTGTCGGCGTCGATGTACTTGGCCTTCTTCCACGTCTTGCCGCCATCGGAAGACTTGTAGAGCCCGCGTTCGGGATTGGGGCCGAACAGATGGCCGTTGGCCGCGACGTACACGATGCTGGGATTGGTCGAGTCCACCACGATGCGGCCGATGGACTGGGTGTCTTCGAGGCCCAGGTGGTTCCACGTTTTGCCGCCATCGGTGGTGCCCCAAACGCCATCGCCGATCGACGAACTTTGCCGGTTGTTGGCCTCGCCCATGCCCACGTAGACCACGTTAGGGTCGGAGGGCGCGATGGCGATGGCGCCGATGGATTCGTTGGGCATGTTGTCGAACTGCGACTTCCAATGGTTGCCGCCGTCGGTGGATTTCCAGAGGCCGCCGGTAGCGAATCCTACGTAGACAACCATCGGGTCCTTTTCGGCCCCGGCGATATCGTCCACGCGGCCCATCATGGTGGCGGGGCCGATGGAGCGAAACTCGAAGCCGCGCAGCAGCGGATCGGAGGAAGCGTTGGGCGGCGGTGGCGGAGGCTCGGCGCCGCCGCGTCCCTGCGCCCAAACCAGACCGGCAACGCCCAGGCAAGCCGCGCCAGGAAGGATGAATGACCAACGATGAAGCGAAGATCGTGCGCGCATAGTTCTGTCGTCTCCAGGCGGCGCGGGCTTCCTGCGTCTCTGATCTCACCCCTTTAAGTACTTGTTGAAGAAATCGAGCGTGCGCTGCCAGGCCAGCTTCGCCGCGGCCTGGTCGTAGCGCGGGGTCGTGTCGTTGTGGAAGCCGTGATTGGCGCCTTCGTAGACGTAAGCGGTGTAAGTCGCATGGTTCGCCTTGAGGGCTTCCTCGTAAGCCGGCCATCCGCCGTTGACCCGCGTGTCGAGGCCCGCGTAGTGCAGCAGCAGCGGCGCTTTGATTTTAGGCACGTCCTCGGCTTTCGGCTGGCCGCCGTAGAACGGTACGGCGGCGGAGAGGTCTGCGCCCATGCGCACGGCCAGCGTGTTGGCGATTCCGCCTCCGAAGCAGAAGCCGACCACGCCGATCTTGCCGGTGCAATCGGAGCGGGCCTTGAGCCAGCGCGCCGCGGCGATGAAGTCCTCGGTCATTTTCGGCTTGTCCACAGGGCCGAAAGCGGCCGCGCCCTTCTCGTCGTCGCCGGGATAGCCGCCGACGCTGGTCAGTCCGTCCGGGGCAAACGCGATGAAGTTCTCGGTTCCCAGGCGGCGGGCCACGTCTTCGATGTACGGATTCAGGCCGCGGTTTTCGTGGACCACCAGCACGCCGGGTAGTTTGCCCGTGGCCTTAGCGGGTCGCACGAGGTATCCGCGGATGCTGCCATTGCCTTGCGGCGAGGGCACGGTGGCGCGCTCGGTCTGGATGCGGCCGTCGTCTTTGGGGACCTGCTGCGCCCAGGCGTAGTTGGGGCGCAGGCTTTCAAAGAGGGCGGCGGCGGTCAATCCGCCGGTGGCAAATTTCTTGGCGCCCTCCAGGAAGTCGCGGCGCTCGATATCGCCGTGCACGTACTTGTCAAAGAGGTTCAGCAACTCCTGGGGGAAATCGGACGCGTTTTTTCGTTCCATGCTTGTGCTCCTGTTTAGCGGCAAGCATATCACTTTTGCTCCCTGCGCGGACCTCGGCGATGAAAGCCGTGGAAGCCCCCCTCTGCGGGAAAAACCTGTGCCGCACCAGGGCTGGCAGCGTCCGGTACGGCTTGCCAGCCTCCTGCGCGTCCACCTGAAGTGCACCAACATGGGCCGCATCAGCCTCGGAGAGGTCGAGGCCATTCTTCTTCGAAACGCAGGGCGAGCCAGGCGGGGGCGGAGCAGCCGGGATAGGTCAAGCGTCTGCCCTTTCTGCGAGACAGGCCAGCTGGCAGTGTCGATCGACCGGACCAGGAAACTCGTGTGCCAGAGCTACCTTTCAAACTGACCGGAGATCAATCAAGGTGTCGCGCCTCACCGCCGCGCCGTGGCCAGGGTCCTGTACGGCTTGCCAACCTCCTGCGCGTCTACCACCGCCACTGCCGCCACATGCACGATGTCGTTCACTTCGGAGCCGCGCTGCAGCACGTGGACCGGGCGCGACAGGCCGGTGAGCAGCGGGCCGATCAGTTCGGCGCCGCCAATGCGCTGCAGCAGCTTGTAGGCGATGTTGCCGGATTCCAGGTTCGGGAAGATCAGCACGTTGGCGCCGCCCTTGAGCGTCGTAAATGGGTAAGTCTCTTCCAGAATCTGCGGTACCACGGCTGTATCCGCCTGCATTTCGCCATCGATCATCAGCCCGGGCGCGCGCTGGCGGACCAGGTCGACTGCCTTCCGGACCTTATCGGAAAGCGGATGCTTGGTGCTGCCGAAGTTGGAGAACGAAAGCATCGCCACCCGCGGTTCCTGGTTGAAGCGCCGCGCCTTCTCCGCGGCCATGATCGCAATCTCGGCCAGGTCTTCCGATGTGGGTTCGATGTTGACCGTGGCGTCCGCCAGGAAATAGATGTCGCCCTTGGGCGTGATTAGCACATAGACGCCGGCCACCTTGCGCAGTTCGGGCCGCACTTCGATCACTTGCAGCGCGGGGCGAATCGTGTCGGGATAATGCGTGGTGAGGCCGCCAATGAGAGCGTCGGCATCGTTCAGCCGAACCATCATACTGCCGAAGGTCACCGGATTTAAGATGAGGCGCTCGGCCTCGGTGCGGGTGACGCCGCGGCGCTGGCGCAGGCTATAAAACTCCTCGGTGTACTCATCCAGGCGCGCGAATTTTTTCGGGTCGACAATCAGCGCTCCGGGCAGGTTGAGGTGCATGTCCGCGATCCGGGCGCGGATCACCGCGTCGTTGCCCAGCAGGATCGGAGTGGCGATCTTCTCGTCCAGCAGGATCTGGCAAGCGCGCAGAATTTTGCCTTCCTCGCCTTCGGTGAAAACGATGCGCTTGGGCTGCTTCTGCGCCTTGTTGATCATCGAGCGCATCACCTCGTTGGCCTTGCCGAGCCGGCGCTCCAGTTGTTCGCGGTATTGCCTGATATCGACGGGCTGCTGCGCGACCCCGGCGTCCATGGCAGCCTGCGCCACGGCGGAGGCCTCCCAGATGAGCACGCGCGAATCGAACGGCTTGGGGATAATGTACTCGCGTCCGAACTCCAGGCGGTCGATGCTGTAGGCGCGCAGCACGGAATCGGGCACGTCGGCCTTGGCCAGCGAGGCCAGCGCGCGCGTGGCGGCCAGCTTCATCTCGTCGTTGATAGTGGTGGCGCGCACATCGAGCGCGCCGCGGAAGATGAACGGAAATCCAAGGACGTTGTTCACCTGGTTGGGAAAGTCCGAGCGGCCCGTGGCGACGATGGCGTCTGGCCGCGCGCTGAGGGCGACGTCGTATGCGATTTCGGGGTCCGGGTTGGCCAGCGCGAAGATGATCGGGTTGGGCGCCATTCCCTTCACCATGTCGGCCGTGACGGCGCCGGCCTGTGAGAGGCCGAAGAAGACATCGGCGCCCACCAGGGCTTCGGTGAGTGTCCGCTTATCGGTCTTGGCCGCGTAGCGGGCCTTATAGGGATTCATGCCTTCGGTGCGGCCCTCGAAGATCACGCCCTTGGTGTCGCACATCAGGATATTCTCCAGGCGCACGCCGAGCTTGACGTAGTGCGCGGCGCAGGAAATGGCGCTGGCGCCGGCGCCGTTGAAGACTACTTTCACTTCCTCGATTCGCTTGCCGGCGATTTCCAGCGCGTTCAGCAGGCCGGCGCCGGAAATGATCGCGGTGCCGTGCTGGTCGTCGTGGAAGACCGGTATCTTCATGGTCTTGCGCAGCTCTTCCTCGATGTAAAAACACTCCGGCGCCTTGATGTCTTCCAGATTGATGCCACCGAATGTCGGCTCCAGGATCTGGCAGGTGCGAATCACCTCATTGGGGTTGGCGGTGTCGAGTTCGATATCGAAAACGTCGATATCGGCGAACCGCTTGAACAGGACGGCTTTGCCTTCCATGACCGGCTTGCCCGCCAGCGCGCCGATGTTGCCGAGCCCCAGCACGGCGGTCCCGTTGCTGATGACCGCTACCAGATTGCCCTTGGCGGTGTATTTGTACGCAAGGCCCGGGTCGCGCTCGATTTCCAGGCAGGGGACCGCAACGCCCGGCGTATAAGCGAGACTGAGGTCCCGCTGGGTGCGGCAGGGCTTGGTCGGGGTAACGGCCAGCTTGCCCGCTGGAGATGAGGAGTGGTACTCGAGTGCATCTTCGGGACGAATCTTCATGATGGCTACACCTTCAAGATAATTATACTCTGTAGTCTTATTCCACAGCCAGCCTATCCGTACCACCAGCGCAGTCCAAACACGAACAGACCGCAGACGGCGCTCCCCAGCCCGAGTGCCGCGAGGCCCGGTTTGCGCTTCTCCTTCAGGCCCCACCAGATGTAGATACCGCTGAACACCAGAAAGATGACGCCCGCCGCCACCGCGTCCATCGAGAGGGCCCAGACGCCGGTAAGGAGCCAATCGCTGTGATTGCGGGGATCGTCCAAAGTCACTCCGACAAACGTGTGGAGTGTGCGCACGATGCCCCAGACGTTGTATTCGGTCACCGCCACCTTGGCACGGCCCTGCTTCAGGTCAGCCTGGATTTGGAAGATGTGTCCGGGCCGGCTGACGCTGAAATCGAGCCGCCCGAAGTCCGATCGGGCCGCACCCCACTCGATCTCCCCCCGTATCGCCAGTTGCCGCATCAAGTCCGCAGCCTGTTCGAGGTCGCTCCCGGGCGCAGCGGCCTCGATCGGGCGTTCGAAGCTGCCCACCTTGCGATTGGGAAAGAACTGGGCGAATTTCCAGGAGGAGTGATTCAGCAGGAGCCCGGTGAGCGCGAACAACCACACGAAAAACAGCAGGAACAGGCCAACGTTATAGTGCAGCTTGCGGTTCCAAAGGCTCACACGCGCCGCACGCGGATTAGTGAACCACGGCATAGACCAGTCCGAAGAAACAGAAGGCGCCCGCGGCGATCAGCGTCAAGCCGATTCGCCGCTCGGCTCGCAAGACGGCCCACAGATAGATGCCGCTGATCGACAGAAACACCACGATATACACCGTGGCGTCGGCCAGCCATCTCCAGACATTCAGGAAAATCCAGTTTCCCCGGATGTTCGCCAGGTGCTGGCCAGGCATCTTGTGCAGGTACACCATCGCGCCCCAGATGCTGTCGCTGCGTTGGGTAATCACGGCTGACCGGGTTTCGAGGTTGAGGTCTACCGAGACCTCCCGCCCGGGAATGATCACCGGGATGACCAGCCGGCGCTCCTTCGGAATGCGCCGGATGAAGTTGACCTCGCCCTTGACACCCATTTGATCCAACACCGGGCGCACGGCGTCTACCTGCTCCCGGCCGTTCAGGAGATCGACGCCGGCGGGAATCGCGAGACCGCTGGCAGTTCTGCTAACCGGTTGCGCCAGAGCTCCCGGAAGCCACGCGTGGACCAGAAAAAAGACGCTGACCGCGAACGCCAACACCAGCGGACTGATAAACAAAGCGAAGTAGTGGTGCAAGTCTCGCGTGACGCTGTAGAATCGGCTCATCCGCAACAATCATACAATCACGTAGCGGCGGCGGTCTTGCCGCCGGCGCGTCGCATGAAACTTCGGGCGTGGTGATGCCTCAAAACCCGGCGCCGGTTGTCAAGGCAGCGCCACCCGTGATACCGTTCTTGCGAATGAACCAAGCTGCGCTCACGACGCGACGGAGTTTTCTGGCTGCAACGGGGGGAGCGGTGGCATCGCAGTGGGCCGGCGCCGCTGCCGCCGCTCCCAATATCGTCTTCATCCTGTGCGACGACCTCGGCTTCGGCGATCTGGGCTGCTACGGATCGCGGATCCGCACGCCGAACCTGGACCGCATGGCGTCGGAGGGCGTCCGCTTCACGAACTTCAATTCCGCCGACCCGGTGTGCTCGCCTTCGCGCGCCGCGCTGCTGACCGGGCGCTACCCGACGCGAGTCGGCGTGCCGCGCGTGCTGTTTCCGGCGGACTCCGGCGGGCTGAATCTCGACGAAACCACGATGGCCGATATGCTGAAGGCGCGCGGCTATCGGACCATGTGCGTGGGAAAGTGGCATCTCGGCCGTCCCCCATCGTACCTGCCCACCAGCCGCGGGTTCGACGAGTACTTCGGCATTCCCTACAGCAACGACATGAACCCGCGGGTGTTGCTGCGCAATACCGAGGTGGTCGAAGAGACGGCCACCCTGGAGACCCTGACAGGCCGTTATACCGAGCAGGCCACGAAGTTCATCGGCGCATCCAGGGGGTCGCCGTTTTTCCTTTACATGCCGCACACATTTCCACATATACCGCTGGCCGCGCCGCAGCGGTTCCGCGGGAAGTCGCCTGAGGGGTTGTATGGCGACGTGGTGGAAGAGATCGATTGGAGCGTCGGCGAGGTGCTGCGCAGCCTGAAGCAAAACGGTCTGGAACAGAATACGCTGGTGATGTTTTCGAGCGACAACGGACCCTGGTATCAGGGGAGCCCCGGCAAACTGCGGGGGCGCAAGAGTACGACCTATGAAGGCGGGGTGCGCGAGCCGTTCATCGCCCGCTGGACGGGCCGGATTCCGATGGGGCGGGTGGCGAACGCCTTGGCCTCCATGATGGATATCTTTCCCACCGTGGCCCGGTTGTGCTCCGGCGCGATGCCGGCGAAGCCGCTGGATGGAATCGACATCTGGCCGCTGCTGCACGGCGACACGGAATCCATCGAGCGCCCGCCGCTGCTCTATTTCGACGGCTGGGATCTGCAGTGCGCGCGCTGGATGAACTGGAAGCTCCACGTCGCGCGGCACAACACCGCGGCCTACTCTCCGGCGCCGGCGGGCGGGCGGCACAGCTACCTCTTGCCAAAGCCTGAACTCTATAATCTGGCCAACGACCCGGACGAAAGCTACGACGCGGCGGCGGGGAATCCGGAGATTGTGGGCAAGATCCAGGCCCAGGTTGCGGAGTTGCTGAAGGGCTTTCCGGAGCCGGTGCGGAAGGCCTATGCGGATGCGCAAGCCCGCAAAACAGCACCCGACACGCCCACCGGCGCGTACCCAAGACCAGGAGGCGCACAATGACTAAGATAGGGCAGTCCACCCGGCCTGCCCCGCTGGTTGTGCTCGCAGCGACGCTGTTCGCCGTGGGCTGCGGAGGTTCCAAGCCCGAGGAACCTAAGAAGACGGCGGAGGCTCCCAAGCCGTTGGAGTATTTCCACGTCGACGCAGCCACGGCCGCAACGGTGTCCGGCAAGATTTCGTTCAAGGGCACGAAGCCTGCCCGGCAGGCGATCTCGATGGATGCCGAGGCCGGCTGCCAGCAGGCGCGCGCGGGCCATCCGGCATATGACGAGCCGGTGCTGGTAGGCAAGGGTGGAGGTTTGGCGAATGCGTTCGTCTATATCCAGGCCGGTTTGGAAGGGAAGAACTTCGAGCCGGTCAAGGAAGTGGCGACTCTGGATCAGAGCGGCTGCATGTTTGTTCCGCGCGTGATCGGGATTCGGGTGGCGCAACCGCTGGACGTGAAGAACAGCGACGCGGTCTCACACAACATCCACCCGGTGCCGCGGAACAACCGGGAGTGGAACGAGCAACAGCCGCCCGAATCGCCGCCCGCCCAGCATAAGTTTGCCCGGCGGGATGTCATGATTCCGGTGAAGTGTAACATCCATGCGTGGATGCACGCCTACATCGGGGTGGTGGAGCACCCATATTTCGCCGTCACCGGCGCCGACGGGTCGTTCGAGTGGCCTAATGTGCCGCCGGGCGATTACACGATTGCGGTCTGGCACGAGAAACTGGGGGAACAGACCAGGCAGGTGCATGTGGCGGCATCGGCGCGCGCCGCCGTGGAGTTCACCTATCAGTAGGAGTGAATGATGTCCAAGACGACGGGTTTGTTTCTGGCGATCGCGATGGCGGCCTTGTTGCTGGCGGGCTGCGGCGGAGCGCCGAAGGGATCGTCCTACAAAGTATACGTGACCAACGAGGCTTCGGGCGACCTGACCGTGATCGACGCCGCCAAGATGGAAGCGCTGGCCACCTATCCGATGGGCAAGCGGGCGCGGGGGATCCATCCCAGCACGGACGGGAAGACGATCTTCGTGGCGTTGAGCGGTTCGCCCATGGCGCCTCCCGGAGTCGACGAGAGCACGTTGCCGCCGCCCGATAAGAGCGCCGATGGCGTGGGTGTGTTTGACGTGGCGCAGGCCAAGATGCTGCGCAAAGTTCCCGGGGGCTCCGATCCGGAGCAGTTTGCGGTGTCGAAGGACGGCAAAACGCTGTATGTCTCCAACGAGGACGCAGCCGGGCTGAGCTTTGTCGATCCGGCCAGCGGACAGGTGCTGAAGACGCTGTCCACGGGGCGGGAGCCCGAGGGCGTCACCATGTCGCCGGACGGCAAACTGATCTTCGTGACCTCGGAGGACGAGGGCACCGTGGCGGTGGTCGATCTGGCCGCCGAGAACGTCGTCAAGAAGATCAAGGTGGGGCGGCGGCCCCGCGGGGTCGTGTTCCTGCCCGACGGCTCGAAAGCCTTCGTCACCAACGAAAACGACGCCACGGTGAGCGTGATCGACGTGGCCAAACTGGAGGCGGCGAGCACCATCTCCCTGGGCGCGGGCATGAAACCGATGGGCCTGGCGATGTCCAAGGACGGCACTAGTCTTTACGTCAGCACCGGCCGCGGCAACAAGGTCTTTGTGGTGACCCCGCAGACCGGGCAGATCGCCGCTTCATTCGAAGTCGGCGCCCGGCCGTGGGGCATCGCCCTGTCGCCCGACGAGAAACTGCTCTTCACGGCCAACGGCCTGTCGAACGACGTGTCGGTAGTGGACTTGGCGACCAAGACGGTGCTCAAGAAGATCAAAGTGGGTGAGAAGCCCTGGGGCGTGGCGGTGGTAGAGTAACTATCGGCGTCAGCATCCGAATCAGATCGCGAATTCTGACTGGCACACTTGCCGTATCACCCCAAACCGGAGAAGTGCTTCTCCTCGGCGGACACAAGAGCACGTGATCATCTCCTGCGAAAAGCATCACTGGCCTCACTGTGGCGCCTATTGAGGTCTTATTTTGCCCTCGCGTTCGAGAACCAGCGTCGACGGATCATCTCCAGCCGGTTGCCATTGATTCACGGCCTTGTAGCCCTCTTTTTCGGCATGCAACTGGGTCTGCTGACCGCGGGCCGCGTGCGCCGGTAATTGAAAGCTTCCGCCAACCTGCGTGGTCGTGCCTTCCGATTCGTATCCGGCGACGCTTACCCGCGCGTTCGCGATCGCATGGCCGGCCTGATCCACGACGATGCCGCGTACCGAGGCCGAAGCATCCCGCGCCAGTTGAATCGTAATCGACGGATTCCGGTCATCCCCTAATCGCAGCTCGCGCCTTCCACCGAGGAAAGCCTCGGCGACACTGGCGTAGACCGTTAGTCTTCCATCCGCCGGTTTGCTTGCCGCGGGAATGTCAAACTGCCACCCGCCCGTCACCCGCTTGGGCTCGCCTCCCATGGATGACCAGACTTTGGCGGAATCGATCGGCATCTGCTGCGGATCAAGGACGGTCACGCGGACCCGATAGATCGCCGAGGCCAGGTCCGCAATGCCGGCTCTTTGGACATAGACCGAAGCCACGATGGGAGTCAGGCCAAGAATCAGGATCGCCGCGATGGATGCCCACGCGACCGCGGGTATCTTACCGCGCCGTTTGAGGAGGAAATAGAGAATTGCAGCGATCGCAAAAGCCGCCAGGCTCCACTGATTCGAAATCCCCGCGGCAGTTTTGAAGATCCCGGACATGTCCCCTCGATATGTCTACTTTGGCTTCTGCATCTGCTGCTGCATCGTGAACGCCGGGCTACTTTCCACCATCTGGAGATTGTTGCGGACGTTTACCGTGGTCGGATGCATGGGACCCAACCTCTTCTCATCGATTGCCAGCGCGCGCCTGAGCAACGCGCCGGACCCGACGAAATCCTGCTTCGAGTACAAGATCAGAACCGCCAGACTGTTCAGGCTGTCGGCCACCGTGGCGTGCTCGGGTCCGAGCACTTTCTCACGGATAGCCAGTGACCTGCGGAGCAGCGGCTCAGCCTCCGCATAGGACGCCTGCCGCCTGAGCAGTTCTCCCAGATGGTTCATGCTGGTGGCGACGTCCGGATGCTCCGCTCCCAACGCCTTCTCCCGGATCGCGAGAGCCTGCCGGTAGAGCGGCAGCGCTCCGGTAATGTCCCCTTTCGAAGCCAGGATCGTGGCAATATTGTCCAGGCTGTTACCGACGTCCGGCGCGTCGGGTCCAAGCGTCTTGTAGCGGATCTGAAGCGCCCGGCGGCTTGGTGGCTCGGCCCCCGCCAGATCGCCCTTTTCCAGAAGTACGACGCCCAGGTTGTTCAGGTCGGTCGCCAACAGCGAACTCTCCGGTCCGAGCACTTTCTCATCAATGGTGCTGGCGCGCCGGAACAACTGCTCGGCCGCATCGAGATCGTGCCTGGCATAGAGCACCAAGGCAAGATTGTTCAGGCTGATGGAAACTCCGGGGTGCTCCGGTCCGAGCGTTTTCTCCCGGATTTCCAGCGCGCGCCGGAACACGGGTTCAGCCGCCGCCTGATCGCCGGCCTTTGTCAGACTTAGACCCAGGTTATTCAGCACCAAAGTGTCGTCCGGACGGAGATTGCGCACGATCCGGTAGGCGTCCGCGGATTCCTGGTACCTGCCTTGCTCATACAGAGCCTGGCCGAGAAAAAACGCCGCATCTCCCGGCTTGGCTTCGGCTTGATCTGCCTGGTGCGTGCGCAGGGATTCCGACAGCAAACTGGAGGCGCCCGAGTAATCTTTTGCGTAAAGCGCTGTGACGCCCTTTTCGTAGGAGTTCGGCGATTTTTCCCCTAAAGAGCGGATCGCATGGTCCACGTCCACGGGCTGCAGACCATAGTCCTTGGAAACCTCGGTAAGCGCGGCGCGGCGTTTGTCGTCAGACCCGCTCTGGTTCGACCTTGTGGGCGCTACCGACGCGTTAAATCGAGCCGCGAGGGCGAGCACCGCGCTCTTGTTCTCAAGCAGCGCCCTGTCGCCTCGCGCGGCCAGAACGATCCGGGCGTAGTTATCAGACTCATTTTCAAATGGCGGCACCTGGGCACGGCCGTCCCAAGGCGAGATGAACACCAAATCGCGCAAAGACTTCACGATCTGAAGGGTCACCCAACTCTGAGGACGAGTTTGGGGAGCCAACCGAATCCTGGTTTTCCCGGCAACATCGGTGGGCGCGCCTACGGATCCGTCTCCTTCGGTGGCGAGTTGAACGCCTGAAATCGGGCGCTTCTGTGTATCGGAAACGTGAATGACCAGAACGCCCTGCTCGGCCAGGCTGACCGGAACGAGGCAGAGAGCCCATACCGCAGCTTCGGCCATTGCTTTCATCATTTGTATAGTGCAGCCAAAAGAGGGAGGGTTTCAAGCAGAATCGGCGCCGCCATCGCCACCGCCCTGAGGAAACCGCCGGCGGCACAACTGCCGGATTGTGGGGCTACCTTCCCGCCGGCGCTTGCGGATTGCACGGGCCGAAGTGTTTCAAAAACACCATATTTTCGGTCGCGCTCTGGTTCTGAATCGTGATGCCGTTGGCCGCCGCGCCGGCGCTCACAAAGAACTCGTCCTGGGTCATCTGGCCGTAGCGGATCAGGGCCGGCGTTTCGGCGGAGTGCTTGCCGAATTTGCCCCACCCCTGCACCAGAATGGTTCCGTAAGCGGCGCCATCTTTGAGGGTCACGGAGCGGCCGGGGAACACCGTCAGTTCCTTGGCGGAATAGTGCCTGGTCGAGTACACCACCCAGTTCTCGCGGTACCCGTCGTCGGCCATCGCTTCCACCGGACCGGCTGGCTTGGGGTCGAAATACCGGTGCCCGGCGAACTCCGGGTCGGTGTTGGCGTCCCAGTCCAGCATGTCGAGCAGGTAATCCAGATCGTGGTGATGCTCCGCCGGCACGTCCTTGACCAGGAGGTCCCATGGAACCGCGCGCCCTTCGACCAGCGATTGGTACATGGCGAAGACGTCCGAGTTGACCTGCGGTTCGTAGGTAACCAGCGATCCGGGCGCGTGCAGGATGCCTGGATCGACCTGCCAACCCGAACCGGGCTTCAATTTGTAAGCCCGCGAATGGTAGAGGATTCCGTTGTCGCCCTCGTTCCAGCGTTCCAGGCAGCGGCGCACGTCGTCGCGCGTGGTCCCCGGATTCAGCCCCATGAAGGTGTAGGGGAAATTGTTGTCCTTGAAGTTGTACTGGGGCGGGAAGTAATACGCCTCGGGTTTGCCCTTCTGTCCCACACGGCCCGCGAACTCGTCGTTCTGGTGAAGATGATGCGGAATCGGTCCCAGGTTGTCGAAGAACTTGCATAGCAGGTTCCAGCCGCCGTCGCGCTGCATAACCTGCGGACCTAGGAACAGATCGCCCACGGTTTCGATGGCTTCCTTGAGCAATGCCTTTTTGCCCTGGAATTCGAGGTAGCTCAGCCCTTCGTCCTCGGCGGTCAACGGGCCGTTGGCGGCCTTGGTGGTGGACGAAAACCAGCGTTCGTCGATGCCGCCGCGGTGAGCGCCCAGGGCGTACAGGTCGCGGGGATCCAGTTTGAGCCGGCCTCCCGGCATCAGAAAAGAGCGCGGGACCCAACAAGGCGCGAGACGAACGACGCCGTCCCCTGCCGATAAAGCTTCCAGGATCAGATTCCGGTTTGACATGGCGACTGAGAACCCTCAGGTTCAATAGTTCACAATGGCGCGTATGCCGGGTGATTGTCAAGGCCGCTGGGCGATGTTTTGATACGATTCAAGAGAATTCCGGGCCGGCCAGCGCAGGACTTCGGGAATGGCATCGGCGGTCTGAGCCACCGCCCAGTACTCGACCTCCAGGCGGCTCTTCGCGGGCAGCCAGCGGTAGGTGGGGACATCGAACAGGCGGCGCCGCTCGATCATTTCCCGCCGCGTCTCCGGCATCGGCGAAACGCCGAACTCCATTCCGCGCGCAATGGTCTGGCCGTTCCAGGGAGCCTGCGTGCGGCTGCGGTTTTCCTCCCAGATCCCCATCCAGGGAAAATCGGCGCTCTTCCAGACATAGCCGAACGCCAGGCGGGACCCGGGCGACCAGGCGACGAAGTAAGCGTCCTCCCGCTGCTGGTCCATGAGATGGGTGGTGTAGGCGCTCGAAACCGGATCGCCGTTGAAGGTCCTCAGGTCCGAGAATCCCGAGCCGGGGCGGGGCGCCTTCGGCCAGGTGAACTCGGCGCCGATGCTCATGTAGTCGCCGCTGCCGAACGGGTGTTCGTATACCTTGGACCGTGTGGCGGAGGCGCGAAACTGGGTCCGGCCCAGCTCCAGGAACGGCGGGCCAAGCGTCACATGCTGGGTCCAGGCGATGGGGCGGTCGCACGCCGAGAGATTCTCCACCGCCTCGTGGATGGCGAGCCCGCGGCCATGCAATTCCAGGCGCCGCTCGAATCTCAATCCGGCCTGCCGCAGGCGCACGCGCATGGTGAGGCCGTCAGCGGATTCAACGATGTCGTAAGGCAACACCGGCCCTTCACCGTGGACGGTGATCCCGGCCGCGGCCTCTTCGGCCGATGGGCCGCCAAAGACGTCGAGGCAGAGGTTGTGGCCCATGATGCCGGCAAGCAGTCTGGACTCGGCGCCGGCTCCGTACCCCGGGTGCGTCGCCGGGTCGTACTCGGAGGGCTCGATCGACGGCCAGGGCGGAGTCCACAAAGGGTTCACGCCCGTCTGCTTATCGAAAACTGCGGCGATGTGACCACCTTCGCGCAGGACGGTGATGCGCAGGGAGTCGTTCTCAATGACGGCGGCACGCCGTCCGCGGTATGCTGATTCAGTCATGGACGTTCTCATTATGCAACGAAGCGCTCTGATCGCGATCTCCCTTGGCTGCGCCTTGCTGCCGGGAGCCGACTGGCTGACCGATGGCGGCAACCCTCAGCGCACCGGCTGGCAGAAGGATGAAACCATCCTGAACAAGGACAACGTCAAGGGCATGAAGCTCCTCTGGAACCTCAAGCTCGACAACCAGCCCAGAGAGCTTCATTCGCTGTTTCCGCCGCTGATTGTGGGCCGGCAGAACACCAGCAATGGGACCAGGCAGATCGCGGTGGTGTCCGGCATCTCCGACAACATCTACGCCATCGATGTCGCCTCGGGAACCCTGCTTTGGAAGAAGCATTTCCCGTACACCTCCGAGAAACCGCAGCGGATGGGCGGGCCGCTCTGTCCGGGCGGACAGACCGCGACCCCGGTAATCGGGCCGCCCAACGCATCGGGCGCGCGGACCATCTACGCCATCGCCGGCGACGGCACCTTGCATCAACTGAATGTGGCCGATGGCGAAGAGGTGGCGCAGCCGCTGCCGTTCATGCCCGCCAATGGCAAGCCCTATTCGGTGAGCCTGGTGAACAACATCATTTACTCGACCACGGCGCAAGGCTGCGGCGGCAATCCGAACCGCGTGTACACGCTCAACCTGGCGAGTTCCGACAAGAAGGTCGCCTACTTCGGCACCACCGGCGGCTCGTGGGGCCGCAGCGGCGCCGCCATCGGGTCGGACGGGACTGCCTACGCGCCCACCGGCGACGGGAATTTCGACCCGTCGAAGAATCAGTGGGCCGAAGCGTTGGTGGGCGTGGCGCCCGACGGGTCGCTGAAGGATTACTTCTCGCCTTCCAACGCCCAGTGGCTTTGGAAGATGGATCTGGACATGCAGGTCACGCCGGCCATCTTCCCCTACCAAGGCCGCGAGCTGATGGTGACGGGCAGCAAGGAGTGCCGCGTGTTTCTACTGGATTCGAAGTCGCTGGGCGGCAGCGATCACCGCACGCCCGTCTACCGCACGCCGTGGCTGTGCAATGAGGAAGTGAACTTCGCGGCGGCCGGCATCTGGGGCAGCATGGCCACGTGGGAGGACTCCAAAGGCACGCGTTGGGTGCTGACCCCCATCTGGGGGCCGTCGCATCCCGACTTCAAAGTCCCGGTCTCTTACGGCCCGGTGACCCACGGCGCCGTTGTGGCCCTGAAGGTAGAGGAGCAGGGCGGCAAGACGGTCTTGACGCCGGCCTGGATGTCGCGCGACATGGACCAGGCGGAGCCGCCAGTGATCGCCAACGGCGTGGTGTACGCCTATGGCAACGGAGAATCGAGCGTGCAGGCGACTCCCGAATTGGGCTTGGCCGCCAACACTTCTCCGAACCGCATCAAGTGGTCGACGCACGCGGTGCTGTATGCGCTCGATGCCGAAACGGGGAAGGAGTTGTGGAACAGCGGCGACGACATCAAGTCGTTCGCCCATTTCACCGGGCTTTCGATTGCCAATGGGCGCGTCTACCTGGGCACGTTCGACAGTATCCTGTACTCTTTTGGTTTGCCGGGGGGGAAGTGAGCATGAGAAAGCTATCTGCGGTGGCCCTGGTCTCGCTCGCCGGCGTGTCCCTGGCCAACGCCCAACTGGGCCGCTCCATCGACGTTTGGACTTATGGCGGCGACGCGCAGCGCACCGGCTGGGTGAAGACGGATGGAAGGTTCACCAGGGACGAGGTCAAGAACTTCCAGCTTCTATACAGGGTGAAACTGGAGGAGCAGCCGAAGGGCCTGCGGTCGCTCACGCCGCCCACCATGATCGGCATCCTGATTTCGTATCGCGGGTTCAAGGAACTGGCGTTTGCCGGCGGCAGCTCGGACAATTTTTACGCCATCAACTCCGACCTCGGCAAACTGTTCTTCCATCGGCCGCTGACCTATTCCTCCGAGATTCCGAAGGCGCCGGAATCGGCGGGTCCCTGCGGCAGCGCGTCGACGGTGATGGCGATGCTGAAGCCGGCAGCCCAGCCGAATTTCGGCGGTGGACGCGGCGCGGCTGGACGGGGCAGCCCACCTCCCGCTCCGCCGCGTCAACCTGATCCGGACTCTCTCGCCGCGCGCGGTGGACGCGGCGGGTTCGGCGGTTCGCGGCCGATCTGGGTTCTGTCGAGCGACGGCCGTCTGCACTGGATCAACACCGCCAACGGCGACGATTCCGGCACGCCCGTGAAGTTCCTGCCGCCCAACGCCAGAGCATCCAGTTTGAACCTGGCTGACAACGTGATCTACACCACGACCAACCAGAGTTGCGGCGGTGTGCCCAACGCAGTCTGGTCGATTGACCTGAACGGCACGGAGGGCGTGGTGAAATCCTTTGCGTCGAACGGGGGCGGATTCTGGGGAGTGGGCGGCGTGGCGCTCGGCGCCGACAACACCGTATACGCACAGACCGGTGAGGGCCCTTACGACCCCGCTTCCAACAAGTGGTCCAATACGTTGCTGGCGCTCGATCCCAAGGATCTGACGCTCAAGCATTACTTCACGGTTCCGAACCCTGCGGCGTCGGCCAGGAACGTCGGCATGAATTCGACTACGCCGCTGGTTTTCACGTACAAGGGCCGCGAGATGATCGTGAGCACTGGCAAGGACAACAGGCTTTACCTGCTGGATGTCCAGGAATTGGGCGGCAGCGATCACTCCACGTTCGTCTCGCGGACCGCGCCCGTGGTGGCCGATGCCGGCATGGCCGACCGCGGCATTTGGGGCGGCCTTTCGACTTGGGAAGACACCGGCGGCACGCGCTGGATCCTGGCTCCGGTTTGGGGGCCGCTGAGCGCCGATTTACGGCCCGCGGCAACCAACGGCGCGGCGGCCAACGGGTCGATCGTCGCCTTCAAGGTGGAAGAGCAGAACGGCAAGCCGGCGCTGACGCCGGCTTGGGTTTCGCGCGACATGAGTTCACCCGAGCCGCCGGCCATCGCCAACGGCGTGGTCTTCGCTCTCTCGGCCGGGGAGCATACGCGGCAGGTGAAGGAAGGGTGGGGAGGCTACACCGCGGACGAGCGGCCCAAGGCCGGTACCCACGCGACGCTATACGCGCTGGACGCGGCTACCGGAAAGGAGCTCTATTCCAGCAAGAACTCGATCACCGCTCCGGCAGCTTTGACCGGCCTTACTTTTGCCAATGGCCGAGTGTTCTTCGGCACTACCGACAGCACGTTCTACGCGTTTGGAATTTACATGGAGCACTAGCGTGCCGTGTTACAGCGCACCGTGAAGTTGCTCCGCGAAACCGCGGCGGCGCGCTACCATCACCGAGTCCAGGTCTAACCAGCGGGCCAGCAGCATCAGTTCACGGGCTAAGGCATCGGCCACCACCGCGGGCTGGGCGTGCGGCTCCAGGTAGGCCGCCAGTACCTGCAATTTGCGTTCGGTACGTTCGGCCTTGAGGTCCACGCGGGCCACCAGGCGCTCGCCCAACAGGAACGGCAGCACGTAATATCCCCACTTTCGCCGGGGCTTCGGCACCCAGATCTCGATGCGGTAATTGAAATCGAAGAGCCGCTCGGCGCGGTCGCGGTACCAGACCACCGGGTCGAAGGGCGAGAGCAGTGCGGCAGCTTCGATGAGGCGCGGCGAAACGGCATCGCGGTGCAGGTAGGCCTTTTCGCGCCAGCCTTCCACGGCCACTTCGCGCACTTCGGCCGACTCCACCAACTCGGCGATGCGCGGGCGGGCCTGGCCGATGGGCATGCGGAAGTAGTCGGCCAGGTCGCCTGCGGTGGCGACGCCGTGGGCGCGGGCGGCCTGGCGGAGGAGTTCGCGTTGCGCCTCCTCGCGGGCGATCGGGCGGCCGTGGTGCTGCGGCGGGACCAGCCGTTCGGCCAGGTCGAACTCGCGGGCAAAGTTGGAACGGCGCGCGGCGACGGCCAGCAGTCCGCGGGCGAAATGCGCTTCCAACACGCCGCGCGAAACGGTACGCATCCAGGAGCCTGGAATGTGGCGGGCCGTGCCTTCCGGGTCGGGCAGATCGTCGGCAGCCAGCGGTCCGCGGCGGCGGATTTCCTCCAGTGCCATGGCCACGTAGTCCGGGTTCTGCTCGATGAACTTGTCGAAGCCCCAGGGGCGGACACGGAAGGCTTCACGCCGGTGGTGCAGCAGCGGCCAGGTTTCCATGGGAACGATGGAAGCCTCGTGGGCCCACTGCTCGGTGAACTCGCGCCGGCGGTAGACCAGACGGTCAAGGCTGGCCCGGTCATAGGCGCCCAGGCGCGAGAATGGCACTTGATACTGGGCGGGAAGGAGGACGTTCACGTAGTCGATCTGCAGCACGCCCAGTTGCCGGATCACGCGGCGGAGGTGGCTCGCCTGCACCTTTCCGGCGGGACGCGGACGGTCGAAGCCCTGGGCGGCGAGCGCGATTCGCCGGGCTTCACCAAGGGAGAGATTCGGGGTTGGCATCTTGTTCCGGTTCAGCCGGAAATCGAGAAGGCGTTCTCCCTAACAGCGTAGCAATAACCCCTCAGTCCTGAGGGGCCGGGCGGGTTCCGCAGGGCCACTTGCCAGCGATAGCGATTGCCTTTCGTTGCAAGTTTGAACAGCCTGTCGGCTTCGTCCAGCCACCGCTGAGCGCGCTGTGGATTCCTTGATCGCAACGCAGGTCAGGGCTGCCACAGGGCTGCCACACTGTCGTTGCGGAGCGGGGCATTTAGGTGTATACAAGATGATCAGAGGCTAATATGCGAATTGGTTCGTGTTTGGTCTTCGTTTTTAGCCTGGCGCTTCACGCTGCGTCCCCGCCTCCAGTGATTCTCGTAGATGGCTGGTACTCAAATTGCGCCACAGCGCCTCGCACTTCGAAATCGACGTTCGGTCAACTCGAATCGAAGCTCAATTCCCTTGGAATCACCACGCAGTACTTCAGGCCATGTTCCGTCCCGGTGCATTCCAGCTACGCGCGCGCGACGATTGAGGAACTGGGGCAAGTCCTGGGCGCGCTGATCGAGCAAACGATCCAACAAACCGGAGCCTCCCAAGTTGACGTGATCGCATTCAGCATGGGCTCGCCTACCGTACGTGCCTACTTGTCTGGAAAGCAGAACGCCCCCGGTGTATTCAAACCGCCCGAGAACCACAAGATTCGAAAGGCGGTGTTCCTGGGCGGGCTGTTCTTTGGGGTCGGGAACGGGCGTGCTCCTGCGCCGGACCCCCAAGATGACGCCCTATGCACCGGGACCCCCTTTCAATGGGCGCTCAACACCTGGAATCAGGGCGGCGGCGACCTCAGGGGGATCGACGCGATCGCCGTCGCCGGGAGCGGGCAACCGACGGAGACCGGGAGCGGGCAACCGATGGAGACCGGATTCGACATCAGTGACGGTGATGGGGTGGCCTCGCTGACTACCTCGTCCCTGTCATTTGCTTATCAGGCTGAGAGGACGCGCATCATAACGGCCTGCCATGTCTCGGAGGTGTGCATGCCGACGGTGTCTTAAGTCGATTCCGACTCGCACCCCACGTGGCTGATTGTCAGATCCTTCTTGACCGGAACCGATGAGTGGAAGGCAGTGGGTTCCTCTCCGGACAAGAACGCGGCACATTTGGCAAACGGCGGCATCTTTGTGGGAGTCAAAGACGCCTCCGACAACCTGATCGACGCCACCCGGGTGTCACTTGGGGGAAGGGTCCTGGATCGGGATTCCAAGAGCGGCCCCGGGCTGTTCTACCTTGACCAGGTCCCGAAAGGCGACTACGTACTTCAGGCGACGGCAGGAGTCCCGGTGCCGGACGTTTCCTTCTCGCCGACCCCCGGCACTTATTCCATGGTAACGATGAAGCCTGGACCGCTGATCTCGTCGGTGGTGCCCTCCGACAGCGGCATCAGACAGGCATCGATTGCCGCGGGCAGCGCGATCGAGATTCACGGAACGCGCCTTACCACCGGCGGGACGGCGACGGCGGCGGCTCCATTCCCCGATACTCTGGACGGTACCCAAGTGACGGTGAACAATCAGCCGATTCCTCTGAAGTCCGTTTCAGGCGTTCAGATCAGCGCACAATTGCGTCCCACCGTGACGGGGTTCGTGCGCCTGAAGGTGATCACGAACGAGGGCGCCCATGGTTTCAACATGTTTCTGGAGGGTGCCAATGCCCCACCTCGAATCGCCCAGTCCGGCGTTGTGAATGCAGCCAGCTTCGTTTACGGCGCGGTCGCTCCCGGCGAATTCGTGACGATCACGGGGACCAACTTGGGGCCTGCCAATCCAGTTACGGCGACCGGAAGCGAGAGGGGTCTAGGGGGAACGAAAGTCACTTTCAACGGGATCGAAGCCTTCCTGACGTACAGTTCTGCGACACAGGTCAATGCACTCGTGCCATACGGAGTGAATGGGAATGCTGATATGACGGTCCAGTACAACGGCGTTACGTCGGATGTGTTCCCGCTGACGATCGCCGATTCGGCTCCAGGCGTCTTCATGAGGAACTACGGCCCAGGACAGGCATGGGCGCTGAATGACGACAACACCTTCAACTCTGTATCCAATCCCGTTGGCCGCGCCGGCTGGATCGTCTTCTGGGCCACCGGCCAGGGCCTCGTTACTCCCGCGGGGCAGGATGGAGAAACCATTACGGCTCCGAAGAACCTGAACCTTCCGGTCAAAGTCACGATTGACGGAATCGAAGCGCCGCTAATCTATGCAGTCCTGGTCTACACGGGCGAGATCCAAGTGGCGGCCCGCATCCCGGGCGGCGCGCGGGCGGGCGACGTGCCTCTGCTGCTGACCATTGGCGGCGCGAGCAGCCGCAGTGATGTTACGGTTTCGGTTAGGTGATCGGCCTTGCCGTAAAGGCGACGTGACCGGAAGCTGCCCGACGCGAAGCAGTTGCTCAAACCTGCCTGACACCACGGCACGCCCCGTTTCAACCGGACTAGGTCTGGATTCGAAGGCCTTTTCGTAGCCAGTTGGATTTGCCATTCGAGTGTCAGCTTCTGCTTTGAGCCCAGCCTACAGGCCGCGGTGCACAGTCAGCCCGTGCGAAAGAGCGCGCTGTGGTGAATGGGCCCACGCAGCCTGATCTCGTTTTTGAAACCAGTTGCAGTCCTCAGCGACTGCCCCGCAGGCCGCCACTGCGTTGGCCGGTGCAAAGCGGCCCGCCGAAAATGGCGTTATGCTCACTAACGGAGAGCGCCCGCTTTCCATTTCACGCTGAACCAACACAATCTTCATTTCGAGCGGCCAGCCAGTATCATAAAACGGAATGCCCAAGATTACGCAGATCGAAGCCTACCAGGTGAACCTGCCGCTCCACGAGGGCAGCTATAAATGGTCTGGCGGCAACTCGGTGGAGGTTTTCGATTCGACCGTGGTGGCGGTCCACACCGACGCCGGCGTCACGGGCTATGGCGAAATCTGCCCGCTCGGCCCGGCTTACCTGCCGGCTTATGCCAAGGGCGCGCGCACCGGCATCGCCGAATTGGCGCCGCACCTAATTGGCGCGGACCCCACGGCGCTGTTGGTGGTGAACGCGATCATGGACGCGGCGCTGCGCGGCCACCCGTATGTGAAATCGGCGCTCGATATGGCCTGTTGGGACATTCTCGGCAAGGTGACGGGGCTGCCCGTGGTGACCCTGCTGGGAGGCCGGCACGGGGACTCCTTCGCGCTCTACCGGGCGATTTCGCAAGAGAGCCCGGCCGCCATGGCCGGTAAGGTGGTTGGCTATCGCGCCGAGGGCTACACCAAGTTCCAACTCAAGGTGGGGGGCGACCCGGACACCGATATCGACCGCATCCACGCGGCGGCGGCGAAACTGGAGCGCGGCGACGTGCTGATCGCCGACGCCAATACCGGCTGGACACAGCACCAGGCGCTGCGCGTGACCGGCGCGGTGCGCGACCTGGACGTCTATATCGAGCAGCCCTGCGCCAGTTACCACGAGTGCCTGGCGGTTCGGCGCCACACCGGCCGGCCGTTCATCCTGGACGAAATGGTGGACAGCATCGCGATGCTGGTGGAAGGCGTCCGCGACCAGGCCATGGACGTGATCAACCTGAAGATCTCGAAGGTGGGCGGGCTCACCAAAGCGCGGCAGATTCGCGACCTGGCGGTGTCTCTGGGGATCGCGCTGACCATCGAGGACACGTGGGGTGGCGACATCGTGACGGCCGCCATCGCTCACCTGGCGCACAGCACGCCGCCCAACTATCTGTTCAGCGCCACCGACTTCAACAGCTACGTGACGGTGAGCATCGCGGCCGGTGCGCCGCAACGGATCTGCGGCCGGCTGGCGGCATCGGCGGCGCCGGGGCTGGGTGTGGAGCCCAGGTGGGAAGTGCTGGGGAGGAACCTGCTCTGAAGAGGCTCCGCCGGGGCGACGCCGGCTAGGAAGCGCGGCAAGGTCCACATTGTGGATCGCGCGTTTCCGGGCAACTGGGTCTTCGTCCTCTCCGAATAGCGGGATTACCCGAGAAAAATCCGACGGGAGCAATCTCAACTTGACTCGAGTAATCTCGCCGGCGTAAGCTAAGAATTCTTGGTATGGGACGCAAGGCGCAAAAAAACGATTCGTTGCCTGGTTCACTGGACATGTTAATTCTACGGACGCTGTCGCTGCGCGACCTCCATGGATACGGCATCGTCCAGTTCATTCACCAATCGTCCGACAATGAGCTCCTCGTCGAGGAGGGCTCGCTGTACCCCGCTCTCCAGCGGCTGGAGCTAAACGGCTGGATCGACGGTGTCTGGGGCGTGACGTCGAATAATCGGCGGGCGAGGATCTACAAGATCACGGCGGCTGGCCGCAAACAGCTGGCCGTTGAAACCGGGAAGTACGCCAAACTCACGTTGGCGATCGCGCGCGTTATGGGAGCCGAGTGACGGACGTGTTACGACGGCTGAGGTATTGGATAGAAAGCGCCAGGCGCAGCGAGTCGCTGTATGAAGAAATGGAACTCCACCTTGCGGAAAAAGCCGCGGAACTGCAAGCGGATGGTATGACGGCGGAGCCCGCCCGGGCTGAAGCGCGCCGGCGATTTGGCAACGTCGGCCTGAAGCACGAAGAGTCACGGGAGATTTGGATGACACGGTTCTTGTCGGAACTTGCTCAGGATGTTCGCTATGGCTGTCGCACCATGACCGCCAACAAGGCATTCAGCGCCCTGGCGGTCTTGTCGCTGGCGCTCGGCATCGGGGCCAATACGGCGATCTACAGCTTGATGGAGTCGATTCTGTTGCGCTCGCTGCCGGTGGCCGATCCCGAGTCGCTGGTGGTCCTGAATTGGCACAGCCGGCCGCCCAAGGACGGCGACAAGGAATGGGTCCACGTCGTGCACGGGCTACAAGGCATT
>Ga0075030_100000982_pt1 | contig 25561 bp, 25 predicted proteins | sample LitLauG_LLR_2012_FD_71393 | JGI IMG/M metagenome (GOLD analysis project Ga0075030, IMG submission 71393) | Freshwater sediment microbial communities from Pennsylvania, USA - Little Laurel Run_MetaG_LLR_2012 | ecosystem: Environmental > Aquatic > Freshwater > Creek > Sediment | place: USA...
GCAAGTGCCTGGCGGCGGAATGGAAATGAACGGCTGGAACGCGAATGGTCCGCCGGTCTCCGATGAGAAGCGCTGGAACACCTGGTCCGAAACCACGTCCACGGTGCTGAGCACGCCGATGTCTTCGTGCATCGCGTAGCGGACGTTGGAAATGATGCCGATGTTGCCGCCCTGCACGAAGCCCTTCTGCAAGGGATTGATCGGATCGGAGCAATTGCTGCCCGTCCCAATGGAGATTGTCACCGAGTTGCTGACATAAACGCCCTCGGTGCGGACCATCACCGGAACCCAACAGCCTGTCGGCGCAGACGTTGGAATCGTAAAAACGATTTGATCGGTTCCCGCCAGTCCCGGGCCGCGTCCGCTATAAGCGGTGGGGACGGAAACGCCGCCGACAAAAACTTCCACCTTGGTTGGCAGATTTCCTCCGGGGGGCGATGTCGTATCGTTCGCCACCGCGCCCAAGCCAGTGCCCCAGAGAACCACGGCCTCGCCCGCGGTAAACGTCTTGTTCAGCGTATTGACGTTGTAGTTGGCGTCGGTGAGGATACCTGGTCCGTTGCCCGTGCCCAGCGCGGTGAAAATCCCGACGCTGCTCGAGACCACCTTCACCGGCGACGGATTGCTTTTGAGCCGTTATAAGTCACCTGCAGGGATTGCATGCCCAACGGTGCGTTCGACGCCATGATCGCGTTGATCTGCCCGGCGCTGACGTAGATCGGAATCACGGCCACCGACTGCGTGCCGACGAAGGCTGAGATCGTGACGCCGCCCAGGGATGTAGAAAGAGGATAGCTGGTTGCTTTTGCGGGCGTCGCCGGACCGAGGTTGGTGCCATAGATGCTGAAAATGGAGCCTCGGGCGATGCCGCCTCCGGGCAGTCCTTGCGGCATGCCGCTGGCGGCGTTCAGCACGCCGCGTTGAAAAATCCATGGAGATTGGGCCAGCGCCACGCTGCTCAGCGCGACTGCCATGGCGGAAATGACGGCGTAATTGCGCACGATGCACCTCCTGAAAGCAGGTACAATCCTACCATCGTGATCCCTTATATTGCTGCGCCGGAATTACACGCCGGCCCGCTGACCATCTCCGCCTATGGCGTAATGGCGTTTTTATCCATCGTCGCGGGCCAGTGGATCAGCTTCCGCCGCTCGGTCCAGTCGGGCCTGGACGCCGAGACCAGCGGCAGGCTGGTGGTTTGTTGCGCAGGTGGGGGCTTGATCGGCAGCCACCTCTGGTGGATGGCGTCCCATGCGAGCACAGACCTTTTCTCTCTCCATGGCATGGTATCGTTCGGCGGATTTTTCGGCATCTCCGCCGGCATCGCCCTGATGATCTTCTGGCAGCCCCTGTCCAGCGTGCTGAAGTGGTTCGACGCGGCGGCCTACTCGCTGGTGTTCGGCCAAACCATCGGCCGCGCGGGCTGCGCCCTTCAGCACGACCACATTGGGATCCCTTCGCACAGTGTCTTCGCCGTTGCATTCCCCGATGGACCCCGCTTCGATCTCGGCCTGCTGGAGTTGATGTTTTTACTGCCGGTGTCGCTCGCCGTCTGGCTTGCGGGCAGGCGCGCCTGGCCCACCGGCCTGATGTTCGGCGCGATTTTTATCGTGTATGGCACGTTTCGCCTGTGGCTCGACACGCTGCGCGCGGATCCTGCGACGATCTTTGGCGTCTCCGAAGACGCCCTCGGCGGATGGCTGATGGTGGCAATGGGCGTCGCCACGCTCGGCCTTTCTCGGCGCGCGCGGCGGCAATCGCCCTAAAATGGGCGGATGGGAATCCGCATTCTTCGCGAGGCTGACGCTGCGGCCTGGTGGGCCATTCGTCTGGAAGCTCTTGGGCGCGAGCCGTTCGCCTTCGGCAAGTCAGTGGAGGAGCATTGCGCCACGCCTGTGGAAACAATCGCGCACCGGTTTCGCGATGCGCCGGAGTGCGACCTGCACCTCGGCGCGTTCGAGCAAGGTGCGCTCGCGGGCACCGCGACGTTCATCCGGGAGAAAGGCGTGAAGGACCGCCACAAGGGTCGTATCTACGGCGTGTATGTGACCGAGGCGCACCGTGGCAAAGGCTTCGGCCGCGCGCTGCTGGCCCATTTGATTAAGAAAGCGCGGCAGGATACTTCGCTGGAACAGATTCTGCTGGCCGTCGCCACGCGGCAGGAGGCAGCGAGGGCGCTTTACCGCTCGCTGGGGTTCGAGAGCTACGGCATCGAGCCGCGGGCGCTAAAAAATGGCGGCACGTACGTGGATGAGGATCACATGATCCTGCGGCTGCGGTAATGCGCTGGCAGGCGGAACCGCCTGCGCTACCTTGGCGGAGAGTTCGCGGCCACCGGCGTCAGCGCCAGGTCGTGAAAATCGTAACTAAAATCCGTCATGGGCGAGACGGCCTTCATGCGGATACGGTCCACTGAGCCATCGGGATTGAGCGAAAACGTGACGTAGGCGTCGGCGTTCATCGCGCGATTCTTCCAGTGCGCGATAAACGTATCGTACTGCCAGTGCTGCAACTCGCCAGTCAAGTCGGGACTGTGCGTAAAGCGCATCACCAGTTTGCCCACCTCTTCGGTGACCGTCACATCGCCGTACCAGGGATCGCGATACCGGCCCGCATATCCGGCTAGCGACAGCGAAGGTCTCGACGTCGTTGTGTGCGCCGCCGACGCTTTTTTCACCACCTCCTCCGCGCTCGCCTCGCGCTGTTTCGCGAGTGAATCGTATGCTCCGACCCAATCCGTCGGTGGCGCATGCATGTACTCGTCGAGGATCGACATCGTGATGGACGTAAACGCACCGGTAGATTCCTGATTGGTGAGCACGATCACGCCTAGCTTCAAATCCGGCACCAGCATGACTTGCGAAACCATGCCCGATAAGCCTCCGGTGTGTGACACGAGCCGGTAGCCTCGGTAATCGCGGAGCGTCCATCCCAACGCGTAGGCAGCGAAGTTAGCTTTCAACGCCGCGAGCGCGGGGGGAGGCTCGCCGATGGGCGTCGGCGTCACGGCAGACCACATTTCCTTGGAACGCGCCTCCGCAAATAAGCGCGCCTCGCCGGGAATTTCGCCGTGATTCAATTGCATCGCGACCCACTTCGACATATCCGCCACGCTCGATTGAATCGCGCCCGCCGGAGCGCTGTTGTCCAGGACATCGGGCCGGATCACCCGTAGCGATCCGTCGACGCGCGCGTGCGGTTGCGCCGCATCGTCGGCCGAGGTGATGTCGCGGACGCTGGTTTTGCTCACCTTCATGCCGAGCGGCGTGAAAATCCGCTCCTTCACGAAGGCGGCCCAGGGCTTGCCGCTGGCCGCCTCAATCACCTTGCCCGCGACTGAATAAAGAATGTTGTCGTACGCATAGGTGCTGCGGAAACTGGTCGCTAAGGGAACGTAACGCAGGCGGCGCACGATGTCGTCGAGCGTCAGGTCGGATGCGGGGAAGAACATCAGATCGCCCGCACCGAGGCCCAACCCGCTGCGATGCGTCAGCAGATCGCGTACGCGCATCTCGCGCGTCACGTAGGGGTCAGACATCTGGAACCAGGGCAGATGGTCGATCACGCGATCGTCCCAAGCGAGCTTTCCCTCGTCCACCAGCATGGCCAGCGACGCCGCGGTGAACGCCTTGCTGTTGGACGCGATGCCGAACAGAGTGTTCTCCGTAACCGGCGCGGGCTCGCCGAGTTTGCGGACGCCAAACCCGTGTGCGTAGATCATGCGGCCGTCCTTCACCACGGCGACGGCGATACCCGGAACCTCGAACGTCTTGCGCGCTTTCTCCACCAAAGGTCCGATAGAGTCCTGCGCACACGTCAGCACGGCGAGGGCAGCGAACAGGAATAATCTCATAATTGGCGCTATTATACAGTTGAAATGCGTATCTCCATTGCCGGCGATCATGCCGGATTCGCTCTGAAAGAACACATCTGCAAATTTCTTTCCGCTCAAGGCCACGCTGTTGAGGATTTGGGCGCGTTCGACACCACTCCATCCGATTACCCCGACTTCGCGGAAAAACTCGCCGCCGTCATTAAGGCCGGCGAATGCGACAAAGCGATTCTGTTGTGCGGCAGCGGCGTCGGTGCGTCGGTGGCGGCCAACAAAATCCCCGGTATCCGCGCCGGGCTTTGCCACGACACATATTCGGCGCATCAGGGCGTGGAGCACGACGACATGAATATGCTGGTGCTAGGCGGACGCGTGATCGGCGAAGCGATGGCCGAAGAGTTGGTAACCGCGTATTTGGGCGCGGCGTTCAGCAATGAGGCGCGCCACGTCCGCAGGTTGACCAAAGTGAAGGCGATCGAGGAGAAATATGCCCGCTAAGAAAAAGGTGCTGGTCATTGATGTGGGAGGCACGCACGTTAAGGCCGGGTCGAATAATCACAAGGAAGTGAAGGTGGATTCCGGACCCACGATGACGCCCGCGATGATGGTTGCCGCCGTCAAGAACATGACCAAAGGCTGGAAATACGACGCCGTGGCGATCGGTTATCCTGGCCCCGTGTTGCACGGGCGTCCCGTGGCGGAACCCCACAATCTGGGCCTCGGCTGGGTGGGCTTCGACTTCAAGAAAGCGTTCGGCACGCCCGTAAAAGTGATCAACGACGCGGCGATGCAGGCCCTCGGCAGCTACGCGGGCGGACGCATGCTCTTCCTCGGCCTGGGCACCGGGCTCGGGTCGGCCATGATTGCCGATGGCCTTCTGGAGCCTATGGAACTGGCCCATCTGCCGTACAAAAAAGGACGCACCTATGAAGACTATGTGGGTGCGCGCGGTTTGGAACGCTTGGGCAAAAAGCGCTGGGCTCGGCACGTTGGCGACGTGGTGGAAAAGTTAAAAGCCGCGCTGGAAGCCGATTACGTGGTGCTGGGCGGAGGCAACGCGAAACTGCTGAAGGAAGCGCCTCCGGGCGCAAAGCTCGGCGAAAATACGAACGCCATTCAGGGCGGAATCAAACTATTTTCTTAACCTTTATGCTGCCATTTCTATTGATCGCTTCGGCGCTGGCCGCCGACGTCCCCACGCTGCGCCTGCCGGAAGGCGTCCGCCCCGTGAATTATACGGCGGAATTGACACTGGACCCGGCAAAACCCACGTTCACCGGGAAGATCGACATCGAGGTGTACTTCCCCGCGCCGGCGTCGGTGTTTTATTTGAACGCGCGCGAGTTGGAAATCTCCTCCGCCAATGTGGGAGGCGCGAAGCTCGCCGTGGAACAGGTCAATGAAAACTTCATCGCGCTGCGCTCCACTTCTGCCATTCCCGCCGGACCTCGCCAGTTGCACTTCGAATATTCGGGCAAAATCAGCCCGAAAAGCAGCGAAGGAATCTTCATGGGCAAGGACGGAGAGACAAGCTACTTGTTCACGCAGTTCGAAGAAATCGACGCCCGGCGCGCGTTTCCCTGCTTCGACGAGCCGGGCTTTAAGAACTCCTGGCGATTAACGCTGCACGTGCCCGCGTCGCAGAAAGCGTTCGCCAACACGCCACAGATTACCGAAGCATCCGAAGCCGGAGGCATGAAGAAGGTGGTGTTCGCGCCCACCAAGCCCCTGCCAAGCTATCTAATCGCCTTCGCCGTCGGGCCATTTGACGTCGTGGAGGCGGGAAAGATCGGCGGCACAGGCGCTCCGGTGCGGATCATCACCCCGAAGGGGAAGGCAAGTCAGGCAAAGTATGCGGCGGATGTTACGGCAACCATCCTGGAACGGCTGCAGAGTTATTTCGGCATTGCTTATCCGTATGAAAAAGCCGACGCGATTGCCATTCCGCTGACGTTCGGCTTCGGCGCAATGGAAAACGCCGGCTTGGTCACCTACGCGGAAAACATCTTGATCGCGGATCCGGCGACCGACACAGAGAATCGCCGCCGCGAATACGCCAGCGTGGGCGCGCATGAACTGGCGCATCAATGGTTCGGCGATCTGGTGACGCTGTCCTGGTGGGACGATACCTGGCTCAACGAAGCGTTCGCCACCTGGACGTCCTCGAAGATTTTGGCTGAATGGAAACCCGAATGGAAGACGCGGCTGGGCGATTTGAGCGCCAAATTCGGAGCCATGGGCGAAGACAGCCTGGTCTCGACCCGCAAAATCCGCCAGGAAATTTTGACCAACGACGATATTTCGAACGCCTTCGACGGCATCACGTATGAAAAAGGCGCGGCCGTCATTCGCATGTTCGAGATCTGGACCGGCGAGAAGCAGTTCCAGCGGGGCGTGACCTCGTACCTGAAACTACACGCCAACAAAAACGCGCGAATGGAAGATTTTCTGGACTCCATCGGTTCCGGCAAGCCGCGTTTGAGTGAAGCCTTCCTGACGTTTCTGAGTCAACCTGGCGTGCCGCAGATTTCGGTGTCGCTCGATTGCAAAGCCACGCCCGCCGTCGCGCTGCGGCAGAAACGTTATTTGCCGGTCGGATCGAAAGGCTCCTCCGCGCAGACATGGAAAGTGCCAGTGTGCGTCCGCTACCGCACCGATGCAGGCGTGCAACGCGAATGCTTTTTGCTCGACAAGGAGAGCGCGGAGTTCAAACTAACCAAGGCGACGTCGTGCCCGACGCTGATCGCCGCGAACGAAAGCGCGTCGGGTTACTACATCGCCTCCTATGAAGGCGATTTGCTGGACCGCATGGTGGCGGAAAGCCAGCAGTTTTTGAATCCGGCGGAGCAATCCACGCTGCTGCACGATATTTCCGCGCTGGCGGGGGCGGGCGATTTGAAGATCGGCCGCGCGCTGGATGCCGCGGTGAAGTTCGCCAATTCGCCGGAGCGGCAGATCGTCGGCCAGGCCGAGGGGATCATCGGAGGCGTACGGAGCCAAATCCCGGCGTCTTTATTGGACAATTACGGGCGCTTCGTCGCCAAGACGTTCGGCGAACGGGCCCGCGCGCTGGGCTGGTCCGCCAAGCCGGGCGAGGATCAGGAAACGACGCTGCTGCGTCCGAATCTGGTGCCGTTCGTGGCTCGCTATGATGCGCCGCTGGCCGAGGAAGCGCGCAAACTGGCCGCGCAGTGGATCGAAACGCGCAAGGGCGTGGACGCGAACATGATCGGCTCGGTGCTGAGCACAGCGGCTTACAACGGCGATCGCGCATACTTCGACGCGCTGCTCGCGGCGCTTAAGAAGACGGAAGATAAGCGGCAACGCAGCGCGATCATCCGCGCGCTGGGTTCGTTCCGCGCGCCGGAACTGGTTCAGTCTGCGCTGGATTTGGTGATTCACTCTGACATCGACACGCGCGAAACCGCAGGCTTGCTGTTCGCGGGCACGGGCAATCGCGCGACGGAGCGCATGGCGTTCGATTTTCTCAAGGCGAACTATGATGAAATCCTGAAGCGCGCCCCCAGCGGCGGAGGGTCCGATTTTGGCGCAGAACTGCCATACGTCGCCGGAGGCTTCTGCAGCGCATCACAGGAGAAAGAGTACATCGACTATTTCGGTGAGCGTTCGAAGACGTTCACCGGAGGGCCACGGGTCTATGAGCAGGTACTCGAAAGTATCCGCCTGTGCGACGCCCAGCGCGCAGCGCAGGGCGCGGACGCGGAGGCGTACTTTGCCCGGCAGTGACGATGCGGTGGAGTTCTATCTGGAGACAGTGAAGGAAGGCATCGCTCCGATGAGCACCGAAGAGGAGGCGATGAAGTATCCAGAGCCTCTGGTCGAAGCGAATCTAGAAATGGTGGTCGATGTCGCGAAGCGCCACCCCTGCGACGTCCACGTATTGGACCTGATCCTCGAAGGAAACAACGCCTTGATGGAGGCGACGAAACCCTTCCCCATGACCGAGGGAGTCTCCTTCGCGGCGCACGCTTCGGCATCCGTAGAGAAAGCCATCGCCGAGGCCGCTCGCAACGGCGGTGCGTCTGAGCGATGATGACACAGATGGCTACCGCAATCGTAAGGGACCCGGAAATCATGCACGGCGTCCCCGTGCTGCGCGGAACCAGGGTTCCCGTCCAGACCCTCTTCGATTATCTGGAGGGCGGCTATTCGTTGGAGGATTTCCTCTCAGGTTTCCCCACGGTTTCCCGCGCCCTGGCGGTTGAAGCTTTGGAAGAGGCCAAGCAGCTTCTTCTCGCCGAGCGCTAAATGCGTCTGCTGCTGGACCAATGCATCGACGAACACTTGCGGCTATTGTTCACTGGCTTCGACTGCTAAAGCGCTCGCTTCGCTGGGCTCGCCGGTTTGAAGAACGGCAGATTGTTGGCAGCCCGCCGGTTTCGACGTTCTGATTACTGTCGATCGACACATCCCCGATCAGCAGAATTTTGGAGGGCGGAGGATCTCGCTACTCATCCTCAGAGCGTCGACGAATCGCCTGCGCCATCTCATACCTTTGGTCCCACGGGCCATCACGATCCTGTCGCTGATGACGCCGGGATCGATTAACGAAGTCACGGCAGCGGACGAATCCTGATCTTCCGAAACCACACTTCCGTCCCATGATTCTGGAGGCTGATCGGACTATCCATCACGAGCGGCGCGTCGGCCACCGACCCTTTGGGCAGCATGCCGCGCAACTGCGCCTGGACCCTCGCGTTGGTGGTCTCGAAGCTCAGCACCTGCGTCCCGTTCAACCAGTGGTCGACGTGCGTGCCATTGACGATGATCTTCGATTCGTTGAACTCGCCGATTTTCCATTTCGCATTGGACGGCGCGAACACTGAGTAAAGCGCCCCGGTGATGCGTGTCGGGTCCTTGGCGTCGTCCGAATATAAATCGACCAGTTGATACTCCAAGCCGCGCGCCCGCGCCTGTCGGCCTTCTTTATTCACCCAGTCGTCGAAGCGCTGAATCAGGTATTTCACGCCGGAATTGCCCAACTTTGCCAGTTTCCACTCCCACTCCAGCTCAAAAGATTTGAACGAATCCACGGTGCGAATATCCTCCGCGCCATCCTTGGTCACAAGTGTTTTGAGGCAGCCGTCTTGAATCGACCAGGAATGCGTGGGAAAAGGCTTGCCCGTCACGTCCACCCATCCGGCGGACGTCGAGCCATCGAACAAGACACGCCAAGGCTGATCCTCGGCGGCGCACAGACTGGCCGCGAAGAGAGCGGCGAGCACGAACCTCATCCCTCAATGGTACGCGCTACGCCAATGGGCGTCAGGGAACCCCCGATTGAAACGTCTCAAATACTGCGAAATTGATATCCTGAAAGAAATCCATGAAACACGTCAACCACCTCTGGGACGACCAGAAGGCCAACTCCCTGTCCCCGGCGGAGCGCCTCGTTTACCGCTCCAATCTACTCGGCTCAGATCAACGCATCACCAATACCGGCGGCGGCAACACTTCGTCAAAGCTGATCGAAAAGGACCCGCTCTCGGGCGGCGCCACAGAGGTGTTGTGGGTGAAAGGCTCGGGCGGCGATTTGCGCACGTCGAAGCTCGAGAATTTTTCGTCGCTCTATCAGGAGAAGCTGCTGGCGCTGCAGCCGATTTATTTGGGTGGCAAGGAAATCGGCCCCAAAACGCCGCATGAAGACGCGATGGTGGCGCTGTTCACGCACTGCACCTTCAACCTGAACCCGCGCGCCTCGTCCATCGACACCACGCTGCACTCGTTCGTGCCGTGGAAACACGTCGATCACATGCATCCCAACTCGGTAATCAGCGTCGCGGCATCGAAGCGTTCGAAGGAATTGACGAAGGAAATCTTCGGCGACGAAATCGTCTGGACGCCGTGGCTACGTCCTGGCTTCGAACTTGGCCTGCAGTTGGAGCGCCTCGCCAAAACCGACCGCACACGCAAAGGTGTGATCCTGGGCCAGCACGGCCTGATCAACTGGGCCAACGATGACAAGGAATGCTACGACCTGACGCTCGCGCTGATCGAAAAAGCGGCCGATTATATTGAGGCTCGCGATAAGGGCGAAAAGACCTTCGGAGGCCGGAAATTCGCGGCCCTTGCCGATGCCCAGCGCGACGAGTTGCTCTTCGAGCTGCTGCCCTGGCTGCGCGGCGAGGTGTCGCAGAAGCGCCGGTTTATCGCGACGATCCAATCCGATCCGACCATCCTGCGTTTCGTCAACAGCAACGACGCTCCGCGCCTCGCCGAGCTTGGAACATCGTGCCCGGACCATTTCCTGCGCACGAAAATCAAGCCGCTATACATCGATTGGAATCCCCAGGCCGAAAACCTGGACGCGCTGAAAACCAAGCTGACCGCGGGTCTGGAGCAGTATCGCAAAGATTACGCAGCGTATTACGAGCGGTGCAAGCACGCCAATTCCCCAGCCATGCGCGACCCGAATCCCACCGTGATTCTGATCCCCGGCGTCGGCATGATCGCCTTCGGTAAGGACAAGAGCGAATCGCGCGTCACGGCGGAGTTTTACAACTGCGCGGTAGAGGTAATGCGCGGCGCCGAAGCGATCGACGAATACATCGCTCTACCGCAACAGGAAGCTTTCGACATTGAATACTGGCTGCTCGAAGAAGCCAAGCTGAAGCGCATGCCTCCGGAAAAAGAGCTGGCTCGCAACGTTGTGATCGTGGTTGGCGCGGGCAACGGCATCGGTCGCGCGGTGGCGCATCGCGTTGCGAAAGAAGGCGCACATGTCGTCTGCGCCGACCTCGACAAGAAAGCCGCCGACGCAACCGCAGCGGAGCTGACGAAGATCTACGGCCTCGGCATCGGCGTCGCGGGCACAGGCATTTCGGGATGCGGACCCGCGATTGGCGTCGCGGTCGACGTGACCAACCGTGCCAGCGTTCGCGAGATGCTGAAGCAGGCCGTGCTGGCTTACGGAGGCGTGGATAATATCGTGGTCACCGCCGGCGTCTACGTCGCGCCAGACCGTACGGGCCACGTCACAGACGAGCAATGGAAGCTGACGTTCGACGTCAACGTGATGGGCGGCTATCTGGTGGGTGACGAAGCGCGGCACGTATTTGCGCGTCAGGCCCTGCGCGGCAGCCTGGTGCTAACCACCAGCGTCAACGGAGTGGTGGCAAAGAAAGGCTCGCTGGCGTACGATGCCTCGAAAGCGGCGGCGAATCACCTTGTGCGCGGCTTGGCCGTCGAGCTCGCTCCACTAGTGCGAGTGAATGCATTGGCTCCGGCGACGGTGGTGGCGGGTTCAACCATGTTCCCGCGCGATCGCGTCATTGCGTCGCTGGTAAAATACTCGATCACCTTCGAAGAATCCGAATCGGACGATTCGCTGCGCACGAAGCTGGCAAATTACTACGCCCAGCGCACACTGACCAAGGCCGCGATCACACCTGAGGATCAGGCGGAGACAGCGTATTTCCTGCTGTCGGATCGCTCGTCGAAGATCACAGGCCAGACCATGCAGGTCGACGGGGGACTGCAGGAAGCGTTCGTCCGCTAACAATAAACCGGGACAGTAATGGAGCGGATGCAGTATCGTCATAAGTTGCCATGCGATTTGCCATCCCACTCCTGACGATCTGCCGACTGCTCGCCGCAGTCGATCTTCACAATGCGGTGGTGGTCACGCGTCCGGGCGCGATCGCGGCCACGGTGCTCATTGAAGAAGTGGAAAAACGCAGCGGCATCCGTCTGCCGATCGCGGGCACAATCCCTGCGGACAGACCCGTCCTTGCGATCCGCGACGGCGCGCCTATCGCTGCCGAAGGCTATCGCCTGCACTTGGACCGCACGGCGGCACAGCCGATTCTCAATATCGAGGGCGCGGACGCGCGAGGCGCGCTGTTCAGCGTCGGAAATCTACTCCGCCTCGCCGACATTTCGCAAGGACGAATCGACATCCCCGCGCCGCTCGACTTCACCACCGCGCCGAAGTTCCCCATCCGAGGCCACCAGCTCGGCTATCGGACCCAGGCCAATTCCTACGACGCCTGGACGCCCGCGCAGTTCGACCAATACATCCGCGAGCTGGCCTTTTTCGGCACCAACAGCATCGAAGGCATCCCCTTTCAGGACGACCGCCCCACGCCCGTCATGAAGTTTTCGCGCCGCGAGATGAACAGGAAAATCGGCGAAAGCTGCAAGCGCTACGACCTCGATTATTGGGCCTGGATTCCAGCAGATTTTGACCTGAACGACCGGACCAAGCGCGCCGCGCTGCTCGCTCGCAGCGAGGAATTCTTCCGCGATACGCCAGAACTCACCGGTATCTTCTTTCCCGGAGGCGATCCGGGTAAGAACGCTCCGGAACTGGTCCTGCCGTTCTTGGCCGACATGGCCAAGTCTCTGCTCACCGCACACCCCAAAGCCCGCATCTGGATGTCGACGCAACAGTTTTCAGCCGCCCAGCGCGATTACGTCTATCAATATATAAATCGCGAGTTGCCGCGCTGGTTCGGAGGCCTGGTGGGCGGCCCTTCCAGCGGTCCGCTGGCCGAGCTGCGCACGCGTCTCGACCCTCGCTACAAAGTTCGCGACTATCCCGACATCACCCACAACAAGCTTTCGCAGTACGAAGTCACCGATTGGGACCCAGCCTACGCCCGCACGCTCGGCCGCGAAGCGATCAACCCTCGTCCGGCGGAATACGCCGCGATTCACGCACGCACCTCCGTCTACACCGAAGGCTTCATTTCCTATTCTGACGGCGCCCATGACGACGTTAACAAAATCGTCTGGAGCGCCCGCGCCTGGGACCCTTCCCGTGATGTGCGCGACATTCTCATCGAATATGCCCGTGTGTATTTCGGCGCAGCCGTCGCCGAGCGCGCCGCCGACGCCACCCTCGCGCTGGAACGCAACTGGCATGGCCCTCTGATCGGCAACGGAGCCGTCGAGGGCGCGCTGCTCCAATGGAACTCGCTGGAACACGACGCGCCCGCGCTTGAGAATAACTGGCGCTGGCAGATGTGCCTGCTGCGCGCCAACTACGATGCCTACGACCGGCGCCGCTTGATCTACGAATCGAAGCTCGAAGACGAAGCTAACGCCGTGCTGGAAAATACCGACCGCTTCGGCTCAGATCGGGCGATGCTGGAGGCATCGCGCATACTCGATCGTACTGGGCATTTCGATCTGCGCGCGCGCATCGTGGATCTGTGCGCCAAGCTGTTCGCATCCATCGGCCTGCAAACAAGCGTGGAGCAGTATTACGCCAGCGACCCACAGCGCGGCGCGGTGCTGGATTTTATCGACACGCCGTTGAACAACCGTTGGTGGATCGAAGATCAGTTCGCGGAGATCCGTAAGCTGCCATCGGAGCCTGAAAAGGCGGCGCGCCTTCTGACCATTGCGAAATGGGAGCATCCCGGCTCTGGCAGTTTTTACGACAACGTCGGCGATCCGTCGAAAGCGCCGCACGTCACGCCCGATTCCGCACGGGGCCGTACGTATTGGTGGTGGGATTCCGGCCGCAGCCACGCGCGCATCACCTGGCAGATCACAATGTGGCCCAAGGCGATGGTGTACGATGGCCTAGACCCTGGCGCGTCGTACGTCGTGCGTACCAGCGGTGCGGGCCAGGCGAATCTGCGCATCAACGGCGAACGCGTCCAGCCCTCTGTTGACGGCAAACAAATGGGTGATTTCAAGGAATTTCCGGTGGACCCGAAATTTTTGAAAGACCGCAAGCTGACACTAACCTTCGACAAGCCGGTCGGCGAGGAAGATTTGAACTGGCGTAACCAATCTCGCCTGGCCGAGGTATGGTTGTTGAGGAGCAACTGAGTGCGACTGGCAAGCTTGGGCGAAATCCTCTGGGACGTCATTGGCGACAAGGAGTTGCTGGGCGGCGCGACGTTTAACTTTTCGATTCAGTTGACGCGCCTGGGGCACGACGTGGCGTTCCTGAGCGCCGTTGGCGAAGACGAGCGCGGCCGACGCGCGCTTCATGAGGCAAGGCGCCTCGGGCTCGATACGCGCTTCATTCGCACCGTGAACGGAGCGCCCACCGGAGCCGTGTCCGTCACCGTCGACGCCGCAGGCCAGCCCTCCTACGTGCTGCATCGTCCCGCGGCATACGATTTCGTGTCGATCGATCTGGATCAGCTCAGGCCTCCCGCGTGGATTTACCACGGCACATTGCAACTGATCGAGCCCCGCATGCGCGCGTTGCTGTCACGGTTGACCCAAACCTATCCACAAGCGAAGCGGTTTTATGACATCAACCTGCGGCGCGATTCGTACAACGTGCCTCTGTTGATGGATTTGTTGCACGGCGCGAACGTGGTGAAGCTGAATGAGGACGAAGTAATTGAGATGGCGAAGCTGACCGGGACGAGCCATGCGTCGTTGGAGGCGTTTTGCCGCGAATGGGCGGCGCGTCATCAATGGCAGGCGGTGTGTGTCACGCGCGGCGCGCATGGCTGCGCGATTCTCGTTAACGGCGCATATGCGGAGATCCCCGGCGTTCCGGTCAAGATCGCCGATACGGTCGGCGCGGGCGATGCATTCGCGGCGGCGTTTCTGCACGGCCTCAATGCCGGTTGGCCACCGGAACAAATCGGCGCATTCGCCAATCGCCTGGGCGCGTTGGTGGCCAGCCGGGCAGGCGGCGTGCCGCATTGGTCGCCGGAGGAATTGGCCGGCTAGCTATTTTTTCGCCGGAGCCACTGTCTTCGCGGGCGCGGGCTTGCGCACCGGCACCGGGATCGATTCCAGACGCAGGCATCCCGCCGCCGCGCGCAGACGCACCGCCGGCTTCTTATCGTCGAGCAGCGGAATTAGTTTTTCTTCGAGCGACTTCTTATTCCTTAGTGCCAACCCGTGGCACCCCGCCGCCCGCACCGAGCCTTCCTTATCGTCCAGACAATCGATCAGTGCCGCTTCCACCCGTGGATCCTTCTCCGGCGCCAGCAGCAGAGCTGTCGCGGCACGTCCGGACATGCCCGGATCCGACAAAATCCCCTGCAGAGACGAAATCCCTTCTCCCAGCCCCGGCACCGGCGCGAAACCCACGCCGGTCTTGATGGCGAGCATCATCAAAGGCTTCGGCGTCTGCAGCAGCCGCAGCGAATCGCGCACCTGCTTGGTGATGAAGCTGGACGACGTCTTCAGTTCCTTCGCCAGAATCGAAAGCAGCGCTTCCTCGCCATCTGGGTCTTTCAACACGTAGAGAGCCTTTGCAGCAGCGAAGCTCACTTCCGGTACCGGATCGGCCAAAGCCTTTTTAAGCGCGGGCGCGGTGTTCTTATCCTTGATGTCGAGCAAACTTTGCACTGCGGCGACGCGCACCTGCACGTCTTTATCGTCCAGCATCGCCTCCAGCGCTGACAGATACGGCTCGTGCGCGCCGATCAGCCCCATCGATTGCACGGCCTGGAGCCGCGTGTCGGGATTCTTGTCCTCGAGCGAATCGGCCAACAATCCCCACGCCCGATCCTTCACTGATTCCGTCTGCGCGAACGCCGCCGACGCAAGCACAACGGCGAGTATGTATTTCATATAAGCCTCCTAACGGGCAAGGGCCACGGCCAACAGCAGCGCCCTTTGCGTGCCCAAGTAAGAATTCGTGGTGTCGAACGTTTCCTCCAGCGCATGAGCGCCGGTGCCCCGCCCTCCTCCTCCGATGGTGATCGCCGGAATGCTCATATTCATCGGCACATTCGAATCGGTGGAGCCTTCGCCCGGGCGGCCATTGAAGCCGAATATCTTCGACGCTGCAATCGCCGTGATCATGATCGCCGAATCGGCCGATGTGCTGCCCGCCGGACGATAGCCAACCAAATCAAGCGAAGCCGAAACCGGTCCGCGTCCGTTCCAGCGCGCGTTCTCCCCGGCAACCGCGTCGCTAACCGCCCTCTTGAATTTCGCATGCACCGCCTCCAGCGACGCTTTGTCGGAGGAGCGCATATCCACCTCCATCCACGCTTCGAATGGAATCGCGTTGACCGAAGTGCCTCCACCGACGCGGCCGACGTTGAACGTAGTCTTGGGCGTTGTGGGAACGTCGAACGCGTCGATCTTCGCAATGGCGCGGCCCATTGCCTGAATCGGATTCGCCATGCCGAACGCACCGAAACTGTGGCCTCCCGGCCCTCTGAACGTCACACGGTAACGGTAGCTGCCCACGCCGATATTTGTGATGCTCAGACCCGTGCCGTCCACCGAAATGAATTTGTCGATCTGGCCTTTCAGGCTGTCGTTGAACAGATTTTTCGTACCCCGCAGATCGCCCAGGCCCTCTTCGCCCGTATCGGCGACGAACGTGATGGTGCCGGGCGTCTTCACATGCGCTTCGTTCAACGCCTGAATCACGCCGAGCATCACGGCTAGTCCGCGGCAATCGTCGCCGATGCCGGGACCTTTCAGCACCGTGCCCTCGCGCGTGACATGCACGTCGGTCTCGGGCGGAAACACCGTATCCAGATGCGCCGCGAACACCAGGTTCGGCCGCGCTGCGGTGCCGGGCCGTACGCCGATCACATTGCCGGCATTGTCGATGCGCACGTTTTCCAGGCCCAGGTTCTTGAACAGCCGCTCGAACTCCTTGCCGCGCACTTCTTCCTTGTAAGGAGGCGCGGGAATCTGGCAAAAGCGCACCTGTTCGTCGATAAAATGCGCCTCGTTGTTCTTCGCCGCGTTCAGCGCCGCTTTCACAGTCGGGTCTTCGGCCAGCTTCGCCGCATCCTGCGCGCACGCCAGGGCCGCAGCGAACAAAATCAGGAAAACTTTCATGGATCCTTTGATTCTAGCTTGTGCAAGCTTGCTACAGTGTTCATCATGGAAAAAGGACGGCTCGAAGCGTTCAGCGACGGCGTGCTGGCAGTGATCATCACCATCATGGTGCTGGAAATGAAGTCCCCGGCGGGCGCGGACCTTCACGCGCTCAGCACCTCCGCGCCGGTCCTCGCCGCCTATGCGCTCAGCTACACCAACGTCGGGATCTTCTGGGCGAATCATCACCACATGCTGCAAGTGTCCGAGCGCGTCAACGGACGCGTGCTGTGGGCAAACCTGTTTCTGCTGTTCTGGCTCTCGCTGGTGCCGTTCGTCATCCATTGGATGGACGACACGCACTTCGCTCCTCTGCCAACCGCTTGCTACGGCGTCATCCTGGCGCTCGCCGCTATCGGTTACGTCGCGCTGCAGCAGAGCCTGATCGCCTGCAATCCCGATTCGCCGCTAAAAACCGCTATCGGAGGAGATATCAAGGGGAAGGTTTCGCTCACGGCATATCTACTCGCGGTCCCTCTGTCGTTCGTTCACGCCTGGATCGCAATTGCGTTATACGTAGCCGTCGCGCTAACGTGGCTCGCCCCCGATCCGCGAATCGAGAAACAGGCGACCGGCCGCTAACCGCAGAGTCTAACCCACTCCTCGGCCCTCGCGCGGATATTTCCGTCTTCTGGAAAAAGATCGCCCACCACGGCCACTGCATCCGCGCCGGCATCTAGAACCGCGCCGGCATTCGCACGTGTAATCCCTCCAATGGCCACCAGTGGACGCTCCGTTAGCGGACGCAGGCGGCGCAATTCCTCTGCACCCAGCACCGGATCGGGGTTCAGCTTGGTCATGGTCCCGAAAATCGGTCCGAGCGCGAGATAATCCGCGGGTTCAGCGGCGGCGGCGAGCAACTGGGCCTCGTTGTGCGTGGAGAAGCCGATGACCGCCTCCGCGCCCACCACCAGCCGGGCGTCAGAGGGCGACAAATCTTCTTGTCCCACGTGCAGCGCGGCGTGCAGCAGCCGGGCGATGTCCGCACGGTCGTTTATCACGAAAACCGCTCCAGCCTGACGGCAAAGACCAGCCACTTCCTGCGCCTCCTCAAACAGTTCGCGCGAAAAAAAACCTTTGTGACGGAATTGTAAAATACGCGCCCCTGCTTCCAGAATCGCGGCAGCCGCGGCCGTGGGGCCCGTCCCCCTGCGCCAGGCGGCTTCCGTATCCAACACCGGGTAGAAGCGGATCGGGTAGAATAATTTTAATCCCATTGGGCTGAAGTTCTCATCATACGCGTACGCTTAGTTCCGTTTGAAACCGCAATGAACCCTAAAGCTGTCCGCACCGAATTCATCCCGCACACGCACGGCGACAACTGCCCGTGTTCGGACCTCTCCGGTACCGTGGTGGCCACGCGCCGCGTGCCCGGATTTCGAGTCGAAGAGAACCATTACCCGGCAGGACTGGAACTGTCCAACCATCGCCACGGCCACGCTTATTTGAGCTACGTCCTGGAGGGTCCGTACGCGGAATCCTACGGCACCGAAACCAGCGTCATCTGCGAGCCGCGCGTGCTGCGCTACCTGCCGCCCGAACAGGTGCACTCCAATACGTTCGACGAAGGGTCGCACTGTTTGGTGGTGGAAGTGGAGCCCGAGGCGTTGAAGCGCGTCGAGGAGCATAGCAAGGCTCTGGACCGCCCCGGTGCGATTCAAGGAATCGGCTCGACTTGGCTGGCCCAGCGGCTGTACCATGAATTCCGCCAGGGCGACGGCCTGGCACTGGTTTCCCTCGAAGGAATTTTGCTGGAGATGCTGGCAGAAGGCGCGCGCCACACCGGGGCTGAACGCGTCGCGGTGATTCCGCGCTGGCTGCACATCGCGCGCGAATATCTGGAAGCCAATTTCCTCCGGCAGGTGAGCCTGGCCGAGATCGCCTCCGCTGCGGGCGTTCATCGCGTGCACCTGTCGCGTGAGTTCCGCCGCTATTTTTCGACCACTGTAGGCGAGTTCCTGCGCCGCAAGCGCATCGAGCACGCCTGCCAGATGGTGTCGACTACGGATACGCCTTTGGCGGAGATCGCCATGACGTGCGGATTCTCTGACCAGAGCCATTTCTCCGCCACGTTCCGCCGTCAGATCGGCCTTACGCCAGCACGCTATCGCCAGACCGCTCGGCGCTAAACGGCTGCAGCTAGAACCTCGGCGGGCTCCGGTTTGCCTCTCTTTGCATAACGGATCACGCCGTCGGGACCGATCAGATATACCGTACGCTTCACGATCAGCCCCTTGGTGCGATAGGCATCGCCCATCTTCTGGCCCGCGTCGGTAAGCAGCGGAAATGGATAGTTCCGATTCGTGCGAAACTTCGCGTGGCTCTCGGCACCCTGTGGATTGACGCCGAACACCACGGTGTTTTTTGCCTTCACCTCTGACCACGCGTCGCGAAACTCGCAAAGCTGTTTGGTGCACACGGACGTCTCATCCCGGGGGTAGAACACCAGCACCACATTCTTGCCGCGCAGTGCGGATAAAGAAACGGTTTTACCCTGATCGTCGGGTAGCGAAAAATCCGGCGCGGGAGTGCCCACCGGCAAAGGATCGGAAGACAGCCAATCGAGCATGTACTCTACGGTACCGCGCCCGGCGCAAGGAATTTAGGTCGCGTACCCAACGCTGGATATGCGCCGCCGCAGCTCCGACCGCGCGCGCGACAGACGGGACTTCACCGCGGCCGTCGAAATACCCAACGCCTCAGCTACTTCCACCGTGGAGCGCTCGTTCACGTCGCGCATAACCAGAACGCTGCGCAGGAGCGGAGGCAGCCGGCGGATTTCACGCTGCATCACCTCGGCCAGCTCCTCGTTCTGCAGCTTCGCTTCCGGAGTGACTCGCTTGTCGGGCAATTCCAGACGCGCGGGTCCGTCGTCGCGCACAGGCTCGTCGAGGAAGACAAACGTCGCGCGGCGAACCTTGCGCAGACGCATCAGGCACTGGTTTAGCAAAATGCGCGTCAGCCACGTAGAAAATTTCGAGCCGCGCTGGAATTGTCCAAGGTGCTGCCACGCGCTCAGGAAAGAATTTTGTACTTCGTCCTCCGCTTCCTGACGATCGCGCAGCATAGATAGCGCGAGCCGGAACGATGCGGACGAATTGCGCCGCATCAGCTCCTCGAAAGCCGGTTCGTCGCGTTGTTGGGCCAATACCACCAACTCGTCATCGGTGAGAGAGTTCAATGCAGGATTCATACCAATATCGAGTCTAACAGCAAAAGCTGGAAAAATTTCAGTATCACCGTAAGTCATTTCAGTTATACTGATCTTCGTGAGGGCAATTTCAGCGTCAATGAACACAAGAAAAGAGACCGGGCCGGAAACCATCGATCGTATTCTTTCGGCATATGAGCTGGGCCGCAAATTGCACCAGCTCCGCATGCGCAAGAAAATCGCCCTGGTAGAGTTGGGCAAGCACACAGGCCTTTCCCCGTCCATGCTGTCGCAGCTTGAGAATGGGCACCTGACGCCTACTCTGCCGACGCTGGCGCGCATTGCCATGGTGTTCGACGTTGGCCTTGATTATTTCTTCAGCCAAAAGCGCGGCGCGAAGTTGTTCGCCGTGGTGCGCGCGGGCGAGCGCATACGATTCCCCGACCTGCCCGACTCTCCCACGCCGTCCTTCTTCTTTGAATGCCTCGCGTTTGCGTCGGAAGGGAAGGGTTTGCAGGCGTACATGGCCGAATTTCCGCACCGCAAACCGGCGGAAGTGCGCGAACATTTTCACGAAGGCTCAGAGTTCGTTCATGTACTGGAAGGGATGTTGGAAATTCACTTCCAAGGTGAGGATCATGCGCTAAAGGCCGGCGACAGCGTGTACTTCGATTCGTCGGAACCGCACAGCTACCGCGGCGCGTCGAAGAGTGGCGCCAGGGCCATCGTGATTACGTCTGCTCCGCGGATTTGAGGCAGAAGCTCGCGTAGTCCGGACGGTCCGCCGCGCTCTTGTGGCGGAAGCGCCGCGCGATCATGCCCTGTTCCAGCAAAAACACGCCCGGCATTTGCGAGGAATCCGCCAGCGGTTTCCCCACGCCATGCCCGTCGATCAGGCCGACTTTCACGCCGCGCAGCCAAACCTTCGGCCCGAACAACTGCAAGGCCGAGCCCCGCTTCAAGCCAAACGCCTTATACAGATCCTGCGCGGTATCGCAGATCCGGTCGACGTCCTGGAGAGCGTTCTTTTCCAGCAGCCGGTCCAGTTCGGCGATATCCCCCATGTGGACCAGCACGATGCGCGAGCCGCGGCTTTCGATCTCGGCGCGCGAATGCGAGATATCCGCCAGCGCCTCGCGGCAGAATGTGCATCCGGCGTGTCGCAGGAATACAAGCAGCACCGAATGCGAGGCCGCGATCTCCGCCAGGCTTTCGCCATTCTGCGTCATCGCGCGCTCCAATAACTCCGCCGTGGCGCGGAGCGCTTTCACGCTGCTCGTCTCTTTAGTAGGCACTCAACACCATCCTCAGGCCGCAGCCGAAACAATTCAATCAGGACGTAAGCGGACATTGCAATGTTACCGAGGCACATAATCAGCACGAACCACGCCACCCTCGGCAGCCACGCGGTTTCCTTATACGCCACCCACACGAAAAATGTGATGAATCCGCAGTACGCGTCGTACAGCGTCGCCATCGCCCAGGGGCTTTTCCCGTATGCAGGCAAGGCGGCGATCAAGCTTTCTTGCATGCTCGTCCGGATGGTAATAAACACCATCCAAACGAAAATCGCGGCGAAGAGAATTTTGAGAAATGATTTCACGTCTCTTATTCTCCTCGCCGCAAGACTACGATCGCAAATGGGAGTCTTACATCGGGGGCAGAATCACGGTGTCGATCACGTGGATCACGCCGTTGGAGCACTTGATGTCGGTCTTCACGACATGCGCATTGTTGACCATCACCTTGCCGCCCATAACCTTGATCGTCACGTCGGCGCCTTCCACCGTCTTGGCGGAGGTCAACTTCACCACGTCGGCGGCCATCACATCGCCCGCAACCACGTGATAGGTGAGCACAGCCTTCAGCTTCGCCGGATCCTTCAGCAGGCCTTCCAGCGTGCCCGCGGGCAACTTCGCGAACGCCGCATCGGTCGGCGCGAACACCGTGAACGGACCAGCGCTCTTCAGGGTGTCCACCAGGCCGGCTGCCTTCACGGCCGTCACTAGGGTCTTGAAGCTACCGGCCGCAACGGCGGTATCGACAATATCTTTTTCCTGCGCCATCGCGACCGTCGACAATGCGAGCGTCGCCAAAGCGGCAATAAACAACTTTTTCATTCTTGATAATCTCCTCGTGCAATTTACTGACATTCGTATGATGCGAGGTCGCGCAAGAGGAGATATTTTTTATTCGGACTTTGCGTCAGAAGCGGTAAAGTACGCGCAATCCGGGTGTTGGAACACCATGGCGCTGACGCTGGCCTCCGGGTCCATCATCATGCCTTCGGTCAGCCGCACGCCGATCTGGTCCGGATTGAGCAATTTCCAGATGCCCTGCTGATCGTCCAGATTCGGGCACGCCGGATAGCCGAAGCTGTAGCGCTTGCCCCTGTAGCGCGACGTGAAGCGCTCCTGCATGGTCATCTCTGGCGAATCGGGAAAGCCCCAGTCCTCACGAATGCGGCGGTGCAGCCACTCCGCGCATCCCTCGGCGGTCTCGATCGCCAACGCCTGCAGCGCATGGGCCATGAAGAACTCGCCGCGAGCCTTCGCCTCTTCGGTACGCACGCGCACGCCCTCGCCCGCCGTGACGACGAAAAACGCCAAATGGTCGCGCTGCCCTTCCTTCGGATCTAAAATGTAGTCGCTCAGACACAAGCCGTCTGCCTTAGGCTGGCGTCCAAATTTAAACGTATGCAGCGGATTCTTCGCACCAGGCTCGAACAGGTTGATCGAGTTGCCGTCGCGCTCCGCTTCAAAAAACTGCCACACCGCGCGGACCTTAAAGAACTTCTCCCCTTCGGTCTTCACCCGCTCCACGTCGTTGAACAACTCCAACGCCTTTGGATCGCGGTCGGCAAGTAATTTTTCGAAATTACCTTTGAAACCCAAATGACGTCCGTACAGCATGTACGGATTCATGTAGCTCCATAGCTCCGTCAGGTTGGGAACCGTGCGCACCCGGCGGTCCAGATACGGCACCGTCAGAATCGGCAGATCGGCGCGGACCTTCGGACTCCTCGTCGTACCCGTGTTCACCACCGGAGCCTCCGGCACGGGCGCGTCGTCCGCCGTCAGGAAAATATGCGTGCTGATGGCCGCCTCGCGCGTCGCCGGATCGGTCAGATCGTTCATGATCGCGAGGCCCGTCATCGCGTCCTTGGCATAAAACGTCGGCGCACCGTACGCAGGCCCGATGCGCGTGGTCGTGAATTTCTCCGACAGCGCCGCGCCGCCTACCAGCAGCGGCACGTCCACGCCATGATCTTTAAAATCGGACGCCGTCGTCACCATCTGGTGCGCGCTCTTGACAAGCAGGCCCGACAGCCCGATCGCATCCGGCTTGTGTTCCTTCCAGGCGCGGATCAACTCCTCGGGATTCACCTTGATGCCCAGGTTCACCACCGTGTAGCCGTTATTCGACAAAATAATTTCGACCAGATTTTTGCCGATGTCATGCACGTCGCCCTTCACAGTCGCCAGCACGATCTTGCCGCGCGTGGAGCTCTCCGCCTTCTCCATGAACTGCTCCAGGTGGTTCACCGCGGCCTTCATCGCCTCGGCCGATTGCAGCACTTCAGCGACGATCAGTTCGTTGGCGTTGAACAAGCGGCCCACCTCGGTCATGCCGGCCATCAGAGGCCCGTTAATAATGTCGAGCGGCGCCGCGCCCTCGGCCCGTTTGCGGTCCAGATCGGCAATCAACCCATCTTTGGTGCCTTCGATGATGTAGTTCGCCAGGCGCCCGTCCAGCGGCAGTTCCTCGGCTCTCGTCTTGGTCTTCTTCCCCGCCCTGCGGAAATATTCGGCAATGGCCGCGATATGAAACTGATTAATCGAAGCGCGTTGCGCTGGCGTTTGCTCGCGCCAGTCTTGTGGAGCAGGTATCGACGCCGGAGGCTTATTGAACAGCAGATTCTCCGCCAGCAGCTTCTCTTCCGGGGGCAGTGACGCGAAGCGTTCCAGCTTCTGCGCGTTGACGATGGCCAGGTCCAGCCCCGCCTTCGTCGCGTAATAAAGGAACACGGAGTTCACTGCCTCGCGCGCCTCCGCCGGAAGCCCGAAGCTGATGTTCGAGACGCCGAGAATCGTCTTGACGTAAGGAATCTGCGCCTTGATCAGCCGAATCGCTTCAATGGTCTCCACCGATCCACCGATGTAATTCTCATCGCCAGTCGCGCAGGGGAACACCAGCGGATCGATGATGATGTCCTCCGGCGGGATGCCATATTTTTCCGTGAGTAGCTTCACACTGCGCTGGGCGACCGCCAGTTTGCGTTCGCGCGTGAACGCCTGCGCCTGCACCGGGTCCTCGTCGATGGTACCCACTACCAGCGCCGCTCCGTACGCCTTGGCGACTGGGCACACGCGCTCAAACTTTTCTTCGCCGTCTTCCAGATTGATCGAATTGATGATGCTCTTGCCCTGGCACCACGTCAGCGCTTCTTCCATGGCGCGCGGGTCCGTCGTGTCGATCATAACCGGAGCCTTGATCTTCGGCATCAGCTTCGAATAAAACGGCTCGACGTCTTTAAGTTCATCGCGGTCGGACGATTGCAGACAAACGTCGACAATGTGCGCGCCGTTCTTTACCTGCCACCGTGCGATCTCGCTCGCTTCTTCCCAATTTTCATCCGCGATCAGCCTCTTGAACAACCGGGAGCCGATGACGTTGGTGCGCTCACCCACGATCAGCGGACGGTTTGTATCCTCGGCTTCCACAAGATCAATGCCCGAATAATACGCCTTGTGCGAAGGCTCCGGAATCGAGCGCGGCGCGCGATTCTCGGCCATCTGCGCGATGGCCCGGATGTGCGCAGGCGTGGTTCCGCAGCACCCGCCGACAATATTCAGCCATCCATGGTCCACAAATTTCTCAAGCTGCTGCGCCAGCGAATCGGGCGTCTCCAGATACTGATCTTTTTCGTTCGGCAGCCCGGCGTTCGGATAGCACGAGATGCGCTTGCCGGACATCTCCGACAGCGTACGGATGTGATCCGTCATCAGATCGGGACCGGTGGCGCAGTTCAGCCCAATGGCGAGAAGGTCGTGATTGGCGATCGACGCGTACAGCGAATCGATGGTCTGCCCGCCCAACATGGAGCCCGATTCCATCAGCGTGCCCGAAACCATCACCGGAATTTTCTGCCCCAGCTCTTTTTCCAATTGTTCAATGGCGATCAGCGCGGACTTGATGTTCAGCGTATCGAACGCCGTTTCGATCAGCAGGAAATCCACGCCGCCCTCGACCAGATGCTTTGCATGTTCATAGTAACTGGTGCGCAGCGTTTCGAAGGACGCATGCCGCAACGCCGCCGACTTGGTGGTCGGCCCCAACGATCCAGCCACGAACCGAGGCTTCGCGGTGGTCGAAAACTCATCCGCCGCCTCCCGAGCCAGCCGCGCCGCGGCCACGTTCAACTCGCGCCCAGCGGAGATCAGGCCGTTATCAACCAGCGCCAGAGGCGAACCCTGAAAGCTATTGGTTTCAATAATATCCGCGCCCGCTTCGAGATAAGCGCGGTGCACGGCCTTGATCCACTCCGGATGCGTCCGGTTGAGGATTTCGGAGCAGTTTTCCAGGCCCAAAAAGTCGGCGGATGTCGGGTTGTAAGCCTGCAGCATAGTCCCCATCGCGCCGTCGATGATAAGAATGCGCGAACGAAGGGCGTCATATAACTGCTGCTGGCGTAGGTTTTGCATGAAGAAAGGAGGAGACTCCTTTCTCTATTGTACTTTGTTCACTTTGGATGAGGGACGATCTTCACGATTACGTAATTGTCA
>Ga0075030_100000985_pt1 | contig 25543 bp, 19 predicted proteins | sample LitLauG_LLR_2012_FD_71393 | JGI IMG/M metagenome (GOLD analysis project Ga0075030, IMG submission 71393) | Freshwater sediment microbial communities from Pennsylvania, USA - Little Laurel Run_MetaG_LLR_2012 | ecosystem: Environmental > Aquatic > Freshwater > Creek > Sediment | place: USA...
CTGCCGGTCACCGAGGACCTGGCGGGCCGCTCCCTGTCGCTGCCGATGGCCAACGATCTGAGCGAGCAGGCGCTCGAGCGGATCCTCGATCTGATGACCGGCGCGAGCGCCTCGGCCGCTGCAGAGGGGGCCGTGCTTCGATGAGCGGCCGTCCGCTGGACCGGCTGCGGTACATGCGTTGGCGCCTGCTGCAGGGACTCCAGGACGCGCGGCACGCGCGCGAGTCCCTCGAGCGTGTGGAGGCGGAGCTCGCGGTACTGCACAGGTCGCTGCGCGCCTCGAGCGAGCGAGCGCAGTCCGACCTTGCCGAGCTTCGGGGGTCGATGCTCTCCGCGCGCGAGTACGCCCTCGCCGCGCATGAGGAGATGCGGGCTCGGCTCGAGCGGCAGGACGCCGAGAGCGCCCGCGCCCGCGGCGAGGGCCACGCGCTGCTCGGCGATGTCCAGCTTGAACTGCAGCGCCACGGCCGCGTCCTTGAGCTGCTCTATGAGGAGGAGATGCGCAACCTGCGCGAGCTCGAGCGCCTGCGGGAGTCACCCGACTACGCGGATGCGTTCAGCGAGGAGCAGCCGCTGGTGAGCGTGATCATCCCGACCTACATGCAGACGGAGCTGCTGATCAGCCGCGCGATCGCCTCGGTGCTCGCGCAGAGCTACCCGAACGTCGAGGTCGTGGTGGTTGGTGACGTCGCGCCGGATGACACCGCGCTGGCGGTCGCAGAGCTCGGCGACCCGCGCGTCCGGTTCATGAACCTCAGCGTTCGGGCGCCGTATCCAGCCGATCCTCAGGAGTTCTGGCGGGTCGCGGGGACGCCGCCGTGGAATGCCGCGTGGCGCCTGGCGCGCGGACGGTGGATCGCCCCGCTCAACGACGACGACTCGTTTCGCGAGAACCACATCGAGGTGCTGCTGGGCGCGGCGCGCGCGAGCCGCGCGGAGGTTGCGTACGGCGCCGTCGAACATCACCGCCCGGACGGATCGAGCGAGATCGTGAACAGCTGGCCGCCCGAGTCACACCAGTTCGGCTGGCAGTCGGCGATCGTCCACGCCGGCCTCGGCTTCATGCCGATGCAGCTGGGCTCAGGCGCCCTCGGAGCGCCCGGGGACTGGTCGCTGTGCCGCCGCATGCGCCGTGCGGGTGTCAACTTCACGAAGATCGACGATGTGGTCGTCGACTACTACCCGTCGCTGCTGTGGAACGGTTGGGCGGATCCGGATGACCGCTGACGGCGCCCGGGTGTCATGGTGTCGCCGGTGCCGCTGATCGACATCGCCTCGCTCGGGCTGGCGCGTGCCGGCGAGGACGTCCGCATCTACGAGCTCACGCGGCTGACGGAACCCGGGCAGATCAGCATCGGCGACCATGTGCTCATCGACGACTTCGTCTTCCTGCAGGGCGGCACGGGGCTGCTGATCGGAAGCTACGTGCACGTCGCCTCCCACGCGAGCGTCACGGGCGGCGGGTCGGGGCGCCTGGGCAACTTCTGCGGCATCGCATCCGGCGCACGGATCCTCACGGGCAGCGACCGGTTCGACGGCTCCGGCCTGATCGGCCCCACCGTTCCGCCCGAGCGCCGCTCGGTCGAGCGCACGGCGACGACGATCGGCGACCACGCGTTCATCGGCGCGAACGCGGTCGTGCATCCCGGAGTTCACGTCGGGGCGGGAGCGATCGTCGGCAGCGGCTCGGTCGTCAGATCGGACCTTGAGCCCTGGACCGTCAACGTGGGGTCGCCCACCCGCGTGGTGGGCGCCCGGCCGCCCGATGTGATCCTCGCACACGCGCGCGAGCTCGGATTCCCCGGCTAGGCCCAGAAGTGGGGCCCGCCGGGCGTCCCTCCTACGAGCGCTCGCTGCCGGGGACCTGGCCGCCGTTCGAGCCCGGCGCCGCCCGCGGCCGCGCGAGCTCGGGGTTCCCGGCCTCCAGGGCCGGCGTCGACGCGCCGAGGCGGGCGCGGTGTTCGGCCAGCACGCGCCTTGACTCCGCGGCGCGCGCCTCGGCCAGTATCGTCGCGTGTCGCTCGGCTCCCTCGATGTCGATCGCGCGGACCCGCGCTTCGAGCGAGCAGATCGACCGCGCCAGGTCGGCGTTGATCGTCTCCTGGAAGGCCGTGTAGGGCCGCGCCGCCCGCAGCACCAGCCTGCGCGCGAGCCTGCCGAGCGCCCCGAGCCGCGGAGAGGAGTTCGGCCCCGGCCCTTCGTGGATGCGCCGCTCGAGGGACTGCAGGCGCGCGGCGTCGACCGCTCCCGGCGTGAGCCCGGGATGCTCGCCGCGGAGAACCTCAAGCCGACTGGCCATGATCTCGCCGGCCGCCTCGGCGGAGTGGGTGCGGCGGATCGCGCGGCCGCCGATGCGCCCGCGCTCGGCGGCCATCTCCGGGTCTTCGAACACCTCCCGCATGAGTGCTGCGGCGTGATCGATATCGGGCTCCGCCCAGCTGCCCTCGGCTGGGTAGGGAGCCGCATCGGGGCCGATTTCGACGAGCCGATGGTCGACGAGAAAGCTGTTGTGCGTGTCCATGAAGTCGAGGTTGCCGGAGTAGCCCGTGGCGATCACCGGCCGGTCCACGTACATCGCCTCGGCCATCGTGAGCCCGAAGCCCTCTGCGCGGTGCAGCGACACGTAGCAGTCGCATGCCGCGACCATCTGGTTCTTCTCGGCCGAGGTCACGTAGCCGTCGACTATGTGCACGTCGGGACGGCCCTGCGCTGCGGCAAGCAACCGGTCGTGGCTCGAGCGGTCGCTGTCGGCGTTGATCGACTTGATGACCAGCACGGCCCCGTCGTCCGGCGCGAACGCCCGCGCGTAGGCCTCGACGAGCGCGAGCGGGTTCTTGCGCTCGAACACGCTGTGATGGTCGAAGGAGAAGAGGAAAAGGAACCCCGCCGGAAGGCCGAGCTGCGCTCTCGTGGCCGGAAGCAGGGGCGGCATCTCGACGGGGAGGGTGATCTTCGTGATCGGCACGGTCGACAACGCGCCGACGGCGCGGGCGACGTGGTCGGTGGGGAGCCACAGCTCATCGACGTGATCGAACGCGGACAACCACTTAGCCGGGAACTGCTCGACCTCCCAGAACCACATCCCGAGCGTGTAGCGCCCGTCGAAGAAACCGGGGCCGGCCTGCGCCGCGAAATCCCCGAGCATGTCGGCGTTCATGCAGATGAGGTTCACCGGGAAGCGAGCCGCGGTGTAGTCGAGCTGCGCGAAGCCATGTCCCTGCCGGTTGGGCGGGATCACGCGGCCATGCACGGGCAGCAGCGGCACGCGGGCCGCGTCGAGTGCGCTGACGAGCTGCCGCGCCGCCTCGCCGGTCCCGAGCTCCGATCTGAAGTAGCCGACGATGTTGACTCCCCACGCGGGCCCGCGCTCGCCGGCGCTCTCCACCTCGGCCCGCTCCTCGTCGGGCTCGGCTTCGGGGAGTTCCCTGCCCTCGAGCGCCGCCAGCACCGGTTCCTCGACCACGCCGAACTCGGCCGCCCATTCGAGCAGCCCGGTCGGGTCCCGCTCGATCTCGGTGTAGGCCGCCTGCAGGTCGGGTCGTGAGCGGTAGACCTGCATCAGGACGCGGTTGATCGCCCGCGGTGCTCCCGGTGCGGGCGAGGAGAGCCAGCGCACGAACTCCCGCTCTCCGCTCTCCGTGAACGGCGAGCTGGAGAGCTCACCGGTGCGATTGGCCTTCAGGTAGAGGCTGCGAAGCGCCTGGGTGAACCTCAATCCCGAGGGAAGGGACTCATAGCTGTAGGGCCAGCCGTGGCTCTCCTCGTAGCCGGCGCGCTCGAGTTCCTCCGTGTACTGCCGTGTGATCCGCTCGAGCGCGGTGCCGGTCCGGATCGGCACCCTGGTCTGGTGTCTGCTCAGGACATCGGGCTCCTCGGGATGAAAGCCGCTGAAGTGGAAGAACGCGAGTGGCACGCCGTCGACCGCGTAGCCGTCGCCGTCGTGCTCGAGGCGGTGGCCGTGGAGGTTCCAGTACGCCAGGTTGTACTGCGGGTCACGAACGATCGCGCGATCTGAGACCAGGCCGGGCGCTAGGTCGAACCAGCGCTGGTCGACGAAGTAGCCGTTGAGCGGGTCCACGCGGCAGTCGTTGAGCAGCCGCTTGCGCCACCAGGCGAGCAGGCTGTCGGTCTCCTCGCCCGCCCCGAGGGAGACGTATCCGAGGTTGTAGACGCCCGCGAGCAGGATGTCGACCTGGCCGGGGCGCTCGCCGTCGTCGGGTAGCGGCTCGACGTTGTGCGGGGTCAGCACCAGCCCGTGGTCTCGGGCGAGGTCCTCCAGATGCTGGAGGGAGGAGTAGACCCGTATGTCCGGGTCCAGGTACGTGATGGCGGGCCGGCCCTCGCCGAGCATGTGGGCGAGCAGCCACGGCTTGACGGCGGTCGAGAGCTCCAGCACCGTGTAGCGGAGGACCATCTCGTCGAACTCCTCGCAGCCGATCTGCGCCGGGGTGAGGATCGTGAACGGCTCCCGCGCGGGGTCGATGTAGCCCTCGTAGTCGTCGATCACGAGGACGAAGCACTCGCCGCCGGGGTGATGCTCGGCGAACGAAGAGGCCAGCACGCGCGCCTGCGCGACGTAGTTCTTGGCGATGATCGTGCAGATGTCCACCGCAGGCAAGCTACCAGCGAGCAGGGGCGTCGGCGGGCGTCCGGCGCCCCTCGCGCTCAGGCGGGCCGGTACCAGTCGACGAGCAGCCCGCAGGCCCGCCGGACCGGAACGATGCGCTCAGCGCCCTCTCGCGTTGCGATGATCGAGACGGGCGCCGCGATGTCCGTGTCGGGCGTGAGCGCATACGCCGGGACCTTCATCGTCAGCGTCACCGGGCCGCCGTGTGTGACGGTGACCCGGCCTATCGGCCAGCGCGGGCCGGCGCGGTCGAGGTTCGCCGGGAGGGTGACGTGGAAGCCGGGCGCGGTGACCGTGATCGGCAGCGGACTGGTGTACGGCGTCTCCAGGTCCCAGGTGCCTGCGGGCAGCGTGAGCGTCACCGCGGCGCTGGAGCCGGGCCCGATCAGCGGCACGGGCACTTCGAGCGACGGGCTGCGAACGGCGGCGACCCCGCCCGTCCTGACGATCGCCCGCCCGGCGGGCGTGGTGCAGTCAAGCACGGCGGCCCCGCTGGCTCCCTCGGCGAGCGAGCGGCGAGGTTCCACCGTGCCCGTTCTCTGCCACAGCTCGTAGCTCGGGGTGACGCGCACGAGATGCAGCTGCGCCGGCGGCTGGCTGGCGGCGGCGTCACGCGTCGTGATGAACCAGTCGAAGGAGTTGATCGTCGCAGCTGTGAGCGAGTCGAAGTCGACGGGCTGGCCGAACGTGAAGGGCTTTTCCGGGCGCGCGGGCACCCCTGGGATTCCCGCGTAGTAGGCGGCCGTCACATGGCTGCCGGCGAGCTCCCAGGCGTAGAAGTCGTCGTTCCCCATGAACAGGACCGGCTCACCCCCGATCGTGCGCTGGAGCGAGCGCAGCTCCACCAGGTGCGCTGTCGCCCCGACTTTGCTGAAGCGGAGTGCTTGCAGGCTGGAGTCCACGACGCGGACGAACAGCGCGAGCGCGATCAGGGGCACCAGCACCCGCGACCATGCGCTGCGCGGCAGCAGGTTCTCCACCAGGCCGACGGATGCGAGCAGCAGGATCAGCGGCGCGGCGATCACGAGCGCCTTGGCCGCCACGTACGGGGACTGTCCATGTGTGACGTAGGCCCACACGATGATCGCGGCGACGGTCGCGAAGGGAAGCATCCATCTCCCGCGGCGCATCATCACCAGGCCCCCCGCGATCGCAAGCGCGAGCACGAACGCAGTCCACATCCCCCCGGTGAAGCCGTTCAGGTTGGGGAAGCGGAAGTCCGGGTTGTTCCAGGTCCCGAACGACTCCCACACCGGCAGCGGGCCAACGAGGTTCCCGAGTTCCGACTTGGCGACGGGCCCGCCGATGCCGTTCGAGGCGAATTTCACGACGCGCGGTATCTGAGGGATCAGCAGGAACACGAGCACGCCCGCGCCGATCGCGGCGGGGAGCAGCTCGGCGCGCTGCTCGCGCCACGCCGCCCGCCAGCCCGAGCGCCACCACGTCCTCGCCGTCCGGCCCGCGACCCACGCGGCGATCAGGAACGCGGGCCAGGCCAGGCCCTGCAGCGAGTAGACGGAGACCGCTCCCGCCAGCACGAAGGCGAGCGGCACAGCGCGCCAGCGGCCGAGGCGGGGCCCGAATCCGGCGAGGATCAGCGCCGTGGCGAGGACGAATGTCGCCTCCATCACCTCCTTGAACGCCCCCTCGCCGTAGTAGGCGGCGACGAGATAGGGGATCCCGACGACGCTCGCGACGAGCACCTTCCCGAGCCAGCGGGCGCGCGGCACGCACGCTATGGCGGTCCACGCCATCAGCACGGGTGTCGCGACGGTGAGCCCGGCGAACGCAAGGTCGACGCGGGCACCGAGGCCCTCCGCGAGGGTCGCGGCGAGGGCGTGCGGCCCCAGCGGATAGGACGGCAGCAGCGGAGATATCGCCGCCACGGCGGCCGATCGATACGCTTCGGCCAGCAGCAGGTGTGCACCCATGTCGTTGTCGAACGAGACGCCGAGGGTGCCCGCGCGATCGGATGCCACGAACGGCACCAGCACCATGATCGCGACGGGCAGAGCGGCCAGGATGTCAGTCAGCGGCGGGCGATGGGCGGGCCTGCGCAGCCACAGGCCGATGCCCGCGAGCGCGAGCAGCAGCATGAGGATCGCGGTGCTCGAGGCGCGTCCCGGGACATGGATCGCGGGCACCGCGATGAGGATCATCGCGGCGAGGCCGACGGGCGCAGCGATCCAGTTCCAGCGCTTCGCTCCGCACAGCGCGAGCAGGCCCTGGCCGATCGCCAGGGAGCCGAGGCACGTTGCTGCGGCGCTCAGGAGCAGGGCGGGCATGCCGCGGAGAGCATACGGCCCGGCCCGCGTGCCTCAGTACGCGTCGAAGTCCAGGAACTCGAATCGGGTGATCGGCGAGCTCCGCGGCGCCCCGTCCAGGCTGCGGTAGATCAGGTTCAGCGGCGCATCCCGCAGGCGGGCCGGCAACGGTATGCCGCGGAAGGTGACGAGGTCGCTGACGCCGGCATGCAGGGCCAGCGGCGCGCGATGGAAGCGGCAGGCGGCGCGCACGAGTGCCCTGCTGGTGCTGCCGTCGACCGGCGATGCGGCGAACAGCTTCAGCAGCACCGCCACGCCGACGCCGTGACGCTGGTCCCGGCAGGCCACCGCCAGGGCACGCCCGCTGCGGTGCAGCGAGTAGCGCGCCGTCGGGTCAGCGAGCCGCCAGCGCAGCGTCTCCGGGCTCCAGGAGCGTGCTACTCCGGCGCTCGGGCCCGCCAGCAGCGGCCCGATCCCGTCGGCGATGCCGCCGGCCTGAAATGCGCCGGCGTCGGCCCACGCGCTGCGCACGCCGCCGCTGCCGCCGGGCGTCGCCAGCAGAACGGTGACGGGGAGCGCGCTCACCAGCTCGAAGCCGAGCCGCTTGACGAACCCGTGGGTGGAGTTGGCGTTGGCCACGCCGAGCACGACCTCGATGCCCCGCTGTGCCGCGGAGGCGTATGTCTGCTCCGCGAGACGCACGAACGTGCCTGCACCGCGCGCGCGCTCATGCACCGCCGTGTTGAGGGAGAGAGCCCCGCTGACTGGCGAGCCGTCGCGGCGCAGGGCGATCGGGACGAGCGCGTAGTGGCCGGTGCGCCCGAGCTGATCCTCGGAGTTCGACTCGACCACCTCGCCGAACGGTGATTCCTCATACAGCCAGCGCAGATACTCCTCGCCCGCGACACGGGCTCCCGGAAAGACCTCGCCGAGCAGGGCGGCGGTCTCGGCGAGGCCGGTCAAGCGATGCCCTGCCCCGCCCGCTCGGTGCCCTGCCCGCGCGGCGGGAGCGCCGGCGAGCGGCGCCGCCTGTGCACGAGCTCGATCGAGACGAGCACGCGCAGCACGTACCACAGGCTCGCAACGGAGCCGGCGCTTGGGCTGCCGTGCTCGCGCTGGGTCATCACGACGGGCCGCTCGAGGACCTTCGCGCCCGCGCAGCCGGCCTGGATCAGGGCCTCGACGGTGTCGCCGAGGTACTCGACCGGGTACTCGGCGGCGAAGCTGTCCAGGAGCGGCCGGCGGATCGCGCGGAACCCGGAGCTCGCGTCGAGCACCCGCACCCCCGCGACACGCCTGACCCGCGCGGAGAGCGCACGCATCGCGAGCCGCCTGATGGTGCCGACGCTGTAGTCCTCGTGCCCGTCCGCGAACCGGGACCCGACGACCATGTCGGCGCCGCTGTCCCGGAGCGCCTGGAGCAGCAGCTGGACCTGGTCCGGGTCGTGCTGGCCGTCGGCGTCGACCTGCACCACGACGTCATATCCGTTGCTCAGCGCCCATCGGAATCCGCACCGCAGTGCCCCGCCGACCCCGAGGTTCACGGGGAGCCGCAGGACCTCGGCGCCGGCGCCGGCGGCCCGCTCGGCGGTCGCGTCGACGGAGCCGTCATCGACGACGCACACGTCGTAGCCGGCGCGCCGCGCCAGCTTCACGACGTTCGCGACGCTGCTCTCCTCGTCGAGCGCCGGGACGATCAGGAGCACGCGCTCCGGCGAGCTCATGCGCGCCGCACCACGTCGCCCTCGGCGGCGGCGCCGTCCGTCCGCTCGAGCTGCCGGACGCGCTGTTCGACGAGCGCGGCGTTCTCGCTGAGGTTCTGGATCGCGCGGTGCAGCCCCGAGAGCGAGATCGACAGCTGCAGGCACACGAGCGCGAGGAATGCGACCAGCACACCCAGCGAGAACCCGGTCGGCGTGAAGCCGAGCCTGCGCACCTCCGGCTGCAGCGCGCTCAGGAGCGGGGTCCCGAGGAAGCCGATGATCGAGACGGTCAGCCAGCCCATTCCGTAGCGCAGCGACAGGAGCCCGCGGCGCACGAGGATGATCGTCGAGAACATCAGCGCGACAGCTCCGGCCATGATGATCGCGGCCTGCGTGCTCATGAGGGCGCCGCCTTCAGCGCTGGGCCGAGTCCTGTGCGGGCCAGCAGGAACGCACCGGGGAGGCTCGCGAGGAACAGCGCGCCGACCGAGAGCAGCGAGATCAGGGCCGCATCGGTGGCGCCGATCGAGGCGCTGCCGAGGAGCACGACATAGGACCCCTCGCGTATCCCGAACCCCCCGATCGACAGCGGGATCAGCACCACGACGGTCACGAGCGCCAGCACCACGGCCGCGGTCGCGAATCCCAGATTGACGTCGATGGAGCGCGCGAGCATCACCAGTTGCAGCGAGACCAATGCCTGGTAGAGAAGGCTTGAGCTTAGAACCAGCACCAGGGTCAGTGGTTCGCGGGCGTAGGCCTGCAGCAGCGACCGCGAATCGCGCGCCGCCGAAACGAGCCGCTGTGGAACCAGCGCACGCGCGAGGCGCGAGCCGCGGAAGACGGCGAGGAGGACCAGCAGCGCCCCTGCGATCACGGCGGCAGTGACCCACGCCAGAAACGTCTCCGCCCGCGAGGGCACGGGAGCCGACGCGAGGATGATCGCCAGCCACGCCATCCCGAGCAGGCCCGCCAGCCCTCCCACGCGGTCGACGATCACGGTCATCGCGGAGCGCGTCACCAGCGGCGGCTTGCGCGCGACGAGCAGCGTCCTGGTCACATCGCCTCCGACGGAGGTGGGCAGGAACGTGTTGGAGAACGTCGCGATCCAGTAGATGCGCAGAATCGATGTGGGCCGGAGCCGAAGGTCGGCCTTCCACAGCAGCAGCCCCCATCGGCAGACACCGACCAGCAGGGCTGCCACGACGAGAAGGACCGCGGCGGCGAAGTCCAGCGGGTTGCCGTGCGAGAGCCGGTTCGCCATCAGGCTCCAGTTGATGTTCGCCGCGACGATCCCGAGCAGCACGAGCGTTATCGCCACCCGCACCGGCACCGACTCGGCCGTTCGCACGACCCTTGAGAGCCTTGAGCTCCTGCTCACCTCGGCGCCCGTCATTGCGGGCCGATCGGCGCGAGGTCGGCGCCCGCGAGGCCGGCGGCCCTCTCGCCCAGCGTTGGCCCCGCGCCGCCGGCTGCGGCGATCGCGTGCTCGAGCCGGCCGAGCGTGGCGCGCCTGCGGGTGTGCAGGATGCGGCTCGTCAGCCATCCCGCATGGGGCATCACGAAGAAGGGCTCGTCGGCGTCGAGGTCATATGGGTGCAGATAGGACCAGGCGACCTCGCCGGGGGCCTGCCGCGCGAGCAGGCGGCGGGTGATCGCAGCGGGAACGTAGCGGAGGTAGATCCCTCCGAGGAACGGGATCCGGGCTCGCCCGGCGCCGGCGACCGGGCACGGCAGCTCCAGAACTCCGTTGCTCCACCTGCATGGGCGCCTGGGCGCACCGGGCCATCCGTGGAGCGGGTTCGCCGCCGGGAGAACACTCGAGGAATACGTGAAGCCCGTTTCGCCGATCTCCTGCACCGCCCACGCCGACCCGGGGGTGAGCGAGAAGATCGGGGCGCGGAACCCGGCGACCTCCTGGCCGCTGGCATCCTGCAGCAGCGCTCGCCCCTCCGTCAGCTCCTCGCCGAGCCGCCCGCGACCGACCTCGGCCAGCGGGACGTGCCGCAGCCCGTGCAGGCCGACCTCGTGGCCGTCCTCGGCAACTCGGCGAACCAGGCCGGGCTGCGTTCGCGCGATCTCGCCGACGATGAAGAAGGTGGCCCGTATGCCGCGCTGCCCGAGGAACTCCAGGAACTCGAGGCTCATGCGCACGAACCGGTCCTCCTGCGAGTCCGAGCGGCGGTTGTCCTCGAGGTCGAACGTCACCGTCAGAGCCAACGCGGCGCCCCCCTCCCGCGGCGTGTGTTGGAGCGGCTCCTCACGCGCGCAAGCTATCAGCGGGCGTGGGCGCCGCCGCGCATGTCGGGTCAGGCGGATCAGCTGTCCTGGGCGCGGCGCTGCTCGTCCTCGAGCCGGCGCAGCACCGACAGCGTCTCGGCATGCTGCGCCTTCTGCTGATCCTGCAGCGCCGCGGCGACGTCGCGCAGCCGCTCGTCGATCTCCTGGACGCGCTCGGCCATCGCGCTCTCCACCGAGCGCTGGTGCGCGGAATACGCCTGCGCCCAGCTGGTCACGGGCCGGAACACGCGGGCCTTCAGCCGCGCGAACCGGCCGTGTCCGATGTCAAGCCGGGGGGCGTCCGCGATCAGCTCAGCCAACTCCTCGGCGGGAGCGAGCGCGTTCAGGTGGGCGAGGTTGAGCGCCTGCGCCCCGTCCGCCTCCCGCCACTGCTCAACCAGCTCGAGGCGCCGGCGCATGCTCTCGCCCGCGACGCTGGGAGAGTGACGCTCGAGCATGTCGCGGCGCGCGAGCTCACCGCGCTCCCGTGCGCTCGCCTGGTTCTCGAACACCTCGCGCATCAGCGACGCGGCATGGTCGAGGTCCGGGTCGGCCCAGACGGCATCGGCATCGTATGGATAGGCGTCCTCCCCGACCCGGATCGGCCTCCAGTCCACGAGATAGGAGTTCTCGGCGGTCATGAACTCGAGTGAGCCTCCGTACCCGGTTGCGATCACGGGTCGGCCCAGCAGCATCGCCTCGGCCATCGTCAGACCGAAGCCCTCGGAGCGGTGCAGCGACACGTAACAGTCACATGCGGCGATGATCGCGTTCTTCTCCTCGCCGCTGACGTACCCGTCGACGAGGCTGATGTCCGGGTGGCCGGCCGCGGCGATCCGCGTGCGCTCGTGCTCGTCGGGCCGCGCGTCGGCGTTGATCGACTTCACGACGAGCCTTGCGCCGCTGCCCGGCTCGAAGGCTTTTCGGAACGCCTCGATCAGCCCGAGCGGGTTCTTGCGCTCGGGCACCGAGAAGTAGTCATGCAGGTACACGAACAGGAAACCGTCCGCCGGCAGCCCGAGCTCTGCGCGGGAGGCCTCGGCCACGCGCGGCATCTCGACCGGGAGCCGGACCCGCACGACCGGCACGGGGGCCGTCGGCGCGATCGCATCGTGCACGTACTGCGATCCGGTCCAGACCTCGTCCACGAACTCGTATGCCTCCGCCCAGCTGGGCGGAGGATCGCCGACCTCCCACCACCAGACCGCGATCGTGTAGCGGCCCTCGAAGAACGCACGCCCCGCTTCCCTGGCGAACACGGGGACGCCGTCACCGTTGATGCAGAGGATGTTGATAGGGAAGGCGGCCTCGTCGAGCCCGACGTGGGGATAGGTGATCCCCTGCCGTGAGGGCGGCGCCAGCTGACCGCGAACCGGCAGTGCAGTCACCTGCGCCGCGTCGAGACCCGCGATCAGCAGGCGGGCGACCTCGCCGACGCCGAGCTCCGACGTGAAGAAGCCGACGACGTTGACTCCGCGGCCAGGCGGCCGGCGGTAGTCGGGCTGCCTGTAGGCCCCGTCGGGTGCGTGCGGGAGCAGCTCGGGCACGAGCCCCTCCTGCGTGGGGCCGTGCACGCACAGCCATCCCGCGTATCCGCTGCCGTCGGGCCCTTCCAGGTGCGAGTACACCTCGCGCAGCTCGATGCGGCTGTCCCAGATCGCCATGTGAAGGCGTGACAGGCCGGCGGCGCGTCCCCGCGGGTCCTGCTCGTTCAGATACGCGTAGAGCTCCTCGCGCCCGGATGTCGTCAGGGGCGAGGATGTGATCGCGCCGGCCAGGACCCCCTCGACGAGCAGCGCGCGGATCGTGTCCGTCAGGCGCAGGCCGCCGGCGAGCTCGTGGCCGGGCGCGGCGTCGCCGGTCCTCAGCCCGGCGGCCAGCAGGTCCGCGGCGTGCTGCTCGAGCAGGCCGACGAGCGCGGGCAGCTCGCTGAGGCGGGCGCGCACGCTCTCCTGCGGCCAGTCGAGCGGGCTGCCCGGGTCGAGCTGCCCGAGGTCGATCGCCGTCAGGGCGGAGCCTTCGATGAGCAGCGAGCCGTCCCGTTCGCCGAGCTCGGAGTTGCCGAGGGTCTCCGCGTCCGCGCCGCACGCTCCGTCGCGAACGACGCCGACGTCCCGCGCCACGGCTGGGATGCCGTCGAGCCAGGACCTGACCGCGCCGGCCCCGTCGTCACCCTCGCCGGCGAAGAACGTCGGCCAGGAGTCGAGCAGCCTCTGTGAGGAGGCGCCCGGGCGCATCGCCATCAGCTGCCGGCTGAAGGCGCCCTCGCGCCCCCGTGGCAGCGCCAGCTCAGAGTCGCCGCGCGAGCGGGCAACGAGCGCGACCTCATGCTCGGAGACCTCCTCCAGGAGCGCCGTGAGCGGCCCGCAGACCCGGACCCCGGCTCCGATGTAGATGATCGGGCCGCCGTCGCCCAGGAGCGCGGCCAGCAGGTGGGGCAGGACCGCGGCCGGCAACGCGCCGGGCGGGTTCCCGGCGGCGATCAGGCCCCAGCGGTCCCCCACCACCTGCTCGATTGCGAGAAAGCTCGCCCCGGGGAGCCGATCCTCCTCGCCTGGCTGCGCGCCGGTCAGCAACACTGTGAGGGTTGCGTCGCCGTGAGCGGCTCGAAGCGTGTCGAACATGACGCGCGCCCGCGGGAGTGCGCCACGGCTCACGATCGTACATGCGCGCACCGGGCCAGTCTATTGGCGCGGGGACGCGCTCGCCCGGCGCTCGGGGCCGCCGATCTGCCCTGCTAGCTTCACGCGCACGATGGCCCTGCTGAACCGCCCTCGCCTCAGATGGCTGGCCGACCTGCTGGCCGCACGCGGGGGGACATGCGGATCCGCCGAGCCGGCTCTGCCGGAGCCCGCGCCGGAGCCTCCCGCGCCGGAGCCGATCACCGCTGAGAGCCTCATGCGTGACCCGCCGAGCTCCGATCGCCCGCCTGACCCGGCGATCGTGACCGTGCTGCTGCACGACCGTCTCAGTGAGCAGGACAGGGAGCGGGTGCTCGAGCGGATCCTGAGCGAGCCGGAGCCGCGCGAAATCTATGAGGGCGCCGAGAGCGAGCAGGTGCGGCGGTTCCTGCTGCTCTCCTACGGCGTGTGGTTCGGCTTCCCGGAGGTCCTCGAGAGGACCGGCCTGACCCGCGCCCAGCCCCCGGAGGAGATCCATGCGATGGCGAGGGGTCCGCTCGCGGCGGCCGGCGGCCTCTACGAGGCGGACATGATCGCCGGCGCCCTGCGCGAGGCCGGCGTCGATATCGAGACGGTGCGCAGCGCACTGGACTTCGGCTGCTCATCGGGAAGGGTGACCCGTGTGCTGCGCGCGGCCTACCCGCAGGCGGCGTGGCGGGGCTGTGACCCGAACGAGCACGCGATCGCGTGGGCGAGCGAGAACCTGGCGGGCATCGAGTTCTTCGTCAGCGACCATGATCCCCCGCTCGCGCTCCCCGACGGGAGCCTGGACCTGGTGTGCGCCGTCTCGATCTGGTCGCATTTCGAGCCGTCGCTGGGCCTGGCGTGGTTTCAGGAGATGCGCAGGCTGCTCGTGCCGGGCGGCCACCTGGTGGTGACCACGCACGGCCTGAGCACGATCGCGCACGACGCGACGGCGGGCCTGCGCACGCCGGAGCAGGCGCACGAGATCGCAGCGGCCCTCTACCGCGAGGGAGCCTGGTATCACGCGGAGTTCGGCGAGGAGGGCGACTGGGGCGTGATCAACCCCGGCTGGGGCACGGCATTCCTGTCACCGGAATGGATTCTCGCGCAACTCTCCCCCGGCTGGCGCGTTCTCTCCTTTGCAGCCGGTCGCAACCAGGGCAACCAGGACGTGTACGTCCTGGAGCGGATCTGACGCAGGCCGCGTGCCGCTGGAGGCGATCCTCCTGCAAGAGACGATGATCCCGCGAGACAGATCGCTCCCGGCGCTCCGGCGGTTGGTAGCGTTCAATGGCCCTTGACGACCACGATCCAACGAGCGGCGGACCCATCGGCCGCAATCCCGCAGGCGGCGCCCGCCGCCGTCGCGATTGAGGGCGTCAGCAAGACGTTCCGCCTGCCCCACCAGCAGTACTCCACGCTCAAGGAGCGGGTGCTCCACCCGTTCCGCAGCACGGACTACGACGAGCTGCGCGCGGTCCAGGACATCTCGCTTGAGATCGGCACCGGCGAGTTCTTCGGGATCGTGGGCCGCAACGGCAGCGGCAAGAGCACGCTCCTGAAGTGCATCGCCGGCATCTACGGAGTCGACACGGGGCGCATCTCTGTCGCCGGGCGACTGTCGCCGTTCATCGAGCTCGGAGTCGGTTTCAACATGGACCTGACGGCACGGGACAACGTGATCATCAACGCGATCATGCTCGGCCTCAGCCGCCGCGACGCCCGCGCCCGGTTCGACGAGGTGATCGAGTTCGCCGAACTGCAGGAGTTCATCGACCTGAAGCTCAAGAACTACTCCTCCGGGATGTTGGTGCGGCTCGCCTTCGCGACCTCGATCCAGGTGCAGGCCGAGATCCTGCTGATCGACGAGGTGCTCGCCGTCGGCGATGCGGCGTTCCAGCAGAAGTGCTTCGAGGAGTTCTACCGCCTGAAGCGCGAAGGCCGGACGATCGTGTTCGTCTCACACGACATGTACACGGTCGAGCGTTTCTGCGACCGCGCGATGCTGATGGAGCGCGGCTCGATGATCCAGCTCGGTGACCCGCGCACGATCGGCCGCGCCTACCACAAGCTGAACTTTGGCCACCTCCCCCATGAGGCTCCCGCCGAGGAGCAGGCGAGCAACGGGACGACGATCGCGGAGGCCTGGTTCGAGAACGCTGCGGGCGAGCGCATCACGAGCGCCGACCAGGAGGAGCGCCTGAGCATGTGCTTCGAGGTGCGGCTCGCCGAGGACCTCAGCGAGCCCGTGTTCGCGGCGACGCTGCGCACAGAGCTCGGGCACACGATCGTTGTCGCCCGCAGCGACCAGCACGCTCGCGGAACCGGCTCGTTCAAGGCGGGTGAGCGCGTCACCGCCCGCTTCGACCTCCCCAACTGGCTGACGCCGAGCCGCTACACGCTGACGCCGTCCGTCGCGAGGGAGGGCACCGGCGACGCGGCGCTCGCGCTTGTCGAGGACATGACCTCGATCGTCATCTCCGGCACGACCAGCGGCGGCATCCTCGAGCTTCCGATCGACGTCAGGATCGAGCGCTCGTGAGCTCCGGGGGCGTCGGGGTGCCGGTCAGGGGCCCGCTACCGCCGAGCCACAGCGTTCACGGCCCGTCCGCGCTCAGCGGCGACTTCCGCCGCTTCTGGTCGCTCACGTTCACCCTCGCACGCACCGAATTCAAGCTTCGCTTCTTCGGCTCGGTGCTCGGCTACCTGTGGACGCTCGTCAGGCCGCTGCTGCTGTTCGGCGTGCTGTGGGTGTTCTTCACCCAGATCGCGCACGTGAACAACGGAAAGCATCCCGGGGAAGAAAACTACGGCGTGCAGCTGCTCGGATCGATTGTCCTGTTCACCTTCTTCGCCGAAGCGACGCAGGGCGCTGTGCGAAGCGTCGTCGACCGCGAGAACCTCGTGCGCAAGATCCACTTCCCGCGCCTGGTGATCCCGATCTCAGTCGTGCTGCTCGCGCTGTTCAATCTCTGCCTGAACCTGCTCGTCGTGTTCATATTCGCGTTCACCGCGGGTGTCGAGCCGACGATCAGCTGGCTGGAGCTGCCGCTGATCATCGGGCTGCTCGTGATCTTCTGCGCGGGCGTCGCGATGCTGCTGTCCGCGCTGTTCGTCCACTTCCGCGACATCCAGCCGATCTGGGACGTCGTCGCCCAGATCCTGTTCTACGCGTCGCCGGTGATCATCTCGATCCAGACGATCGAGGCCAAGCTCAGCGCCCAGCAGCTGCACATCTACATGCTCAATCCGCTCGCGGTCGTGATGCAGCAGTTCCGGCATGCGATCGTCACGCCGCTCACGCCGAGCGCCGGCGAAGCGCTCGGCAGCTGGGCGGGCCTGATCGGGCCGCTCGCGATCGTGGCCGCGATCTTCATCGTCGGGTTCCTGGTGTTCAACCGCGCCGCCGCGAAGATCGCGGAGAATCTCTAGATGGCTCAGCAGGACACAGCGGAGGCGCAGGAGATCGAGCGCCTGCGCGCCCGCGTCGCCGAGCTCGAGGACGAGCTTCTCGAGGTGCAGAGCAGAGCAGACGCGGCGGTCGCTCACTGGCAGGAGCGCGCCTACTGGCTCGATCGCTGGCATCTGGACCTGAACGCGGCGATGGAACGACCCGGCGCGTCGGAGATGAGGGCGGCCGTGCGCGTCGTGCGCTCGCTCGTCTGGAGCCTGCGGCGAGCATGGCGCCGCCTGCGCAAGCCGTGAGGTCCGTCAGCGTCGTCGTGCCCGTCAAGGACGGGGAGCGCTATCTGCAGGAGATGCTGGACGCCATTTTCGCGCAGGGCGTCGATGAGGTGCTGGTGATCGACTCCGGCTCCCGCGACCGATCGGTCGAGATCGCCCGCGCAGCGGGCGCCCGTGTGATCGAGATCCCGCCCGCGGAGTTCAGCCACGGGCGCACCCGCAACCTCGGCGCGGAGAGCACGAGCGGCGAGCTGATCTGCTTCCTGACGCAGGACGCCACGCCCGTCGCGGGCTGGCTCGACGCCTACCGCGAGGCGTTCGATCTCGGTGAGGGCGTCGGCGCCGCCTACGGCCCGCATCTGGCGAGGTCGGACACCAGCCCGATGATCGCGCGCGAGCTGAGCGAGTTCTTCGCCGGCTTCTCAGCCGACGGCGCCCCCGTCCTGCAGGGCGAGGGGGACCCGGCGTTCCTCTCGAATGTCAACGCCTGCTACCTGCGCGGGTGCTGGCAGGAGATCCGCTTCCGTGACGTCGCCTACTCCGAGGATCAGGCCTTCGGGAGTGACATGCTCGCCGCGGGCTGGCGCAAGGTCTACCACCCGGGGGCGGCCGCGCTGCACGCGCACGACTTCGGTCCCGCGGAGTTCATGCGCCGCTACTTCGACGAGTACCGGGGACTGCGCGAGAGCACCGGGCATGTCGAGGCGTTCAGCGTCGGCGAGAGCGCCCGCGTCGTCTCATCGCAGGTTGCCGCGGACCGACGCTGGGTGGCCGCCGGCGGAGCCGGCGCGCTGGAGCAGGCGCGCTGGGGCGCGCGCTCAGCGGTCCATCACGGCGGCCGGAGGATCTTCTCGGCGCTGGGATCGCGTGCGGACCGGCTCCCGCCGGCGCTGCAGCGGAAGCTCTCACTGGAGGGGCGCGCGGGCGGGGCGCCCCTCAACGGCGCAGCGGGCCCCGGGGCGGACCTGCCCGCGCCGCTGCCGGCGACCGACCATGTCCCAGGCGTGCTCGCGCACGACGACTACGCGCCCGTCGCGCGGATCTGGAGGGAGGGCCCCGCGCCGCTGTCGGAGCCCGTGCCGGGCATGGCCGACCGCGAGCACCTGCGCCTGGCGATGGTGATCCCCCCGTTCTCGCGCGGGAGCGGGGGACACAACACCCTCTTTCAGATCCTCACCCGCCTGGAGGGCAGGGGCCACTCGTGCAGCGTCTGGCTCGCCGACCCGCACGGTGAAATGCGGGAGGTTTGGCCCGCCGTCCTCAGGCACGACATCCGCGAGTTCTTCGCGCCGCTGAAGGGCCCGGTCTACAAGGGCTTTGACGAATGGCAGGGCGCCGACGTTGCGATGGCGACCGGCTGGCAGACCGTCCACGAGACGCTCGGCCTCGACCACTGCCGTGCCCGCGCGTACATCGTCAACGACCATGAGCCCGAGTTCTACGCGACGTCCACCGAGCGGATCCTCGCGCAGGACACCTACCGCCACGGCCTTCATTGCATCGCCGCGAGCCCGTGGCTGCGCGACCTGCTGATCGACCGCTACCAGGCGAGCGCGGACGCCTTCCAGCTCGGCGTCGAACAGGCGATCTACAGGCCGCTCCCGGTAGAGCGCAGGACCGACACCGTCGTCTACTACGCGCGCCACTCCACGCCTCGCCGCGCGGTCCCGATCGGGCTGATGGCGCTCACCGAGCTCTACAGGCGCCGGCCCGACGTGCGGATCGTCCTGTTCGGCACCACCGAACGGCTTCATGCCGCCTTCCCCCACGAGCATCTCGGGGTGCTGAGCCCCGCGCAGCTGGCCACCCTCTACGCGCAGTCGACGGCCGGCCTGTGCCTGTCGCTCACCAATTTCTCGCTGATGCCCAAGGAGATGCTCGCGTGCGGCCTCCCGTGCGTGGAGCTCGCCGGCGTGAGCGCGGAGTCGATCTTCGGGTCCGGCGGCGCCCTGGACCTCGCCCCGCTCGACCCCCACGCGATCGCCGACGCGCTCGAGCGGCTGATCGCCGACCGCGACCATTGGGAGAGGCGTTCGCGCGAGGGCGTCGAGTTCGTCGCCTCACACACCTGGGATCAGGCGACCGACGAAGTGGAAGCCGGGCTGCGCCACGCACTCAGAGAGCGCGAAGCGCTCGCCTCCGGCCGCTGAGCGCCGCTCAGGTGTAGAAGCCGGCGAGCGTCAGCAGCTGTCCGGCGTAGCTGACGCCGATCATCGCGACGACGAGCACTGTTGCGGTCGCGACATGCCGCCGGCGGCCCATGCCGAACGTCCCCGCCACGGCGATCGCGGACAGCGCGGCGATCGCCGGGAAGATGTAGCGGCCCTGCTCGGCGACGACGGCGCGGTCGCCGCTGGGGTCGAAGAAGGCGGCCTCGACCGCGACGATGACGCACACCGGGTAGAGAGCGATCGTCGCGACCTCGAACAGCCGGGCTCGCAGCGCGGGCCGCTCACGCACGGCGGTGCAGACCGCGAGCACGCCGACGATGGCCATCGCCGCGATGATCACCGTGTAGACCCAGTTCGGGAAGATCCACTCGTACCACCCGAAGGCGCCCCATCCGCGGACCACGTAGATCGCCCGGAACGGCCAGCCGGGCGGGAACAGCGAACCCATGAAGCCGAGCCGTGGCAGGAACAGCTCCCACAGGTACACCATGAACCTGCCGGGCAGGTGCTCGGCGGTGCTGAGCGCGCTGGTCGCGGCGACGCCGCCCCCTCCGCCCGAAGCCGGGCCGCCGGCTACCGCCGGGTAGAACACCGGCTGAAGCAGCGCCCAGATCACTCGCACGCCGGCCAGTGAGGCGATCAGGCCCGCCCACACGCGCAGGTCTCCCGCGCGGTGCGAGCGCCAGCCGACCCCGAGCAGCCCGACGGCTATCGCCGGATAGATCTCATACCCCGTCTCCTTCATCAGCGGAGCGATCGCGAGCGTCGCGCCGAGCGCGACAGCGAGCCTCAGAGTCAGGCGCCTGCGCAGCGCGCGGATGATCAGGTAGAGGGCGAGCGCGGCGGTGGCGTTGATGCCGCTGTCGTTGTTGATGGCCCCTGAGATGAAGCCGAACATCGGGTGGAACGCGACGAGCAGGCCCGCCGTCGCGGCCGCGACCGGCCAGCGCGGCAACAGCTCACGGACGATGCCGAATGCGCACATCGCGACGATCGCGCCGAGCAGCGCGCTGACGAGCCTCATCGCGGTGATCTGCGAGAACGTGGACTGTGAGCTGACGAGCGCGTAGGCGGGCGCCAGCAGCGCGTAGTAGGCGGGCTGATGCGGCGACGCCGCTGTCGTCGCACCGCCGCCGTTGTCCGCGGGGTGCGCTGTCGTCGCGCGGCGCGACTGCCAGCGTTCCTGTTCGACCGTCAGCCACGGTGGCCGGGCGTCGGGCAGCGAGACCTGCGAGTAGATGTTCACCGCCTCCATCGCGAGGGTCTGGTCGGTCGAGTAGGGCGGCCTCGCATCCGGCGAGTGGGCGGGCGCGTGCCCGGTTTCCGCGAGGTACTGCGCGTAGGCGAAGTGCTCGGGTTCGTCGGGGCCGTTGAACGCCGGGGTGATCAGCGCCCAGCACCCCGCGTTGACGAAGGCGATCAGCCCGACCGCCAGGACGGGACGGACGGTTCGGCGACCGATGCTCAGTCCCCGGCCGGCCGCGCCGCGGGCGAGCAGGAGGAGCGCGAGCGCCCAGGTGAGCGGGAGCACCACCAGCAGCAGGAACGGGTATGTCCACGGGCCGACGATCCCGGGGCGGAAGAGCGCGGCTCGCCTGAAGATCTCAGGCGCGGAGGAGAGCAGCGAGCGCCTGACGCCCGCGGGCGGCAGGAACCACACGCCGATGCGGTTCGCGACCGGAGCGCCGTTCAGCGTCGCCGGCACCTGATTGCCCTGCAGCCCGATCATCCCGCCGAGTTCGAACAGCCCGTCCTTGGGGGACAGGCAGACCGTCGCGGGCACCGACGCGGGCGACCCGGGCCGCTGCGGGATCGCGGCGGACGGGTAGGCCAGGGACCCGGCCCCCGGCGTGCCGGTGATCGCGGAGACGCTCGTGCCGCCGCCCGCCGTGACGCGGACCACGCCCGCGAAATGCGGGCGATGCGCGAACACCGCGAGCTGCACGCGACCCGTTTCCGCGGGCAGGCTCACCGGGATGCACAGCGTCTGGCCGGGGAGCACGTTCGCGACGACGCTGCGGACCCCGACGCTGTTGCTCCCGGTGTAGAAGTCGCGCGGCAGCAGCAGCTGCCACAGCGTCAGGGCGAGCATGACGGCGCCGACGACGGCGGCCGGGACCCAGACCGCACGGGAGCCGCTCAGGCCGGGTGCGCGTGGGGCTCGCCCTTCCGGACCGTTCGCGTCACCAGTCGGCGCGCCCTCCACGGGCGGCCGGCCAGTCGCGGCGCCGCTCACCGCCGGCGCAGCCCGAGGATGCTCAGCAGGAAGGACGAGAAGAAGATCTGGATGCCGACGACGATCAGGGACGCCCCGACGACCGCGAGGCGTTCGTCGGAGAGCGAGCCGAAGCCGTGCGAGATCCACGTCCCGACGATCACGCCGCCGAGGATGATCCCGAGGAGCATGAAGAGACCTCCGAGCAGCAGACCGTGCTCGAGCCTGAAGCGCGCCCTCATGCTGTCGAACCACGGGTCCCGGTCACCCATGAAGTAGGTGCCGTATGCATGGGCGCAGAGGCCGAGGGCGAGGACCTGGGTACCGACGATCATCAGCAGCGAGCCGCCGATCAGGGCGTGCACGCCCCACGATCGGCCGAACAGGCCGAGGCCCGACTCGACGAGCAGGACGATGAAGGTCCCGACGCCGGCGAGCACGGCTCCCGGCAGGATGAACAGGTGGTTCGGGCTGTGGACGAGCAGGAACCGCAGGTGCCGCCAGCCGTCGCGGAAGCTGGAGAGCTTGCTCTCGCCGCCGCGCGGGTGATATTCGATCGGGAACTCGGCGATCCTCAGGTTCTCCTTGGAGGCCCTGATCACCATCTCCGAGGCGAACTCCATACCGGTGGTCCGCAGGTCGAGGCGGGGCAGCACGTCGCGGCGCAGCGCGCGCATGCCGCAGTGGGCGTCGCTGATGCCGGTCCGGAACAGGAGGTTCAGGAAGCCAGTGAGCAGCGGGTTTCCGATGTACTGGTGCAGCCACGGCATGGCTCCGGGCTGGATGTTGTCCATGCGGTCGCCGATCACCATCTCGGCCCCGTCCTCGAGCGCGGAGACGAAGCGCGGGATCTCGTTGAAGTCGTAGGTGAGGTCGGCGTCGGCCATCACGATGTAGCGCCCCTTGGAGGCCGCGAAGCCGGCCAGGTAGGCGCTGCCGTAGCCGCGGCGCCGTTCGATGACAACGCGTGCGCCGGCCGCTTCGGCCAGCCGCGCGGAGTCATCCTCGGAGTCGTTGTCGGCGACGACGACCTCGCCGACGACTCCCATCTCCGCGATCGCGGCAAGCGCGGCAGCGACACACGCCTCGATGTTCTCGGCCTCGTTCAGGCACGGGATGACGACGGACACGAGCGGTCCGTCGAGCTCGGATTCGGGCGCTGGCGGTGGGACGCTTGTCGGTGCGAGTGTGCTCATCGGCTGGATGCGTTTGCCCGTGTTTTCCGGGCTGGACGCCAACGTCATCGGGTTATAACCCCTCAGAGGGCGGAAAGTGGCGCGCGGCATCGGCGCGCGAGCCACATGGGATGCTACCGGGATGCGCGTCTGCCTCGTCTACGACTGCCTGTTCCCGCACACCGTGGGTGGCGGGGAGCGCTGGTATCGCAACGTGGCGGAGCGGCTCGCGGCGGCGGGCCACGAGGTCACGTACGTGACGCTGCGCCAGTGGGAGCGCGGAGAGCACGCCGACATCGACAGCCGCATCAGGGTCGTGACGGCGGGACCGAGGATGGCCCTGTACACCCAGAGCGGACGGCGCAGGATCCTCCCGCCGCTGGTGTTCGGCGCGGGCGTGCTCGTGCACTTGCTGCGTCACAGGCGCAGCTATGACGTGGTCCACACCTGCGCTTTCCCCTACTTCTCGCTGCTCGCGGCCGCGCTCGTGCGGCCGATCGCCGGGTTCGAGCTGATCGTCGACTGGTTCGAGGTGTGGAGCCGCTCCTACTGGCGCGACTACCTGGGCGGGATCGGCGGCCGCGTCGGCGAGCTCGTGCAGAGGCTGTGCGTGCGCGTGCCGCAGCGGGCCTTCTGCTTCTCCGAGCTCCACGCGGAGCGGCTCAGGGAGGAGGGGCTGCGGGGCCAGGTCACGGTGCTGCGCGGCATGTACGCCGAGGCGATCGAGCCGCCGGACACGCTCCCCGCCGACCCCGTCGTGCTGTTCGCGGGCCGCCTGATCCCGGAGAAGCAGGCCCCGCTCGGTGTCGAGGCGGTCGCGCTCGCGAAAGAGCGCGTCGCAGGCCTGACCGCGGAGTTCCTGGGCGACGGCCCCGAGCGCGAGGCGCTGCTGGCGGCGATCGCGCGGCACGGCCTGTCCGGCACGGTCAGCGCGCCGGGGTTCGCGGACGCCACGACACTCGACGCGAAGATGCGCCGGGCGCTGTGCATGCTGCTCCCCTCGCGCCGCGAGGGCTATGGAATGGTCGTCGTGGAGGCGTCCGCCCGCGGCACCCCGAGCGTCGTAGTCGCCGGAGAGGACAACGCCGCGACCGAGCTCGTCAGCGAGGGCGTCAACGGTTTCATCGCCCCGAGCTCGGACCCACAGGCGATCGCGGACGCGATCGTCCGCGTGCACGAAGCCGGGATCGAGCTGCGGCGCACGACATCGGCGTGGTATGCGGAGCACGCGGAGATGCTCTCGCTCGAGTCCTCTCTGAAGAGGGTGCTCGACAGCTACAGCCGGCCGAGCGCCCGCGTGTAGCTCTCTAGCGTCAGGCGCGCGGTGCGCTCCCAGGTGAACGCCGCCGCCCGCTCCCGGCCCGCCGCGCGCAGTCTCTGCGCGAGCTCGCGGTCGCCGAGCAGCTGCTGCACGGCGCCCGCGATCGCCCGCTCATCGACCGGGTCGAACATGAGGGCGGCGTCACCGGCGACCTCGGGCAGGCACGACGCGTTCGAGCACGCCACGGGGACCCCGCGCTCCATCGCCTCCAGCACCGGCAGCCCGAAGCCCTCGTACAGCGACGGGTACACGAACGCGTCGGCGAGCGCCCACAGGCCCTCAATGTCCTGAGCGGGGAGCCAGCCGAGGAACCGCACGTCGTCGATCACGCCGGCGGCGACTGCGCGCTCTCGCAGCTCCGCCTCATGCCAGGTCGGGTAGCCCGGCAGCACCAGCAGCGGGCGCTCGGGCGGCTCGATCAGTGCGAGCGCGCCGATCAGCGCCGCGAGGTTCTTGTGCGGCCGCTTCGCGGAGAGGCTCAGCACGACGCGGCGCTCGGCGAGGCCGAAGCGCTCGCGCAGGCCGGTCTCCGCCGATGGCTCGACGCGCCGCACCGCGCCGAGCCCGAGCGGCACGACGTCGATCCTTGAGGGGTCTATCCCGAGCACGCGGATCAGGTCCCCGCGCCCGTACTCGGAGTCGGCGATCACGCGGTCCGAGCGCCGCGCGGCGAGCGGGACGAGCAGCCGCATTCCCCGTCCCCTGAGTCCGGTGTGGGCCTCCGGGAAGCGCGCGTAGATCAGGTCGTGGACCGTCACGACACGGCGGAAGCGCCCCCACGCCGGGGCGGTGCTCGCGAGGCTGTGGACGAGCTCGACGCCGGCCCGCGCGGCGGCCCGCACGAGGCCGGTCTGCTCGCCGAGCACCCACTGCACCCGGTTGCGGGCGTTGACGGGGACCGTGACGGCGGGCAGCAGCTCGCCCCACGGGCCGTCCTGCTCGGCGGCGGTCTCGCGGTTGATGAACGCGGTGAAGCGCGTGCCGGCGGGGGCCTGGCTGAGCAGCGCGGGGATCAGCTCGCGCGCGGCCACCTCCATCCCTCCCGTCTCCCCCGGCACCAGGAAGATGAGGTTCAGGCCGATGTGCACGCCCCCCGGGCTCACGCGCCGCCGCGGGAGAGCACCCGCTCGTAGACCTCGTGCGTGGCGTGAGCCGCGGCCTCCCAGCTGAACATGGCGGCACGGGCGGGCCCGAGCTCCGCGGTGCGCGTGTCATCGAGCGCGCGGCCGATCGCCCGCGCGGCGGCGTGCGGGTCGCCCGGATCGAAGAAGTACGGGAGCTCTCCGCCGACCTCCCGCAGCACCGGCAGATCCGAGGCCGCGACGGGGAGTCCGTGCGCGAGCGCCTCGATCACTGGGATCCCGAATCCCTCGCCGAGGGTCGGGAATGCCGCACACGACGCGATGCGCCAGAGGCCCTCGAGCTCCTCGGACGAGACGTAGCCGGCGAACCGGATGCG
>Ga0075030_100000986_pt1 | contig 25526 bp, 26 predicted proteins | sample LitLauG_LLR_2012_FD_71393 | JGI IMG/M metagenome (GOLD analysis project Ga0075030, IMG submission 71393) | Freshwater sediment microbial communities from Pennsylvania, USA - Little Laurel Run_MetaG_LLR_2012 | ecosystem: Environmental > Aquatic > Freshwater > Creek > Sediment | place: USA...
TTCCCAACCTCATCGAAACAATGACGCAAGATTTCGCTTCAAGTCAACAGTCGTGGATGCAAGTTCTGAGTCAGTCGTTTGCAAACTTCCAACCAGCAGACGCCAACGCGTGTAAGTGACACGAAACTTTGAAGTTTTGTGTCACTGTGAAATTTCGCAGCGCGCTTGCTAAAAGTTTGTCGTGACCCGTACGTTTCCTACAACGCTCCGGCGACTCCGGCTGATTTCTGCAACGGAGAAACTTTGCGTGTGTCGTTGTCGGACATGCCAGAGTGCGCGAAAACTCCAACCGTGCAACCGGAAAAGACGTTGCCGCAAAAGCGAGAGCGAGAAGACGAACATGAATCGACAGGCGAAGCGGCAAAGTCTCTGGAAGAGCCGAGCGAGACACCTCTGCGCGCTGTTTCGAAGGACGACGAAGATGTTATCGATCTGACCAAGATGGCGCCGCGCGAAAGAAAGTTTATCATCGACGCAGTCGAGACTGTCGACACAGACTCGGAAAGCGAATGCGATTCTGGTGGCTTTTTGCTTGATGACGACATTGAATCTGTTGACGATAGTGACGACGAAGATTGGATTGACAGCGACGACGACGAAGACGATGAGAAGCCGCTGAAAAAGCGCGCAAAGCTGGCAAAGCCAGTCGAAGCGAACGACAACAAGGACGACGAGAGTGATCTCGAGATTATCTCGGTCAATGGCGTGGCAACGTCAATAAAGTATTGATTCGCTTGCTTTACTTTAATGGAAAATTACGCGCGATTTTGGACGCTGTTGTGAATTCTTTTGTTGTGCTGCGTTTGGCGAGAATCCAAATCGATAGAACGAGAGCAAATGTCTCCCAAAGTGCAGTGACAAACATCAGGATTGCCGCCGCCACCGAAAAGCTCCAGAAGAGAACGCCCACTGTTATGGTGAGGCCGAGGCCAAGCACAATATCGAGAGTGCCAAGGAAGCGTTGTCTCCACGAGAAGAACAGTAGTGTGTAGAATGCGAGAACGACCTGTAGAATCCAAAACAGCACCAACGGCCATAGATTGCCGTCGTCGACGTACGGTCCACCAATTTCACGCACCAAATACGCAGCGACGCCCATGCAAGAATAGAGAACACCCCAGACCACGCTAAAAAGCCACGTAGGCGGAGCGATTGGAACGTAGTTTGGATTCGGCAGACCTTTTCTCAATCTGCCGCGAAACTGGTCGTACCAGGCGCGTTGAGAGGGCGATCGACTCAGCGAGCCTGGCAGAAATCCGAGAATTACAACGCTGAGATAGATCTGCAGAAATAACTCGACATATCCACACTCGATCAGCGTCATTAAATCTTCCCGTGATTATAGATCACACGGTGGCAATCAATGATCTCAATAATTCTTTTCTCTTTCTGCGAAGCAAGAAATGCAATATTCGGATTTGCCACCGGTTACGCAGAAAATGTCATTGCGGGATTTGTTGGCAGCACGCGGCGCTCAGGATACCGCGGAGAAATTTGGCTTGGCGTAAACGCAGCGCAGATAGGCACGCTTAGAAGATACGCTTCCGGTTTGAACGTGCGTCTCGTTGCTGTCGACGGAGAGATGCGCACAAACGAACACATCAATATGCAGCGTTTCCGTTTCTTCTCAAGATGGTCTCACGCGTTCAGCGACGCAGATTGGATTCTCACATGCGACGTTCGCGACACTTTTGTTCAGCGCAACCCGTTTAGTTTGAAGTACAGCGCAGAGTTCTCGCCGATCAACTTATTCGAGGAAAATGCGAATGTTACAATTGGCGCGTGTCCGTACAATAGCGAATGGATTCGCAGTTGTTGGGGAGAGGACGCACTGAAAAATTGTGCGCAAAATCACATTGTTTGCGCGGGAAACATTCTTGCTCGTGCTTATTTATTCAGAAAATTCGTCGTCGAACTTTCCGACGTGAAACCCAAAGAACCTGCGTGTTCGTCTGGCATGGTTGATCAAGGAGCGTTGAATTACCTGCGGTGCACAAAAAAATGGGACACTGAACACAATTTTACCGTTCGAATTTGGAAGCGTGGTACTGGCGTTGTTAATACGATTGGTTCGCTTCAGTCAATTTTCATGAATCATTATGGCGAAGTGCTGAACGACGACGCGACTGTTTCGCCGATAGTACATCAATACGACAGACACAACCTTCTTACAGCCAAATTGTCGTCGTACGCAGACGACTCTCTTGATTTCTATTGAAAAAAATGCACCGCAAATGATTGTGCCGAAAAACACACATCAAAGAAAAAAATTCAGAATTCGAGTGCTCAAGTGACAAAGTCCAGTTAAAGATGAGAACGCCATGGCTTTTGTGTCTTTTTTTCGGTGTAGAAGTAGCCCGCTCTGTAGTGCCGTGGCCATGGGAGCGACGTGCTTATCCAGTCGAGCAAGTAAAGTGGGTAAATCTCGACGCTCTGCGTGGTAAAAGAGTGGCGTTTCAAACCAACCACCTCGATTACCAAGGCACTGGGCGCGCTCTCTACGACTACGCAGATCTTGCCCAAACTCTCTTCGGCGTGCGTCCGCTGATTTTTAGCAAGAACCATTCCGCAAACTCAAACGCCGAATCGATTGCGAGGTTTACACATCGATTCGACGTTGTGTTTTTTACGCACATCGAAGAGGTGCGGCGGCATTTGGAAAACAGAAACAACGATGTTTTGTCACTGACGATGTTTGTATACCAAACCGGAGATTTGGACACAAGCAAGTGGCCGATTCCAGTAATACAACTAGCAATCTTCAAGGTTGGCGCTCGTGGCACGCATGTCGACGTGCGTATTTCGGAAATAATACAGTGCCCACCGAAACGGTACTGTCCGGTTCTTCCGCACGTTGTACGTTTGCCATTTGTCGCTGGCAATTGGCGTCGTCGCCTTCGAATTGCTGACAATCACATCGTTTTCTGTCGCCACGGTGGACTTTCGGGGTTCGACAAGGAAAGTCACCAAGCCGTAGAATACACACTTCAACGCGATCTTGGTAGGAGAGTCTACTTTCTCCTTCTGAACACGAACAAGAACGCGTTTTCGCATCCGCGCAAAATTCATCTGCCCGCCGTGGCGTCGTTTGAGAAGGTGCGCGAGTTTATCAATACGTGCGACGCCATGATGTACGGCAGTCCTTACGGAGAGACTTTCGGGCTGGCCATTGCCGAATTTTCCTACTGCAACAAACCTATTGTCATTGCCGACAGACATTGGAAGGGCTTTCACACGTCTGTTTTGGGTAATGGTGCTATTCGGTACAAGACAAAGGAGCAATTCGCAGACATCGCGTTTGGATGGAACAAAACCTTTCACCGCACTCAGAACTACTATTTCTACTCGCAGTTCTTGCCGCGATCGGTGATGCAAAATTTTTACGATCTCGCGTTACGACCTTTTATAAATTTCTAGATTTGAGTGTTTTAATTTTTTTTTTATTTGTAAAATATGTACACAAAAACTCATTTTTCCAAAAATTTTGAATTGTGAAAAACAAAAAAAATAAGTGAAATTTTCGGCTGTATTTTATTCTTGTAGTTGTTTACGCCGCTTCGCAACGTATTCAGCAATCAATGGTCGAGTTGCCTAAGACTCCACCCATGCGGCGACCTCCGACAAAATTCGAAAAATAGGCGGAGTACCGAGAAAATTTACCGGGTTGTTGTCGTCGTCGACATCGTCGGAGTTTACACGGCGCTTCTTATTCATCGCCTCTGAGAGAAAACCGTAAGATCGCGAAAACATCGACATCGGCATCAAAAATACGAAAAAGCCGGTTGTTGTTTAGACGCGTTCACTTGCAAAGTCGGTAAAAACGCAATCTTTAAATCGAGTTTGTTTAGCCTTGCGCGCTACCAAGTTGAATGGCAATGAATGCACTTAGACGCATTGAGAGATACTGGTGGCGAATGACAAATGCCTACCGTCGCTGGCGGCGCAATCTAGCTCGTTCGGCACGCGACCGACACTCTCTCGCAGAGTGAGACACGCAATAGGGAAAAAATAATCTACTTCTCGCACGCATAGTTTTTTGATGGCAGCGTTCATATCTCCGTCGCGGCGGCGAATTGTGTTGCAACGCCAGCAATGACGACGAGTCACGACGACAGCGAAGCAGTGCGCCTCTACTGGGAGCGACATAGTCCGAAATTCAAGTTTGGCGACACGGTGCACTATCTCAAGGAGTTCATAGTCAACGGCTCGCGCAATGGACATGCGGCGTGCGTTGTTTCCATATCGACCGACGGCGAGCAGTTTCGCTACGACATCGAGTTCAACAAAACACATTATCGCCTCGAAGGCGTAAGGGAGAAGGATCTGCGCGCACATCTGCCCAGCGACGACGCCGAGCACATTCGACTCGTGACGTCGAGCGCCAGCAATTTCTGGTGCACCTACAAGAGGAAGTTCCGCGACGGCGAGCGTGTGCGCTTCGTCGGCAGTGGTGCTAAAACGGCGACGGCGGCGACGACGACGAAATATGGCCGGGTGCAAGCGCTGCACGACTCGGTGCACGAGAGGAATTTCGCCACAGACTTCCACTACGCCGTAGCGTACGACGACGGAACATTTGAGACCTACGAGGCCGAGAGAAATTTACAGCGCTGCCGGTAGAGCAAAGTAAAGAAAAACGAAATGAGCGAATTAATTTCCTGCTCTCGATGCGCCTCTAAATGCGCTGCGAGCGACGCCATTTTCTGTCATCTTTGCGATTCGCAAATGTGCGTCGATTGTCAGGCTGAAGAGGCGTCGGATGAACGCGTATGCAATTGTGGACCTCTCTGCGCGCAGTGTCAAAGCGGCCCGTCCGAGTGCAAGACATGCTCGCACGATGGCTGCAAGCTCTGTATGAGCGATGGATGCCGCGTGTGCGAGACAATAGCCGAGAAGCACGACGATTTAATTTGCGACGACTGTCTCATAACGTGTGCGATGTGCGAGAGATCCGTGTGTCCCGAGCACGTCTCGCGTCTCTCGATCATGATCGACAGGGCCACCAACAAGCGCAAACGCACACAAATCTGCATCGATTGCGCCACAGAAACCTACGAATTTATGATGAAGACGAAGCGCCTGAAACAAGAGCGTCACGAAAAACGAGAATACGAAGAGTTGGCGGCGGCGGCCTATGCAATAGTCGCAGCGGCGGAAGCAAAGCAGGTCGCGAAGGTTTAATCTCGTTTCAGCAGCAGACGCGCCAATCGATTCCGCTTGCACGTGCGATACATTAAACACAATACTACAAAGACGCCAATCAACGCCACGCCCAAATAGCACATCAAATAGATCGATCGCCAATCATAGTCGCTCAACGGAAGTGTGCCCATTTTGTCGACGAACTCCTGTGCAAAATTCGCCTTCGTCGCAAACGCATTCGAAGAAGACACCGTCGACACTTCGGCAAGCGTTGCTGTCGGAAATGGTGTCGTTGCGGTGCTTGTCGCCGGCGGTTGTGTGATTTCAGTTGTCTCTCCAAAAAGAAACCTAACCATTCTTTCTCTCGCTCCGCCCGACACGCGCGCACATACAATGAGCGAATGTTTGACGTGCCATCAGAAGTTTGCAACCAAAGGCTCTCTGCAGAGACACAAGAGAACGCAACACGCTGGCGTCAAACCTCGACTTATTTGTCAGCAGTGCGGCATCGACTACGCGCGCATCGACTCGCTCTCGTTGCACATGAAAGAGAAGCACCAGATGAAACTCGAGGACGAGGAGCGCGAGTATCAGAAGCGTGTCATGAAGGACCCGCGCCTCTCGGATCCAAACCCCGAAGTTAGGCGACACTACGAACAAGTGACACGCGTCGTCATCGGCGCGCAGTTTGCCGAACGCGCCAAGCGCCGCGCCGAAGCCGACGAGCGCAAGGAGATCGCCGAGTCGCAACTGCGCGAACCAGTGCCGAAGAAAGCGAAGCGCCGCGCGAATAGTCAACGAATTGAATGCGAAGATCTTTGATTTTCGTGTCGATTTCTGCTGCGCACCCACGCGCACTTAGTGCACAAATGACAAGCCATGCCGAGGCTTGCATCACCGCCGAGCAGGCGGCGCTCGAAGATGCGCGCAAGCAATTCAATTTGACCAGCAACAGTCTCGGAGCGATTTCGGTCGCACTCGATAGCACACTCGTTATTATAGGTTTCTTCACGTCGCTCGTCTCGTCGCGCATGAATGCGTTGGTGCCCGAGAATCGTGTCAAGCACGTTGCAATCCTCTCGTTGGCGATAACAATTCTCCTCTTCCTCGTCATCAACCTGATTATCGAAGCGATCGCGCTGCTGTTGTGGCGTCTGTCGAACGACTTCACTTTCGTCGTCTTCCGCGCCATCCAATTCTTTCGCTCGTTGGCACTCGTGCTGACGTCGAACTTTCTCACAACAATTCTCTTCGCCGAGCTCAACGGGTCTCTGTCGTGGATCGAGGCGGTTTCGGTTGTTGTGTCGGGCGTCTTCACACTCTACCTCGTTCTGCAATTATTTCACATTCGCAATGCAGCGTAAAATTTTAGGTTTTTTCCCCGCTCCCCATTGAACCGACGCAACGATGAACGTTTTTGACGACGATAACGACAACGGTGGACGCAAAGTTGCACGCAAGCGCAAAATACCGCCGAAGCTGCAGGAAACTTTGTTTTCCGAGTTACTGGGCACTGTGAAAACTCGCTTTTCGGCGTCGATGAAACGCGCCGAAGATCTTGCCGCCGCGCTAAAGGCGGAGAGAAATCGCCTCTCTGCCGAATTGATCGCGCTCGAAACCGAAAAACGCAAGAAGGCCGAACAGCTTGTCGAATTGCGGCGACACGAGGTGGTGGACTGGAAAACAAAACTCGTCGCTCTCGAGCAGACCTTTGCCGATGCCGCCGAGCCAAACCGAGTTAGCACACAGGAGTTGCTCGACTTAGCACAGAAATCTCTCGCAGAGGCCAGCGAGGATCTCAAGAATTTGCCGTCGGAGATTTCCGTGGGTGCATTTATCGACAAGCGCCTTGCACCCAAGGAGGACGAAACGAAGGCTGCGCACCAGCGGCGCACGGCGGCAATTAAGAAAGCGTTCAAGGAGTTCTACGAGGAACACCTCATGTCGTTCGATCAAAATTCGCGCATAACCAAATGGCTCGAAGCCAACGGCGTCGACACCTACGAGTCGCTCGAGGAGGTTGCCGCGGCGTGCACCGAAAAAGGCCTGCGCAGCAACGCGCAAAGCAATTCTTGGACAAATGTGCTGCAGTCGGCATTGTGTCGCCAGCTTTTGTACTGCATTCACGCCACGCCGGATATGAAGAAGAAAATCGCGCAAATCTGCAAAATCGTCTCAGACTCCAGTTCGTACAACGAAGATTCGCTAGGCAAATACTACAGCGATCTCTATGCACAAATAGCGAAATCTCTCTTCTGGGGACCGTTCACTGAAAAAGAGAAGAAGGCGAAAAAGCCGATTCGCGACGACGATGAGGATGTATCTCTTTCGCAAGAGGAGGAAGACAACGAGAACGGCGACGACGATGAAGACGAAGACGACGACGATGAGGATGGCGACGATTGCGAAGACGACGACGAAGCAGATTACAAGGAAGATGACAATGGCGACGTCGATGATGACGGCGACGCTGAAGCACGCGCTCCGCTGGTTGACGACGACGAAGAAGAAGAGCACGAGCCAAAGAAGAAGAAAGCGCGACGCGCCAATGGCTCTGCAGATGCCAAGCCCGAGGCGAAGAAACTCAAAAAGAAGTCCGACCTCTCCGACGAGAAACTGAAGCAAGCCAACGTCATGATGCAGTATCTCGTGCAAACAGTCAAGGCCGAGCAGCAGGTCGAAATCAAACAAGCGCCTCCCGCCGAGATCAAGATCGAGACCGAAGAGAAGAAGGAATAAAGCCGGCGTTTTTGCACGAAAAATGGCAAGCATTTTCGGATTACTAGCGCGTTCAACAGTGGCGTATTTACTCGAATCCGCATTCATGACCGGGCTGCCGTCGTTGGCGTTGTTTCAATTCGTTCTATTTTTGGCGCCCTTGATCGATGTTGTCTTGTTGCCACAAAAACCAGTGGCACCGACTTATTTGCGAGACTTGCTCTTCTCGAGTCAATTGTATTTGTACGCCGGCTTCATGTTCTTGCCGACAGTGGCGTTCAGCCTCGGCACGACGCAACACAGACTTCTCTCGCTCATATTGGCGCGCTCCGCGGCGCCGTTAATGCTTCTCGTTCGCGAAGAATATCGAAGCCGATTGAATGTTCTTTTTTCTTTGGCGTGCTTCGCGTTAACATACCTCTCCGTCGCGCCTCTCTTGTTTAACACGGTGATTGACATGGAATCTCTCGGCGTTCATGCGCTCCTATATGCGTCGACGGCTTGTTTTGTTGCGTTCTCTATTATCGAACAGAGAGTTGGTCAAATGCGCATGGAAACCACGGCACTTGCCGCCATTGTCGCGGCGACGAACACGAATTTTGCCGACGCTTTGCAAAGCACAAAGTGGCTCGAATGTCTCTTTGTGGGCGGTGTGGCGTGGTTCAATTCGCGCACGTTGTGCAATCTGAAGGAACGTCTGGACAATAACGCAATGGCGAGTGTGATTATAATGGTATTTCTACAAAGCGTGCGTCACGCGCTCGTCCTCTCGCTTGCCATGGGTCAATATACACTTGCACTGGTGGTATGCACAGTAATCTTCCTTTGCATACGTATGTTGTTCGCTGTGCAGAATGAAATCGACGAAACACCGACTGAGAATTAAACAACCGTGGGGGTTTTTGGAAGGTTTACTATCATCCGTTCAGTGTGAAATTATTACCCGAGCCGTCGGGCGTTGCGAGCGAGGCGTCCATAGACATTGCAAACGCTTCGTAGGTCTCGTGGCAAATCGACAATGACAGCGTCGCCGTGCACGAGGCGTATTGCGGCGAAAAGAGATTCCTGTCCTCCGAGATCGGATCGCGAAAGTAGAGTGTAATCGCGTGTCGCGGAGACGGTTTGTGAAGCGAGAAATTCCGACCAAAGTACCGCAGCCGACTCGTCTTTTTGTACACCAGCGTTTCGAGGGGATTGCCGTTCGCTTCGCATTTGTCGGCGTCGACAAGCAGGTCGACAAATCGGTCGGGCAGTTTGTAGCTTGAGTCGATAAGCAGACCTGTGAGCACGGTTGTCGAGAAACCGTGTAGCATCTTCCAAAACTTTGCGAGCTTCTCGCGCGACGCAAGCGCTATCCAGCGCAGGAGGTACAAGTAGGTTTGCACGCGAGCGGCGTAGAGAATGCGCATACAGTTCGTCGTTGTTTCCTTGACGCTCGACGACTCGGCGAGCGAGTGAATCAAACAGAGATAGTTGTAGAGCGTGCGTTCGGCGGCGTCGGGAAAGCACTGCGCCACCGTTTGCGAAGTTGCCGCAATCGAAGCATTCGATAAATCGATGCCGGTAAGCGAACTAATATTGCCAGCGAGTCGACGCGTGTCGAGGACAGAGATAACAATCTCGGCCGTCACCGGTATAGCACCTCCGTCCGGGCCGTAGGTCTGGTGACAGAGGAGGAAGACGAGTGATTCGGCATCGGCAAAACTGGCCTGTACGATGGAACGCAGCACGCGAAACGCGCCCGGTATTATCGAGATGTCGAAGACGTGTGATGTTTGCCGCACACTGTGCACCGATGCACTGTAGAGCTCTTTGAGAGCCGTTGTTTTCCCAGTGGCGCCGACAAGCTCAAACGCTTCGGCATTATTATCGTCGAGTGTGTCGAGTAGGCGCGTCGCGTAGTCGTACTTGCGCGCGCACCAAATGTCTACAACGTGCCCAGCGTTCCGCAGCAGCGATTCGTTAAAGAGGCCGGCGAGAATGGATGGCGATAACAAGTAGGGCACTCGCACATCGTTGTAGAGACACCAGTAGATAAGCGCGTATAGTAAAGTGTGTTGTCGGTGGAATCTCAGCCATAGATCCAATTGATTTCTCGGAGAGTAGTCGAGCATTGCCTCTTCGGCATTGAATTCGAAGAGATCCCAGTGCTTGATGCCCTCGAAGCAGCGCATAACAATCTCGCGCCACACACCCAGTCCGACAGCCTTTTGTTCGGCGTACTGAAAGTGAAGATTCATCGCCGTGTTCATGTCATACGCCATGCCATTGAACGTGATTTCCAGCGCCTGGGAGAGATGCGTCGCAAGACAGAGATCGGCAAGATCCTTGTCCGATATTGCCAGTTTGTCTTCGAACGCCAGATTCGCATGCGCGAGCATGCGAGTGGCGTATTCGGTAACGTAGGCCAGTTTCTTCGCTCGGCTCGTGTTTTCGACATCGGCAATTTTGAACACAACGGGCTCGTCGGTGATGCGTTTGATGGGCGACCAGAGCGACTGAAATCTCTCGCACTGCAGAACGAGGCGCACTTTGCCAAACGGCACCGACAGCGAGTGTTCGTGCGCGCAGGCGAAAAATGTATGTGCGTTGATGTCTCCCGTCGATATTCTATTCGTCATACAGAGCATCAACCAGTTAATTAGCGCGATTGGCGTGTGTCGATTGAACGCGTCGCGTTGCTGAAATTTTCGAGCGCTCACTTCAGAGCACCACTCTTCTACGCTGTTTGCCGCCGAGCCTTTCACAAAATCCTCGTCAATCGACCGCGTGAAGAATAGCATGTAGACCATTCGCGCCAGCGAGAACAAAATTGCCGCTCGCTGCTGTGCGGTGCGCGGCAGAAATGCGACGTAGCGCGGCACAAAATCGTGGTGTTCGTTGGCTCCGCCTAGAAGCGGAAGGTGGTAGAGCTTGCCAAACGCATCAACATAAATCGACGCCGGTGTGAAGAGAAAGCCAGTCATGACGGCCAGAGTGCGTGCCGAGCCAGTTGTCTCGTCGATCATGTAGTCAACGTCGAGAAAATCCTCGACAGCCTCTGTACGTTCGATGTAATCGCGCGCCATTGTAGCAAATTGCATGCATCTCTGCTGGGTGATTTCAAGCGACCGCGCCGGCATTTGAAGCGATACTTCGCCGACTTCGGAGCAGCTTATAAGATTGTCGGCGTCGTTCCACGGAAACGAATTGTCCTTGTAAAAACCGCTGGTGAAGCGACAAAATCTGCCAAACACCGAGCCAACGACAGTCTTGCTTGTCACCACGTCGGACGAGTATTTCCACAGCGCTTCGCAATGCGGTGGCCTCGCAAAACACAGAGAAGGGAACGAGTTTCTGTCGGCGTTGATAGCGACAAGCGGCATCCACGCCGATGGCGCGTCGCTTTTGATTGTGAGAATCGCCAGCGCGTACATGAAATCGACATCGACACGCGAGACGCCGGCGTTGCGCGTCCACGAGAATACCTCAAAGTGCGCTCCTTTGTAGTGCTCGTGAAGCTCGTATTTTTTCATGCGCTGCAATTGAAGCGGTGTGCATTTCGTTCGATCGATCGACGAAAGAACAACGCGTTCCGAGTCCGCGTGTTGAAATTTAACTTGCTCGGCGGCGCGCGCCAAAAAACTGGACAACTCGGGAAACACGAGCGCGATTTTGGCATCGGCGAGAAATTCCACAATTAACGCGCTTGCGTCCAGCGAGCTTGATTCAGACGACGAGAGAATCGAGTATTTCTCTGCTGCTTGTCGAATCGCGCTCGCAGGCACTTCACTTGCACAGTCGCGAGTTCGACCGTCGACAGAGACTTCAAAGTTGAATTTCTCCGGCGTGTAGCCGCGCAATTTCTCGCACAACTCGCGCAAAACTTTGTGCACGCAACACATCTCCTTTTGTCCGTCGCCAAGAGTCACCATGACGTGAGAGAATCCTGGCTCGGAAGTAACGAAGTCAAACAATGCATTGCGACACGCTCTTGTGTAATCGGCGCCAGTCGGAACTTGCTCGGTTTTGCGACGCACTGTAACAAAACTATCGCCAAAAGTTTCATCGCGCGCCGATCGTTTTTGTTTCGCAGCACGAGTGTTCATTTTAATTTTTTTTACCGGGCGTTGGGGGGCGCGTGGGAGGGATTTAATTTTTTTTTGTGCCTCGCGAGAGTTTATTATTTTTTCTCGTGCGTTCTGCGCTCTGTTCAGAATTCGCGCTGAAAGTAATTGTCAAGTTCGGCGCGCGCCGCCAACGAGAAGTCGGAAGGCGTCAGCAATTCCTCCTTGCCCTTGAGTGCGTCGCTCATTGCGCTCTGAATCTCGTGCTTGAAACTCGGATCGGTGTCGGCGAGGCCGTTGGCAAATATACTGTCGGGACAATAGCGCGGCGGATAGAGGCGCTGGTTGAAGCCGGGAACACGCATCATATCGAGCGTGCCCGACGGCGGCGCCGGTCGGTGCTTCAACTCGACGGAGTCGTCGAGCACCGTCCACGCGAGTCCGGTTTCGCGTCGAAAACGCTCGGCGCGCGACACCGGCGCTTTCATCTGCTGTGGCGGCGGCATCATCGACATTGCGTTGTTGTTGTTGGAGAATTGAAACGAGTTGTTCGACGACGACGACTGCTTCGGATCGAGACCGAGCACGACGCGCAGCTGTGCGCTTAACTCGTCTTCGCGAGGCGCCGAGGCTTGTCGCTGACGCTCGTACTCCTCGCGAACCTTGCGCTCGCGCTCCTCGAGCAGCGCCTCGGTGCGCGCCCCCGACTCGGAGACATACTCGAGACTCCGGCCCATCCAGACGAGCTCGTCGTTGTTGAGCGGTTGCGAGTTGCGAATCTTGTCCTTGAGACGCGCCAGCTCCGACATCGTCGTTGCGCTCGGCGCGACGCCAAATTGCTTTCGCCACTCGTTGTCGTGCTTCTCGAACGCCTCGACGACAATTGAAGAATATTGGTTGACTCTAGCCTTCTTGGCCTCGAGTTCGCGCTCCATGACGAGGCGCTGCTCGTTGTCTTGCAGCATGTCGCGCACGTTGTCGTACTTCTGCTGCTCGAGCGCCAAGTCGGCGGCCATTTGGCCGATCCGCTTGATGGCGTCGTGCATCGGATCGAAGGATACTTTCGCCTTCTTCGCCGACGGCGTTGGCGTCGATGCAGGTGTCGGCGGTGTTGCTGGCACTTCCTTCTTCACTGGCGTTTGGCTCGCCTGTGCTGCGGCGGTAGCCGTCGCAAGCATTTGCATAAAAGATTTCAAATGTTCCTCCATATTGGGCATCGCCGTGGTAGGCGGTACGGCCACCGTTGTGGTCGGTTTGGTTTCCTCCATTCCGGCGTCATCGGCTTTGCGCTTGTTGCTTGACTTGGGCGTAGGCGCATCGGAGTGAGTGGCAGCAGGTGTCAGAACTGGCACAGAGGCAGCAGGCGTTGCGTCTTGTGGCGGCACAGCGGGCGTCGATGCAGGTTGCGCCGTCGCCATTGCAGGAGTTGCTTGTGTCGGCGGCGCGGCAATGTTTGATGGCGCATTAAATTGATTTTGATTGCCAAACGCCGGCACACCGAAATTGAAATGCATTATTGCCGGGCCTCCGCCGTTTGATTGCTGCGGCAATACGATAGGCACCGGCGTTGGCGGTGCAGCGGCAGAAACAGCAATTGTCTGCGGAGTAGGCGTCGCAGGCACTGGAATTGTTGTAGAAGCGGCAACAGGCGCGTCGACCTTCATTGGTGCGGCACTTTGTTCAACAGCCGGTTTCGTTGCTTCTGCGACTGATTTCGGTGTTTCCGTTGCAGTAGTCTCGACGGTAGCGACCGGCTTTGCAGCGGCATCGGTGGGTGCGGCGGCGGCAGACATCGATGACTGCGCGTGGTTGGCCTGAATGCGTTGCGCAGCGTGTTCTGTAGCGAGAGGTTTTTGTTTTTCCGCCCGCTCGGTACGCTGCATTTCGCGGGCTTCGGCAGCGATGCGATCGGCAAGACTAGCCGCATTGATGCGCTTCACTTCTGGTGGATCGTCGGCTACGAAGAAGATCTGTGCCTCCCTATACTCGGGTTCGGAAACAATGGCAAGATTGAGCAAATGCTTCTCGATCGACATGCCCCTATCGATCGGGTCGATGGTCGGCGCCGTGAACATGCGCCACGACACATAGCCGTAGTGACCGTTGCGCATCTTCCTCAGAACCGAGTTGCCGTCGTAGTTGTATTTGAGCGCGCCGCGCACCCAGATTCGACCGAGTTTGTCGACTCCGGCGGCGATAATTGTGCCTACATCCTTGCCCTCGGTGTTGTCGTGGTAATCGACGAGCGGCTTGCCCACACAAGCTTTGGCTTGCGCCTCGACTTCGTCAATGCACAATTTGGCATGGTAGCGGCCCTTGTCGGGTAGCGCGCTGTACATTGTGCAGCAGATGAATTGCGTCCTCGTGTCGTCGTCGCTCAGCGTTGTGTTGTAGACTTCGGGCGGCACTATATTACGCCACTCCGTTCCGCGCGGTTCCAATGCCATTGCGTGCACGCTTGATTACTCCTTGCGACGCGTGCAAAATGTTATGCCGACGCAAGCAAAAATTTAACGCACACTCGCACTTGTCCGAGTGCGCGCGCAAGAAGTGCAAGAGCAATGATTTTACTTTTTGCCACATCCGTTATTTTTCTGCTCGCGAGAGCACAAACGAATTTTTCGCTTTGCCACAACGAACACACATTTACGCGACACGATTTGAGGCGCGTCGTCGAGGAGAAACGCGCACACCAGGACCCAGTCGGTCAGCTTTTCGAGTGGTGTTCGTCGGATCAGCAATGCGCCGATGCGTATCACATATCGACGCAGAGAACGCACGACGACGAGATAACGTTTCGTTACATCACTGCGCACTGGCTGCATATGAGAAACGGCAATCTCGATTTGATGCAGCCGTTCAACGAAACTGTGTGTGATCGCGCATCGTTCGACGATCTACTGAGGTTATTGTGGGTGATTGGCATGCGATTGCATGTGAAGGAGCACGTCATGCTCGAGTGCGGTCCGAACGAGCGCGCCACGCTCGACATCGAGACGCGACAATTGCATTGCATCTGTGCGCCCGACAGGAAGTGTTTCGACACCGAGGAGTGGCGCGAGAGTTCGCTGAACTGGTCCAATGTTACTGTGAGCGTGGCGTGCGTCACACTTATAATTGCCTCTCTCGCGCTCATCTGGGGCGCGGTGCAACGGCGCGCCTTGCATCACCGGTTGCTTTTGGAATGCCAACTGAAATGCGGCAGCAGGCAGGCGTTTTTGAAAAATCTTTGAAAAAGAATGAATGTTTTGCGCATCTACAAATTCACTGGTTCGCGAACCGACGCAGAAGTTGCTTACCGCAATCTGATTTCTGAAAACGCTGAAAAGTCGAACGATTGTGCAATGATAATCGCTCTAGCCTACAGAAGTGATTATTGCTTTTTTAAGGGAACGCTGAGAATTTGTGACTGGCGTTATGTTTATAACTGGGAATTTACTTTGTATTATCGCGACGTCGAGTTTTTTGCAAATGACATTGGCGACAATTTCGAGAGGTTTTTTGCTGATTATTTTAAAGAATATTCCAAGCCAATCCACGTTATTACGACTGGTTGTTCGCCGAAAGTGAAATCTTTGCTGCGAGGAAACGATGTTTGCAGATTTTTGAAAGGATCCAGGATTTCGTACCGAAATGGACGTCTCGAAGCCGTACGCCTCGTTTTCAATTCGTACCTGGAATATGAAATTGACATAAATTGGAGAGCACTGACGTACGGAATGCCGGTGAAATACGAATGCATGGAACTTGACGAACAAACTGGGTCGCTCTCTCGCGAGCAAATGGCAGATCTTCTAAAATCTTATCGAAATAGCGTGAAAGGCCGAACAATAGATTTCAAACTGGCCGTCGTGGCACTGAGTTCGCTCGATTTGCCCATTTACGTGATGGATGAAATTTTATTACTTTCTCACAAAAGCACGGAATTACTGGAGATCGATCGAATAAGAATAATAACGAGAGTGCTTTCGTCGTGCAAAAAGATACGAAAAAATCGCGAATACGTCTATCCAACAATAAATTGGGACGAATAAATTGTCGCGTTTAATTTCATATCTGCATTTTTCTTCGTTTGCTCGTGCCAAGAATTTCCTCGGGCGAGGCGCCAAAGAGAGTCGATTCGTGCACAAGATTCGCCAATCCTTGTGCACTTTCGACGATTCTATCCGAACTTTCAACGACGCCGGCAAACGTCTCGGCTGATTGCGGTGGAAGACGAAATTCCGGAACACACTTGGCAAAGCCGTTCACGAATTGATTGATGTACTCGGCGTCGGCGATGAGCGCCGCACTGTAACGCGCCAACAAATTCTGTCGACGCTCGACGAGCATTTTGTCGGCTATCTCATAGAGAGGCTGGACTTGAAACCATAAATACGACTTGTGCGTTGGGTGAAAGATGCCCAGATGCAGTTCACGCACTTCCGCACTCGTTTCGCGCATGTTGCATGTGGCGTAGAGTGACATCTGCAATCGATAGTGCACCTCATCTGTGTCGTCGAGATCGGCGCACGGTCCGATGCCCTTGTCGGGCGGATACTCGCGTTTCTTCTCCTTTTCGGCTTTCGCCTCGGGCGTGAGAATATCGAAGCCAAAATCGACCTTTGAGCGTTTCCAATCACCGACTCCGATCCAATTGGCTTTGCTAGGATCGTCGAGCCACTCGACGCGCTTGTAGATGAAATCCGCTTGTCCGGCAAACTCGCAGAACAGAGAGTACATGATCAGCTCGGTACGAATGGGCACCAGTTTTCCAACGATTTCCTGGCGCCAGAATTGCAAGAACTGATTCAACGAGTCGCGATTCTCTTCCGACTCCCAGATCGGATCGTCGACGTCGCACGCGTTGTTGAGGAACTGCTCAATGGTCTTGTGCATGTGCTTGCCGTGTGTGCGTGCGCGATAGCCGTTTTCAGCCCACTCCTTCAGCACGGTCTCCTCGGATTTCTTGTAGTAGATATCGCGCGGATCGTCGATGCGGCCCTTGCGCTTCATTGCTTGGTAGACCTTTTTGGCGTCAAACACCTTGAACTGCTTCGCGATAATTCCCGTGCAAGACGCATTGAACTTTGTTCGCTTGCCGGTCTTTTCGTCGACCAGATAATAGTCATGTCGCTCCTCTCCGGTTTCCGGGTTGAAACTGTCGTCGAACACAATAATGCCATCAAACTCCGTCACTGGATGCTTGCGCTTGAGCCGATCGATCGAGTCTCCAAGGCCACCTCCAAACATCTCTCCCACAACGACCTGTGCGCCGTTAACTTTTATCGACGTTTTCGCAAACTCAACGGCAAGTTTGACGAGCGAGTGTTTCGCTGGCGTTTTCTGCAAAAGCGCAGAGTCGTTCATTTCTTCTGGCGTTCGTTCTCGATTCGAGAAAGTCCCTCGAAAATTGTGTCGAAAACCAATTGCCAATTTCCGCGCGTTGGCAGGCCTCCGCTTTCGCGTTCGTTGATGGAAAGCGACGTTGTGAAGTGCAGATGCTCAATTTCCAGAGCAGTGGCAAAAGGCACAAGCGGCCTAGGTTGTTGTAATGTCACAAAATATAGACCGTTGCGACACACGAAGTCGGGATACGTGTCGTCGCCGACAAGAATGTCTAGTAGATGCGCTACGACGCATTGTAACCTAAAAGCAAATTCGGCTCCTCCATTTCCGGCTTCGTACCGGCTTAGCATGCGCATCAGAGTTTTGAGCCATTTGGCAAATTCGTGAAGTGCGACCTTGTTCTCTTCTGTTTCGCGACATCGCGGAGTGGTGCTATTGATGTTATCGAATAATTCCGCGCGTATTTCCTCGAGTTTTGTTAGTAAATTATTCCAACTGGCGAATAAAATCTCTTCGCTTTTCTTTGTCTGACATACGCGAAACTTCTCAATTAGCGGTAGGAGAGAAACCAAACAAATATCAAAACTGTTCATGTGTTTTTTTAACATTGATCAAGCACGTTCGACTGGAGTTGCCGTAACACCGTTTTCGTAAGGAAGTGCCATTGTTCCAATTCTTCCCACCGGCACCTGACAATAGTAGCAGCAAAGATTTTCGTTTCTATTGATGGCCTTCGCCATGCAAAACGAGCACAAGAATTTGTGTTGACATGCGCTATGCGACAGCAATTCGCGTGGTTCGCAGCAAATCAGACAGAGTTCCGTGTCGGGTTCGAGTTCTTCTGGTTCCGCGACGTTTTCAGTCGGTGCGTTGCTGACGTTCGTTGGAGTGGGTTGTTCCGGCAATCGGTTGATGTCAAAAGATATTTCCCACGAGCGCTGCAAATCGCTCTCTGTCGTAAACTTTCTCTCAAACGCGCCGAGTTCGAATTCCTTGCTACAGCGACTTTGCCAGTGAAGGTTGTTGTTGACGCATTTCAAAACCCATTCAGCACAAACTTGGCGAGGCGGGTTCGTGTGCAAATCTTGCAAGTGGACGTAGAAACGAAAACTTGGACGGCGGATAATGACACCGCGATCGTAATTAGCAACCGTCACGAGAGAAACGCGATTGCCGACAATCGACCCGGAACTTTGCAAAGAAAATTCGGTGCGAGACGGATCTGAAGACAACTCTTCGCTGAAGCAGCCACAACTAACAAAAGACAGAGACATCGTTTTTCTTTCTTGAAGGCGGTGGTTTTTTCAAGTGGCTTTTATTTCCTTTAACCGTTCGCCTTCACGCATTGGAAAATAGGGCTGAACACCGATATCGTGCACGCCAGCGGTGTCGTATCTCGCTTCAATGGCATATTGGCTTTGCTTCGGCCAGAATCTCAGCGCGACATAGAGAAGTAAAACGCCAATGAATCCAATGCCAATGAAGAGCCAACCGGTCTTCTCGATAATCTGTGTGAGTAGATGCATGCAGCTGACGCGAATGCAGAAATCCGTATTCGCCAGCACGTAGTCCATTGTCAAATCGTGCGCCGGCATGTTGCGTTCGATCGACGCCGCGCGGCACTTCTCGAAGAAATTCGTCATCACGACGGCGTCGTTGGTGCAACTTCTGTGCAGCGCCTTCGCATCCTCAATACGCCTCGAAGCCTCGTAGTGACCACGGTGGTAGTTGTATATAACATTGCTGAGAAACATTGCGACATAGAACAAGAAGACAGTCGTCAACTTGCCGGGCATGTAGATGTGAAGCGGCACTTTCAGATCGAGCGAACGAGAGACAAAATCGCGCTCGTCGTCGTCTGCATTGTCCTCGTCACCGCCGAGACGCGCCCGTGTGCGCTTCATGTCCGACGATAATTTACAAACTCGCCTTCTATAATAGCCAAGCGAAAAGAAATTAAAAACACTCGCGCCGCATGATATCACTACTTTTAGCGCTTCTACTCACTCTCGTGTGCGCGCGCGAATTCCACAATCCTAATTCCTATTTCTTCACTGCGGCGCAATTGACGCCGGACGAACTCGACCAACTCGTCGCGCTCTACGCTGCTCCGTCGATTGCGGAACAGCCCGATATGACCGACTTCATCATGGAGCGCGTGCGCGCCACTGTGCTGAGGAGTTTGAACAAAATCCGTGTCACTTCCTCGCTTCTTCCAGCGGCATTCACGCGTCTTGTCGAAGCACAAGAAAAGGCACAGGAAAAACCGTCACCGGTTTCTTCTCCCTCGCCAACTCGAACACCAGGCTTTCAAAAGCGTCGTTTGCTTTCGTTAGGGAACGACGTTTTCTCAACTGGCAGCGAGGATTCCGACAATATCGATATCACGTTCAAAGAAGCAGATTCAGACTCGTCGTCTTCATCGTCACTCGACATCGACCATGTTCAACCACGACCGGTGGTGCGTGGCGCGAACGGCAATCACAAGCACTGCGAGTCGGGCAATGAGGTGAAGCAACTGCAAACCGACGCGTTTCCCGACCTCTCGACGGTGCATCCATTTTTGTCGGTGCACGTTGACGAGGAGGAGGGAACAATTCATTTCACTGTCGAGGTGCCCTACATTCCGTTTGATGCGCGCTACATCATCTCGTTCGATCCCATCGAACATGCCGCCGAAAAAGGTCTCGCTTGCTCGAGTAACTACGAACCCGACACTCCGCAGTTCGATGACAAGGAAGCGGAATCGTCGTCGTCGTCGAGCAGCGATTCTTCGGGCGAATTGCGCGCTCGCAAAACGCCCGTGTCGATTTGGGCGCACGCACCCAATGCCAATTATCGCGACGCGTTCAACTCGAAACAACTCTATCCAGCGTACTACTCGGATCCCGACAGCAAGTGGCTGGCACAGGCAAACGGCTGCTCGCATGTGAAATACGGCGCGACATTCACTATCGCCGAACTCGCCAATTGCTCCGATGCCGAGAATCGGTTTGCACTCGCCATCACCGAACTGGCGACGACCGACGAGGCGAGTGCGATTTCCATCATGGGCGTCGTGTGGATCAGCTTGCTGCAACCGAGTTCGGCCAACGATTTGGACACACTCGACAACGCGCTGGTTGTTGCGACCTGGGCGCACCCGTTTGCGCTGACTGTCGACGATCGTGACTCGAAAATCATCATTGTCGACTCGGCCAACGGCGGATTGCGAAGAGCCATTGATCACATGCCCGTAGTGGCGACCGATAGCACTGGTTCGATCGATCGACCGCGCACTATGACGCTGCTGCGCAGCGCGACTCTCGTCGACGGCTTGCTCGAAGTGCATCTACAGACGCAGATCAACGTTCCCGACGACGAGGCGTGTGTGCCGCGCAATTTGACATTGCACCAAATCACAGCGCGAGAACTCGAACTCAAATCGATGCCACCTTCGCTCGATGATTCCGGTGCCTACTGTGTCGTGACGTCGGAGGCCGACGAGCAGAAGACCTACGTCATGCTGCAGAACTGGAAACTCGTGGCGAAGGCGGGCGCACGTGTGATCGACGGCGATTTTGTGCTGCTCTTCTGCTACGAGACCGATTTCGCCGCCGACGCCGTGTGCGACGAAGGCAACGCGGTGCACCGCACAGCGATCGGTCTGCGCATCTCGCGCGAGAAAAGCGAGAGCAACGAGGCAATCTCGTTCAATAGCGAGATCACACAACATGTAGCGTTGTCGGAGCCCGACAAAATAGCCAAGGTGCATGTCGGCGATTTTCAGAGTGGACAGCGTGTTTGCATGCAATCCTATGTGATTGGTCCGAAGCAACTGACATCGCAGATTGAAGTACAGTTGCTTGACGCGTGGCTTTGCGTGTTGCCGACGGGCACCGTCGTTGCCGACAACGCTCTGGTTTGCGAGCAGAGCGAGCACTATGTCAAGCTTGTGTGGCGGCGCAGCAACGATTCGACGGAGGTGCTCGTCGACAAGACACGCGACGTTGTTGTGCAACACCCGGGTGCCTACGGCTTGTTATCGGTCGGCGTGTGTTTCGATGCCAATGCGCGCTTCACCGATTCGCAGAATCGCTCGTTGATTCAAAGCCACCAGCGGTTTGAATCGCGTCTCCGCATGCAGCCGGCAACGATTCGGCGCAACGGTCCGATTCACATCATGCCAATGTACCCGACGCTGGCGGAATTGGCGCGCGGGCCGAGTCGAGCCTACGATCCGTCGATCGGATCGCTCTCGCAGTACGCCGAGGAGCAATCGCTGCAAGCGAAACCGATCTCCGAAGCGGTGTTTCGGCAGACACTGCACCAGGCACGATTGTCGGGCGCCGTTGTCGAGACGCACGGACACGAATTCAACGTTGTGCCCGAGGATGTCGACGAGCCATTTCTCAGCGAAGACGAAACGGCTGGCGGCTTGGTGTTGGTGTTCATCGTTATGGTCGCCGTGGCCCTTATCATTGTGTGCTGGCTTGCATTGCCGCAGCGCATGCGCGAAATCGCGAGTCGCTTCGATTAGTTCCGTTCGGGCCAAAGAATTAAACAAATGAGCGCTCCGCTCGAGCGAGATGCGAGTGCGATTGCTTCGAAATTTGCTTGGTCGCAAACTCGCGCGCTGCGCACTGCACGCGCTGCGCTTAGAGAGCAAAGTTTCGAGCCCTACCAAGACGGACGGTTTGTAAAGACACCGCTTTTCGGCGTCGAGAACATTCGCAACTTTGCGCTTTGCACCAGCGTCGATGCGGTCGAAAATCGTTTGTTGCGCTTTTCGTCGTTTTCGGCGACGCTCTGCGAGGAGACGCAGTACGACTACCTGGACAGTTACATAAGCGAGACGTATCAGATCGACGTTAGACGCAGGGCAGGCAAGAACGATGTTGATACAACAGTACGATTGCACGGATTTGCGTTTGTCGACGACGCACTTGATACAACGCAAATCAACGGAGTTCGTTGGGTTTTTGGTAGTGAGGAAATTTGCTCGGTAATTAGCGGTTCGTTCGATCTCAACGATGAAGTGGCTGTCGATGCGCATGTTCGCTTTGCCGACGAAGACGGCGAAACCAATGAGTCGACACAAAGATGTCACACTTTCCTCACACGCTGTCTTGATCTGCCAGTTGACACAAAAAGATTACTCGCAAAGAAGTACATTGCAAAATTCACTCGGCGCTGGATTTCCGACGCGATTGAATTTGCCGCGCAATTCGCGCGCCTTCTGAAAAACGACGACGGCAAGCTCGGCGTCGCAATGGTGCTGCTGGTGTCGCTCTACAATTCAATCTCTATGTGCTCAAGCGCTCCTACACCGACAACTCTGAAAGAATTCGAAGCGATTAATTGGACCGCAATAAACATCGAGTAGATTGCTGGTTCAATCTCTAAGAAAAAGTGCACTGTTTCTGGGATCCGATATGTTCCAGCAAAAAGCAACAAGAAGCGACCACGTCAGTCGCAACAGATCACGAGGAAGAGCGCCGTCATCACTGTCTATTGTCGGGGGAAATGTATAATAAACTGCGGCTTCAGCACACTGAAGAAAAAGGATGCACGATCGCATCTTGAAATCTCTAAAGAACTTCTTCGATCTGTCGTGTGACATTGTTGCAACAGCCACGGAGAGTTGTATCAGTAGCACGCCAAGCAACCATCCAATCGAGATTGGACAGTTCGCGCGTGTTGACAACGAAAGAAAACTTGCCGCCAGAAAGAGCGAAACGGTAGCCAACAAAACATACCAACAAAATGATATGCGGTCGCGAAGTTTCGTCCATCTCTCAAAAAATTGCGTCGTCGTCATTGTCACTTTTCACCAATCGATACTCGCCAATATACAGAAATAAAATCGGAAAGCTGCACTGCGGACACTTGCTCGCTTTCCTCAGGTGACGCGCTATGCATTTCAGGCAAAAGTAATGCCGTTTACAATCTACCATCACTGGAAAGTCGAACGCGCCAAGACAGATCGAGCACACGTCGTTTGTCTTCTCGGCGGCGACGGAGAAATAATCAGACATCTTCTTTTCGCCGCACTACTGTCGATTCGACTTCCACAACCGCAGGAGGCGTGCGCGATTTTTCGACGAACCTCCTAGCGCGTTGGCGGCAAAAGCATCCGCCAGTGTGCGGTTCATCCAGAGCAGATTATCGAGAATCCTTTTGTCGTCGGGCCGCTTCTTGCGCAGAGCGAAAAAGAATTCGAGAGACTCTATTCTGTAGTCGGGCAGGTAGCTGCCGCATGTCGCAGCCTCGTCGATAATGAGAAAGTCGCTCACTTCCTTCTCGGCAAACAGATGGCTCGACAGCGATTTCTGACGCGCGCCCTCGCGCGCCAGTAGGAAACAAACAACATAATTGCGCGAAAAGCGAAATCCTCGCGCAAGATAATAATAGGACTCGGCGCGCGTCGAATCGATTTCGATCGCTTTGAAGTATTCGGCCGAGGCAGTGACGAAATTCGATTGCTTTTCGAGGATTTTGCCAATATGTAGTTGCGCAACATAGCGTTCTTGTAACCATCCCTCGGTCGTTGCAACGCGTTTCCGGTACAACGAGAGAGCGCGTTCCAAATCACCTCCCTGCTCGTAAGACTGACCGGCGTAGTACATGGCACGTACGGCGTTCTCGCCGCGCATAACGTCGCGCTCGAGTGCGAGGCCATCTACTATTAGTGCATTGGGCTCACGATTCAGACGCGTCTGGTCGCGATGTGCGAAGACAATATACTCATCAAGATTGCTTGCTGGCGTGCCCGACGGAGCGTCAATTGTTTCGTGTCTCGCGCCCTTGAATGTGCCTTGCGTATTGCCGCTAATCGCAAAGAGACGCCACCACATGAACCCGTTTGCGACGAGCGTTTGCGTCGAACACACTCCATGGCAGTGCGATTTCATGTAGTTAATGAATGCCTCTCGATCATCTGCGCGCAGAAGGCGACGCTGCGACGCTAGCCAGACCTCGTCATCGGCGTCGAGAAAGACATAGTGCGCGCATGGCGTCTCGCGCGAGCGCTCGAGCGCGTACGTGCGCGCTCTGCCAAAGTCATCGGCCCACATGTAGAAGTGCACACGCCCACTGATATTGTGTGCAATAAGATAGGCTCGGATCTTCTCCACAGTCTTGTCACTCGATCCAGTGTCGGTGAAGTCGAAGTGGTCAAACGCGTAGCGGTTGTTCTCGAGAAAGCGCTCGATGACGCGTTCCTCGTTGCGTACAATGAGCGACGCACACGTTCGCATCTCACTGCGCACCGATTTGAAGGCGAGAAAAACTAGCAGTAACATCCGATGCAACTGCGATGCACCAGTTGTGAAACGAGTAGGCGCAGACGACAAAATAAAATTTCACTCTTCTTCGGGCTAGGAAAACTCGCCGGGAGCAGTGAGACCGCGCTGCGATATGCGCTTTTGCAATGCCAGAAACGCCAACACGTCATCTTTGTCGACTCGCTCCATATCGTCAGAAGACTCCTTTTGTTGCTGCAACTCTGGCAGCGGTTGTGATGCTTGTTGTTGTTGCTGCTGCGTATTGTCTTCAGCCGGAGTTTGCGGTGCATTTCCAACTCGTTGTCTTTTGTGCCCAACGACGCGACACCTTTGCAGACGCTCTAACTTTGAAAGTTTCCTGCCGTGAATTTTTACCGAGTGTGCAGACAAAGTTTGAATCCGCTTGAATCTCTTCTCGCACTCGTCACACGTAAACGGCTTCTCGTTGGCTGCCTCGTGAACTTCGCGCCTGTGGCGAACGAGGTTTGCTTTGGTACCAAACTTCTTGGCACATTCATCGCATTCGTTCATTTTTTCTTGGGAGACACGGGCGGAGTTTGCGCAGGAGCCTGCGTCGGCGTGGACTCGTAAAGTTCGAATTCTTCGCATCGGTATCGTTTCATCGCGCGTCGCATATACTTGTCGCGGAGGTAGTAGTGACGCAAATTGACGTGTTTTATCAGCGCATCGTGACGTTTGAAACCGCCGTCGCACTCGACGCATCGATATCGCAGCGTGGGGTTTGTGTGCGCGTATTCGATGTGCCTTCGCAGATTGCTGGGCGACGAATATTTCTTGTCGCAAATATCACAAATATTCATACTTTTCGAATTTTTTTGGTAGGTCGACGGGTCGAAATGGCCGTGGGATTTTTCTGGTTGAGCTGGAGGATCGTGAACATGGCCGCGGGATTTTTCTGGTTAAGCTGGAGGATCGTGAACATGGCCGTGGGATTTTTCTGGTTCTTTTGTGGGATTTTTCTGGTTATTTTGTGGGATTTTTCTGGTTGAGCTGGAGGATCAGGGTG
>Ga0075030_100000987_pt1 | contig 25479 bp, 19 predicted proteins | sample LitLauG_LLR_2012_FD_71393 | JGI IMG/M metagenome (GOLD analysis project Ga0075030, IMG submission 71393) | Freshwater sediment microbial communities from Pennsylvania, USA - Little Laurel Run_MetaG_LLR_2012 | ecosystem: Environmental > Aquatic > Freshwater > Creek > Sediment | place: USA...
GTTCGAAGCCAAACTCAAACGGCAGGCTCAGCAACGCGGCTACAAACTCGTACCAATCGAAGAAAAACCCGCGGCGTAACCAGCTGAATCGAAAGACTCGCGGGGGGAGTTCCTTAAAAGGTACGCCAGTTCCTCCTGCACGATGAACTTGCTTGCCAGCAAGGCCGGGCTCACCAGCAGCAGGCCGCAGTCGCACGCCTTCATTTCCTTGCGAATCTCCTCCCGCCACTTCTTCCCTGGCAGGATTTCGGCGTCCGACCACTGCTTAAGAACCTCATTCGGTTGCGTGGCAAAGAAGGTCACCAGCCTGCCCAGCAACCTTTCCTTCAAGGCCGCGTCCTCATGCGCGTAGGACACGAAGAACCGGATCGGCCGATCCTCTCTGACATCCTGCGGCAGCCGCTCTACATCGCCGACTTCCGCTTCCACCAGCATCTTGACGTCTTCCGCAACCCGGTCCTCGTCTTCAAACCAGGCCACGCGCAAGCCGGCTAACACCGCGGCCAGCACCGCCTTCCCCTCGATGAACGGCAGCACGGCCGCTTGAGAAGCAGATCTTACAGCGAAGTGCACGAAATTCGTTCACACCATTTTCTAAAAAATTTTCGGACCCGCAACCACCTTCTCCTCAACCAGTTACAGCCAATCCGCAAAATTCCGCCCCCCTTGAACCCCCACCCCCGCGTGCGATTATGGACGCAGAGGGGCCGCGCCTCTCGCAGTTCTTTGACAAAAATAGGCCAAACGGGACAAAAATGTCCCGCCCATCGCGCACAACTCCTTTGTTTCTCGCGAACGAACACCTAAAAACGGGACATGCAGGTCCCGTTTTAGGTTCCCGCCCCTCCCCCTCCTTGGCATATCCTCAGAGGATGCCTTCTGTGCGAGTCGGAGTTTTTGGCTGGGGAATCGTCGCGCCGAAATCGCCCGACATTGCCGCGTTCGCCCGCAACCTGAAATCGTCGGCTTCCTGGCTCGCCCCCTTCCACGGCTTCGGCCCCGACAATTTCCTCGTGGGCACGCCCGACTTTCGCTTTGACGACTATCGCGACTGGATCGGCCACCGCTTCCCTCCCCGGCATTTCCAAATGCTGAACGAGAAGATTGACCTGCCGGCCCGGTACGCGCTGGCTGCGTTCATTCAGGCCTTGGCGCAGAATCCGGGAGTCGAGGACGCCCTCCAATCGCTGGGCGCCCAGGCTCACGTCTACGTGGGCTCGGGAATCGGCAGCCTGGATACGGTCTATCGCGAGAGCATCGCGCTCTACGAGTCGCAGAAGCGGTGGGATCGGTTCTGGGCGCAACCCGAACGCAACTCCGCGCTGCGGGACTACCTGGCAAACCAGCCGGCAGATCGGTCGGCCGGAGTCCCGCCGCACCCGGACACCGCGCCGCCCGAAGAGCGCGACGCGGTCGAGCGGGCCTGGTTCGCTTACTGGATGGCGCGGTCGACCGGGCTGCAGCAGTATCTGGCGGAGCTGGCCCGCATCGACGGGCTGCGAATCGAAGGCGGCGTCGAGAGCGGGAAGATCAATCTCATCCGCGAGAAAGAAAAGCGGCGCGCCCGGCTCCAGGTCCAATGGCAGGCGCCCGAGCCCCCGTGGAAGGTCTCGGCCAACCTGATTTGGAATATTCACAACGCACCCGCGGCCCAGATCTCGATTCTCGGCAAGATCACCGGGCTGGCCTTCGCGCCGGTCGCCGCCTGCGCTACGTTTGGTGTGGCGCTCCGACTCGCCATGCGGGCGATCCAATCGGGCGAGGCCAAGTTGGTCGTCGTGGGTGCCACCGATCCGCCGCCGCACCCGTTAACGGTCGGGGCGTTTTACAGCGCGCGGGTCTTGTCGGCCGACCGGACCGTGTCGGTTCCGTTGACCCATTACCAGGGCACCCACGTCGCCGGCGGATCGGTGGTCTGGATCGTTGGCGATCTGGATTACTGCCGCGCCCAGGGCTTCCGCCCCTTGGGAATGGAGCCGCTGGCGGTGGGAGTCAGTTCGGACGCGCATCACATCATCACGCCTTCGCCCGAGGGTCCGAAGGCAGCCATGCTCCAGGCGCTGGCCGATTCCGCCGCCGGCGCCGCCGCGCTGGGCACGTGGGATCTGCACGCCACCGCCACCCCCGGCGACTATTCCGAGATGGCGACGTTCCGCGCCATCTTCCCTAGCTCGGTCTGCGTCACCGCGCGCAAAGGCACCTTCGGCCACGGCATGAGCGCGGGCGGCGGATGGGAACTGACGGCTCAGTATCTGGGGGCCGAGGCCGGACAACTCTTCCCGACTCCTCTGACGGCACGGGAACTCAACCCGGAAATCGCCGGGGTTCACCATCGCACCCTGTTCGACGAGCCCTGCCCGTTCCCGCCCGGACTGGCGGGAAAGCTCTCGATGGGGATCGGCGGCATCAATGCCTGCGTGATTTCGCGGCCCTGGGGTGATCATGACTGAGAAGACCGAAGATCGGCGGCTGGCACGGCTGACCAAAATCTGCCTCGCGCTGCCCCAAGCGACCCGCGACTGCCATGGAAGCCATGCCGCCTTCCGCGTAGCCAAGAAGGTCTTCGCCTATTTCCTGAACGATCACCACGGTGATGGGATCGTCGCGGTCACGTGCAAGGTGCTTCCCGGGGACAACAAGGCCTTGGTGGCGGCGGATTCGAAGCGATTCTACCTGCCCGCCTACCTGGCCTCGAAAGGTTGGGTCGCGCTACGGCTGGATCTGGGCAGAGTGGACTGGCAGGAAATCGGCGAACTGGTCCTCACCAGCTACCGGTTGGTCGCGCCCAAGCGGCTACGCGCTCGGGTCCTGGCAGGCGAGCCAGAGTGAGAGCAGGTTTTCCATTTCTTTCCGGCTCATCAGGTTGATCGACCGCAGCAACCGGTTCAACCGGTTCCGGCCGTGAACCCTGTCAAACACCAGAACGAAGCCCATGCCGAATACGATCGACCAAAGTGCGAAATACTGTGACATGCCTCTAATTTAACAGACATTACAGAGGTCGAAAATAACCTAATCCCTGTATAACGAAAGTTAGTAACTAAGCCACCCCGGCAACCGTTCCGCCGGTGATTTCTTCCAGGCGGCGTGGGTCGAGGCTGAAGACAGTGAAGGGAGTCCCCGCGGCGGCCCAGACCTCCGCGAACTGGAGCAGGTCCTCGTCGATCCAGGTGGTAATGGGTCCAGGAAAGCCGAGCGGCGGAACACCACCAATCACGTAGCCGGTTTCCTCGCGCACGAATTCGGCAGCCGCCTTCTCCAAAGGCTCGCCCGCCAGGGCGGCGACGACCTTCTCATTCACACGATTCACGCCGCTAGTCACCACCAGGATCGGCTTTCCGCTGGCAGCGCCGCGAAACACGATCGACTTGGCGATCTGCGCCACGGTACACCCGATGGCCGCCGCAGCCTCCTTCGCGGTGCGCGTGCTGGCGGGCATTTCCACCACTCGGAACGTGAGGCCCGAGCGGTCCAGCGCCTCCTGGACGCGGCGCGCGCTTTCCGGGAGTTCGGGGATCACGGCTGGTACCTCGCTCCGTCGGCCACGTAGGGCGGCACGGCGTAGTTATAGTATTGGCGCGGGTCGCCGCGTTTGCCATCCACGGCGGCACGGGCCAGGTTGAATGCCTCGCGAGCCGTAACATAGTGCAGCACGTAGCGGCTGCCATCGTTGTAAGTCGTCTCCAAGTAAGAAAGGGTCTGGTCGAAATGCGGACCGAGTGACTCGGCGGCGTCTCCGGAAGATTGGGCGCCGTGGGTGTGCACTTTGATGAATCGCCAGTCGGGCCGGCCGGCCACGTGGATGTTGGCGCGCATCCAATAGTCCACGCGTTGCGGAGTTACTGGAACACCGGCGTGGATATCGCTATCTTCCACCGCGAAGAATAACTTGACCGGGTTCAACACCGGCGCCACCACGAGCGGTCCTTGGAAGAGCACTAAGTCGCCGGTGGGAATGATACCCGCGCGCCAAGGGACGCCTTGGTCGTAGGACTTCGGCCGGTCGTCGTCGATGGCCTCGTAGATGTTGTTCACGAACGGCGGCTGCGATACCTGCCACAGGCTGGGGAAGGTGAAATCGGCGAAGCAGCCGAGTTCGCGCAGCATCGCCAGTTCCCGGTTGACGCCGCAGAATTCCTTACCGCGGCTGTTGTCCAGGCTCCAGTCGCCGTGGATGAAGGCGAAGTGCGTTGCGCCGTCCGCGGTCTTCAGAAAATCGAACTTGCGGAACCAGGCGATGGCCTTCTCGTACTTGGCCCTGGCTGTATCCGGGGTGTCATTGCCGTGGTGCAGGTGCAATTCGGTTTCGCCGTAGCCGGCCGCCACCAGTTTCTGCAGAGCCATCAGGTTGCGGTCAACCGGCTGTTCACCCGGATAGAACCAGGTGTGCTGCCACGGGCGGCCGTCGGCGTCGCGGTGGCGCCGGGCTATTTTGGGGTACTCGTTGAGCCAGCGCTCCGTCATGGCGTAGTTGTCGCCGGGCTCGAAGTGGTCCACGAACAGAAAGAAGACGTGCACGCAGCCCGCGGCCGGTGGCTCCTGGTGGGTCATCCAGCTCAAATATCCCGGCAGCCAGACGTAATACTTACGGCTATAGATGCGGTAAGCCCAAGCGCCGAGATACAGCACCAGACCCAATATGACCAGGCGGCGGAGGCTTCGCACACACTCCATTTCAGCACAACGCTGCATGCCATACTGAGACCGTGGATCCTGTTTCGGACGTCGTGAATCCTCAGCAAATTGCCGTCCTGGGCCTTGGCTACGTGGGATGCGTCAGCGCGGCTTGCCTGTCGCATCTTGGCCATCGCGTCGTGGGAGTGGACCGCGACCGGTTCAAGGTGGAGAGCGTGCTTGCCGGCCGCGCGCCGTTCTTCGAGCCCGGGCTCGAAGAACTGGTGGGCCGGAATGTAAACGAAGGGCGGCTTTCGGCTTCCGTCTCGCTGCGCGATGCCCTGCCTGAGGCGAATGTGGCGCTGGTCTGCGTGGGCACGCCGTCGGAGAAAAACGGCAACCTGGCGCTCGATCAACTGCGCCGGGTCTCGCAGGAGATTGCCGAACTGTTGCCCGGCCGTGCCAAGCCGCTGGTGGTAGCCATTCGCAGCACGGTTTATCCGGGCACATGCGAGGAGGTGGTGATGCCTGCACTGTCCGCATCGCCGGGCCTCTCGCCGCTGGTGACCGTGGTTTCGAACCCCGAATTCCTGCGCGAAGGGGCGGCGGTTCGGGACTTCATGGAGCCGGCCTTGCTGGTGGTGGGCGGGTCGTGCCCCGAAGCCGTGGCACGCGTCGCTTCGCTTTACCGTGCTCTGCCCGTAGAGCCTTCGATGGTGGCGCTGCGCACCGCCGAACTGATCAAGTACGCCTGCAACGCTTTCCACGCCGTGAAGATCGCTTTCGCCAACGAGGTGGGCGCGCTGGCCGGCCAACTGGGCATCGACGGCGCGGAGGTGATGGAGACGCTCTGCCGCGACCGTGCCCTGAACATTTCGAGCGCCTATCTCAAGCCCGGCTTCGCGTTTGGCGGCTCGTGTCTGCCCAAGGATTTGCGGGCGCTGGTCTTCCGCGCGTCACGCCTTGACTTGAAGTTGCCCTTGCTGGAATCCGTGTTGCCTGCCAACAGCGCGCACTTGGATCGCGCCATTCAGTTGGTGCTCGATCTGCCCGGCGAACGAATCGGCGTCTTCGGCCTGGCCTTCAAGGAAAATACCGACGACTTGCGCGAAAGTCCGGTAGTTCTGCTGCTCGAAACGCTCATCGGCAAGGGCCGCAAAGTGCGCGTCTACGACCCGCACATCCAACTCGGCGAGATTTACGGCAGCAATCAGCGCTACATCATGAACGCGATCCCGCACATCGGCAACTTGCTCGACACCAGCCTGGACCAAATGCTGCAGTGGGCCGATCAGGTGCTCGTGGCGCAAAAGCCGCCGGCCGAAATGCTGGCGCGCCTGCGGCACAGCGGCAAACCGCTGGTGGATCTGGTGGGGGTGGGAAAAGCGGCAGCCTGAGCTGTCGACGCGTGCTACAACTCGAACCCGGAAGCGCGCGCATCCTCGTAAAACATGCGCACGGTCTCCAGCGAATACTGGTCCAGGTCCTTGCCCACCAGGTCCAACTTCTTCAGTACGTCACTGGTCACCGTAATTACATGGCAGCCGATGGCATCGGCCTGGAAGATGTTGAGCAGTTCGCGGGGGCTGGCCCAGATCAGTTGCAGGTTGGCATGCGGCGCTAGAATCTCCACGGCCTGCGTCATTAGCGGCACCGGGTCGACGCCGGTATCGGCGATGCGGCCGGCGAAGACCGACACATAACACGTGCGCCCGCCGCTCATGGCCTCCGCGGCGCTACCAACCTGGTGCAACGGCAGCATGGCGGTGACGTTGAGGTGCAACCCGTCGCGGGTGAGTTGGCGCAGCAGCGGGATGGCGCTTTCCCCGCGCGTGTTGGTGATCGGGATCTTGACAAAGACGTTGTCGCCCCAAGTGGCGATACGGCGGGCCTGGCGCTCCATCTCGGCCCACTCGTCGGCGAAGACTTCGAAGGAAATGGGGCGGTCGGGAACGGCTTGCAGCAGGTCTTTGGCAAAGGCTTCGTAATCGCGGATCCCGGCTTTGCGCATCAACGTTGGATTGGTGGTGAAGCCGTGAATGTAAGACTTGGCGTAAAGCTCGAGGATCGCCGCCTTGTCGGCGCCATCGCCGAAGATTTTCACCTTGAGGTCAGATAGCCGTTTCATGAAATCCCGTTCACCGCCTGCGACCATTTTACGAGACTCGGGGTCAGCCGCGGGCGTCGAGATGCTACACTCGATCTGAAATCGTTTCCGTGGCATTCTTCCAGCACAGCACCGCGATCGTGGAAACCGGAAGTGTCGGCGAAGGCACGCGAATCTGGGCCTTCGCGCACGTGCTGCCAGGAGCTCAAATCGGCCGCGATTGCAATATCTGCGACCACACGTTCATCGAAGGGGGCGTGGTGATCGGCGACCGCGTCACCATCAAGTGCGGCGTTCAGCTCTGGGATGGGGTGCGCATTGAGGATGATGTTTTCATCGGCCCGAACGCCACCTTCACCAACGATGCCTTTCCGCGCAGCAAGCATCAACCCACCGGGTACCTGCCCACGCTGGTGAAGAAGGGCGCTTCCATCGGCGCCAACGCCACGATTCTGCCGGGCATCACCATCGAGGAGAACGTGATGGTGGGCGCGGGAACCGTGGTCACACGCAATGTGCCGAGAGACGCGATTGTGGTCGGCAATCCTGGACAGATCGTCAGTTACGTGGGGACGCAGCGGTCCCAGCCGCCGGCTGCCCAGGAGCCGGGCGAGACCGGAGCCATCAAGACCGAAGTGGACGGAGTGATTTTGCACCGGTTGCCGACGGCAGCAGACTTGCGCGGCATGCTCTCGTTCGGCGAGGTGGGACAGCAGGTGCCGTTCGAGGTGAAGCGGTACTTCCTGGTCCACGAAGTTCCCACCGAGCAGGTGCGCGGCGAGCACGCACACCGCACGCTGCACCAGTTTCTGATCTGTGTGCACGGCCGCTGCCTGGTGGTGGCCGATGACGGAACGCATCGGCAGGAATTCCTTCTGGATTCGCCGCACACCGGGCTGTACCTGCCGCCGATGACCTGGGCCGTGCAGTACAAGTACTCTCGCGATGCGGTGCTGCTGGCGCTGGCCTCGGGGCGATACGATGCCGCGGACTACATTCGGGACTACGCCCAGTTCGTGGCGCTCAAGCAGCGGGGATAGATGGCGCCAACGGCTCTGGTCCCGATGAACGATTTTGAGCGGCAATGGCAGGATACGCGCGAAGACGCGATGCGGGCTTTTACCCGCGTGGGCGAGAGCGGCTGGTACATTACCGGTAAGGAACTGGCCGGGTTCGAACAGGCGCTGGCTTCATTGTGGACGCTGCCTTATTGCGCCGGTGTAGCCAGCGGCCTCGATGCCATCGAGATTGGCCTCAAGGCGCTGGGCTGCCGGACGGGAGACCGGGTGCTGACGACCCCCCTCTCGGCCTTTGCCACTACGCTGGCGATTGCCAAGCTGGGCGCCGTTCCCGTGTTCGCCGACACTGACTCGTTTGGCCTGATCGATCTCGACCTGTGCGGGCAGCTACTGAGCGGCCGACCCGACATCCGGTTCCTGGTTCCAGTACACCTGTACGGAAACGCGCTCCATCTGGGGGAACTGGCGGGGCTCAGACAACGCTATGGTTTGACGATTGTCGAGGACTGCGCGCAATCCATCCTTGCCACGCATGACGGGGCGATGACTGGAACGGTGGGTCAATGCGCCGCCACTAGTTTCTATCCGACCAAGAACCTGGGGGCGATGGGTGACGGCGGCGCCATCCTTACCAACGAGGCGGGGCTGCTCGACCGCGTGCGCGCGCTCCGCGATTACGGCCAGTCCGCCAAATACCGCCACGATTCGGTGGGCTACAACAGCCGGTTGGATGAATTACAGGCCGCGCTGCTGCGGGCGTATCTCGGCAGGCTGGCGGGATGGACGGCGCGCCGGCGCCAGATCGCGGGACGCTACCTGGCCGGCATAGCGCATCCAGCCATCCGGCCCATCGGGGCGCCGGCGGGCTCGCAGTCCTGCTTCCACTTGTTCCCGGTCATCGTGGAGCCATCGCGCAAGCGCGAATTCAGGGAACATCTGAAGCGGAACCGCATCGGCAGCGGAGAACACTATCCTCTGACCATTCCGGATCAGAAAGCCATGACGGAGATCCCTCACGAGGTGGCCGGCGAGTGCCCCAACGCGCGGCGCATCGCGGCGAGTGAAGTGACGCTGCCCCTGCACCCCTACCTGCGGGACGATGAGGTGGAGCGCGTGATCGCCGCTTGCAACGGATGGGGGGGATGATGCTTTCGCTGGTCATCCCGGTCTACAAGAACGAGCTGAACCTGGAGCCGCTGTTGGCCGAACTGGCGAAACTCGAGCAGCGGCTGCCGGGACCGCTGGAGGTCGTCTTCGTCGTGGATGGCAGCCCGGACCGGTGCCTCGATCTTCTGCGCGCGCGGCTTCCGGCAGCGCCGTTTCGCTCGCGCCTTATCTCGCTGAGCCGCAACTTTGGTTCCTTCCCGGCGATTGCCGCCGGTCTGGAAGCCGGCGCCGGCGACTACTTCGCCGTACTCGCGGCTGACCTTCAGGAGCCCCCGGAATTGATTGCGCAGTTTTACGAGATCCTGTCGCGCGGCGAGGCGGATATCGCGTTCGGCTGCCGGGCGCGGAGGTCCGACCCCTGGCTTTCGGAGCTGTTGTCGCGGCTCTTCTGGTGGCTCTACGGCGTCTTCATCGTGGCGGAAATGCCCAAGGGCGGGATCGACGTCTTCGGCTGCACCCGGCAGGTGCGCGACTGCCTGCTGGGTTGTCCGGAGTCGGACACGAACCTGATCGCGCTGCTGATTTGGGTCGGCTTCCGGCGAAAATTCGTGGCCTACGAGCGGCGGGCGAGGAGCCAGGGCAAGAGCGCCTGGACCCTCCGCAAGAAGCTGAAATACTCGTTTGACAGCATCTTCAATTTCACGGATCTGCCGGTTCAGCTTCTGCTGAGCGTGGGGGCGGGCGGCATCCTGGTGGGGTCGGTGTTCGCAACCGTGCTGTTGTTCTCGAAGCTGACGGGGGGGATCACGGTGCCCGGATACAGCGCCATCGTGCTGGCCATCATTTTCTTCGGAAGCCTGACGAGCCTGGGTCTGGGAATCATCGGGCAGTACTTGTGGCTGACGCTGCAAAATGCCCGGAAGCGGCCGAAGTACATCGTGGCGGCGTCTGAGCAGTACCCGGAGGGTTAGATGCCGGCGCTTACTCCTGGCGAACGATCGGCATGCGCCAGCCGGTGCCGAAGGCGCGCGACGTGACCTTGAGGACCGGCGCGGCCTGTTTCCGCTTGAATTCCGCCATGCGCACGAGCCTCAGCACGCGGCGCACCGTCGGTTCGTCGTAGCCCGCGGCGACGATCTCCTCGGCGGAACGGCACTGCTCCACGTGCAGCTCCAGGATTTCGTCGAGCAAGTCGTAAGGCGGCAGGCTGTCCTGGTCTTTCTGATCGGGACGCAGCTCGGCCGAAGGCGCCTTGGTGAGGATGGCTTCGGGGATGTCCGGCCGACGCCGGTTGCGCCAGCGCGCGACCCGATACACCATCATCTTCGGCAGGTCGGCGATCACCGCCAGGCCGCCGTTCATGTCCCCGTAGAGCGTGCAGTAACCCACCGACATTTCGGACTTGTTGCCGGTCGTGAGCAGCAGCGAGCCGAACTTGTTGGAAAGGGCCATCAGCAGGTTGCCGCGAATCCGCGACTGGATATTCTCCTCCGTCACGTCCTGCGCCAGGCCGCGAAAAGGCTCGGCCAGAACGGCGCCGTAGGTGTCCATGATGCCCGAGATCGGCAGCGTAATCACCTGGATGCCAAGGTTTCGCGCCAGTTCCACCGAGTCGTCCACGCTTCCCCGGCTGGAGAAGGTGGAGGGCATCATCACGCCCAGCACATTTTCGGGCCCCATCGCATCGGCGGCGATGGCGGCGGTTAAGGCCGAATCGATTCCACCGGAGAGCCCCAGCAGCACCTTGCGGAAGCGCGTCTTGCGCGCGTAGTCTCGCACCCCCAGCACCAGGGCGTTCCAGATTTCGGCCTCGGCTTCGAAATCATCCGGTGCAATCCTACCGCTGGCGGCCTCCAGATCCACCAGCAGCACGTCTTTCTCGAAGCCTTTGGCGCGGGCGAACAGGCGGCCCTCCGCGTCGAAGGCGCTGCTGCGTCCGTCGAAGATCAAGTCGTCGTTGGCGCCCACCTGGTTGATGATCGCCACCGGCAGTCCGTACTTTTGCGCCATGTGCCCGAGCATCTGCTCGCGCAGCGTTTGCTTGCCCACGGTGAACGGCGAAGCCGAGAGGTTGATAATCGACTGCGCGCCGGCTTCCACCAGCGCCTCGATCGGGTCCTGGTGATAGCGCCGGCGCTTCCAGAAGTCGCGATCGTTCCACACGTCCTCGCAAATGCTGATGCCCAGGCGGCGTCCGTTCCATTCCAGAATCTGCACGCCCTGATAGGGTTCGAAGTAGCGGTCTTCATCGAAGACGTCATAGGTCGGCAGTAGCGATTTATGGAAGGCCTGGCCCACCGCGCCGTCTTTCAGGAGCACCGCGCTGTTGAACAGAGGACGGCCCACGTCCGACGGGTTAGGGGTGGCCACACCCACCAACAACGGCGGCGCGTGGCGCAGTTCCCTGGCTATTTGCGAGAGCATCTCGCAACCGCGCCGCACGAACCCCGCGCTCATCAGCAGGTCGCGAGGCAGATATCCCATCAGCGCGAGTTCCGGCGTAACGACCAGATCGGCGCCCTGTTCCTGCGCCACCCGCGCGCCCTGGACAATCAGCGACGAGTTCCCCGCCAGGTCTCCTGCGATAGGGTTGATCTGAAGAAGAGCCGTTAGCACAACGAATCCGTCCCGCTTTAAGGTTAGTGTATCAACATGGGCACCTCGGCCCCCTCGGTAATCCGCAGCCGCTGGTTCACGGGAACGTCCGTCCACTGCTGAATCGCGCCGCTCGGCCATCGCACTTCGACCCGGCTCACGACCGCGGCCTGCGCCAATCCAAAGTAGAGGTTCATCTCGTTCTGGGAATAGAAACTGCCGCCGCTCATCACTTCGTCGATCTGCCGGCGTCCTCCCGCCTCCACGGTAACCCGCGCTCCAATGGCGCTCCGGTTGGACTTGGTTCCCACCAGCGCAAGGGAGAGGAAATTCTGCCGCATCCCTTGGTTCTTGAGCAGAGCGGGCGCGGCGTTCATGTTGACGATCACGATTTCCGGGCGCCCGTCGCCATCGACATCGCCTACGGCCAGGCCGCGCGCCGGCCGAAGCGTGGCGAGCGCCGGGCCGGCCTGCGCCGTGATATCGGCGAACTTGCCGTTGCCCAGGTTGCGATAGACCAGCGTCTGCTGCCGGTACCGGTCGCCGATGGGCGCGCGGTCCACTTCGGGGTACACGTGGCCGTTGGCGATGATCAGGTCCTTCCATCCGTCGTCATCCAGATCGACGAAAGCGATCCCCCATCCCAGCAGATGGTGGGCGGCGAGGCCCGCTTCGGGCGACACGTCGGTGAAGAACTTGCCGTCCTCGTTGTGGAAGAGCGACGGAATATCGCCGGAAAAATTCGTCTTGGCGATGTCCAGGCGGCCGTCACCATCGTAGTCGGCCACAGCCACGCCCATGCCGGATTGCAGTTGCCCGTCGAAATTGTAAGCGACGCCGGCTTCCACGCCGCGCTCCTCGAAGGTGCCATCGTGCCGGTTGTGATACAGCAGGCTGGGCGTTTGATCGCAGGCCACGTAGATATCCGGCCAGCCGTCGTTGTCGAAATCGGCGGCGGCCACGCCCAGGCCGTACCGGCCACCCGGTTTGAGAATGCCAGCGCGTTCCGACACGTCAGTGAATGTGCCGTCCCCGTTGTTGTGATAGAGGGCGTTGGTTGCCAAGGGCAGGCCGTGCGGCCCGCACCAGACGGTGAGGCCTTTCCAGGTGCAGGAGGGGTCCTCGCCGGGTTTCGGCGTCTTGGCGAGGTCCAGAGTAAGATAGTTGGCAACGAAGAGGTCTAGAAAACCGTCGCGATCGTAATCCACGAAGGAACAGCCGGCGCCGTACCGCATACCTGAGACCGGCAGACGGGCTTCGCCAGTGACGTCGGCGAACTTTCCGTTGCCCAGATTCTTGTAGAGGTGGTTGTAGCCGTAGTAAGTGATCAGCACGTCGGGCTTGCCGTCGTTGTTGTAATCGCCTACGCAAACGCCCTGCGCCCAGCCTTCCACGAGGAAGCCGGCTTCGCGCGACCTCTCGGTGAACTTACCGTGACCGTCGTTGTGATAAAGCTGGACGGTCCGGAGGGCGCCTTTACCGGGGCCTTCGAGGGTAGTTCCGTTGGTGATCAGAATGTCGTTAGCGCCGTCGCCATCGTAATCGAAGATCGCCGCGCCGTTGCCCGTCGATTCCAGGATGTAGGTTTTCTTGTCCTTGCCGCCGAATGTATTCGGCAGGGTGAGACCGGAGGCAGGCGCAATATCGACGAGCCGAATTGCTACATCGGCGCCGCCCGCCATCGCGGCGCCGAGCACGAGAACGCATGTCCCGCCGCGGAAGGCCATCGGTGTCCCGAGTACAACACAATTCGGTTCCGGATTACAACCGCGGCCCGCGGCGGTCTACATTCCCGGGCGAGCTTTAAAAGCGAACTGCAGGGGTTTGGACTCGCCGGCCGCGACCACCACCTTTTGGCTGACGGTTCCCAGCTTCTCCTGCCACGCCGAAACCGTATAGCTGCCGGGCGGCAGACCCTTGATGCTATACGCGCCGGATTGGTTGGTGACGGCAAAGTACGGGTGCTTGAAAGTGGAGATATAAGCCCGCATCCAGGCGTGCACGTTGCATTTCACCGGAATGCCGATTTCCGCGCGGGCAAAAGTCTCCTCGAAATCCGCCGCGCCAGCCGGCTGCGATTTGTTCCATTCGCGATTGCTTTCCGGCAGGGGGTGAATGTTGTGCGAGGTCTTATCGCCGTTGACGATGCGAAGTTTCTGGTTCACCTGCATGGCGATGACATGCGGCTTGTAGGAACAACCCTCCTGGGTGAGGGTCACCGGCTCCTGCGGGGGTGCGGGATTGGAATCCGGCAGACCAGCCGAAACATAGACCACCACGTTCTGCAAATTCCCCGCGGAATCCACGACCACATCCTCGGTCAACGCCGGTGCGGCGGCGTGAAGGGTGGCGCAGGTTGGCTCCTTAGCCATGTTCACCGGGGTTCGCTTGGGCGCGCTGCCCTCCAGTTTGACTGTGCCAGCCAGGGTCCCGGGCGCGTTCACACCAAGCGTGTCGGCCCCAAAGCTCATCACTACGCAGACGGCGACCAGTGCCGCCGGCGCAAGATACGTCAGTCTCCTCTTCATGAGTTCTCTTCTCCTCAATTCTTCGTCTTCAAGTTGTCTTTGGTTTGCGCCATGGCGTCGGCCCGGCCGATCTGTTTGAGCTTCCTGGCGATTTCCCCGAACTCGGCGACTTCCACCATTCCCTGCGACAGGTGGCGGCCGTGGCGGCTGTCCTCCACAAATACGGCATCGATCGTGAGCCGCGTTTGATCGGGTCCCGCGGCTTCGACAAGGTAGCGTAGCGCGACGGTCCCGATGTCGCGGCTGTTTTCGAAGTGGGACGGCGCGAGTGCTTTGCGCCGCACCTTATAGAGCGCTTCACCCGGACCCTTCCAAGGCGGGAAGGCAGACGACGAATCAACGGCGTCGGCTCCCGTAATACCGGTCTCGGAGTCATACTGTTGGGTGCCGCGAATCACGCCATCGGAGCAGACCTCGCGAACCACGTCGATCATCCGGCTGTAGGGCGCCGGGAGCGTAATCGTGAACCGCTCCGGCCGGTTTCGCGAGCCGGCGGTTCCCGCTGCAACCGACACCAGGGCGCACGCCATGAGCCCGCACGCCGCGTGGAATCGGTTGGATCTCATTTGGTCACCTTAGCCTGGTTCACCTTGGTCTGGAGCGTGCGAAGATAGTGGACCAAATCCCAGGCCTCATCCGGTTGAATATTGTCGCGGAACGACGGCATGGGCGTGCCATCCAGGCCCGTCATGAAGATGCGGTAAAGGTCCTGGTTGGTGGTGCCGCACTTGAACCGGTCCCCCGTAGTGAAATCGTATGGCACGATCGGGCGGTCCTTGCTGTCGGTAAGGGTGGAAGCGGAACGGCCGTTGCCACGGCCCTCCTTCCCGTGGCACTTGCCGCATTCCATTTTCTCGTACAGTGCGCTGCCGCGCTCGATGCTGGCTTTGGAAGTGGGAGGCTCGGGCGGAATCTGCAGCGGCGCTTCGAGCTTCTCGGTCTTGTAGCGCGGACAGAATTCCTTGATATAGGCGAGCAGGTCGGCCCGCTCTTGCACCTGGAGGGCTTGCCACGACGGCATGAAGCTGGCGTAGATGCCGCGGCCGATGGTCGAGTACAGATCGCTTTCCAAGGGCAGGCTGCCCGTCGGCGTGGAGCGGCACTTGAATACGCCCTGGGTGAAGTCCCTGGGGCGGGGATCGAGATAGATCCCGTTCTCACCGGTTCCGTCGCCGGCCGCGCCGTGGCAGCCGATGCAATAGCGCTTGTAGAGCGGCTTGCCCCGGGCCGGGTCGCCCTGCGGGACAGGGCCCCCCACTTTCGCGCCAGACAGGGGAAGCCCGAGCCCGAGCGCCCCGAAAACCACAATGCTTGTCAGAAGTGAATGTCGAATCATAAATCTTCTCCGCTCAAAACACGAAATCGAACCCCGCCAACACGCTGGAAGTGCGCACGTCGCTCCCGGTGACGGGTGACGTTCCGGTGGTGCGGACGTGCGCGTATTCCATGTGCCAGGCAATTCCGGCGCGGCTGCTCATGATCGGGTAATAGCGGAAGCCGGCCACCCAAGCATCGGTGTTGCCGAGCGAGCTGGTGACGGTAGCGCCACTATCCAGGGCCGTGCCCAAAGGCAGCGCCTGTTGCGCCATACGAATGGTCTCGTAGCGCCCCACCAGGACCAGTTGGGGCGACCAGGTATAGTGAACCTCGGCGAAGCCGGCGTTCCAGATCGGGCCCTGCGCCCCGTCGGGCACCAACGCCTGGCCGGCGGCCGTGCCCGTGCCGAGGTAGACATTGTCCTTGCCGTGCATGAAGACCGTGCTCACGTCGAACTTCTTCACGTAGAAGATGCCGTATGCGCCGGCGCGATAGAAAGGCCGTTGGCCTTGGCCCGTGCCTGGAATGGCCGTGCCGCCGGCCGTCAGGTAATACGTCGGCGACCTGCCGTCGTAGCCGTAAACCCCGACCCTTTGAAGGCCGAGTTTCGGCACCTCGAAAGCCTGGCTGAAGTCCCCATAAACGTCGTAAGACTGGTTCGTCGGAAGATTGACCTCACCGCTGTTGCTGCTGAGCACGGATATGGCGTACCGGGTGTAACTGTTTTGGCTGTGACCCATCAACTCGACGCCCAACTGGTTGCTCCCCAAGCCCTGGAATTGGTTGATGTCGCTGGTGGGAGCATAGTGATACAACTGGTAGAATCCGCCACTCGAGGTCAGAGTGAGGAACCGCTTTTCCGACACAGGTGTATCAAGCTCGTATTTTCCGAACTTCACATTGAACCAGCGCGAGCGGGCTAGGTTGTCGAGCCGGATCCAAGCATTTTCAAAATGGAATGCGCCGGTAGCGTCGGCGGAGGGCAGGACCGAAAAGGAGATGTTGTTCGCCAAGGTGCCTGCAGTCCATAGGTCAAGGCCTGACAGGTCGAACCCCGAGGACTTGATGCCGGTCTCCACCATGCCGCTGTCGGCCTGTCCGGGAACGGAGTCCACGGCCACGCGGTTGTTGGTTTCCCGGTGCCATTGAGGCGTCATGCGGAAACTGATGGGGAGATAGGTCGGATGCTGGTAGATGGGCGCATCGCGCTCATTCAGCATCTGGAAACCGTTATCCCGAAACACCAGACCGAAATTGTTCAGCTTAGGCCATGCTTCGTGGCATGCCGAGCAGGCCAAGCCGTATTTCCGGGCAAACGCCGGCACGGCGAATGCCGGCTTGGAAACAGCGGCGCCCATCCAGATGAACAGCCCCGCCGCGAGTAAGTTTCTCCGCATATTGCTTTTCACGTCGTCCCTCCGCAGTACTTAGATACCGTCATATCATTCGAACCGATCTTTACTAAAAAGTCAAGAATGCTTAGGTACTAAGGGTAAGTACTACTCTATAAGAGATTTAAAACTGTTAACCTGGAGCCTTTAAGATCGTGAGGCAGGCCATCGGAGCCCACGATCTTGACACCGATATCCATTCCGGAGCACCAGATCGGTTAGCATAACTAGTATGTTTAGAGGCTAAATATTGTTAGCCGAAAATACAATAATGCCAGAGGGGAGGGTGTTCAACTTGGAGCACGCCATAATAACTGTATAAGACTGGCATACCGCGGAAGCACCGCAAATGGAGAACCGGCGAATCCCGAACCTGGGCTAGGAGAAGTTTGCAGCGGAGGTTTCTCTGGACGATGCCGGGGATCGTTGGCGTTCCCAAAACTCCGCGCGGCTCGGGCCCTTCGGGTTTCCATCCTGGCCGTCAGACCGCTTCCTGATTTTCGTAACTAGTGTAAATTTGCCCACCCCGGGGTGCTTCCTAGACGTTAATAATTCCATTCCGGATGGCTGATATCTTTGCTCCTGCGCAAGTAATTCAATCTTTTTACTTCCTTCGCTGCGGGGATGGAGCCATGCAATCGATTTACGCCAGTATATGGCAGTAAGCGTCGATTACCACGACAGACGCGGCGCCGGATTGAACAGGGTGTGACTTCTGCGGCTTGGGGATGGTGGCCGGTGTAGTGAGTTGAAGTCACCGGCTAGTCAGCCCAGCCTCCGGCAGCGCCGGATTGAACAGGGTGTGACTTCTGCGGCTTGGGGATGGTGGCCGGTGGCCCGTGTAGTGAGCTGTTGTCGTTTGGGACCCGATAACGGGAACTAGTCTCAGAGGCAGTGAAGGAGGTTTGAGCTGGAAATGTAGCAGGCAGTGGGGTTCGCGAGAGTGGACCAGTAAAGCTCGTTATCGGTAACTCCCTGCCCGATGTGAAGGTGATCCAGTATCAAGGTACCGGCTTCGGTACCACCTGACCGGTTACCGCTAACCGAACCGGAATCAAAACCGGGTTGGTGGTCACTGGCCGGCTGTCGATGCGGACGAGCACCGTAGCAATGTAGGTGCCGGCGTCTAGAACCTTGGACACTTTAACCTCCAACCGGCCGAGACGTTTGCCGTTCCCAGGAGTCACCGTAAGCCAATCGCCGTCCGTCAATACGTGGAAGTCCGCGGCTAAGTCCGCCGGCCTGAACTCAATGGCAGCCTGCGGGAGCTCCGATCCAATTTGGTAATTAAGGCGCAACTCCGTGGGCTGGGGAACAATCGTGATGGGTTCGACTGGCGTACGGGGCCAGAAGACACCAAGACTCACCAGCATCAGCACGCCGGCGGCAACGCCCGCCACAAGAATCGCGCGGCGATACTTCTTGACGATCAGGCGGGACTGAACTTTCAACCGAAGCCTGGCATTCTTTTCGTCGGCGATGTCTCTAAGGAGCGCATCCGCGCGCCCGTCCGCGGGGGCAAGAGGGATGGCTTCGCGGAGCGTCCGCTGCGCCGCATCGTACCTGGCATCGATGATCAAGTCTTGAGCGTGCGCTAACAAGCTGTCGTATTGGCGCCGCTGGGAAAGCTCCCGGTCCAAAGCCTGCCAGAGCGGATCTTCGGAGAAATCGGACCGGGCCCCGGCAAGTTGACGCGCCGCACCATCGAGGTCCCTCCGCGCCAAGCTCTGCCGCACCGCGGCGGCCAATTCATCCAGGAGCGCGCGGTGCCGTCTCCAGGCCACATGTTGGTGCAGTTCGTTAAAGACCGGATCGTCCGGCAACTCCTGCTCCGCCAGCACGATCGTCTTCAGGGCCTGGTCCCAATGACCCGCTTTCACCGCTGCTTCCACGGCCGCGCGGCAAGACGCAACCTTGGCGGCGCGTTCCGCTTCCTGGTGCTGCTTCTCAGCGCGCGCATCGCGCTCGACCTGCTGACGCGCCAAGGCACTGGCATCGTCTCGTTCCTTGTGAAGCCGCTCGGCCGTCACCGATTTCAGCAGGACCGCGGCGCGCGTATCGGGTGCGCCGTTCAGCACCTGCTTCAGCAACTCCTCGGCACGATCGTATTTACCTTCGAGCCGTAGCGTGCCGGCATCACGCAGTGCCGCCTGATAGCGGCGGTGCAATTCCAGTTGCCGGTTGAGATCGTGCCATCCAGGATCGCCGGACAATTCCGTTTTCGTATTCGCAATCTGGCGCGCCGCCTCATCCAGATTTCCTTGCCCGAGAGCAAGCTGGACTGAAGCGCCGAGCTCCCGCAATGCGTCTTGTAGGCGGCCCTTGCGCAGGTCCTCACGCGGCCGCTCGAAGGCTTTCTCACCGGGGAAGCGCGCATCCGCGGCCTTTAAGCCCTGCTCGGCCGTGAACCAGTCGCGAGCTGCGATAGCGGTGTCGATTCCACGAATGCAGAGCGCCATCTCTTTGCGACGGCGCTCCTCCATCGCCGCGGCTGCCAACCGGGTGTTCCCGGGGTAACGCGCCACGGCGCGTTCGGCCTCTTCGAGCGCGGCGTCCCATTTCTGTTGGGTCTCGAGGGCGGCGATTCGCGACAGCGCCTGTTGGACGAAATCCTTCTCGATCCCGCGAGCCCGCTCCGCCTCGCGGAGGGCCGACTCCTCGGCCTGCCGCCCGGCAAGTTCCCGCTGCAAAGTCTCCCACCACGGTTCGTGACTCCAGCGCTGCCTGGACTGATCGAGCAGAGCGCCGGCACGTTGAAGCTGGTTTTTCGCCAAACACTCCCTTACGACCTCGACCAACTGCTGCGCAGCGGAAGGGCGAAGCCGTTCGGAGATCTTGATCAGGTCCGCATTCTCCGGGTCGCTTCGCAGCGCCTCCTCAACTACACCGAGGGCCGCTGCGAATTGGCGCTGTTCTTCCAGCTCCTTGATCCTGGCGCGGGCTTCTGCCAGGTTGCGCTGCCGTTCCGCGGCCGCACGAAACCGGACCAGTTCCGGATCTCCACGGAATTCCCGCTCGAGCCGTTCGATGGTGGCCAGCGCATTCTGAGGGGCGGCATGGCCGAGCCAAGCCACGATTTCCCGCTTACCTTGCTCCAGACGCTGCTGCGCTTCGATCTGTGCACGTTCCGCGGTAACGGTTCTCAGCAAATCTGCCGCGCGCTGGTCGGGAGCCGTGAGGGCCGCCTGCTGAAGAATCTGCTGAGCGCCGTTGAAATCGCCGGCGGTGCGTAAACGCTCGGCCTCTTCCAGAGCCTGACGGTAAGCCGCATCGAGCTGGTCACGCCGTTGCTCGATGGCGATGGCGTCGAGCAGGGCCACGGCCTGATTGTCTGGCGGATTGTCGCGAAGCCATGGCCGCAGCAATTCTTCCGCGGCCTGGTATTCTCTTCCCTCTTTGAGCTGTTGCGCGGTTTGCAAGGCCCGCTGGTATCTCTGCCGCCGCAACACTTCGCGCAGCAACGCCTGCCAGCGCGGATGATCGGCACGTCCCTGGGCGGCGCTCAACTGCTGCGATGCTCTTTCCAAATCGCCACTGGCCAGGCTCTGCTTCACCTCTTCTTCCAGAGCGTCCATCTGGGCCTGAAGCCGCGCTTGCTCGAAACGCTGCTCGAGCAGGTCGAAGCCGGGTTCCTCCCGGAAATCCTCCCGTGCGGTCGTGAGCTCGTGAGCGGCGCGCGTCAAATTGCCCGCCTCCAGCGCCTGTTCAATCGCCGCCCGGCGCTGTGCGGCGTCATATTGGCGTTGATGGCGCCGCCAATTCTCCCGGGTCCGCGCGGTCAGTTCGGACAAAGTCGAATTGTAGGGGTAAGAGCGCAGGGCTTCCTCCGCACACTCCAGGGCAGCCTGCCATTGCTGCTGGTTTCCGAGCTCCGCCACCCGACCCTGGGCATGAGCCACGCACTGTTGTTCGTCTTGCTCGGCTTGCGCACGGCGCGCGGCAACGAGCAGAGAGTTCAGTTCGACTTCCCCTAAATAGCGAGCCGCCGCCGCTTCCAACGCGGCTACGGCATCGGCGAACTTCCCCGCATCGACAAGCCGATGGCCGTTGGCTAACGCCTCACGCAAACCAACGGCATACTGTTGTTGTTCGTGCTCGAATTCCAACTCGCGGGTCAGATCGGCGAGCGCGGTGTCAGGACCGAATTCGGCCGACCCCTGGCCAACCCGGGCGAGAGCATCCGCGAGCTTTCCGGCAGCGCGCAGTTCCTGGGCCTGCCGCACGATTTTTGCGATTGCCTGCGCCCGCTCGTGCCCCCTCTGCAAATCGAGCGCCCGCTTCAACAGGCGTTGCAGCGCCGCGTCGGACGGAAAGGTCTCGAGGCCGCTCTCAAGCATTCGGCGGGCTTCGGCAAAATTCAGTGCTTCCAGAAGGGCGAGCGATTGCTGCGTGAGCTTGCCGATGGCTTCAGCGCGCCGTTGCGCCTCCAGGTGTTCGCGGACGATGGCCAACAGCCGCGTGGAGCTGGTGTCGTCCGGAAACTCTTCCAGGAGGGCGTGCAACGTTGCCTCGGCCTCCGCGAGCAGGTTGGCGTTCATCTGCTCCGTGGCTTTGGCGACACCGCTGTGCACTCGCTGTTCGCGGGCGCGCCGGGCTTGTTCGGATTCCTCGACGGCAATGCGTAAGCGCAATTGCCGGATCATGCCCGGATCGGCATCCGGCTCGACCTCGGCGATGGCCCCTCGGGCACCCTCGAAATTGCTTTGGGAGACCAGCTCTTGGGCGCGTTCGAGGGCTCGGCCGACCTCTAATTGCCGGTCCCGCCGTGCAATCTGCTGCCGCAGTTTATCGCAAAGGCCACCGGCATCCTGATGTTGGGGATCGACCTGGAGCGCGAGCGAGGCATTTTCATAGGCTGCATCGAGATTGCCCGCGGTCATTTCCCGGCGAGCCTCCGAAAGCAGCCGGCCGGCCTGACGGTTGGCTTCCAGAGACGCTTTGGATTGCGCCAACAAGTCGCTGACTCGCGGATCGGATTCGAGGCGCAATGCGGTCTCGAAATGCTGAATGGCCTTATTGAACTGGCGTTGCGCCAGTTGGGACATGCCCTCCTGGACCAGCGTCTCGACCTTGGCCCGGACCAGCCGCCGCCGATGATCTTTTAGCAGAGAATCATGGACCTGTCGTGCTTCCCGATTGCTGGGATCCAGCTCCAGCGCCGCGCGTACCTTCTCCTGAGCCTCGACGAACTGCCCCGAATCGATCAGCCCTTGGACTTCGTGCATGATGGAGGCGGCCTGCTGACGTTCCAGTTCCAGCAAAACCGGCCTGAGGTCAAATAAGATCTCGTCCATGCTCTGATGGCGAACGTCACGGTCTTTGGCGGTGGCGCGCTGGATTACCAGGTCGAGCGCCTCCGGGCATTCCGGGACCAGTTCGCGCACCGGGGGCGTCTCAACCGAGGTGATCTTGTAGATGACGGAGGCGTAATCGTTGCCCTCGAAAGGATGCTGCCCTGTGATCAGCTCCCATCCGACAACCCCAAAAGAGAAAATGTCCCCGCAGGCGTCGGCTTCGCCGCCCTGAATGCGTTCGGGCGACATGTACAGAATCGTACCGATCAGGTTTCCCTGGCGGGTGCGGCGCGCCTCGGTCTCCCCGCCGCTCACCAGAGCGATGCCAAAATCCATGATCTTCACATCCCCGTCGGGCAGGACCATGATATTGGCGGGCTTGATATCGCGATGCACGATGCCGCTTTTGTGAGCGCTTGCCAGGCCTTCGGCAGCCTGCAACAGGATCCGCACTTTCTGCAGCAAAGAGAACGGGGCGTGACGGGAAATGATTTGCTGGAGGCTTTCCCCTTCCACCAGTTCCATCACGATATATGGGGGCGTCTCATTGAAGTCGTAAATCGTAACGACATTCTTATGTTTGAGCTTGGCGGTGGCCTGCACTTCCACGAAGAAGCGTGCGAGGGCATCCGGATCGTTCTCCGTGAGCAGCACTTTGATGGCGACGTTGCGCCGCGTCACCGGATCGTAGGCGCGATACACCAGGCCGAAGGCGCCGCGCCCGAGTTCCGATTGAACCTCGTATTTGCCGATCTGACCACTCATTCCCGTTCCCGATGCTTCGCAGGGTAACCTGATGCAAGTTTAAGACATTCGAGGCCAATGTGCCCAGCCCGGCCAGTACTCGGGCAAGTACTCGGGGATCGATTCGGTGGGACTGTCCGGGACCTTGTCCAAACCCTGTCAAATCTTTTTTGTTGTACACTTTAGAGGCGGTAGCATGGTACATCTCGGCAGGTATGAGATTTTGGAACAGATGGGTACCGGCGCCATGGGGAATGTGTACCGGGCGCGGGATGAGGCGCTGGACCGCGAAGTTGCCGTAAAGACGATTCGCACGGGCGTCGATGTGGACGCGGAAACGCGCCAGAGGTTCTACCGGGAGGCGCGCGCGTGCGCCCGCCTGCAACATCCGAATATCATTACGGTCTTCGATTTGGGCGAAGTAGACAACAACGCTTACATCGCCATGGAGCTACTGGAAGGCGCGGACTTCCGCCGGGTCATCCAGGAACGGCGATCGATGACGGTAGACGCCAAACTGCTGGCGGCCGCGGAGGTCTGCGACGCCATCGCTCACGCTCACCGGCATGGCGTGATCCACCGCGACATCAAACCAAGCAACCTCTTCCTGACCACCGAAGGGCGTGTGAAAGTGCTGGATTTCGGCATTGCCCGCCTGCCCAGTTCCAAGCTGACCGTTGCCGGGCAGATTCTGGGCACTCCGAACTACATGGCCCCCGAACAGATTCTAGGCCGTCCCAGCGACGGCAGAGCCGACCTGTTCTCCGCAGCGGTCGTCTTTTTTGAACTGCTCACTTACGCTCATCCGTTCCAAGGGAACCTCGTGCCCCGGCGCATCGCGCAGAGCGAACCGGATTCGCTGTTCGACTACAACGCCGATCTGCCGGTGATTTTGGAGAAGATCATCGTCCGCGGCTTGGCGAAGGATCCCGACCAGCGCTATCAGACCGGGGATGAATTCGCCGCTGATTTAAGAACCGTGCGCGACGCCCTGCGGGGGAACGCGTCGGCCGGCTTCTCCGGCGTCGAACTGCCCTCCGAACGCATGCCGGCCGCGCATTTCCTTCCCGTGGTCCCGGCCGCCACCGGCCCGTTTCCCGAGGGCCAGGATGCGCAGGAGTGGCGGCTGTCGGAAGCCTTGCGTCTGCTCCCGGAGTTTGAATCGGCCATGGAGCGCGGGGATGTCGCCAGAGCGCGGGCTGCGCTGGCGGAGTTGGAGACTCGACTCGCGGGAGACATCCGTTTTATGGAAGCGATGCGGCTGTGCCGGACTCGTCTGGCGGAGCCAGCGAGCGGGGTTGAATCTTCGCTGCCACCGGCACGCGATCAATCCACGTATTCGCTCTTCACCGCGACACCCGTGGAGCCGGCGTTTGCCGAACCTCTGGCGAACGCGGCTGCGGCCGGGAGCACCGATCTGGATCCGACGTTCTTCGGATTGTCCACGGCCGCCGTGGCTGCTCCGCAGCCCCCTTCTCCGCAGGCCCCCGCTCCGGAGCCCCCCGCGCCGCAGGCCCCCGCTGCGCAGGCCGCGCCGGTTCCCTTGCCGAACATGCAGCGCAAGAAATTGATGATCATTGGCGTGGGAGCCGTGGTCTGTGCGGTTCTGCTGGCGGTGGTTTTCATGATTGCCCTGCGGCCCGTACCGGTGCAACCCTTCGTAGCCACGGGGACAATCGATGTGGCATCGGCGAATCTGTTGGCGGCTCCTGCTTCGGGGGCAAAGAGAATCGCGTCGCTGATCCGCGGCACGACGTTGAACGTCCTTCGTCTACCGACCGCTGGGGATCGCGAGTGGGTGAGTGTTCAGGTGGTCAAGCCCAAAGCATCCCGTCCGGGATACGTTCGTGTAGCGGAACTGCGGGACTGGCGGGGCGAAACGAGTACCGCCGCCATGGCTTTGGTCCGCGTTTTCGGGTCGGGCGAGTCGGGAAGCGACCAGGAAATCAATGCGGAGGTACAACAACTCAATGACGTGGCTGCCCGTTTCCCAAGCGAGCCCGCCGCAAAAGAAGCGCGCCTCGAGATCGCGCATTTGAAGATTGTCCTGGGGGGGCGTTGCCAAGCAATGGGCAAGTCTCCGGAAGAGTGCGAATTGGAGTTGCGGGCGGCGCAAAGGGAATTAGAGGCCCTCCGCGACGATGCGAGCCTGCAGGCGCGCGTCACGGAATTGAATCAGGAGATCGACGCATCGCTGGTTAAACTGCGGCCGGCGCCAACTCAACCGCAATTCGTTCCTCCGCCGCCGCGTCTCGATATCGCGAAGGAACTCGAGAAGGCCAGGCAATTCCGAAACGAAGGAGATTACACCGCGGCAGAGCGGGTTGCGCGGGGGATCCTGGGAGCCAATCCGGGGAATAAGGACGCTCTGGATCTGCTCGAAAAGATCCGGCGCGCTCAAGATGCGGAGAAAAAATAACACCGTGTATCGGAGGATTCTCACCAGCCTGATCGTCCTCACCGTGAGCGGCGGATTGGTTGCGCTTCCGCAAGCGGGCCAGAAGCGTCCCCCGTCGGCATCCAAAAAGCCTCCGCCGGCCGACGACCCTTTTCTGGACCCGAAAAGCGGACCTTTAACCCTCCCCAAGCTGGTGGAGCAAATCAATCTGATCCGGCAAGATATTCAGACGGAAGGCCGCATTATGAAGGCTATCGATGCCCGGGGTGTCGACTTCTCAATGACGGAGGCCAATTCGAAAGCACTCGTAGCCGCGGGCGCAACGGCGAAACTCCTGGAGTTGTTAGAGCGCAAAGCTCCTCCTC
>Ga0075030_100000988_pt1 | contig 25468 bp, 18 predicted proteins | sample LitLauG_LLR_2012_FD_71393 | JGI IMG/M metagenome (GOLD analysis project Ga0075030, IMG submission 71393) | Freshwater sediment microbial communities from Pennsylvania, USA - Little Laurel Run_MetaG_LLR_2012 | ecosystem: Environmental > Aquatic > Freshwater > Creek > Sediment | place: USA...
GTTTTGGACGAGAGCCGCGCTGTCGTCCTTTTCTTCAAAATCGCTCATATTGCGAACTTTCATCGGTTGTGAATGACGATCCATCCCGGATACTGTTCTTCGAGAGTCGGAGGGGGAGCCGGTTTGTCCTTCGGGATCGGCTTCCCCGGCGTGTGTCGCTCGACGAGGATTGCGATGATGCCGTTCGCTCCGATCTTCTCCTGATACACGACTTCATCTCCGACGGCGAGCGGCCTGTCGTACTGCACAACCTTCTCCGGATCGAACAGCAACTCGTTCGAGAGATTGCCGCCCTCCGGCCTGATATATCCCTGTACTTCCGGGATCGCGTTCGGGATGCGCATGATTGCGCTGATGTGTCCGAGTTTCATGCGATTTGCCCTCCGAACGCCCCTACCCGTACATTTTCCCGGATCGGCGATTTTGCCTCTATATCTTGTTTGTTTTCAATGTCTTGCAAAGCCGTTTTTGACCGTTTGAGGAATGCCGCGACACGTTCCTCCGCTCGTCGATCACATGCCTCCCGGATGTCAGGATGCAACGCGAACAAGCGGCTGACGACGTCCTCGTGCGATTGCGGCCCTCTCTCGACGGCTTCACGGCGCATCTCGCGCCGCTCCGTCCAGTTTGTCACGAGCACGTTCTGTGCGATCCGTAATTCGCCCGCACATTCCGAGTGCACGGCGATCATGTCGCCGCATAGAGTCGCGAACTGTTCCGACGGACGCCCCTCTGTGAAGCGTTCGCCGCACGCCGAGCATCCGCCGATGTTCCTGATCTGTTCGTACCGCCTAATCCGTTTCACTTGCTCCTCCGTTTGAGTGTGACCTTGAACTTCCACGCCTCCGGCTTCGTGCCGTCCGGCTTCCCGATCTTGACGATCTGCTTCGGCTTCACGGGGAGCAGAGAGATCATGTGATCGGTTAAGTGCCTGATACTCGCGGCCTCGATCCTGCGCCGTGCGGCTTCGCGCCGTGCGATCCTCCGCTGTTCCTTTTGCTCCGGCGATAACTTCATGCCGCAACTCCTTCCTCGACCTTCGGCGCGAGCGAAGTGATATATCGCATGATCTCGCTGTACTGCTCGCGGCTCAACTTCTTCGATGTTTCCAATCCGAATCGTTCCGCGAGTAGCCGATGAACCGCATCCCTGTCAAGATTGCCGCGCTTCTTCGCGTGCGCATAGAGTCGCCAACATTTCTCTTTGCTCAACTCTCCCGGCAATCGAGCGGGAGTCACGTGCGGCTTCTTCTCCTGCTTCAGCTCGATCTTCGCCTTCGGCGGAATCGGCGGAGCGTTCTTCTCCGTGCTGTACTTCCCCGTTGCGAGCAACTCCTGAACGCGCTTCGCGTCCTCGACGCGGACGAACTTCGTGCTGAATGCCCGATAGAGATTCATGTGTGCGGCTCCTGATCTGTTGAGAATGTTGTCATATTTCTACCTCCATCGCATCCGCCGGAGGAGTCCATTCCCCGTAGAAGTCATCACGCGGAATGAGTGTCCCGTCTTTCTCAAAATCGAACGAGAGGTGCGAGAGCGTTTTCCGGATCGACGGCTGACGGCGCTTGATGCACAAGTCGATCATCTTGCAGAGCATCTCGTCGCCGAGTTTCCGGCGATAAGTGTCGATCAGGCCGATCTCGACCTTCCCCCCGTTCAATTCGATGAACCGCGCCCCGTACTCCGCCGGGAGATGAAGCATATTGCAGAGCGTGACGACGGAAGCGCATTCCGTTCGATCTTCATGTTCTCCGAGTAGATCGTCGTCGATCCGATTGCCGTCCGAGTCGCGCCTGCAAAGGCGCTTATCCTTTTTTGATTTTTTGATCTTATTGATCTTATTGATCTCCATGTCCGGGGACATCGCTGACGCCGCGCTCGCGTTGATCTGATCGTCACTAATGTCCGGGGACATTACTGGCAGATTGTTCGCCCCCTTCGGCTGATTGTCAGTAATGTCCGGGGACATCGCTGGTATGTCGTCGTCCACGAAGATTTGCCGGAAGTTGACGATCCGGAACACCGTGAACCATCCGTGATTCTTCCACGCGATCAATCCCGCGTTAACGAGCCGATCCCGAACCTCCGCCGCCGTGTCCTCCGAGCATTGGAGAAACTTGGCAATCTTTGACATCGCCCATACGCGCTCGCCCGTCCGCAACTTGATCGTGCCCCGCTTCGTTCGATGCTCGTATCCGTCGAAGTGCGAAGCGCATTCGGCGATCTTCCAGTACAGCGCGTATGCTTTCGCGTCTTGAAGCGCCGGATGATCTCCGACGTCGCGATAGAGTCGGACGTGTCCGCGCTCTTTGTTGACCTGCATTCCTTCCATCTGTTTCTCCTCGTTGTTCGTTATGGGATTTCCCTTCGGCCCGCCCGCACAACGAGGAGGAAGGCGAACGAGCCGAAGGTACTTTCCCGATGTTCACGCGCCGGATCAGGACGACGTGACTGATTAAATGCCTTGAAAATCAACAACCGACTTCCCGCTGACGCGGACGGTCGTCAGAGAGAGTCGGTTGTGTCGAGTATTGAACTCGCAAATCGTCGAGCGCCGCCGTCCGGCGTGTTGCGCTCTAAATGTGTACAGCGTTACAACTTGGGATTTACTGCAAGGCGGGATCGCGTTGCCGCGATGTCGAGAAGTGCTGTCGGATGTCGTCTGTGATGTCGTGCCTGCCTGCGGGGGAGAGTGTTTCCCTCTCCCCTATACTATGACGTATGAATCCCTCATTTTGGAAATTGAGGTATTTTCATTGGGCTTTTTGCCTGTTTCCCCCGAATTGCTTTTTGAGTTGTTCAAGCGCCTCCATTACGATTTGATTCGCCCGCCGTCCCGTGATGCCGATCTCTGTCCCGATCTCGTCGAACGTGTATCCTTCAAGTCGCAGTTGCACGGCCTGACGTGTTCGCGCCGGAAATGCGTTGATCGCATCGCGGACGTCTGCGTTGATAGCGAGTCCGACGACGTTCGCATCCTCGCTGTCATCGACGACACCGTTCTCGTCGCCGATGTCGCCGCGATTCTTTAGGAGCGGATCGTTCATCGTGACGCGCCGCGAGCGTCCGTATTCGTCCTCCATGTTCGCATCCCCGCTCATGCCGGGATTCCGGAGTCGTTTGAATCGTACCTTGACGTCGTATTGATCCGTCGGACGTATCACGACCGGCCTGTCCTGCGCCGCGACAAAGTCCTCGTCGTCCTCGTGCTTCTCGTCGTCGATACCGTTCTCGCAATTCTTTCGTGCCTCGTGCTCCTCTTTTGTTTCAGCGGAGTCGTGTCGCAATTGATCCGTCCACCAATGCTCGATACATTCCCGGAGGTATGCTTTCGGATACTCCGGACGTTTCGGGAGCACCTTGAAAATGAGAATCTCGAACGCCGCCGCGATGTGCTCCTCCTCCGCGTCGTACTTCTCGCGCTCCTCCGATGTGAGCCGCCTCTTTTCTTCCATCGTGAGCGGAACGATGTGATGGAATCGCTTCGTGACCTGATGCAAGTCGTAACAGATTATCGGCCTCCATGCCCGCGCCTCTGCATCCGTCATCCGCACCGGCTCCGGCCTGACGTCGTGCGCGTCCGAGTGAATGGCAAAGTCCGGCCCGTTGATCTTGCCCTCGACCGTGACACTCGATCCGGAGAGTGCCGGTCGATCCTGTTCCTGTACCTGTACTGACATGCCCGTCCGCATGTGATGATCCTCCTCGTTTATGTTCGACAAAAAACAACATTCCCGCGACCGCGTCCTTCGCTGTCAACGGATGAATCCGAACCTCGATATGTGCGTGTCGCCTTTTCTCCTATGATGTGAACGATTCTTTTGATCCCCCAAAAAACGCAAATCCCCCGCCGGTGTGTCGCATACTGGCGAGGGATCAATGCACTCTCGCCTTTAGCCCGATGGTTATCGTCGTTCGGTCAAGTAACCAGACGCCCTATGTGAGCGCCCTAAATGTCACGACGTGTTGCCGTTGAATCCGGAAGGGTAGAAACATACACAACCCCTTCCAAGACAATATAGCGAATTTCTCGATCAATCACAAGTGCCGCCGTTATCCCTGCGGACACCTGAAATTCGATCTCACATCCTTCCACTTTAAGATACGCAAATTCTCTGACGAAGTCAAGAGGATGTGCTCCCCGTCACATTGTACTCTTTCGACTTTTCCTTGCGCTCTGCGACGCTTGTGCAATCTTCAAACGGGATCATGCTCGCGCCCTCGCCGCCTGTCGAAGTTCGTCGTGTGTGCTCACGCGATTCCGAAGTCGGTACGCGATCAGATCGGCCCGCCTGTAACTGTTCCGTTTCCCGGTTTTGAAGTACGGGAATCGTCGCTCGCTCGTCCAATGCCGGAGCGTCGAGAGCGAGCATCCGAGAACCTCGCACGCCTCGACGGAGGAGAGCGGACGATCCCCCGGAATGTCCATTCGTTCAAGAATTCGCACTATCTTGTCGAGTTTCTCGTTCAACTGCGCCATGTTCAACTCGTCGGCCCGAAGTGCTTCGAGGGACACGCCGCTTTTTGGCAGATTTACAATGTGCGCCTCCGCCCGTCGGAAGTCCTCGAACAGTTTTTCGAGCCGCTTTCTCGCGGCCTCATGTTGTTCCTTCGTCATCGTTTCTCCGGCTTGGGAATGTCGAGCGTCGGAAGTTTCTTCACGGCCGCGTCGCGTGCCGCGTCGATCCAATGGAGATACTTTTCGGTTTGCCTGACGCTCGTGTGTCCGAGGAGTCGGCTGACTTCGTAGAGTCCGACACCTGCGCCGAGTGCCATCGTCGCGAATGTGTGCCTCGATGCGTGATAGGTGAAGTCGGCCACTTCTGCGGCCTTGCTCCATGTGTGAAGAACATCGTTGCACGTTCCGATCCGAGGGATGTCGAACACGCGCTCGCCGTGATCGAGCGCCCGTTGCTCCTCGACAATGCGCCTCGCCTGTTCCGAGAGTTCGACGCGAATCGGCACGCGCGTTTTCTTCTGCACGACTGTCATCGTCGAGCCGCCGATGTCCCGGAATGTCAATCGAGCGACGTCGCTGTGTCGGAGTCCCGAGAAGCATGCGAAAAGAAACGACGCCGCGATGTGCGGATTTGAGCACGGAGTCGTCGCGAGTTGTTTGACTTCGTCGAGCGTGAGGAATCGCGGAATCTTCGCATCGGCACGAATCGCGATCCCGTCCGACGGATTCGTCAATATCAATCCTTCCCGATGCGCTCGCGAGAGCACGATCCGCAATCTCGAAACGTACGCCGCCGCGCTGTTCCGGCTCACGTCTGGCGTCGAGAGCAATTCGTCCCGCCATCGTTGACAGTCTGCGCGTGTAATGCTTCGGAGAGTACGATCAGGGCCGATGAATTTTGAGAAACGCCGGATCGCGGAGAGCATCGAGGATCGCATCCCTGTCGATGCATGCTCGATCATGCGATTTGCGAAGTCGTCGAACAGGGGAGAGTCCGGATTGGGATTTGTCTGCGGCCCCCATCGGGCATCGAGGAGATCGGCCTCCATCTTCGCCTTGATTGCTTTCGCGCGAGCGAGTGTCTCGCGATCCGCGACGCGATCCCCGACGAGGAGGAGATGCGTCGCACTTCTCCGGCGTATCTTCCCGTCGGCGTACTCGATCACGAGCATCACCTTGCCGGAGGGAAGCGTTCGTTTTCTCAACGCGATCTTCAAGTGTGCCGCCCTTGTGACGTGAGAACGTACGAAACTCTCCGGCGCGTGTCAATGGCGTGCCGGTTTTCGCGCTCCTGACCGTACTCGACGGATCACGACGGCATGAATCACGAGTGTTAAGTGATTGAGAATCATGCGATTGCGTTCCGTCGCATTCCGTCGTTTACCTTTCTGATCTTCATGTCATTAACAGTCACAAGGTGAACGGCTCAAGGTACGACAAAGAGCAAACCTTATCAATCAACAATCCGGAGGGTTTCACGATGAACAGGGTCTTCCTCGCTGCGGCCGCGGCCGCCTGGGCGTTCTTCCCCGCCGATCCGTCGACCGCGCAGCAGGCGCGCGCGACCGGGGAGCGGACGTCCGTCGATCTCACGATCTACAACCAGAACCTCTCCCTTGTACGGGAGGAGCGGACATTTCCGCTCGGGAAAGGGACATCCACCGTCGTGGTGCCTGACGTTCCGGCGACGATCGACGGGACGTCCGTTCACTTCCTCAGCCTGACCGACCCGGAAGGAGTCCGCGTGATCGAGCAGAACTATCAATACGACCTCGTAAGCCAGGCGCGTCTCCTGGAACGGTACGTCGGCAGGGAGGTGGAATTCGTCAGGACGGACCCGGCCACGAACAGGGAGTATTCCGTGCCGGGCAAGCTCCTTGCGACGGGGTATGTCCAGCAGCCCGGGTACCCGTACGCGGTTGCAGGGACCGGGGGGATCACCGCGGAGATCAACGGAAAAATCGAAATCGGTCCCGCCGGTCGGCTCGTGCTTCCCGCTCTCCCGGAGGGGCTCGTCCTGAAGCCCCGTCTCCAGTGGACCGTCGCAAGCGACAGGGAGGGGAACCACGCCTCGGAGGTGAGCTACCTCGCCGGCGGGCTCTCCTGGAGCGCGGACTACGTCGTGCTCCTCGACAGGGACGATGCGCGGCTGGACCTCACGGGATGGGTCACGCTGACCAACGGGTCGGGGACGACGTTCAAAAACGCGGGACTCAAGCTCGTCGCCGGGGATGTCAACGTCGTGCAGAACCAGCTGGGGGGGATGATGAAAGCGGCGCGTGAGGAAGCTGTGGCCGATGCCGCCGCCCCGCAATTCCGCCAGACGAACCTCTTTGAGTACAAATTGTACACGCTGCAACGGAGGACGGATCTTGCGGAGAACGAGACGAAGCAGATCGAGCTCACTTCCGCCCGTGACGTTGCCGCGAAGAAATCGTTCATCTACGACGGGCTCGGCGACGAGTGGCGGTCGTGGTACAACAACTACTCGTACAGAGGCCAGGGGAGTTTCGGCCAGCAATCGAACCCCAGGGTGGGCGTGTTCGTGACGTTCCGGAATTCGGAAAGCGAGAACATGGGGATGCCCCTGCCGAAAGGGAAGGTCCGCGTCTACAAGCGGGACGAAGACGGGAAGGAGCAGTTCATCGGGGAGGACGAGATCGACCACACCCCGAAGGACGAAGAGGTGCGTCTGTATCTCGGGAACGCGTTCGATATCGTCGGCGAACGGGTGCAACGGGACTTCAAGACGTACGCGGGGGGGCGGGTCGTGGAAGAGACGATCGAAATCAGGGTGCGCAACCACAAGGATGCCGCCGCCGTCGTGCAGGTCTACGAGCATCCCTGGCGGTGGACGCAGTGGGAGATCACCGGGGCGTCCTCCGGGTGGTCGAAAGTGGACCAGAGCACGATCAAATTTCCCCTTCGCATCGCGGGGGACGGGGAAGGGTCGGTAAAGTACACTATCCGCTATTCGTGGCAGTAACGTGAACCGGTACATTTAATGAGGAGGTGCTCATATGACTGTGACAGGTGCAATGCTTTCCGCCGTGGTACTCGGAGCGGGACTGACGATCGGCGCGGAGGCGATGTCGCCCCCGGGGAGGCCGGATCTCATCCGGATCGAGGGGTCGATGAACTGCCCCGTCGTACCGACGCAGGGGGGGCGCGCGTTTCTCCAGATCACGCTGACGGCCTCCGGGGGGGAGGTCCGGACCCGGAAGCCGGTCAATCTCTGCGTCGTTCTCGACAGGAGCGGCTCCATGGCAGAGGAGGGGAAGATTGTCAACGCGAAGGCGGCGCTGGACGCTCTGATCGACAGGCTCACGCCGGACGATATCTTCTCTCTTGTCATCTATGACGACGTCGTGGAGGTTCTCCGGCCTGCACGGTGCGCGGGTGACAGGAGGGAGCTCCATGACCTCGTCGAGGGGATTCAGCCGAGGGGATGGACGAACCTGGGGGGAGGGATGATGGAGGGTTTTGCACAGGTCGGCCGCCACGCAGGGGGCCGCTATGTGAACAGGGTTGTCCTCCTCTCCGACGGCCTCGCAAACCGCGGGATCACCGACCCGGGCGAGCTGGGGAGGGAAGCGCGGAGAAACAGGGATCAGTCGATATCGCTCACGACGATGGGGGTCGGGCTCGATTACAACGAAAACCTGATGACGTCTCTCGCCGCGGAAGGAGGAGGGAACTACTACTTCATCGAAAGCCCCCGGCGTCTTGCTTCCATTCTCGGGAGGGAATTCGACCGGCTCGGTTGCGTGGCGGCCCAGAATGCGGTCATCGAGATCACGGAGGGAAGGGGGGTCGGGGTTCTTGACGTCGTCGGCGCGGAGTTCACGGAGGTCGACGGCCTTCTCCGGATCCCTGTGGGAGACCTGTATGAGGGTGAGAGGCGCGAGTTCACGCTCGAGCTCACCGTTCCCCCGGGGCGCGAAACGCTTGTCGTGGCGGAGGGAGTGGTGCGCTTCGAGCCCGTCCGGGAGATGGCGGGTGTCGCCCGCCTCCGGGGCGTAGAGGTCAGGTACAGCGATGACGCCGCCGAGAGAGAGGCGCGCAGGGATCTCAGGACCCAGGCAAAGGCCGACGTCGCCGTTTCGACGAGAGGCGTGGAACGGGCGATGCATGCGCTCGACCAGGGGAAAGGAGAGGACGCGCTGGAGGAGATCGCCTCCGCCCGCCGTATCCTCCTTGCGTCGCCCGCCGCGTCGTCGACCGCCGCCGGAGGAGCGATAAAGGAGCAGGAGGCGAAACTCGGCGCGTACCGGCAGAAGATCAAAGACGGCCCCGATTCGCTCAGGCAAGCCAAGAAGACGATACAGTACGACAATTACAGGACGCAGAGGGGGGAAGAGAAGTAGGGGGGCCTACTTCGAAGCGAACCTGAACGGGATCGTGAGCCAGGAGGCGACCGGTCCCGTTGTCATTTCCGCGGGGGCGTACTGTGAAGCCATGACGGCGTCGATCACCGGCTGGATCAGGAGGTCGTTGGTGCTCTTGAGCGTTACAGTCTGTACGGGTTTCCCGGTCGGATCGATGCGGACCTGTACGACGATCTGCCCTTCGATTCCGGTGAGGAATCCTTCCGATGAGATTTTCGGTTTCTCGAGGCGTATGATGCGCGCCGGTTTCTCTATCGCCACGAACGGTGCGGGTGCGACTGTGTCCTCGGTTGCGGGAGGCGTCGCGGAGGGTTTCGGATCGGGCTGGGTTTGCGTCGCCATCACCGGGGGAGAGGCTGCGGGCGTCTGCCCTCCGGATCCCGGGGGGACGGACGGGGGCGCCTTGTTTTCCCGTGGAGGTGCCGGTTTTGCAGGTCCGGGGCTCTTCTTCGCGGTCGCACCGGCAGGCGCGGGAGGAGACTCGTTCGCCGCGAGCGCGGTCACTTCAGGAGTCCCGGAACCGGCATCGCCGTTTGAAACCAGAAAATTCTGCTCCGCGGTCTCGACCGGGGCGCCGATGAATTGCTCGGATGTCGGCGGTGCCAGCGACGTGACCGCCGCTTTCTTGAAGACATTTCGCTGGTAATACACATACAGGAGCACACCCAGCACGCAGAGCGCCAGGAGAATGAGCGCGATGAGGAGCGTGCTCGCCTTTTTGCTCACCCGCGGTTTGGCCTGCGGCTGCGCGTGGTGCGCGGCATCCCGCTTGGCGTCCCTCGGTGACGACCATTCCTCGGTGAGCACGGGGGTGGGTTCGGTGGATGCGCCGTCGGATCCGGAAGCGGGAGGTTCCGTCGCTTCGCCTGCGCCAGGTTCTTTCCCCGGCGCGGCGGCGGTCGGATACACGCGAAGCGTCTCGCCCCGTTTCATCTGTGCCAGCGCTTCGAACTGCTTCTCGAAATCACTGGCGATCGCGTTCGTGGGGTCGATGATGTACACGCGCCGTATTTCGGCGAGCGCGTTCTGGTACTCCCCCTTGCGTATATACTCGTGCGCGTGCTGGAAGTACTGATTCTTGAGCCATTCGAGAGCCGCGGCCTTTTCTTTCTTATCCTGGGTCGCGCCCGGGGCCGCTTTGAGTGCGGAGATGTCGGTGACTGTGCCGGGAGAGCGGGAGGATTCGAGCGCGCGCTCGATGATGGAAGGGATCGACTCGAGGATATCCGTCCTCTGTTCCTCGGTCAGCGTCCCGGCGCTGTCAAGCTCATGAAGCTGCTCCGCCTGCTTTTCGAACGCAAGGACGTAGACGTTCTTCGGGGCGAGAGTTTTCGCCTCACGCACAGCCCTGACGGCGGCGTCGAACTCCCCTTTCTCCGCACGGTCTTGCGCCTCGGCCAGATGCCGCTCGAGATGAGAGGAGTCAAGGTTGTTCGTTGTCGGCATAAAGAGAGCGACCTTAGGTTCGGGGAATATATTAAATGAAGTCGAGAATTACAAAATTGTGCGCGGCCCCGCCCGGTCCCCTCTTACTCCTGCACGACGACCTCGATCGCTCCGCGGGCGTCGGGGAGCGTCACGAGCACCGACTTCTCCGCGGCGTCGTAGGCCCACACCGGGGCCCCGGCCGTGCCGGCACCGCCGTCACGTTCGACGGCCCGGGAGCCGATCCGGACTGCCGCAGGCGCGGCGAGGCAGCTCCGGAACCGGATCTGAAGTGACCGGGCCGGGGGAACGTAGCTCCCCTCGACGGGGTCGATCCTGAGCGTCCTCGTCCTCCCGACGATGCTCTGATGGAATGCCCGGCGGTAGAAGACCCCCCGTTCGTAGCCGAACGAAGTTCCGTCGTCTTCGTAGTACGCCGAGGTGGTTTCTCCCTGCGGCGGGGGAGGAAACGCAATGAGCGTGAGCGGTGCGATCGGCGCCTGTGCGGTGTACTGGACGGCCTGCTGCGTTGGAATCACCGCGCCGGCGCGGGCGAAAATGGGGATGCGGTTGACGGGGGCGCCGACGGTAACCCTCCCCCCCCCGGCGGACGGGAGGCCCGACCAAAAGTCGTACCACGTACCCGCGGGGAGGTCGACGCTCCTCTCCCGGTCCCCTTCTGTGATGACGGGAGCAACTAGAAGATCCTCTCCGAACATGAATTCGTCAGCCGACTCTCCAAACCGTGGATCCCCGGGAAATACGAACACCATCGGTCGCATCGCCGGGATGCCGGTCGCTGAGGCTCCCGCCATTGTCGTATAAATGTACGGCAGGAGCCGGTAGCGCAGGTTGATCGTCTCGCGGTTGATCGCGGTGTACTCATCCCCGTATTCCCACGGCTCCTTGTTTTTCTCGTTGATCACCGAGTGCGCCCGCATGAGCGGCGTGAACACGCCGAGCTGGAGCCAGCGCGCGAAAAGCTCTCCCGACGGGTGTCCGATAAAACCGCCGATGTCGGAGCCGACAAAGGGCTGTCCCGAGATCCCCAGGTTGAGGCACATCGGTATCGCCATGGCGAGGTGTTCCCATGATGCGACGTTGTCCCCGGTCCACGCGGCGGAGAAGCGCTCCCCCCCCGCGTACGAGGCGCGCGTGAGGACGAACGGACGTTCGTCCTTCATGAGCCGCCTGACCCCTTCGTACGTGGCCCTGACCATTTCCATCCCGTAGATGTTGTGGTTCTTCGCATGCGTCGTCACCTCTTCCCCGTCATCGTGGAGAGCGGACAGGTCGATCGTGTTCCCCGGGACGTTGAACACGGACGGTTCGTTCATGTCGTTCCAGAATCCGCGCACCCCGTCGGCGACGAGCCCCGCGAACTGGTTTCCCCACCACGTCCGTGCGGGGCCGGAAGTGAAATCGGGGAATGCGCACGTGCCGGGCCAGACTCCCCCCCGGTAGATGCTCCCGTCGGCGTTCCTGACGAAATGATTCCCTTCCAGCCCCGAACGGAACGCCGCATAGCTGGAATCCGCTTTTATACCGGGATCGACGATGACGGCGATCTTGAACCCGTCCGATCCCAGGTCGCGTATCATGCGCGCTGGGTCGGGGAACGACTTCGGATTCCATGTGAATATCCGGTAGCCGTCCATGTAATCGATATCGAGGTAGATCACGTCGCAGGGGATGTTCCGCGACCGGAATTCATGCGCGATCGCGCGGACCCTGGCCTCCGGCGTGTAACTCCAGCGGCACTGCTGGTACCCGAGCGACCAGCGGGGAGGAAGGGGCATCCGTCCCACAAGCTCCGCGTAGCGCGTGAGGATTTTCGCCGGTGCCGGTCCGTACAGGAAGTAATACGTGAGATCCCCCCCCTCCGCGCCGAACGCGTAGCGCGACCGGGACTCTTTCCCCATGTCGAACGAGGACCGGAACGTGTTGTCGAAAAATATCCCGTACGCCTTCCCGTCGCGTATGCCGTAGAAAAAGGGGATGGATTCGTACAGGGGATCGATCGCCCCGGAATACGCCGGGATGTCGGAATTCCACATCGTCATCGCGGCGTTCCGTTTCCGGATTTCCCCCGCTTTCTCGCCGAATCCGTAATACTGCTCGCCGGGGGGCATGGTCTTCCACACGCGCACCTCCGGGCCGTTCCAGCACATGCCGAGCGAGGAATCGTCGGAGGCGATCACGCCGCCGGTCCTGTCACGGAACGTGAGCCGGAGCGGCTTCTTGGCCACCGTGAGCGAAAGCTCCGGCGTGGCGATGAGGAGCGATTCCGGGCTGTCGTGTATTTCCGCCGGGGGGGCGGGCCACCCGGTCTTCACGACCGCCCAGGAGCGGTCGGGGGTTTCGTTCGGGGAGCTCTGGAAACGTATCCGGAACATGTCCCCGGTGATGACCCGGATCGTCAGGACCGCTGAGCCGGCGCGGAGCCTGGCAATTGAATTTCCAAACACGGATGTCGAATCGACGTTCCCCGCGGACTGCCACCCTGCGAGTGCGGGCGCCGAGACGAGAAGCAGGAAAACGGTGGTGCGGATCGTCATGCACTCTCCCACGGTCTTATATGCTCTGTTCGCTTCCGGTGTCGAAGAAATGCATTTTGGATGTGTCCACGAGCAGTTCGTGCGGCTTCCCGACTCCCGGTGAGCGGTCGCTCGCGATCCGCGCGACGTAATGCGCATCCGATCCCGTGGAGAAATAGACGAATATCTCGTTTCCCACAGGTTCGATGACGTCCACCTGCGCCGTAAAGGGGGAGAGCGTCGTGATGCCGCTCGGCCGGAACGCGTAGATATGCTCCGGCCGGATCCCCAGGGTGACGTTCGCCTCCGGAGGGAATTTTTCTGCCAGCGCGGAGGCGACGGGGAGCCGGAATTCCGTCCCCGACTGACGGAACGTCCAGGCCCCGTTTTTCGAGACGGTTCCGGTGAAGAAATTCATCGTGGGGCTTCCGATGAACCCGGCCACGAATCTGTTCACGGGATGATGATAGATGCTCAGGGGGGTATCGACCTGCTGCACGACCCCGTCCCGCATCACGACGATCCGGTCGCCCATCGACATCGCCTCGATCTGGTCGTGGGTCACGTAGATCATCGTAGTCTGCAGCTGATGGTGAAGCCGCGAGATCTCGGTCCGCATCTGGACCCGGAGGTTCGCGTCGAGGTTGCTCAGCGGTTCGTCGAAGAGGAAGACCTTCGGCTGGCGGACGATGGCCCTCCCGAGAGCGACGCGCTGGCGCTGCCCGCCGGAGAGCGCCTTCGGTTTCCTGTCGAGATACGACGAGATCCCGAGTATCTCCGCGGCGTGCTGCACGCGCGTGGCGATCTCTTGTTTGTCGTATTTGCGGAGCTTGAGCCCGAACGCGAGGTTATCGTACACGGACATGTGCGGATACAGCGCGTAGTTCTGGAACACCATGGCGATGTCGCGGTCTTTCGGGGCGACGCCGTTGACGACGCGACCGTCGATGCTGACCGTGCCGGAAGAAATATCCTCGAGCCCGGCGATCATGCGGAGGACCGTCGACTTCCCGCAGCCGGAGGGGCCCACCAGGACGACAAATTCCTTATCCATGATCGTCACATCCACTTCCCGGACGGCCGTGACCTTCCCGTCATATACCTTTGAAACGCGTTCAAGTTTGACTTCAGCCATTTGCCCCTCTTTCGGTCGTAGGATTGGGTTACGGCGTATCAAATCCTGAAAATATAGACACGGCGTACCTCAAACACAAGAAATGCCCCGGATTCAGTTCCGGAGCGTCTAAAAGCGGGCTTTCATGGAAGCCCTTCACCGCATACTCTCATGAAAATGCCAAAAAAACACTTGACTTTCACAGTTGACTTTATATATTCGTGGAAGCGCTTCCACCAGTTCATCCTCCAGACAATCCGTTTTTCCGTACGTAACCCATGAGTGTGACTATCTACGATCTTGCACGTGAGGCGGGAGTAGGCATCGGGACAGTCTCCCGGTGTCTCAACAACCATCCCAGTGTTTCCGCGGAGACACGTGCGAGAGTCCTCGAGGTCGTCAGACGGCTCAGTTATCACCCGCATGCATCCGCCCAGCGTCTCGCGTCGAAGAAAACGAACACGATCTCGGCGATCATCCCGTTTTTCACGAACTACTTTTTTATCCAGGTGCTCCAGGGGGTGCAGGACAAGGCCGCGGAATTCGGGTTCGACCTGATACTCTACGGTGTCAATAACACGTCGCAGGCGGAATATTATCTCCGCCGCTCGCTCCACAGGGGTCATGTCGACGGCGTCATGTTTTTCTCAATGAAGCTCCCTGAATCGTACGTGGCGAAATTCCAGCAGATCCGTCTCCCCCTCGTTCTCGTGGACGCCTATCATCCGGAGTTCGATTCGATCAGCGTGAAGAACCTCGAGGGGGCAACGATGGCGACGCGCCACCTCCTGAAGCTCGGCCACACGAACATCGCCATGATCAATGCATCGCTGGCGACGCAGCCGGCCCGGGACCGGATGGAAGGGTACAGGATCGCGCTCGAGGAGGCCGGCCTCCCGTTCCGGAACGACCGGGTCTTCATCTCGGAGATCGGCAAGCAGGACGGGTTCAACAGGGAAGCGGGACGCGCATCGATGGAGGAGCTGCTGGGAAAGAACACCGGCAAAGACCGGGTCACCGCGGTCTTCATCGCCAGCGACGTTCAGGCGATGGGGGCCCTGGAAGGGGCGGCCGAGCTCGGCGTCCGGGTCCCGGACGAACTGGCGATCGTCAGCTTTGACGACATCGAACTGGCGCAGCACGCCCAGCTGACGACGATGCGCCAGCCCATGTACGAGATGGGCGTCCTGGCGCTGGAAAAACTCTTCGCCCGTCTGAAGACCCCGGACGGACCGCCGTCGCTGACGACATTTCTCCCCTCGCTTATCGTCCGTCGGTCGTGCGGCGCGCGCATTCCGACCGAACAGCTCGTCTGACGCGGCATGACCGGCGATGCGCAACTTTCTGCCTACACCTGATACTGAACGCGAAGGAGCGAACACCGTATGAAATCACTGCTACCGCTTCTGTGGATCCTCCTGATCGGCGCCTGCGCGAACGCTCTCGCCGGGAACACCGGAAAAATCGCCGGGGAAGTCAAGGACAGCCAGACCGGTGAAGCCGTCGTCGGTGCGAGCATTCAGCTTCAGGGGACGTCGATGGGGGCGGCGACGAACATCGACGGCTACTACGTCATCCTGAACGTCCAGCCGGGGACCTACACGCTCGTGGCATCGGGCGTCGGGTACAACAAGAAAACCGTATCGAACGTCCAGGTGTCGCTCGATCAGACGACGACGATCGACTTCAAGCTCGCCTCGACCGTCGTCGAGGTCGGCGAGGAGGTGGTGACGGTGGCCGAGAGGCCGCTTGTGCAGAAGGACCTCACCGCCTCGACCGCGACGGTCAACGGGAGCGAGATCGCCGCTCTCCCCGTGACCGAGGTCGGGCAGGTCCTCAATCTCCAGGCCGGCGTCACGGTCGATGCCGGGGGCGGCCTCCACCTTCGCGGCGGGCGAACGGGGGGCGTGTCGTACTGGATTGACGGGGTCCCGGTCACCGACGCGTTCAACTCGTCCCAGGTCGTTGAAGTGAACAAGAGCCTTGTCGAGCAGGTCCAGCTCGTGTCCGGCGCCTACAACGCGGAGTACGGCGAGGCGATGGACGGCATCGTCAACATCGCGACGAAGGAAGGGAGTTCGAAATTCGGCGGGAGCCTGGGGACGTATATCGGCAATTACCTCCCGAACAACGACGGGGCGAGCAAGGCGCTGTACACAGGGCTCTACCGGGACAGGCCGTTTGATATCCGGAATTTCGAGGGAAGCCTGAGCGGGCCCGTCACGGGAGACGACCTGACGTTTTTCGCGAATGGCAGATACATCTACTTCGGCGGCGACGATTACGGCATCCGCCGGTTCACCCCGCAGAACATTTCGTATACGGACAGCACCGGGAGGTTCGTCCTGTTCCGCGATCCGTCCGGGAAAGGGGACAGCTCCATCGTCCCGATGAGCTCCAGCGAGCGCGCGTACGCGCAGGGAAAGCTGACGTGGCACATTTCGTCCGTCATGAAGCTCACCGCGAACTACATCTTCGACCACACAAAATCCCAGCCGTACGACAGGATGTACTACTATAATCCCGGCGGGAACGGCGACGACTACAATTTCAGCAACACGGTGATCGCGCAGTTTTCGCACACCCTCGGCGCCTCGACGTTCTACACGCTCGGCGGTTCCTATTACAGGAAGACGTATAATCATTACCTGTATGAAAACCCGTACGATCCGCGGTACGTCCACCCGAGCCTGTTCCTCGTCAACGACAGGTGGAGCTTTTACACCGGCGGGACCGATATGAGCCATACGAACCGGTGGGACGAGACGGCCCTGGGGAAATTTGACCTGACGAGCCAGGTCAACGAGCACAACATGATCAAGGCCGGCGCGCAGTTCACCCACCACAGGATCTCGTACGACAGCTACACGCTCCTCCCGGTCCCGTCGGAAACGGCGATCAACCTGGCCTACGCGAGTCCTTTCGTGTCGACGTACATCCCCGATCTCTCGTCACCCAACCACGATCAGTACTTCCACCACCCGGTGGAGTTCTCCGCATACGTCCAGGACAAGATCGAATTCAAGGACCTTATCGTCAACGTCGGGCTCCGGTACGATTATTTCAATCCCGACGGCGTCACGCTCGCCGATCCGAGCGACCCGGACATTTACAACCCGATAAAGCCGTCCAACCTGTTCTTTGATTACAACGGGAACGGCGTACAGGATCCCGGCGAGCCCTCGAAAACAGTCGCCGACAGGAGGGCATACTGGTACGTGAAATCTCCGGCCAAGTACGCGTTCAGCCCGAGGCTCGGATTCTCCTTCCCGATCACGGCGCGCGGCATCGTCCACTTCTCGTACGGTCACTTCTTCCAGATCCCGACGTATGAACAGATGTACACGAATCCTGATTTCAAGATCGGCCAGGGGACCGGAAATCAGGGACTGGTGGGGAACACGAACCTCCAGCCCCAGCAGACCGTCAAAGGGGAACTTGGGGTCCAGCAGCAGATCACCGACGACGTGTCCATGGACGTGACCGCGTTCCTGCAGGACATCCGCAACCTGATCGGCACCCGCTCGAACGATATCGTCGTCTTCGGGGGGTCCGCCAGCTACACCCAGTACCAGAACACCGACTTCGGGTTCATCAAGGGAATCACGCTCAACGTGGACAAGCGGTTTTCGGGGGGACTCACGGCGAGCCTTCATTACACGTTCATGGTCGCCCGGGGGAGCGCGTCGAATCCCCAGGACGCCCGCAACGCGATCCTGGGCGGTGCGCTCCCCGAGGTCCAGCTCAATCCGCTCGACTGGGACCAGCGGCACAACGTGAACGCGCAGGTGATTTATGCCGGACCGAACTGGGGGGCCAGCGTGAACATGACGTACCAGACCGGGCTGCCGTACACGCCGCGCCGGGTGACCGATGTGACCGCGCTCCTGACGAACAGCCAGACAAAACCCGATTACATGAACGTGGACCTCCAGGGGCATTACGACATCCACTTCAATCCCCTGACGCTCGCGATCGTCCTGCGGATCTATAACGTCCTGGACATCCGGAATCAGATCAATGTCTACGACGACACGGGCCTCGCGGGGGTGACGATCGATGAGACAAACGGGCTCGCGACGAATCCGCCCCAGCGCATCAACACGCTCGACCAGTACTATCACACGCCGACACAGTACTCGGAGCCCCGGCGCATCGAATTTGGAATGAATCTGGAGTTCTGACATGAACACGATGAATCACAGGCTGCTTCCCGCCGCGTTGCTGGTTCTGGCGACGGCGTCGCTCGCGTTCGGCGACAGCGGGGCCCAGTACCGCAGGTACGCGATCATGAACGCGAACCAGGTCAGGACCGTATTCGGGAACTGGGGGGTCATCGCGCAGCCGGCCACCGCGGGCCACCGCGGCGCCTGGCGCAACGACAATGACGGGTATATCGGCGACGTCAGCATGCTTGTCGGCGCCGAGCTGAAGGTCGGCGCTCAGGTATTTCATTCCGTCGCAACCTGTCCGGTGGACCGTCCGACGCAGAAGACGGACACCGATCCCGCGACGGGGAAATACTGGACGTTCGAGCCCGTCGGCGGGTACTTCGCCGCACCGCCGAACGAAAAGGTCGCCATAAGCACGGACCCGACGTCGTGGCCGGATTTCTGGCCCGACAAACAGTCGGATCCCCTCGATCCGGGGTGGAGGGGGAAGTGGAACGGGTACTTCGGGAAGAACAAATTCAGCGCCGATGAGGAAACGTACTTCGTCATGGACGACAACGATGACGAGCGCTTCAATAGTGTCAACAACAATATCTGGGGGGTCGCGTTCAGGCCCGACTCCACGAATCCCTCCCGCAACGGGATGGGGCTTGTCGTCACGGCCCGCGCGCTCCAGTGGGCGCAGTTCCTGGCAAAGGACAATATCTTCTGGCTCTATGAAATCACGAACACCGGCACCACGTCGTACAACAAAATGGTGTTCGGATTGCTCGTCGGGACGTATGTCGGCGTGACCTCCACGGAGGATTATCAGGAGTATAATGACGACTGGTCGTTCTACGATCCCACGGTCAACCTGACGTACACCGGGGATTTCAAGGCGATCAACGGCCAGCCGATGAAGAATCCCCTCTGGGTGGGAGGGACGGGGCTCGTCGGGTACGCGTTCCTCGAGAGCCCGGGAAACCCGTTCGACGGCATCGACAACGACGGCGACGCGGACTCGTCCGCGATCGGGCGGGGCGCTCCGCAGTTCTCCTCGACGGATTTCGATTCGGTGCTCCTGACCGCCGGCAAGAAGATCGTCCTCATCAACGACGATTTCAGCAGGTCGGTGTTTACGATCCCCAACCAGCCCTCCGTCGTGGTCTATACCCGCGGCCTGACCGATACGATCTACCCGGGGATCACCAAAGTCGTCGAGGGGAACATCCTGTACGATGCGGCGGGGAACCCGTTCGTCAACCAGAATGCGTACGACGGCGTCGACAACAATTTCAACGGGTTGATCGACGAGAATTTCAGGATTCACTATCATCAGACGAAGGCCAATCCGAGGGACCCGCTCCACCCGTTGTTCGACATTCTGCGCCCGCTCCGGCACAAGGACTACATTACGGGCGCCGGAACGAGTCCCTACAGCATGATCGATGAAGCGCGTAACGACAGAATCGACAACAATCTCAACTGGGATATCAGCCACGACGACGTGGGGATCGACGGGCTCGACGACGGGGCGTTCGGCGACCGCGACGGGCTGCCGACCTCGGGGTACGACATGAACTTCCACGACACGGGGCTTCCCGGCGAGCCGCACATCGATAAAACCGACGTCAAGGAATCGGACCAGATCGGGCTGACAAATTTCAGTTATTTCGCCCCCGCAAGCCAGATCATTCTCGGGGACAAGGAAAGCCTCTGGCAGAGGCTCATCCCCGGATTCTTCGACGTGCCGCTGTCGATCGTGGGAGGACGCCCGCAGAACGGCGAAGACGGCGACTTCATCTACGGGACGGGGTATTTTCCCCTTCTCGCAAAATCCACCGAGCGGTTCTCGCTGGCCCTCGTGTACGGAGGGGGCGTGCTGGGGAACGAGGGTCTCGATGCGGACCTCGTGGATCTCCTGAAGCACAAGCAGACGGTCCAGAAGATCTATGACGCGAATTACCAGTTCCCGCAGCCGCCCGACAAGCCGACGCTGACGGCCGTGCCCGGGGATCACCGGGTGACGCTGTACTGGGATCGCAAGGCGGAGGCGTCGATCGATCCGGTGCTTCTGACGAAAACATTCGAGGGCTACAGGCTGTACAAGTCCACCGATCCGAATTTCAGCGACATATTCACGATTACCGACGGTTCCGGCGCCCCGCAGGGGTACAAATGGCTCCAGGAATGGGATCTCGTCGACGGCATCACCGGATATTTCCAGGCGCAGTCGCAGCAGTACCAGGATGCCTCGGGATTCACGTATTATCTGGGGAGCGACAACGGGCTCGTGCATACGTTCGTGGATTCTTCCGTCGACAACGGGAGAAGATACTTCTATGCGCTTGTCGCCTACAGCAAGGGGGACGCGACGACGGGGATATTCCCCGCCGAGAACACGCATTTCGTAACGATCACGGCCAGCGGACAGGTCCTCCACGATCAGAATGTCTCCGTGGTGGTCCCCAACGCGAAGTCCGCAGGGTATGTCGCGGCCGCCTCGGGCGTTCCCCTCACGCACGTGGTCCAGCAGGGGGTGGGATCGATCACCTACCAGCTTGCCGATCCCACGAGGATCACGGGACATAAATACCGCGTACAGTTCCTCGACACCGAAGTCGACAGTCTGACCGCCTCCGGGGGTCCCGTGTACTCCGCCGACTCCACGACCTGGGAGCGGATCACGACCTCGTATTCCGTGCTGGATCTGAGCACGGTCACGGAACAGTTCACGAGCCACGATACGCTCATCGTCACCTTCCAGCACAAGAATCTCATCCCCTCGTCCGTCGCCGTGATGAATGCGGCCGGCGCGGTGGTTTCCCCTTCGAACTACACGCTCAATGCGCTCACGGGGACGATCCGCGGGACCGTGCCGGGCGCGCTCCCCGCAGGGGCGTATTCGGTGTCGTACCAGTACTATCCCGTCTACAGGAGCCCCAACATCCTGGGGTCGCCGTTTGCGGCGGAGACCAAGGATGCGGACATCTTCGACGGCGTCCAGCTGGCGTTCAACAACAACTGGCGTTCCCAGGTCATCGACAGCTCCTCCGGGTGGGTCGGGACCCCGGCGTACATCTGGAGCCTCTCTCCCGTCAGTCTTACCACGCTGGGCCTCCAGGGGTACCGGCGCCCCGCCGACTACGAATTCCAGTTCTCGTCGTCCGTCATCGACACCTCCGTGGCGTTCAACGGGCCGCTGACGTTTCCGGCGACGCCCACGTATTTCCGGGTGTACAACCGGACCGACAGCACGTACCTGAAGTTCTACTACTTTGACGTGTCGGGGTACGGTCAGGGAAAAATCGCGGCGGACGTGCAGGTGGTGTTTCTGGAGAAAAACCCGACCGGCGTCCTGAGCCCCACGTGGTCGTCCTATTTCACCGTGTACGGGGCAAGGATCGACACGATCATCGCGCTGTCGACGAAGGACAAGCTCGTCATCCGCACGACGCAGCCGTTCCGGTACGGCGATGTCTTCGAGTTCTCCCCCACGGGAGCCGCGGTCAGCGCGCCGTCGGCGAAGGCCGACCTCGCGCGCGTGAAAGTGGTCCCCAATCCGTACGTGACGCAGTCCCAGTTTGAACTCCCCCTGAATCCTGGCATTACGAGCGGCCGCGGGCAGCGGAAGATCGACTTCATCCACCTTCCGGCCGGGGCGTCCATACGGATATTCACGGCGCGGGGAGACTACGTCCAGACCCTCAGGCAGGACGGCAACATCGAGGACGGCGCCGTGTCGTGGGACCTGAAGACGTACGAGAACCTCGATGTCGCGTTCGGTGTCTACTTCTATGTCGTCGAATCCTCCGTCGGAAACACGACGGGAAAGATCGCCATTATCAAATGAGACATATATGATAAGAACGATACTACGGTACAAACGGGGGCTGCTGCTGGCGCTCGCCGCAGCGGCGCTCCCCTGCGGCGCGGCCGCGCAGTCCAAGGTCGGCACCACGGCGGCGCAATTCCTCGGGATCCCCGTCGGCGCGCGCGCGATCGCCATGGGGGGCGCCTATGTCGCCGCCAGCCAGGACGGCAGCTCGATCTACTGGAACCCGGGTGCCGTGGTGCAGTCGTCGTCGAGCGAATTCTCGTTCGTGAACACCGACTGGCTTGTCGGGACGAAATTCCGGTGGTTCGGACTCGTCCTCAACCTGGACGGGGACAACGCGATCGGTGCGAGCGTCACGGACATGGACTACGGTCAGGGGGACGTCACGACGGTGGCGAGCCCGGAGGGAACCGGCGAGACCTGGTCGGCGGCGGATCTTGCCGTCTCGCTCTCGTACAGCAGGCGGCTCACGGACAAATTCTCCATCGGCGGCACCGTGAAGTACATCAACCAGCGGGTGTATAACGAAACGGCGAGCACCGTGGCCTTCGACGCGGGATTGCTGTACGTGACGGACCTCAACGGCCTGCGCATCGGCATGTCGATGTCCAATTTCGGCGGCGATATGACGCTCTCGGGGCGCGACCTTCTCAACCGCGTCGACACCGACCCGAACAACGCCGGATCGAACAAAACGCTTGTCGCGTATCTCAAGACCGACGCGTGGCCGCTCCCGCTGCTCTTCCGCGTCGGCGCGTCGATGGACGTCGTCAAGAACGACGACATCATCGCCACGGTGGCCGTGGATGCGCTCCGGCCGAACGACGACTTTGAGTCGATCAACATGGGGGCGGAGGTCGGCTGGTGGAACACGCTCTTCATCCGCGGCGGGTATCAGTCGATATTCAAGGGGGGGCAGGCGCCGCTGAGCAACGACAAGGGGCAGGAGGGGCTCACGCTCGGCGCGGGACTCCGCTACCACTTCGAGGGGTTTGCCGCGCTCTCGTTCAATTATGCGTTTCAGAAGTTCGGCGTATTCGGCAACCTGAACACCATCGCCCTTTCGATAGGGTTCTGACGACGAATTCACTGATCCCATCACTGTCCTGACATGAAAGGAGGGAAGGGGGGGCACACAGAGAACGGCGCGTTGCGACATCTGCGGTAAGTTCACACTGGTTCACACACAGGAGGTCCAAATGAAGAAGCCATTACTTCTTATGCTTGTGCTCATCGTCGCAGCCGGGCTGATGGCGCCCGCGGCGGCGGTTGCGCAGCAAAAGAACGTCACGTTCATCATCAATACGTCGACGGTTCCCGACACGGTCAAAGCGGGCGCGTCGATTTCCATCACCGGGGCCGCCAATCACGACACGAACAACACCAAGGCCCTGACGAACTGGGGGACCGGTGCGCTGCTGACGAATATCGGCGGCGACTACTGGAAGGTCACGCTTGCGCTTTCGGCGGGAGACACGCTCAACTACAAGATCCGCGTGTACCCCACCGCGCAGAACAGCGGGTGGGAGGAGAACATCAACGGCTTCCTGCTGAACGGCAATCGCAACCTGGTCACGCCGGCGAAGGACTCCACCATTCTGCCGGAGTTCTGGAACAACGGCAACCTCCCCTCCGGGAAAAATATCGGCGTCTTCGACAAGCCCTACACCGCTGCCGCGGATTCGTTCATGAGCATCTGGGTCCGCGTCAACATCAAGGGGGTCCAGGACGGCGGTACGTACGGGTACACGTCGGCCGACAACGACTCGGTCGGTATTCTGGGCGGCGGCACCGCCAGCGCGGGAGACGATCTCGACTGGGGAACGCCGTTCTATCTGACCCAGGAGAAGTCGTCGACGAACAGCGAGACCGCGTTCGGCATGCCGGCGAACACATTCTTCTCCGGCCGGATCCGCCTCCGGAAATCGGCGTACGCCGCCGGTTCGGATATGGCGTATAAGTTCCGCTTCGGGTCCAACTGGAGCTACGGATCGGTGCAGAGATCCGAGCAGCTGGGCTCGCAGTACGCAGGCGGGAACCGCCATTTCTCGATTCCTGTCGGGCAGAAGGACACGACGCTCCAGTGGGTGTATTTCGGCGATGCGCAGCCGATCCCGAGGTTGAATCCTGACACGTGCATCATCACGTGGAATGTCAACCTGTCCAGCACGATCTCCAAGGGCGGGTATACCCCCGGCGACACCGTCGATGTCCAGTCCGGGTTCTTCAATACGGCGGTCGTGAACCCGAGGACGACAACCCTCCGCCAGGTCATCGGCGCGCTGTATTCGGGGAAGGACACGGTCATCACGAAGGTCGGGAGCCTCCTCGACTACCAGTACTACACGCACAAGTTCGGCCAGGATAACCGGGAGAACTACTACAACTTCACGTACAGCGGACCCCAGGCGAGCGAAGCCGAACGGCGCCAGTTCATGGTTCCGTCGAAGAGCTTCACGATTTACGACACGAGCAACAGCGTCGTGTCGGCGCGCCGCGTTCCGTTGTTCCCGAACACGCGCGTGCTGGCACGGCACGTCCGTGTCACGTACACGGTCGATTTGCGGGCCGCGTATTACAACGTGAAGGGGGGCGATTCGCTCGTCGCCATCCAGGGGAACACGAGCGTCTACCCGGCGCAAAAGGACTCCATATTCAAATGGGGAGTCTGGATCAACGGGCCCGCGGTCGACAACTGGGATACCTGGGGTCTTCCGCTCGTCCAGGATACCGCGCACAAGATGTGGGATGACGGCACCCACGGGGACAAGGTCGCGCACGACTCGATCTACTCTGTCCAGGTGTATTACGCGCCGGACAGCGTCGGGATCGGTGACAAGGGCGTTGTCGGCCAGGTCTTCAAGTTCGGCGTTTACGGCAGCGACAACGAAGGCGGCTCCGGCGGCTACGGCAACAACCACGCCGAAAACATCGTGGACACCGATACCACGTACACGATCGCGAGCGACTTCGGGAGCATCAATCCGGCATATTATAAATACTGGAACTATGATCTCCACGTGCCGCAGACCCCGACGGGGATAGCGCAGCTTCCCGGCGTCGCGACGACGTTCAAGCTCGAACAGAACTACCCGAACCCCTTCAACCCCTCCACGAAGATCGAGTTCTCGATCCCCGCGGCGTCACAGGTGCAGTTGAAGGTCTTCAATATTCTGGGACAGGAAGTCTCCACGCTCGTCAACGAATCGCTCAAGGCGGGGAACCACGTGGTGACGTTTGACGCATCCCATCTTGCGACGGGTGTCTACCTGTACAGGATAACGGCGGGGACGTTCGTGAGCACGAAGAAGATGCTGCTGTTGAAGTGATTCCTGCGTCCTGAAGGAAGGTCCGGGGGAGAATTTCCCGCCTCCTTCATGACGTGATACGGCTGTGCATCAGGAGGGGCGGTGCCCGAAAACGGTGCCGCCCCTTTGTATGTACGCCCAGCATGACGTATACCTTGGAGGTGGAAGCCCTCTCGGGAGCTGACCATAGCGACTGAAGCGATGCGCAACTGCGGAAGGGCGACTGACCGTGGGAAGGAAGCGCGG
>Ga0075030_100000989_pt1 | contig 25464 bp, 25 predicted proteins | sample LitLauG_LLR_2012_FD_71393 | JGI IMG/M metagenome (GOLD analysis project Ga0075030, IMG submission 71393) | Freshwater sediment microbial communities from Pennsylvania, USA - Little Laurel Run_MetaG_LLR_2012 | ecosystem: Environmental > Aquatic > Freshwater > Creek > Sediment | place: USA...
GAGCAAGGTGTTCTTCGCGAACTCCGGTTCCGAGGCCAACGATTCGGCCATCAAGATGGTCTGGTATCTGAACAATGCGCTGGGGCGGCCGAAGAAGAAGAAGATCATCGGGCGGCTGAAGGGCTACCATGGCATCACCATCGGGTCCGCCTCATTGACCGGCCTGGCGTCCAACCACCGCAGTTTCGACGTGCCGCTGCCCGGCTTCATCCACACCATGACGCCGCATTTCTACCACGGCGCGTTGCCCGGCGAGTCCGAGGACGAATTCGCCACGCGCTGCGCCGCCGAACTGGAAAAGATGATCCTGGCCGAGGGGCCGGACACCGTCGCGGCGATGTGGGCCGAACCGATCATGGGCGCCGGCGGCGTGATCCTGCCGCCGCGTGGCTATTTCCCGAAAATCCAGGCGGTGCTTCGCAAGTATGACGTGCTGCTGGTCGCCGATGAGGTGATTTGCGGCTTCTGGCGCACCGGTGCCTATTGGGGCAGCCAGACGCTGGATATCGCCCCCGACATCATCGTTTGCGCGAAGGCGTTGTCGGCGTCCTACCTACCCATCAGCGCGGTGATGGTGAACGATCAGGTGTTCCAGGCGCTGGCGGCCGAGAGCCATGTGATCGGGACGTTTGGCCACGGCTTCACCTATTCCGGACACCCGGTACCCGCCGCCGTCGCGATAGAGACGCTGAAGATCTATGACGAGATTGATATCGGCGGTCATGTCGGCATCGTCGGTCCGCATATGCAGGCGGAACTGCGCCGCCGCTTCGCCGATCATCCGCTGGTGGGGGAAGTGCGCGGCACCGGCCTGATCGCCGCCGTCGAACTGGTCGCCGACAAGGCCAGCCACACCAACTTCGATCCCGGCGCCAAGGTGGGCGGACGGTGGACCAGACTCTGCGAGGAAAACGGCGTGATCGGCCGGTCGGTGATGAACGACGTGTTGTGCTTCAGTCCGCCGCTGGTGATCGAGAAGGCAGAAATCGACGAGATGCTCACCCGTATCGAGGCTGCCCTGAATGACCTGACAGTGCAGCTTCGACGCGAGCAGATCTCGGTGGTGCATTAAGCCGTGATCGCGTGAGGCTGACCCAACGTTAGGGTTCGATCATGGCCTAACCGATTGGTTAATCGCGGAATTGACGTTTGAGGTCGATACGACATCAAACGATCATTTAGGAATCCGCCAGCGTCAACCGCGCGGGGCAGAATGTTGCATTTCTGTATAGTTTGGTTTTTCCGAACCGTAACGAAAGGGCGCACGCCGCGCTATGGGCCTGTTCGAGACTTGATTGGCGCCACCGCCACTGGTTGAAACACAGTTGAATGCCCCACAGAGCCACCGAGGTCACCGAGACAGGCAGAAAACCAGAAAGCCCCGGTGCCGACAACCGACTATGCAATCAACCTCGCTGACCTTTGTGGCTCCGTGGTGCAATCATCTTTTTCGTCTCGCCGCGAACGGTGCCCGGTGCCCAACCGGACCATAGCCAGCCGCACACTTGTCCGGTCGTCGCTCACGCAATGGCGGTGACTTGCCGGCGCAGGATGCGATCGCGCCGTTGGCGGCGTCGGCGGGACTGACCTTCCTGCCGCCACGCATGCCGGCCGTGCGGCCCAACGTGAACCTCACCGCCTTGAACGGTGACTGAGGCGTCAACGCCCAATCAAGCCGCCAGCCGCTGTTCAAACCGGTGCTGGCGCCATTGCAGCAGGCGCCAGGCCAGCTTCGTCATCAACACCGAAAACCGCCCGCGCGGCGGCAGGCCGACGGATTTCAGGATCATCCCGGTGCCGCGCTCGATGTGGCGATAGCGGTAGAAACCGATCGCGCTCGTCATATAGGCGGCGGTGCAGTGGCCGTGCCGATACGCCTGGGACTCCGGTTCGTTGCCGCAGTGATAGGCGAACGCCAGTTCGTCGTCCTCCGACTCGCCGATGCGGCCCAGCGCGATGCGCAACCGAGTGGCCAGACCGAGGTTCTCGCGCACCAGATACCGGCGCATGTGGTCGTAGAACAGCTTGAAGTGGCGGTATTCGTCGGCCGCGATCAGCTTGCAGACCTGCCGCAGCACCGGTTCCGCCGTCGCCTCGGCCAGCGCGGTGTAATAGCTGGAGGTACCGGTTTCGACCATGCAGCGGGCGATCAGCTCGCCAGTCCGAGACCCGCGAATCGACGCGTCGGCGTCGGTCTTGACCGAGTAGCCAGCCCGATAGCGGGCGAACGCGGCCTCAAAATCCCAGGTGGGATCGGCCAGCATCGCCCATTTCGCCAGCGCGTCGCCGTGCTGCACTTCTTCCTCCGCCCAATGGTCGGCGGCCGCGCGGAAGTCGGGGTCATCGTGAAAAACACTGTTTAGATACAGCGCGTAATCGTTGCCGTTCCGCTCCACCATCGCCGCGGCTTTCACCAGCGGGACAAGTGCCGGGTCCACGGCCTGGGGATCGAAAGTCTCCCACGCCACATCATCGATCCGCCAATGCTTCATGTCGTTGTCATACTCGCAGAATGGCCGCGGGACAGGGAATATGTTTTCCCAATCCAGCGCCGTTATACAGGGCGTCTCAACGAAGACCAACCAGTCACCGGACGGCCGACAATTCCGGAGCCGGGATTGCGTTGGACCTGCCAAAATGGGACCTGTTGTCTCAACGGGGAGGAAACAGTGATGACCCACCTCACAGCCCAACCATCGGCGCCGTGAAGCGCGCCCTGGACCGCGTCGCCCGGGCGAACGAAATTTTCGTGGTCGTGGCACTGTTGGCGAACATCGTCCTCACCTTCACCAACACGATGGTCCGCACCACCGCCGGCCAGGACATGCCCTGGTCGGGCGAGATCGCCTCGATCCTGATCTCAATCATCGCCTTTCTGGGCGCGCCGGCTTACTTCCGTCGCGGCAACGGGATGGCCTACACCGCCTTGCTCGACGCCATGAGCGGACGCCGCCGATCCGTCGTCCATGCCTGCGGATTGTGGATCGTGGTCGCGGTGAGTGCCTTGTCGCTGGCGGTTTACCCCACATTCCTGCGCGGGCAGATCGGCCACAATCTGCCGGTGCTTGGGATCAGCGACGGGTTCCAGGCGATTTGGATGGGTTTCGGCCTGGTCCTGCTGCTGGTGTTTTGCCTGGAACGGATGGCGGCGGTCGATGCGCCGGCGCTGCTGAAGGGCTTCGTCGTTGGCGTCGTCGTGGTCGGGATCGTGCTGGCGTTGCGATCGGCCTATGCGTCCGGCGCGATCGACACCGAACCGTTTTTGCTGATCGCGCCGCTGTTGGTCCTGGCGTTCCTGACCGGCGCGCCGATCGCGATCGTGCTGGCACTGGGTGGCATGCTGTTTTTCGTGCTGACCGGCGACGCGCCGCTGGTGGTCATTCCCGCGACCTATCAAGCCGGAATCAGCAGCTACATCCTGCTGGCGGTGCCGTTCTTCATGCTGGCCGGGACGCTAATGGAAGTCACCGGCATGGCCAGCCGCCTGATCGAGTGGGTGCAGCACTGGATCGGGCATTGGAAGGGCGGTTTGCTGATCGCCGAAGTCGTCGCGATGTATATTTTCTCCGGCGTCAGCGGCTCCAAGGCGGCGGACATCGCGACGGTCGGCGGCGTCATGAAGGGCCCGCTGAAGGAGTACGGCTATCCGCCGTCCGAGTCGGTCGCGGTGCTCGCCGCCGCCGCCGCGATGGGCGAAACCATTCCGCCGTCGCTGATGCTGCTGATCTTGGGGTCGATCACGAATCTGTCGATTGGATCGCTATTCGTCGCCGGAATCGTTCCGGCGGCCGTGCTGGCCTTGGTGCTGATCGCGGTCATCGTTATGCGTGGCCGATCCCGCGACTGGCATCGGGGTCCGTCGTTCCACTTCAGGCGCGCGCTGGCAGCCACGCCCATGGCGCTGCCGGCCCTGATGGTGCCGGTGATCGTCATTGGCGGCATTGTCGGCGGCATCGCCTCCCCGACCGAAGCGTCGTCATTAGCCGTGGTCTATGGGTTCGCGGCGGCCGCCGTGGTGTATCGCAGCCTGGGCATGGCGACCGCCTGGACCGCTCTGCGCGACGCCACGCTGACCGCCGGCATGGTGCTGTTCATGGTGTCCACCGCCAACCTGCTGTCGCAGGCGATCGTCATCGACGGACTGGCTCCACTGCTGGCCAGCTTCTTCACCGGCATGAAGAGCCAAACGGAGTTCCTGTTCGTCAGCGTCGGCGCCCTGATCGTGATCGGCTTCGTGCTGGAGGGTTTCCCCGCCATCCTGATCGCCGCACCCATTCTGTTGCCGATCGCGCAACGCATGGGCGTCGATCCATTACAATACGGTATCCTTCTAACGATGGCAGTCGGCATCGGCGTTTTCATGCCGCCGGTCGGCATCGGCTACTACATCGCCTGCGCGATCGGCGAGGCACCGGTCAATGCAACCATGAAACCCAGCGCGGTGTACAATGTCTTTCTGATTCTCGGTCTGGTTATTGTCGTCTTATTTCCGGCGATTACCCTGACGCTGCCGCACCATTTCGGGCTTCATTGACGGACTGTCGCGCGATGCCATAGTCGCGGTTCCAGGGAGACAAGCGTCATGACGTTGAAAACAACAACGCGCCGCCAGGCTTTGGGACTCGCGGGGGCGACCCTATTGGCGGCGCCCGCGTTGGGACAGCGCGCCCGCGTGCTGCGATTCGGAACGCCGGTTCCGGTGGATACGACCTATCACAAGGCGCTGCTGATGTTCGCCGATGAGGTCAGCAAGAACACCGGCGGCAAACTGAAAATAGAAGCCTATCCATCTAATCAGCTCGGTACCATCAAGGAAATGCTGACCAACGTGCAGCTTGGCACCCAAGCGATCGCGGCGGCGGTGCCGGCCTGGTATTCCAACTACGTCAAGCCGATGGACGTGTTCACGCTGCCGTTCCTTGTGGCCTCGCCGGAGAAACTGCGGGCGGCGGTCGATGGCCCATTTGGCGCCAAGATGAAGGGCATGCTGGAAACGGCGGATTTCAAGATCATCGGCACATGGCTGATCGGGGCGCGCCACATCATCACCGCCAGCAAACCGGTGCACGCGCCAGCCGACCTGACGGGATTGAAGATTCGCGTCATCGGCAGTCAGGTCTATATCGAAACATTCCGAGCGCTGGGTGCCAGCCCGGTGGCGTTGGATCCGACGGAGATTTATTTGGCGCTGCAACAGAAAGTCGTGGACGGGCTGGAATTCCCGCTGCCCGATTTCATCGCCAACAAGATGTATGAGGTGGCGCACTGCCTGACCCTGGATAACCACGTCACCGACGTGTTTTTCCTCGGCATGAACAAGGCGATGTGGAACGGGTTCAGCCAGGAGGAACAACAGATCATCGATGCCGCGATGAAATCGTCGAACGACTGGCAATGGAAGGCTCAGCCGGAGTCGATCGAGGAGTCCAAGACAAAGCTGCAAGGATTGATGCAGGTGATCGATCTTTCTCCCATCGAACGCCAGAAGTTCATCGATGCGACCCGGCCGGTTTACGCGAAGTTTGAGGGTTCGATCGGCAAGGACATTATCGATGAAGCGGTGAAAGTGCTGTCATGACTTTGGAGAATACTGTTCGATATCTGTATCGTGCGATGCTGGCGCACGATATCCCGGCGTTGGATGCGCTGCTGACCGAGGACACGGTGTACGTGCATTCGACCGGGCTGGCCGAAACGAAAGCGCAGTTCCTGGATGGCGTGCGGGACGGGCTTTACGAGTATGAACGTGTCCGGCCGGTGTCGGAACGAATCGAGAAATCAGGCGATCTGGCGTTTGTCTATACCGTGCTCGATTTCATTGGCGGGCCTCGGGGTCAGGCGCATGCGCCGGTTACTTTGATCACAACGCTGGTCTGGCGGCGGCACGGCGGGGTTTGGAAAATGGCGGTTCGTCAGGCGACACGCGTTCCGGGGTGAGACAGGACGCTGGTTGAAAATAGTAGCAAATACGGCTCAAGCACTAACCTTGTTTCACCGGCGTGAACGGAGGGCAAGTCTTGATCACGTTGTCTCCTACCATTGTCCGTAGCAACTGATCCGCCATCGATGCCCCGAGCATCTCTTGCCGAAAAGCCCAGTGAACCTGGCTTTCCCCGTGCCATACCTCACGCTTTTGCGTAGCATCGTAGAGCTTGACCGAATACGTTTCCCCTGAGGTGGCGCCGTTTGACACGAAGCGGAAGGTCAGATGAAAGGCAAGGACCGCATCGGGTTTGAAATTCTGAACGGCTGCCTTGATTTTTGCCTCAGCGTCCAACTCCATCGGATTTGGATTGTAAATCGAAACCGCGATGTTGCATGCGGCCAAGGCCGGCGCGATCGCAGCGGCAAAGTCTCCGGGCAACGCCTTGTCCGCGCTCACATTCAATTGATTAACAATGAAAATTCGCTTCGGACTGCCATCGTAGTCGATCGCGCCGGAGTGCTCGCCGATCTTGACGGCCGAGCAGCCAACTGTGAGCAACAGAAGTGCGAGGGCCGCGATGGGTAAACGCATGTCTATCTATCCAAAAGACGGAATGGTGGATAATTTAGCTCGCCCCTGTGGGCTAGAAGGGTAAGTCAACTGTTGTTCGAGCCCGCGCCCCGTCAGGATCCGCGCTCTGGCGGGAACGGCGGGCAGGTCTTTATGATATTGTCACCAGCCATCGTGCGAATAAGCTGGTCAGCTACGATTCCTCCGACCTTGCTCCGATCGGCCAGAAAGCCCCCAGCCACGGCGTAAGAAGTTGCAGACGCCGAGATTGCACCGCGCCAAACATCCCGATGGAGTGGCAGATCGTGAAGCGTTACCAGATACTCGCCGCGGTTGACGTCGCCGTTTGTTCTAAGCTGCAGTGTTTGCTGGATCGTGAGCGTCGAATCGGGGCGAAAATTTAGAATTGCCGCTTTGACCTTCGCCTCCGCGTTCAATTCCATCGCCTCCGGACGATAAACCAAAACCGCGACATTACAGTTAGCAAACATTTGCTCGGCCGCCGCCGCGAATTCGCCGGGCAGTGACTCCGAGAAACTGGCATCCATCCGGTTCACAATAAAGATTCGCTTCGGACTGCCAGCATAGTCACTAGCCGCAACGTGCTGTCCGACCCTTACGTTCGTGCAGGCTGTTACAGTGAGTATCAACAGAAAGAGGGTAGTGACGAGACGCATATGTATCAGTCCAATTCGACACGTCGCTTTGAAATCCGGGAATGTGCTTGTGAAACATAGCTGTCGAGCCCCCATCGCGCGATACGTGGAGCCCAGCTCAGTAAGCCCGTGGCAATTGGCCCAGTCATTACGATACGGTGCAATTGAAATCATTGTTCGACCGTGATGGTGGGGCGTGTCGCCATCCGGTGTCAATATGGTTTTATTGCGTAACGGCCGATGCAGCCATTGCATGAGCCGATTTGGTCGGTGGCAGCCTCGGTTCGGACAAAACGTTGGTATCCAGGATGATCATTCGAAGTCAGCGGGTTCGGCAAGAGTTCGGTCCCGCGCGATATCGAGATCGACACCGCCAAAATCGCGGCCGATGGCGGCAAGCATCGAGCCGAGGCCCATTTTGGTCCGGAGGGCTAACGCTTCGTCCAAAATAGCCCTGACTTCCGCCTCCATGCTGCGGCCATGCCCAGCCGCGCGAATGCGCAGGGCTTTGTGGGTTTCGTCCGAGAGGTTGCGAATGTTAAGGGATGCCATGCGCTATCAATTTCCATGAACTGACAGCGTTGATAGCATATCTATGATTTTGACATCAAACCAAGACGAACCCGGCCTTGGCCGGAGCAATCTTGGTTAACCGGCCGCCTCGACCATGGCCCGAGCGACCTGGATCGCGTCGGTGGCCGCATCTTCGACCGCGGGATCGGTTTTGTCGGCCGCGGTGTAGGCCGCTTCCGCCTCGGCCAGCCGGCGTTCGGCGTCGGCCTTGTCCACTTCGGCGAGCGGGATCGCCTTGTTCGCCAGCACGGTGCAGCGTTCCGGCGTAACCTCGGCAAAACCGCCATCGACGAACAGCCGGTCGACGATCTTGTCGCCCTCGTACAGATCGATCGTGCCGCCGCGCAGAGTGACGATCATCGGGGCGTGGCCTTCCAGCACCCCCATATCGCCTTCAGACGCTGGGATCACCACCATGTCCACGGAACGGGACAGCAGCAGCTTCTCCGGGCTGACGATTTCCAGCGAGACAGGCATCGGCTGCGTCCTACGGTTTCAGTTGGCGCGTCTGGCGCCGTCATGGGGGCGGATGGCCGGGCTAAACCCGGCCATGACGATAGTTGTTTACGCGTTCGCCTTCAGCGTCTCGGCCTTCGCGACGGCTTCCTCGATCGTGCCGACCATGTAGAAGGCCGCTTCCGGCAGGTGATCGTATTCGCCAGCGCAGATCGCCTTGAAGCTGCGAACCGTATCGGCGACCGGCACCAGCTTGCCAGGGAAGCCGGTGAACACTTCGGCCACATGGAACGGCTGCGACAGAAAGCGCTGGATTTTCCGCGCGCGGGCCACGACCAGCTTGTCCTCTTCCGACAGCTCGTCCATGCCCAAAATCGCAATGATGTCCTGCAGCGACTTGTAGGTCTGCAGGATGCGCTGGGTCTCGCGGGCGACCAAATAATGTTCCTCACCGACGATGCGCGGGTCCAAGGACCGTGACGTGGAGTCCAACGGATCCACCGCCGGGTAGATCCCCAGTTCGGCGATCTGCCGGTTCAGCACCGTCGTCGCGTCCAAGTGAGCAAACGACGTGGCAGGCGCCGGATCGGTCAAGTCATCGGCCGGCACGTAAATCGCCTGCACCGAGGTGATCGACCCCTTGTTGGTGGAGGTAATCCGCTCCTGCATCGCGCCCATGTCGGTCGCCAAGGTCGGCTGATAGCCCACCGCGGACGGGATGCGGCCCAGCAGAGCGGACACCTCAGCGCCCGCCTGGGTAAACCGGAAGATGTTATCCACGAAGAACAGCACGTCCTGGCCTTCTTCGTCGCGGAAATACTCGGCCATCGACAGGCCGGACAGACCGACGCGCGCGCGCGCTCCCGGCGGCTCGTTCATCTGGCCATACATCAGCGCGACCTTGGAGCCTTCGAGCAGGTTGCCTTGCTCATCGACCTTGATCACGCCGGCGTCGATCATCTCGTGATAAAGATCGTTGCCTTCGCGGGTGCGCTCACCCACGCCGGCGAACACCGACACGCCGCCGTGCGCCTTGGCGATGTTGTTGATCAGTTCCTGAATGAGCACCGTCTTGCCCACGCCGGCGCCGCCGAACAGGCCGACCTTGCCGCCCTTCAAATACGGGCACAGCAGATCGACCACCTTGATGCCGGTCACGAGAATTTCCGACGACGTCGCCTGTTCCTCGAACGACGGGGCGGCGCGATGGATCGGATAGCGCTTCTCGGTGACCACGGGGCCCTTCTCGTCGATTGGCTCACCGATGACGTTCATGATGCGGCCCAGGGTCTGCGGCCCGACCGGCACCATGATCGGCGCGCCGGTGTCCACGACTTCCTGGCCACGGATCATGCCGTCGGTGCTGTCCATCGCGATGCAGCGGACGGTGCGTTCACCCAGCTGCTGCGCCACCTCCAACACCAGCGTGCGGTTTTCGATCTTGCTGGTCAGCGCGTTCTGAATGAACGGCAGCTCGCCGTCGAACTGAACGTCCACAACGGCGCCCAGAACCTGGGTCACGCGACCGACGATGTTGCTTGCCATGAGTAAGGGTCCTTCGTTGAGAGATCAGACGGCTGTCGTGCGCATGCGCGCCTAAACAGCTTCCGCGCCGGAAATGATCTCGATCAGTTCCTTGGTGATATTCGCCTGACGGGCGCGATTGTAGTTCTGCGACAGACGTTTGATCATGTCGCCGGCATTGCGGGTCGCATTGTCCATCGCCGACATCCGCGCGCCATGCTCGCCGGCGGCGCTTTCCAGCAACGCTCGGTACATCTGGATCGCCAGTGCCTGCGGCAGTAGTTTCGCCAGGATGGTCTCTTCATCCGGCTCGAACTCATAGATCGCGCCGTGCAGGTCCGCACTTTCGCCCGCGGGCGGCGGCGGAGCCGGGATGATCTGCTGTTCGGTGACGATTTGGGCGATCACCGACTGGAAGCGGTTATAGACGATGGTCGCCACGTCAATCTCGCCGGCCGCCAGCATCGCCGCGACCCGTTGGCCGATATCCTGCGCGTCACCGAAATCGATACGGCGCTTACCGGCATAGGTAATGTCGCCAACGATCCGGCTGGCCAGCTCGCGGCGCAGATAGTCACGCCCCTTGCGGCCGACGGCCAAAATCTTGACCGTCTTGCCTTCGGATTCCAAACGCCGAGCCAGATTGCGCGTGGCGCGTCCGACCTGGGTATTGAACGCCCCGGCCAGGCCGCGATCGGCGGTCACCGCGATCAGCAGATGCACCTTGTCCTGCCCGGTTCCCACCAACAACGGCGGAGCGGTCGGCGAACCGGCGACCGACGCAGCCAGCGCCCGCAGCATGCGGTCCATACGCTCTGCATACGGACGCGCCGCCTCGGCCTGCTGTTGCGCTCGGCGCAGCTTAGAGGCCGCCACCATCTTCATGGCGGAGGTGATCTTCTGCGTCGACTTCACGCTGTTGATGCGTGTCCGAAGAGCCTTCAAGCTGGGCATTTTTCAGGCCTTCTAGGTGAAGGACTTCGAAAAGGCGTCCAAGAAGGCGATCAGGTTCTTCTCGATCGCCGGCTTGATCTCCTGATCCACCCGGATCGCATCCAGGATCGCCGGTTCCTTGGCCTTCAGTTCGGTGATGAACTGCGCCTCGAACGCGCCGACCCGGCCCAGATCGAACTTGTCCAGATAGCCACGCACGCCGGCGAAAATCGCGACAACCATGTCCTCGATCGGCAGCGGTTTGTACTGCGGCTGCTTCAGCAGTTCGGTCAGCCGCGAGCCACGCGCCAGCAACTGCTGGGTGGACGCATCGAGATCCGAGGCGAACTGCGCGAACGCCGCCATCTCACGATACTGAGCCAGTTCCAGCTTGATGCGTCCGGCGACTTGCTTCATCGCCTTGACCTGCGCGGCGGACCCAACGCGGGACACCGACAGACCGACGTTCACGGCCGGGCGGATGCCACGGAAGAACAGTTCCGTCTCAAGGAAGATCTGCCCATCGGTGATCGAAATCACGTTGGTCGGAATATACGCGGACACGTCGCCAGCCTGCGTTTCGATGACCGGCAGCGCGGTCAACGAGCCGGCGCCGAGCACGTCGTTCATCTTCGCGGCGCGTTCCAGCAGGCGGGAGTGCAGGTAGAACACGTCGCCCGGATAGGCCTCACGGCCCGGCGGACGCCGCAGCAGCAGCGACATCTGGCGGTAAGCAACGGCCTGCTTGGACAGATCGTCGTAGAAAATCACCGCATGCTGGGCGTTGTCACGAAAGTATTCGCCCATGGTGCAGCCGGTGTACGGCGCCAGGAACTGCATCGGCGCCGGGTCGGACGCGGTCGCGGCCACAACGATGGAGTAATCCATCGCGCCGTTCTCTTCCAACGTACGCACAAGCTGCGCGACGGTGGAGCGCTTCTGGCCGATCGCGACGTAGATGCAAACCAGCGCCTTCTTCGGATCGCCCGAATGGTTGCCGGCCTTCTGGTTGATGATGGTGTCGATGATCACCGCGGTCTTGCCGGTCTGGCGATCGCCGATGATCAGCTCGCGCTGGCCACGGCCGATCGGGATCAGCGCATCGATCGCCTTCAACCCGGTCTGCATCGGCTCGTGCACCGACTTGCGGGGGATAATGCCGGGGGCCTTGACCTCGACGCGGCTCATGATGGCGCCGGCGATCGGGCCTTTGCCGTCGATCGGATTGCCGAGACCGTCCACGACGCGCCCGAGCAGGCCGGGGCCGGTAGGGACTTCGACGATGGAGCCGGTGCGGGAGACGGTGTCGCCTTCGCGGATCTGGCGGTCATCGCCGAAGATCACGACGCCGACGTTGTCGGTTTCCAGGTTCAGCGCCATGCCGCGCAGACCGGCGGTCGGGAACAGGACCATTTCACCGGACATCACGTTCTGCAGGCCGAACACGCGGGCGATACCATCGCCGACAGACAGGACCTGGCCTGTTTCGGCGACATTGGCTTCCGTATCGAACGCGGCGATCTGCTTCTTCAAGATCTCCGAGATCTCGGCTGGGCGGATCTCCATATTAGGCGGCTCCCTTCATGGCGTACTGCAAACGTTGCAGCCGGGATTTCAAACTGGTGTCGTACAGGCGGGCACCGATCTTCACGATCAGGCCGCCAAGCAGGTCGGGTTCGACCCGCTCGTCGATATTGACGTTGCCATAGCCGGCCTCGATCAGGCGGGCGCGAAGCTGTTGGCGTTGCACGTCATTAAGAGGATGCGCCGAGGCGACATGGGCGGTGACGATGCCGCGGCGATCGGCCACCAGGGTGGCGAAGGCACTGACGATGTCGCGCAGCGCCCGCAGCCGCCGGTTGACCGAAATCACGCCGACGAAGTCGCGCACTTCCTTGCCGAAGCCTTCCTGGGTCAGGACGGCCTGGGCGGCGGCGGTGGCGGTCTTCACGTCAATCAGCGGCGATTCCAGCAAGCGGCGGAAATCCGCACTGGCGTCGATCAAACGGCCGAGGTCCTCCATCTGCGACACGACGGTGTCGAGCACATGGTTTTCGTCGGCGTGCGCGTAAAGCGCCGCGGCGTAGCGGTCGGTGAGACCACCGCCGGATGAGATTGTCGTAGCCTCAGAAGCCACGGGCGTTTCCATATGTTGGGCCGGACCTGCGAGAGGTTCGGACAAGTGTCGGGACCGGCCGGCCGAACCGGCGCCGGGCGTCTAACATGGGGTATGGGGGCACGCAACCCGCGCGGAACGGTATCGTGGCGTTTTATCCATTTGCTTGGGCGAGTGTGGCCTCGGCACAGCCCCCCTCCGGTCCGTCCGCGTCACCCTACCGGGACAAGGGTGACGCAAAATCCACCTCCATTGCCCCGGACGCGCTGGGCGGCCGCCACAAATAACGGCTTTCTGCGCGGGCCGTCTTGGCCTAAGCAGGTGTGGCATTTTGAGTCTGGTTCGGCATGTTAACCGATCTTCCCAACGTCCTCACGCTCTCCCGGATCGCCGCGATACCACTGCTTGTGGCGTTGATCGCGATCCACACCCCCGCGGCGGACTTGTCGGCCTGCATCGTGTTCGCCGCCGCCGCGATCACCGACTACTTCGACGGCAAGCTCGCCCGCTCCCGCCGGCAGCAATCCGATCTGGGCAGCATGCTGGACCCCATCGCCGACAAACTACTGGTCGGGGCGACCCTGATGATGCTCGTCGGACAGAACCGCCTGTCGCCGCTGGGCCTGTATCCCGCGATTGTCATCATGCTGCGCGAAATCCTGGTCAGCGGCCTGCGCGAGTATCTCGCCGGGCTGCGCATCGGCCTGCCGGTCACGCGGCTGGCCAAGTGGAAGACGGGATTTCAGATGGGCGCCCTGGGGACGCTGATCGCGGGCAACACGTCGGCGGTGATCCTGCACATCAGCTTCCTGCCGATATCGATCATCGGCGAGACAATGCTGTGGATCGCGGCGGTTCTGACCCTCGTCACGGGTTGGGACTATCTGACCGCCGGTTGGCGGCATGCCTCGATGCCCACCCAACGCGGCCCTTCCGTCGTTAAGTGACTTGTGCGGGGATTGTGGCCGTTTCCTTGACCACCGCGGCAACCCCGGCCAAAATTGACTAAAATCGATCGAAAGCTCCCGTTCCCATGGCGCTCAGCCGCACCACCCGTGTCAACATCTTGATTGGCAACGGACATTTTCTGTCGCACTTCTATGTCCTGTGCCTGCCGCCGATGTTCCTCGCCTGGAAGGACACCTTCCACGTCAGCTTCGCCCAGCTCGGCATGACGCTGATGCTGATGTCCGGCACGACGGCGCTGCTGCAAACCCCGGTCGGCTTCCTGGTGGACAAATACGGCGCCCGCCGGTTCCTGATCGGCGGCACGCTAATCATGTCGCTGTCGCTGACCTGCATGGGAATGGCCACCGCGTTCTGGCAAATCCTTGTCCTCGCAACGCTGTCCGGAGTCGGTAACTCGGTCATTCACCCCGCCGACTACGCGATCCTGTCCGGGTCGGTGGACAAAGACCGCATGGGCCGGTCATTCGCGCTGCACACGTTCAGCGGCAATCTGGGGTTCTCGGCCGGCGCGCCGTTCACCGCCTTCCTGATGGCCGCTCTGGGCTGGCGCGAAACCCTGATGATCGTCGGCCTGCTCGGTATCCCCGTCGTGCTGTCGATCATCCTGCAAAGCCGCATCCTGAAGGATCAGGTCCGCGAGGTCGTGCATGGAGCGGTGAAAATGAGCGCCCGCGACCTGCTGACCTCCCGCACCATGATCCTGTTCTTCATGTTCTTCATGCTGGGCGCGATGGCCGGCGGCGGCGTGCAGTCCTGGCTGGTGACCGTGCTGCACACCGTCAAGGGGATCGAGGTCAAAGTAGGCGCCCTGGCCCTGACCGCCTACATGCTGGGCTCCACCACCGGCGTGCTGGTGGGCGGCTGGTTCGCCGACACGTTCAAGCGCCACATCCTGCCGTTCGTGACCGGACTGACCGTCCTGTCCGCCCTGCTGATGCTGGGCATCGACTGGCTGAGCCTGCCAATCGCGGCAATCATCGGCATGACGTTCCTGTCCGGGCTGTCGCTGGGGGCCAGCCGGACTCCGAGGGACGTGATGCTGAAGGACGCCGCGCCGCCGGGGCAAATCGGCAAGGTGTTCGGGTTCGTCAGCGCCGGGTTACCGCTGGGCAGCGCGATCACCCCGGTGCCATTCGGCATGCTGATCGACCGAGGCCACCCGGAACTGGTGCTGGTGCTGGTCGCGGTCGTGCTGTTGCTCAGTCTGTTCTGCGCCGGGTCGGCGCGGGTGTCGGCCCGCGCCGGAGACGTGGCGGTGCAGGCGGCGGAATAGGGCTTTGCCGCGCCCGGCTACCGGCCGGGTCGTACTACTTCCCCAACGTCTTCCGCATGAACCCGGTGCGCGCCTGCGCACCCGCCATCATGAACCCGCCATCCTGACCGGCCAGGATAAACCGAGCGCCCATCTCGATATAACGCGGCATGATGGCTTCGTTGTAGATGCCCGCCATACCTGGGAATTTGCCATGCTTCTTGCAGGCGTCGATCATCGTGCCATACGCCTCGGCCAGCCGGTCGTTACCGAAATCGCCCGGAATACCCATTTCGGCACACAAATCATTCGACCCGATCAACAGCACATCGACACCCGGCACCGAGGCGATCTCGGCCGCGTTGGCGATCGCTGTCGGAGTTTCCAGCATCACCACCGTCAGGTTGGCGGCATTCAACGCCTTCACCGCGTCGCCCGTACTCAGCTTGCCCAATTGGTAGTGCGGCCCCCAGCCACCAACCGACCGGTGTCCGATCGGCGGATATTTCAGCTTCTCGACGACCTCGCGCGCCTCGGCCGCTGTATCGACATGTGGCATGACAATCCCCATCGCGCCGTTGTCCAGCGCGCGGGTGGCGATCGAATATTGCCCGTTCGGTACACGCGCGATCGGGGCGATGCCGGCGTCCAGCGCGGCGGCGGATATCTGGGCGCAGGCGTCCAGCGACATCGTGCCGTGCTCCATATCCAGGAACAGCCAGTCGAAGCCGGCGGTGGCCATCATCTTCGCGACTTCCACGCTGCGGGTCATGCGGATGCCGACACCAAGCGACAGGTGACCTTGCTCCAGCTTTTCGCGGGCGACGTTGCGAACGGTCATGGTCGTTTCCTTGTGTTGATTACGCGTAGCAGTCGATCGCGGTCGCGATCAGGCGATTCAAAGCGACCAGGCCGGCGCCAGACAGAGGGCGCGCGCGGTCGAAGATCGTTTCCATCCACGCCGGCTGGGTCATTACGCCGGAACCGTATCGAAGAAGCGCGTCTTCATGCCCTTCTGGTTTTCGTACAACGACCCTTGCAGCACAGCCGGCGGCAACGGCAGCCGGATCGGCGCCGGCGCCAGCCGGGGTTGCTGCGTCTGCCCCGCCACCATCAGCGCATCGAATTTCTCGATGCCACCGGCAAACCCAAGGATCGGCCATGCATCGGCGGCGCGGAATTGAAACAACATCAACCGCCGATCCCGATCCGAAACATTCGGCGCCGATCCATGCACCGCGCGGACATGATGCACGGTGATCGAGCCAGCCTTGCCCGTCAGCGCAATGGCCTTGCTGAAATCAACGTCCTTTCGAGACGGGTCCATGGCGCCGCAGAACACGCCATCGGCATGGTGGTCGAACGTCGGGCCTTTGTGACTGCCCGGAATGATCATCAGCGGCCCGTTCTCCATCGCCATATCATCGAAGCTGACCCCGACGGCGGCGAGGTCGTCGTTGGTATGCGGATAGAACGCCCAATCCTGGTGCCATTCCACCGGCGCACCAAATCCGGCGCACTTCATGTTCAGTTTGGCGGAGTCGAAACGGATATGCGGACCCCACAGGGCTTGCAGCACCGCAATGATCTTCGGGTGCCGGGTCAAAGCGCCGTAGGCCGGGTCTTGCAGATGCGCCGCCTTGATACGCCGGACCCGCGGGGTGTCGGCCGAGTGGCTGTCTTCCAGATCATAAACGTCGGTGTGCCTGGTCAGCCCCCGCGCCCGCTGGACAAAGCCATCGGTGACGTCGGACAGCGTCCGGACTTCCTGAGGCGTCAAAACATCGGGCACGACGATGGCGCCGACCTCGTTGTACTCGTCGATCTGGGCCTTGGTGAGCATGGCTTCCTCCGCGCTTTCGACCGACGCTATACCAGCGCGGCCGGTCTGTCATCGGAAGCCGCGGCACAGGGGGGCATGACCGACGCCGCCCGACGGTGATAGGATCGCGCCGAACCGGGAAAGGACCACCCATGGCGGCGCATTTCGACCTTCTGATCCGCAACGGCACCTGCGTGCTGCCTTGGGGCTCCGAGGCAACCGACATCGGCGTACGCGCCGGCCGCATCGCCGCCCTCGGGGTCGGTTCGGACGCCACCGCCGACAAAACCCTCGACGCCACCGGGCTGCATGTCCTGCCCGGCCTGATCGACCCGCACGTCCACTTGCGCGATCCTGGCGACAAGGCGGTCGAAACGATCCCCACCGGCACCAAGGGCGCGATCCTCGGCGGCCTGACCGCGGTGTTCGACATGCCCAACACCAGCCCGTCCATCGTTGACGCGGAACGCCTGGCCTGGAAGCAGCACTACATCGAAACCGTCGCCTGGTGCGACATGGGCATTTACGTCGGCGGAACGAAAACCAACATACCGTCGCTGCCGTCGCTGGAAACCGGCCGTGGCGTCTGCGGCGTGAAAATCTTCGCGGGCAGCTCCACCGGCGATCTGATGATCGAGGACGATGAGCACCTGGAAAAAGCCATGCGCTCCGGCCGCCGCCGCATCGCGTTTCATTCCGAGGACGAATACCGGTTGCAAGAGCGCAAACCGATGTTCAAATCAGGCGATCCGTATGCCAACCACATGGTCTGGCGCGACGAGGAATGCGCTTTCCTCGGCACCCGCCGCCTGATGGCGTTGGCCCGCAAAACCGGTCGCCCCGCGCACATCCTGCACGTTTCGACTGCGCAAGAATTGGACTACCTGAAAGATTTCCGCGACATCGCGACGTGTGAGGTCCTGGTCAATCACCTGACCCAGGTCGCCCCCGATTGCTACGAACGGCTGGAAGGATTCGGCGTCATGAACCCTCCCATCCGCGGCGAGGAACACCGGGCAGCGGCGTGGCGAGCGATCAACGATGGAACGGTGGACACGATCGGGTCCGACCACGCACCGCATCCGCGCGACAAGAAGCTGCTGCCCTGGCCCGACTGCCCCGCCGGCCTGACCGGCGTGCAAACCTTGGTGCCGATCATGCTGGATCATGTCAACGCCGGCCGGCTGTCGTTGGCGCGCATGGTCGATCTCATGTGTGCCGGCCCCGCTCGGGTTTACGGTGTCGTCGGCAAGGGACGCATCGCCGCTGGCTACGACGGCGACTTCACGGTGGTCGATATGAAACGGCAACGGCGGATCGAGGAGTCCTGGATCGCCTCGCCCTGCGGCTGGACTCCGTTCGCCGGCATGCCCATCACCGGCTGGCCGATCGCCACCATCGTTCGCGGCCAGATCGTCATGCGCGACGACGAGGTGGTGGGCGAGCCGATAGGCAAACTGGTCAAATTCGTGGGGTAAGATAACCCGAAACCAACAGGGGAACGTCCAGATGAGTACAACAACTCACAGCCCATACATACCAGTCCGCAACGACTGGCTGGCCCGCCGGACCGAAACGATTCTGGACCCGGATCTGCCGATCGTCGATCCGCACCACCATTTGTGGGAGCGGCCGGACTGGCTGTACATGCTCGACGACCTGCTGGCCGACATGAACAGCGGCCACAACATCGTCGGCACCGTGTTCGTGCAGTGCCGGTCGATGCATCGAGCATCCGGGCCCGAAGCGTTCCGTCCCGTGGGCGAAACGGAATTCGTCAACGGCGTCGCCGCCATGAGCGCATCCGGCGGCTATGGTGCCGGGAAAATTTGCGCCGGCATCGTCGGCCATGTCGATCTGCGCAACGGCGACCAGTCCAGCGCCGTGCTGGAGGCACACATTCGCGCCGGTGGCGGCCGTTTCCGCGGCATCCGCCACATCACCGCGTACGACCCTGATCCAACGCTGATGAACCCCGCCTACGCGCCGCCGCCCCGGCTGATGTATGATGAAACATTTCGGAAAGGGTTCGCCTGCCTGGCACCGCTGAACCTGTCGTTCGATGCGTGGCTGTATCATCCGCAGATCGGCGATCTGGTCGCGTTGGCGCAGGCCTTCCCCGGCACCCCGATCTGCCTGAACCATGTCGGCGGCCCGCTGGCGATCGGCGCCTACGCTGGCAAACGCGCCGAGGTATTCGCCGACTGGTCGAAATCCATCAAGGCGCTGGCAGCCTGCCCCAATGTCGTCGTGAAACTGGGTGGCATGGCCATGCGGATCAACGGCTGGGATTTCCATACGAAGGCGGAACCACCGTCCTCCGAAGATCTGGCCGCCGCCTGGAAACCCTATGTCGAAACCTGCATCGAAGCGTTCGGAGCCACCCGCTGCATGTTCGAGAGCAACTTCCCGGTGGACAAGGGATCATACGGCTACGCCGCCTTTTGGAACGCCTGCAAAATCCTGGCGAAGGGCGCCTCGACGGCGGAAAAAACCGCCTTGTCCAGTGGCACGGCGTCGCAATTCTATCGGCTTGAGGTTTAAGATGCGACAGCTGCAAATCGGCGACGTCACCATCACCAGCATCATCGAGCGTGATGGACCATGGCGCAAACCCGCCGACATGTTCCCCGCCTATGACCCGGAAATCGGCGCTCGGCATCTCAAGACTCTCGACCCCGAGGTGTTCGATCCAGTCACCGGCATGATGTATATTACCTATCAGACCTTCGTCGTGCGCACGCCGCATCACACGATCCTGGTGGATACCTGCACCGGCGAGGACAAAGGCTACCCCGCGCCAATGGATTTTCCGAAACAACGCTACCTGGATGAGTTCAAGGCCGCCGGCCTGTCGTTCAACACAATCGACTATGTGTTCTGCACCCATCTGCATATCGATCATTGCGGCTGGAACACCGTGCTGCGCAACGGCAAGTGGGTACCAACCTTCCCCAATGCGAAATACGTGTTCCACAAACGGGAATATGCGGCGTGGGAGCAAGCGACGAAAGAAAACAAACAACCGCCCGGCAACGTCTGGCGCTTCAACTGCGAGCCGATCGTCGAGGCGGGTCAGGCCCTGCTGGTCGATGACGACTATACACTTGACGATACGGTATGGCTGACGCCGACACCGGGACACTCGCCATGCCACTGTTGTGTGAATATCAAGTCCGGCGGGCAACGCGCCGTGGTGACCGGCGACCTGATGCACCACGCGCTGCAATGCCGGGAACCCGCGTGGTCGACGATCTTCGATTGGGACGCCAAGGAAGCGGAAACGTCGCGCCGCAAGTTCCTGGGTGGTATCGCCGGGACCGGAACGTTTATCCTGCCGATCCACTTCCCAAGCCCGACGGTGGGACTGGTAGAAGCGAAAGGCGACGCGTTCGACTACAAATTCGTGCGGTAGATATTCGCCGGTGGCAGCGGGTTGCCTCCGCCCGAAATGAAACAACCCACAAGCGGTCTGGCTGCGTTGCTGGCCTTCCTGCGCAGCCAGACCGCGGGCGGATTGGCCCTGATCGCCGCCGCCACGCTGGCGCTGGTCTGGTCCAACACCCACGGCGCCGACACCTACCACCGCCTCATCACCTTCCCGATTGGTTTTTTGCCAGTCCAGGGCTGGATCAACGACGGCCTCATGGCGTTGTTCTTTCTAACGGTAGGCCTGGAAATCCGCCGCGAGATAACCGAGACCTCACCGGCCCAGTTCGCCGCCCCGGCCCTGGCGGCAATCGGGGGCATGGCGGTCCCGGCGCTGATCTACATTGGTTTCAATCATGCCGACCCATCACGCCTGCACGGTTGGGCGGTACCCGTCGCAACCGATATCGCCTTCGCCCTCGCGGCCTTATCCGTGCTGGGGAACCGCGTACCGATCGCCCTGAAACTGTTCCTGACGGCGCTGGCGATCATCGACGACCTCGGCGCCATTCTCATCATCGCCCTGTCCTACACAGCCCAATTGGACCTCCCGGCGGTGCTGGCGGCCTGCGCCGTTGGCGGCTGCCTGTACGGCCTCAACCGAGCGGGCGTGACAGCGATCTGGGTCTATGCAATGGGCGGCGTCGTGCTGTGGGCGTGCGTGCTGCGATCCGGCGTGCATCCAACCATCGCCGGCGTGGCCCTGGCCTTCGTCGTGCCGATGCACACCACCGGACACCGGATGGAGGCCAGCCTCGGCCGCTGGATCACCTGGCTCGTACTGCCGCTGTTCGGACTGGCCAATGCCGGACTACCCATCGGCGGCCTCACCATCGGCGACTTCGGCACCCCCGTCATGCTGGGCACCGCGCTGGGCTTGGTCGTCGGCAAGCCGGCCGGCGTGTTCGGCGCAACCTGGCTGGCGGTGCGCGCCGGTTGGGCCCGCATGCCAACAAGCCTGACCTGGTCTCAGCTTTTCGGCGCCGCCGTGCTATGCGGCATCGGCTTTACCATGAGCCTGTTCATCGGCGACCTAGGCTTCCACGGCAGCCCCATCCAAGCGGAGGTGAAGCTGGCCGTGTTCACCGGCTCCATCATCGCGGCGGTATCAGGTGTAACGATCCTGGCAATTAAGACCCGTTCAAATCGTACGCCTCGGGGAAAAAATAATCCTTCCACGAAGCCGGTTTCACCTTGATCGATCCCACTTCGTTCATAAACGCCGCCACCGCTTCGGTGCCTTGCGGCGCCATCGTCCAGTTCGTTCCCGGTGCCATCGCGACGGACTTCACAAACGCCAGGGGCAGTTTCGATTCCCCGTCTTCAATCCAGTAGCGCGCCGCCGTTTCGGGATCGGCGTTCACCCGCGCCGTCGCCTCCTGCAACGCGGCATAGATCGCCTTGAACAGCACGGGATTCTTCGTGCGGAACTTGGTCGACATATAAACCGTGGTGAACGTGTTCGGCCCACCCCACACATCGAACGAGTTCAGCACTGTATGAATCGCCTGATGCTCCAACTGCTGCTGCATGTACGGCGGCACCGCGAAGTTGCAGGCTACCTCAGCCGAACCGGACAGCAACGCGATCGTGCTGTCCGGCGGCGACATGGAAATCGTATGGTCATCGTAACGGGCGAAATCCTTGATCCCATAGGCGTTCGCCGCCGCCTTCTGGATCGTCACCGCCTGCGCCGAGACTTTCACCGCGGGCACCGCGATCTTCTTGCACCGCGCCAAATCGTCGATCGTCTTGATCGTCGGATCGTTGGTGTTCAGCGCATAAGGCAACGTCGCCAGCGCGCTCAGCGCCCGCACTTCCCCCGCGGAACCCCGGGTGCGGCTCCAGATCGTCAGCAGGCCCTGCGGGCTGCCCGATACGACATCGATACTGTCCGACAGCAGCGCGTCGTTCATCGCCGCCGGACCGTTGAATTTGTAAGCGGTCACCTTGACCTCGGGAATCCCGAGTTCGGCCGCATGTTTCTGGATCAGCTTCTCATGCTCGATTACGTTAAGTTGTAGATATCCCATGGAGAATTGTCGAGCGATGCGGACCTCTGGAACCTCGGCGTGGGCGGCGGTGGTAAGGCTGGCAAGCAGGAGCAGCAGCAAACGCTTCAACGATTCTCTCCCGAAAAACTGGCGGTCAACGCGTTCAGCCGGTCCAGCGCGGCTTGCGACAGCGGCCCCTTCAGAACGGCTGCGAGACTATCTTCGAACTCCCGCACCGTGGCCATGCCGACAAGGATGGTGCCCATCGCAGGATGCGTAATGGCGAAACGGGTCGCCGCCTCGGCCAGACTGGACGCGAAACCTTCCGTCACCAGAGGCATCAACCGGCGCGCCCGTTCCAGATCCATCGCGTAGCTATGGGCAGAACCGATCGGCTCCGGCGGTGGGCTGGCAATCGGATGCCGTTCGGCGACACCGGTCAAAGCCCCGGCGGCGAGGACCCGGATGCCGACCACGCCCACGCCAGCCTTCTGGGTGTGGTCGAACAGCCGCCCGTAGTCCTGCGCTGGATAATTCGGCGGCAGCGCCGTGGCGGCCGAGGCGTTCAGCATGTTGTAGCTGACCTGCGCACTATCGAATAATTCCGCGTCAATGACCTGGTGCAGTGCCGCGGTGTCGCCGATCGCCGTGATTCCCAGAAACCGCGTCTTACCCGCTTGCCGCAACGCTTCGAAAGCCGGAACGACTTCGTTGCGAACCTGGGCGACACTCAGCGTTTCGCCGCCGCCGTCCAAGGTGATCGGGTTGTGCAGATGGAAAATATCGACATGATCCATCTTCAGCCGCCGCAGGCTGCCGTCCATCGACTCCGCAATGGTTTGCGCGATGGCCCCAAAATTCTGCGGCGGCACACGGACTTTCGTCCCCACCACGACACCCGCCGGTTTCCGAACACCCAGGATGCGCCCGAGATTCGTTTCGGAAACGCCGTTGCCATATTGCACGGCCGTATCGAAATAATTGATGCCGGCATCCAGCGCCAGCCCGATCGCCCGGTCCTGATCGGCGTCGGACCCGCGCACCATCAAGCCGCCGACCGCGCCGCAGCCAAAGCCTAATATTGAAAGTCGCAGTCCAGAACGGCCATAAATGCGCGTTTCCATTATCGTTATTCCCTTTAGGTATACAGCCCGGCGGACCGCGCCCGCAGTTTACACAGCGCCACCAGCAGTTCCAACGTCGGCACCTCCACGCCCGCCAGATGCGCCAATGCCAACGGCGCATCGAACATCCCATCCACCTCCATCGGCCGCCCCAACTCCAAATCCTGCAAGATGCTCGGTTTATGATCCATCGAGCGCTGGCCAGCGATTCTCTGCGCGTGGTTGGTCAGCGGATTGGCCCCCAACGCCTGCGCGATCGCCGTGGCTTCATGCATCATCCGCAACGAAGCTTGTTCCGCTGCCGGTTCCACATAGATCTGGATCGGAGCATTACCGGTCAGCACCGCCAAAGTGCCGCCCGCCAGATTGCTGATCAGCTTGTTCCAAATCTCGTTGCGAATCGCGGGTGTCGCCTCACCGCTGACACCACCCTGAGTAATCAGGCCGGACAGCGCCAGCACACGATCCGACAACGAACCGTCCGGCTCCCCCAGGATGAAGCGGCTCTTCGGTTGCTCGACTTCGACGACGCCCGGCGCGGTCACCGCACTGGCGGAATACACCACGCCGCCAATCGCCCGCCCCGGCCCCAGCGCGGTGCGCAACGCGTCGCCAGGATCGATCCGCGGCAGCGATTTTCCCTCATGCGGCCCGGCCAGATGATCGAAATACCACCAGGGGATCCCGTTCATCACGAACGCGACCGGCGTATTCGGCCCCAACAGCGGCCTGATCGAGGCCGCCACCGCCGGCAACGCGGGCGCCTTGACCGTAACGAACACCGCGTCCTGCTCACCCAGCTCCGCGGGATCGGCCGAGGCCCGCACCCGAGCATGGTGGACTCCGTCAATGGCGTGCACGGTGAGGCCGTTGGCCTGGATGGCGGCAAGATGCGCACCGCGGGCGATCACCGACACCGCGGCCCCCGCCCGGTGCAGACGTGCGGCGAGATGGCCACCGATCGCGCCGGCGCCGTAAACGCAGATTTTCATGACGAACCCTCTCTAAGCGCCGCATCCGACGCCAGGACCGACCACCCGGTCAAGACGCCCGCTTGTTCCCAACGCCGCGCCGAAGCAATCTGCCCGCATCGAATCCAAAGGACCCAGCGTATGACCGAGACCCGCCAACAAGACGGCTTCCGTATCGAGATCGACCCGGCACAACAGCGCGGCGACATCATTCTGGATCGCCCGCCGTTCAACACCGTCATGATGCCGCAGCGCGACGAACTGCGGCAAGCGTTCGAGGCGCTGGATGCCGACGACCGCGTCCGCATCATCGTGCTGCGTGCCATGGGCGAACATTTTTCCTCCGGCGGCTACATCAAGGGCTTCATCGAGGCATCGCCGGAAACCGTATCGAAACTCGCCTGGAACATCGCCGCCCCGGCGCGCTGCGCCAAGCCGGTGATCGTCGCGAACCGAGGCTTCTGTTTCGGAGTCGGTTTCGAAATTTCCCTGGCCTGCGATTTCCGTATCGCCTCCGAAACCGCAAAATTTGCCTTACCGGAACAAAAGCTTGGCCAAATCCCCGGGTCCGGCGGATCGGCCCGGTTACAGAAAATCATCGGCATCACCCGCACCAAGGACATGGTCATGCGCTCCCGCCGCATTGCCGCCAAACAGGCCTATGACTGGGGCATCGTCACCGAAGTCGTTCCGGATTCCGAACTCGAAACCGCGACCAACGCACTGGTGAAGGAGCTCATCGAATTCGCCCCGCTGGCGCAACGAACCGCGAAAAAACTGCTGAACGACACCGAGGACGCCTCCCTGTCCATCGCCATCGAACTCGAAGGCCATTGCTACAGCCGCCTGCGCTCCTCGGACGATTTCCGCGAGGGCGTCGCCGCCTTCCACGAAAAGCGCGCCCCGCAATTCAAGGGAAGCTGAACCCGGCGGTCCGATAGGCGATCCCATCCGACCCTGATACTGTCGAACCCATCCAAACGGAGGAACGAACCATGGATCTAGGACTGCAAGGCAAGAAAGCCATCGTCTGCGCCGCCAGCAAGGGGCTCGGTCGCGCCTGCGCGATCTCCCTGGCGCGCGAGGGCGTCGAATTGGTGATCACCGCGCGCACCGCTTCGACGCTGGAGGAAACCGCCGCCGAAATTC
>Ga0075030_100000992_pt1 | contig 25442 bp, 25 predicted proteins | sample LitLauG_LLR_2012_FD_71393 | JGI IMG/M metagenome (GOLD analysis project Ga0075030, IMG submission 71393) | Freshwater sediment microbial communities from Pennsylvania, USA - Little Laurel Run_MetaG_LLR_2012 | ecosystem: Environmental > Aquatic > Freshwater > Creek > Sediment | place: USA...
GTGCGTTTGACCACCACGAGACGCCACTGGCCCGACTGCTGCTGCCAGGCCTGCGCCTCCGTCACGTAAAGCTCTTCACCGGATGAGCCGGACTTATGTACCTCCGCCTGGAAGACGACGATCTGGACGCCGGGCTGCGGGGATGAGAATTGGTTGATATCCAGATCCATTCTCTGCGCCTTCAGGGCGGTCCAAAAACTGGTTTCGGTTGCGACGTCGATCGAGTCTTTCCCCACAGCGATCTGGGGCGCGGGCTGCGTGCTGAACAGCGTTCTTAGTCCCGCAGCGTCCCCTGAGACGACCGCATTCTTCCATTGCTGGAGCGGTTGAAAGGACGACGCGTCTTGCGCGGGAAGGCATGGCGAGAACATCAGCAACAGTCCCACCAGTTTTTTTGTTCTGCGCCAAGCTGTCATGAATAGTTCCTTTCGGTCCGGGAGCATCGGCGCGCCGCTATCGTGCCTGTGGCTTCCACTTGTTCAAGAACTCCAGCAGAACATCGGGGGTGAGCGCACGAGCGTCTTCGAATTCACCATTTTTCTGGCTGACGACCAGCTTGCCGTCGCTATCGGCCACCGCGAGCGCCGGAACGCCCTTGTTCAGCGGGATTTCGTATTCGCGCACGAGGTCAGCATTCTTTTCTTCTTCCGGGCCAAGATCGACGTGGACGATTTCGTAGTTCGCGGCCAGGACTGGGGCAATGTCCGGCCGATCGAACGCGAGATCGAGGACGTGGCAGTCAAAGCACCAGTTCGCGCCAAACACCAGCAAGAGACGCTTATGATCGCGCGCCGCCTTCTCCTCGGCCTCCTTGATCTCGGCGTGCGCGTTCGCGCTCGCCGGATAGATGTCTTTTTTCATGCTCGAGGGCTGTTTCAAACGGGGCGCGTCGGTGCGCTCGACCGAAATCAGGCGCCATTGGTCTCCTTGCTTGTCCCACGACTGATCCTCAGTGACATCGACGGTCTGGCCGTTTGGGAGTCCGGAGACCACGGCTGCGCGAAAGATGAAGCTGATGTGGCCGTGGCGCGGCTCGCTGCGGACGACGTCGACCTTGATGCTGCGGGGTTTCAGGGCGAGCCAGAAATTGGTGTCGGCTTCAGCACCGTTCCTGACGCGGTTGATCTCGACCTGTGCGGGCGGATCCGTACTGTAGAGCACCTTGAGTCCGGCGGCGTCACCGGCAAGCACAGCGGCCTTCCATTGTTCGAATGGGGCGAAGGTCGACGCATCGGTGGTTTGAGCGAATGCCGCAGCAGCACACAGGAGCAGTGCTGAAGCCAGTACCAGGTGAATTCTCGCTTTCATGTCGTGTCTTCCCCTCACCGTTCCCATGTCTCGCAAAGTCGGCGAGACATGGAGCACCAGTTTTGCACCCTAGTCTTACCCTTTACTCGTCCCGCAAATGGCGGCCGGTCAAACGCACAAACACGTCTTCCAGACTCGCTTGGCGCGTGGTCAGGTGCTGCAGTTCCTGTCCTTGCTTGTCGATGGCGTCGAGCAGCGCGGGAATCGTCAGGTGCGGCTGCTTGACATTGAGCGCGATCAGGCCGTCGTCTTCGCGCACAGACTCCACGCTGGGCAGGTCGCGCCATGCTCCGTTGGACATTCCCGAACTCGCACCATTGCCACTCACCGAAAATTCGACCACGTGGTGTCCGCCAAGGCGTTCGATCAGATCCGCGGGCGAGCCTTCGGCAATGATCTGCCCGTGATCGACGATGGCGAGGCGGTCGCAGAGGCGCTCGGCTTCGTCCATGTAATGCGTCGTCAAGAGCACGGTGCCGCCGGCGCGCTGGAATTCGCGAATGATGTCCCAGAGCTGGCGGCGGCTTTGGGGATCGAGCCCCGTCGTTGGCTCGTCGAGAAACAAAATTTTGGGATTGCACACCAGAGCCGTGGCGACGGCAAGTCTCTGGCGCTGTCCTCCAGAGAGCTTGCCCACCCAGGCGTCGGCCTTCTCGGTCAGTTCCAGTTGCTTCAGAACTTCGTCGGACGAGCGCGGCTGACTGTAGAAGCTGGCGAAGAGTTCGATCGTCTCGCGTACGCTGAGCTTTTCTGAGAGCCGCGTTTCCTGCAACGAGATGCCGAGCCACTCGCGCATCTGGCGCTCATTTTCCTGCCAGGTGTGGCCGAAAATGGAGACCTCGCCCGACGTGGGCTGCAGCAGGCCTTCGAGAATTTCGATGGTGGTGGTCTTCCCTGCTCCGTTGGGACCGAGCAGGCCGAAGCATTCGCCTTGCTGAATTTCGAGGGTCAGCCCGCGTACGGCTTCGACCTTGCCGTCATAGGTCTTGCGGAGATCGCGGCAGTGAATGGCGGCGGGCATGGGGAGATTCTAATGGATGTCGCCCCTGTGCCGTTATCGAGGGTCATCCGGCACAGCCATTGCTTCCTGAGCAGATGGAAGCAACAGCTCCGCAATGTCAGGACCACCCTTGAAGAGCCATCGCGCCATCGTCGAAAAGCCAATGATCCTCACGATGAGAAAGCTGAGCAGAATGAGGTTAGAGTGGCGATAGTACTCCGTGGCTGTTGGAGTGGACAGCTCAACATTGGCGTAGTGGCGGAATCCGTACAGTGCGCCTGGCAAGTGAGAAGTTTCGGCAAGAGCCCACACCACGAGTAGTACGGCCAACGTGCGACTGGCCAAGATTACCACGTCTTCTTTCGACATAGTTTCCTTTTTGTTGCTTTGCCCTGAGGGCGATGAGCCGTATTGTCTCGCAAGCGGTCGCGTGTTAGCGAGAACCTGTAGCCACTCTTGGGAGATTCAGGTGAATGGTAGTAAAGCGCAGGAAGACGGTCGAGCTGCGCTCGACGGACAGCCGAGGCGGCTGTCCCTACATGAAGCGCGGCTGGTCAGCGGCGACCAACGGCCCAGTCATTCGGACTTGAGCCTCCCGAGGGCGGACCCGTCGGAGGGCTTGGCGGATTCACCGGCGGTATCGGATTCACGCTGTCGTCCTGTTTGGGAACATTGTCGGAATCTTCCCCGGGACGACGCATCGTGGGAGCATTCGGCGGCCGAACCTCGTCCTTCTTGGCTTCAGTATCCTTGTCAGGCTTATCGAGGATGACTTCCCTCTCCGTGCGAACAATTTTCTGTCCGCCGACCTTCATGGTCTCGACGCGCACGACCTCCTCGCCCACGATGCGGACGAAATCGACATCTTCCGGCGGATTGCCATAGATCCATTCTTCGTAGTCGACATCGCCTTCCTTCTCACGGACTTTCTTGGGCGGCTTGCCGCGCGAATGCAACACCATCTCCGAGTTCATGCCGATCAGCACTTGATGGGCCCGGATCGCGTCTTTCACCTTGGGCGGCACGGTGTCGAGATAGGCTTCTTCTTTATTGCGCGCGTTGAAGTCGAGCACGGGATAGAGCAGGTCGCGCAACTGCTGCGCGGTCATCTCCGGAACGTACTTATCGAAATAAACGTCGAGATACGTGCCATGCGGATTGGGTTGCGACTCGTTGGGCGATAGCGGCACGGTGTTGCCGCCGGTCCCGGAAATTTCTATGTGTTGATACCACTTCTTGCGGTGCACCGGGCCGCCGTTGATGTCGAAGTGGATGTGATTGTCCTTAATCTGCACGAAGGATAAATGCGCCGGATCGCCGGGCTTGACGGCCGGTCCCCAGAGTGCGAGCGCCTGCTGCAGTTCCTGGCCGTTGGGAGTGGCTACACCGTTCTTCAACTGCAGGCCTTTGCCGCCCATGGGGAAGGCTGAGCGCGCATAGACGATTTGCGTTTCGAAATCTTTGATGATTTCGTAGCGGGTCTGCTTGCTCATGCGCGGGGCGTCGGCAGGGATGGGTGGACCCGGTGTGAAGGTTTCCGTCTGAACGTTGGGAATGACCTTCGATGGTTTTTGCGCGGGTAGCGGATTATCCTGCGCGCACAGCGGTATGGCCGCGATCAGGAGTGAAGAGAGAAGGAGGAACTGGCCACTACGACGTTCCATAAAAACCCCAGGCCGACTTTCTAGATTATAGCCCTGCCGATGGCGACAAAGAAGGACGGCGCGAACGGATCGGCATGGGACTTATCGAACTATGATGCCCTTCTGTGTACGGGGTTTGAAGGTTTTCCATTGACATGCCGTTTTGTTTCCGAGAAACTCGGCCCAATCGCGCCTCGCCAAGGTCTATTCGCGGCAGCTTCGTCGTAGCAGGGGACAATTCTATCCACGGGTGCAGTGCCTTGGGCTATTCGTCGATTTTATCGGGGTCAGGGTTGCCGGACACGGGATTAGCAAACGCAGACGGGCTACGTTTCGCCCGCCCTCTCCTTCCAGAAAACTCACAAGATCCCCGCGCCAAGGAGCCTCTCGCCGCGCTTCGCGGCGCCTTGAACACCGGCGCACAAACGCCGGCGGTGGTGCTTCATTCCCTGGCGGAGGCCGCCCGCAGCCTGACCTCAGCGGACGGGATCGCGATTGCGGTCAGGACACAGTCGGCGGTGTTGTGCCGCGCCCGCAGCGGCGAGATTGCGCCGGAGTTGGGCGCGCCGCTCAACGTCGATTCCGGGATCTCGGGCGAGTGCCTGCGCAGTGCCAGCGTGCTGGTCTGCGACGACGCGGAGAAGGATACACGAGTTGATCCGGACGTATGCCGGGCCCTGGGAATCCGCTCGATTGTGGCCGTCCCCCTGCGTGGACCGATGGGCATGGCCGGCATTCTGGAGGCGTTCTCTGCCCGGGCCGGAGCGTTCGGCAACGAGCAGATTGACGTGTTGCGCGCGCTGGCGGAGGTTGCCGAAGCCGCCTACGAACGCGAGTGCCGCGCACAAACCGTTCCCGCTAAAACGCCCTTACGCACGCAACTCTTCGCGGCACTCACGCCAAAGGACAAGGCCATCGCGAATGAGATGTTTGGCGAGCCTTCTCGTGAGCGGCGGTACTGGATCCTCGGCGGCGCCATCATCGCCCTGCTGCTGATTACGGGAGTGCTTTGGCTGACCTGGCACGAACCGCTGCCGGACACCGGCGAAAAAACCGGGCACGCTTCCAAGACGCCGCAAGCTGCCTCGGTTCCCCAACCTTCGATTCAACTGGCTCCCAAGCCGGAAGCGGGTTTGGGCCAACGTGGTTCTTCCAAGAATGGGGTTCTGAAAAATGCGGCGGAGATTTCGCGGGCCGAGGACGAAGCACGGTCTGCGATCGTGCTCGCTCCTTCTGAGTCGCCTCCCGTGAAGCGAGAACTACGGACGTCCTCCATCGAACCGGATGCGCCGCCGACCATTACCGTAGCATCCTCAACTTCCTCGGAAGTTCTCCAGGGCTTGTCCTCCGCTCCCGCAACAATGCCGGCGCTGGAAGTGAGAGTCTCGCAAGGCGTCACGCAAGGGGTTTTAATCCACCAGGTGCAGCCCACGTATCCGACCCAGGCGCGAGCGCAGCGGGTGGCTGGGTCGGTGGATTTGGACGCCACGATTGATGAAAAAGGATTGGTAAAGTCAGTAAGGATCGTCAGCGGACCGCCTCTGCTTGCGTCCGCCGCAGCTGCCGCCGTGCGCCAATGGCGCTACAGCCCTCCCCTGTTGAACGGCACACCGATCGAGATCCAGAAACGGATCACGGTCGTCTTCAAGCTTCCGCAGTAACCCTTACTCACCACCGAGTTGATCCTGTGGTTTTTCGCAACCTAGGATAAGAATCCCCAAGTGGGCTCCGAACTGCCAAAAATCCTAGACCGCCGAGCACGCGGAGAACTGCCGCAGAGATCACGGAGGGAGCACGGATATTCCTCAGCTATGACAGGTTCAGAGCCTTCTTGATGGTTCCGCGCTCGTTCTGGATTTTCTGCTGCAGCAGGGTTATGGCGTAGATCACCTGCTCGGGGCGAGGCGGGCAGCCGGGAATATAAACGTCGACAGGGATCACCTGATTCACGCTCTGCACGAGGGCGTAGTTCTGGAAGACGCCGCCAGAAGTCGCGCAGGCTCCCATCGAGATCACCCACTTGGGCTCAGGCATCTGCTCCCACAGTTGGCGAATGACCGGCGCCATCTTGTTCGAGACGCGGCCCGCGATGATCATCAGGTCGCTCTGGCGCGGAGAAGGACGGAAGACTTCGGCGCCGAAACGGGCAATATCGAAACGCGAGGCACCCATCGACATCATTTCGATCGCGCAGCAGGCCAAGCCGAACGTCATGGGCCAGATCGAACTTTTGCGCATCCAGTTCACGGCGGAGTCGAGCGTGGTGAGGACCAATCCTTCTGGGGTGGGATTGCCGTAGGTGAGGTCTTTAACCTCGCGCTGGCCATTGTGGATGTCGATGTAGGGTCCGAAGTTCAGTTCACGGGACATATCGATATTTTAAACTACAGGCCGCGCAATAGAGGATCGGAGGGCCGGAATTTGAATGGTTTACGGCTCGACCGTTACCACCACCTTGCCGAACATCTGGCTCTTCTCCAGATACTCGTGGGCCGAGCGCAGGTCCGCTAGCGGGTAGATGCGATCCACGACGGGCTTCAACCTTCCCGCGAACACATGCTTGAGCACTTCGTGCAATTCACCCATGGTTCCCATGTAGGAGCCCAGCAGCCTGAGCTGGCGCGCAAACAGATGGCGGAGATCGATGCCGACATTGGGGCCCGTGGTCGCGCCGCAGGTCACAAGCGTGCCGCCGCTCTTCAGGCTTTTCACACTCTCGTCCCAAGTGGCAGCGCCGACGTGCTCGATGACGACGTCGACGCCTTCCTTGTTGGTGATCTTGCGGACCTCGTCTGAGATTTTCTGCTTGTAGTGGTTGATCCCGTGGTCCGCGCCCAGGGCGCGGGCCTTTTGCAGTTTGCTTTCGTCTCCGGCGGTTGTGATGACGCGGCACTGGAACATTCTCGCAACCTGAATGGCCGCGATGCCGACGCCCGAACTGCCACCCAGCACAAGCACTGTCTGCCCTGGTGTGATTTCGGCACGACCGACCAGCATGTGCCATGCGGTCAGGAAAACCAGGGGAACGCTGGCAGCATTGGTAAACGCAAGCGAGTCGGGGATGGGAATGACATTGGCCGCGGGCACAGCAATCAGTTCGCAATTGCCGCCGTCGACTGCGTTGCCAAGCACGGTGAATTCGCGACACTGGTTTTGCAGTCCGGCGACGCACTTGGCGCAACGCCCGCAGAAATGCATCGGGGCGATGAGAACGCGCTGCCCGGGCTGGAACCCACCGACGTATTCGCCAACTTCTGCGATTTCTCCGGCAATATCGCTGCCAAGAATGTGAGGGAGAAGCACGCCGGGCAATCCCTGGCGCACCCAGAGATCCAGATGGTTCAGAGCGCAGGCTTTCACCCGCACCAGAATTTCATCTTTGCGTGGCTGCGGATCAGGGACGTCTTCGTACGTCAGAACTTCAGGACCACCGAATTGATGAATGCGCACCGCTTTCATGAGCAAGACTCCTTCGGTCTAGGTAGAAGTTTGGGGTGCGAGCAAAATATCACGAGAGACTGAGGAAATGTCTGTTTGGCTGCGAGCATCCGCGCGAACCCTCGACAGCCGAGGCAACTGTCGCTACAGGAATCTATTTGCGCGAAGCATCCGGGCTCGCTGGAGGTGCGGTGGAGAGAATCCGCAGGCGGTTCACGATGGTGGTCATGGCCAGGTCGAAGTTCTTGTCGCGATTGCCGAGCAGGATCGCTCCGCGGACGTATTGAGTGAGGTTCCAAAGCTTGACATGGGTCTTGGGATCGATGACGGTGAGACGCAATTCTCCGAGCACCGGAAGTCTCAGGCCGGTATCGGTGAGCTGCCAGCTTACTTCGAGTACAAGGTCGGCGTCAGCCGGCGACGAGATGAGGTCATAACGGCCCCAGTCTTTGAGTGCGGCATAGAACTCGTTGTAGGGACGGTCGGGTCCGCCATCGAAAACGGTCAGGCTAATGACGTTCTCGAAGCTTTCTCCACCGGCGTTGGCGATGAAAACTTTTTGCGCGGCGGCAATCTGCGGAGGAACCGGCGCAGCCGCGGGCGGTTTGGGCTGCTGGGCGTTGGCGGGTGAGAACAACAGGAGAACCGTGAGAACGACAGAAATGAATGGGAGATGACGAACGGTTCGATCGTTCCTAAGGTTCATGCTGGCATTGGTATCCATGGGGGATCTCCTCCCACTGACATTAACCCAAACGGGCTCGATAAGTTGGTTTCATTTCGGGAACCTCTACGATAGAAAGCTCCGTCTGGCGTGACAGCGGTCACAAACGCGACGGAACGCGACCTTTATTGTTGGTATGACAGGCCGAGTCTGGAGGGCGTTGCCAGTGGGTACTGGACACGATCTGTCACATCGGTGAGTGGCCATCAGCCACTGCGGTTCAACTCCGCCGCCCTCCGCGGTTCACTCACCAAAGTGATTGTTGACGCGCCAAAGAATTGAAGCCTAAACTATCTTTTGACAGATCGTGTACCACTGGTATAACGCCAAAAGCCCCGGAGTGATGACCCGGGGCTTTGGTTTTGCTGGATTGACTCCCCTCTGTTAACCGACTGATAATCAACACAGGTCGCGACATGGATATCTACGAACAGATCGTGCAGTTACGCCGCGAAGGGCGGCGGGGCGCGGTGGCTACGATCGTTAACGTTCGGGGGTCGATTCCTTCGTTCAAGACCGCGAAGATGCTGGTTCGCGACGACGGTTCGATCGTGGGCACGATCGGCGGCGGGTGCGTCGAGGCAGATGTCTGGCAGGCGGCGCGAGAAGTTATGGAATCGGAAAAGCCCAGGACCCTGAAGTTTGACTTGAATCAGGACCCTAAGTACGACACGGGGTTGGTTTGCGGAGGAACTCTGGAAGTTTTCGTCGAGCCGGTCCTGCCTCCGGCGGTGCTCTATCTTTTTGGCGCGGGACACGTTGCCCTGAATGTTTCGAAAACGGCCGCTCTGGCCGGCTTCGATGTGATTGTCACGGATGACCGTTCGTCTTATGCGTCGAAGGAACGGTTTCCCGATGCGCGCGAGGTGCACGCGCTGGACTTTGAGCAGGCGACCCAAAAACTCGATCCGAATGAGTCTTCCTACATCGTGATCGTCACCCGCGGGCATCGCGATGATATGCGGATTCTGCGCTGGGCAGTGCAGACGCGGGCACGGTACGTGGGCATGATTGGCTCGACGCGCAAGGTCATCGAGATTTTCAAGGTGTTGCAATCCGAAGGGCTGGCAGCGGAGTTGTTCGACCGTGTGTATGCGCCCATCGGGATCGACATCGGGGCGGTTACGCCGGAAGAGATTGGGATCGCGGTGACCGCCGAGTTGATTGCGATCCGGCGGCACAGTTCGGCTGGCTTGCCGCATTTGAGTTGGTTCAAGGAGAAGGTCGCCTCGACCGGCAACCGTGAGGGGCAGTAACTTTCCAAAACATTAAGACCTCGCCACGCGAACGAATGCGTCCGCGGCCACATGGGAACACTGACTTTCCTTCCACTTTCTGCTATCGTCCGCACATGTCAAGGTCGGTCAGCTTTGCCGGAGTGATTCTTGCCGCGGGAGAGTCCTCGCGCATGGGGACCGACAAGGCGCTGCTTCCCTGGCCACCGTCGGAGGGCGCACGCAACTCCACAGATACGTTCTTATCGGCAGCCATACGGAGTTTGTCGGGCTCGACCGACTTCGTGGTCATTGTTGCCGGCAAGAACGAATCCGCGCTGGCTCCCGTTGTTTATGGGCAAGGGGCATCGCTTATGGTGAATCCTGATCCAAGCCGGGGACAGTTCAGTTCGCTGCGCATCGGCTTGCACGAGGTTTTGAACCGCGGCCGCGATGCGGCGATCATCACGCTGGTGGATCGTCCGGCGGCGAACGCGGCTACCGTTCTGAAGTTGCGCGAGGAGTTTGAAGCTGCACCACAGAATGTTTGGGCCGTGGTACCCGAGTTCTCGGGGAAGCACGGGCATCCGTTCATCGCTGGACGCGAGTTGATTGAGGCGTTCTTGCGTGCCCCCGCCGACGCAATGGCTCGAGTTATCGAGCACCGGCATCAGGAACATATTCGATATCTTCCGGTGGATGATCCGTTTGTCGCTATGAACATCAACACGCCCGAGGACTACGCCGCCTTACGCGAAAAAGTCTGACGCCCGGACAAGAACCCCTTCTCGCGCAGAAGACACGCGCGAAAGAGGCACCCTTCCGAGCATGTTCCGCGGTTGCGGATTTTAATCGCGTCCCTTATCGTCGAGGGGCATGGAAAATTTGGCCCAGTCGCATCTCACCAGTCAGGAATTTCTCGATTCTGTTCTTCGGCTCGCGCCGCGTGTCGCCGCTTTCGATTGTGACGGAACCCTGTGGTCCGGCGACGCGGGAGAAAATTTCTTTGATTGGGAGATCCGAACGGGAGTCGTGCCCAAGGACCTCGGCTTGCGCATGCGGGCGCGCTATGCCGAGTACAAGGCAGGCAAAGTCAGCGAAGATGACATGTGCGGCGAGATGGTGACCATGCATGCGGGCATGACGGAAGATCGGATGATGCAGGTCGCAACGGAGTTCATGGAGAAACACTTCAAGAGCAGCGTATTTCAGGAGATGAGGGAATTAGTTCTTCGCCTGCGTGATGTCGGATGCGACGTCTGGGCGGTTTCTTCCTCGAATGAATGGGTCATCCGGGCCGGCATGAAACCTTTCGGCATCGCCGACGATCATATTCTCGCGGCGAAAGCGGGATTGCAGGACGGCGTCGTCACCGATCGACTGGTGCGCATTCCTTCGGGGCCCGGCAAACCGGAGGCGCTGCGAGAAGTGCTGAACAAGAACATCGATGCCGCATTCGGCAATTCCCGCTGGGATACGGAGATGCTCGCCATTGCAAAACATGCCTTTGCAGTAAATCCCAGACCTGATCTGGAGGCCGCGGCGCGCGAGCGCGGCTGGATGGTTTACTTTCCGGACGGAACTCGCCGCTGATCGCGCGTCGACTTCACCCGTTACAATCTCAATTTCATGTATTCCGAGCGCTTACTGGACTACTTCCAAAATCCACGCAATGCCGGAGACCTGCCGGAGGCTAGCGCCGTCGTGGAGATCAGCAATCCCGCGTGCGGCGATACCCTTCGTCTGAGCGTCAAGATCGACGCGGGGCGTGTAGCCAGCATTCGTTTTAAGGCCAAAGGCTGCGTGCCTTCGATGGCGTGCGCGTCGGCCATCACCGAACTGGTTCAGGGAAAAAGCATACCTGAGGCTCTCTCGATCACACGCGAGGATCTGATCGCCGCAGTTGGCGGATTGCCGCAGGCCTCCTCCCACGCTGCGCAACTGGCGCTCGACACGCTGGCGGCGGCGTTGCGCCAAGTTAAAACTTGATTTTTCCTCATGCAAATTGCCCCGGCGCCGCGGCTTTGCCTTCGCGGAGACAGCCGAAGGCGGCTGTCCCATGACTGCTCACGGCAGATGATTCAGGTAACACTGACCAATTGTGCTCTGGGCCGGCGGTATGGGCGGCGTCATCCAGGGCGGAACATTGAAGTTGAAGAACTGCGTCATGTTAGTTTGGGCCGCGTCGCGCTTGGTCAGCGGGGGCACGTTGAAGCGCGTCTCGATCAGCTTCAGGATCGCGGTGTAGTCTGCGATGTTGTGATTAACATAATGCTTCTTGGAATACGGGGACACAACGATCAGCGGCAATCGGTAGCCGGTATATACGAAGTCGCAATTGGGTCCTGTGGCACTGGTGCATACGTCTCCCGGCTGCAGGTCCACGGGCTTGATGCCGTCCGGACTCACTGCTTTCTGCGCAGGCACGTGATCGTACAGGCCTCCAGATTCGTCAAAGGTCAGGATAAAAGCCGAATCTTTCCAGGAACTGCTTTTCATGAGCGCATTGATGAGTGATGACACATAGTTTGCGCCCAATTGAATGTTAATCGGGTACTGATCAGAGTCCGAGCCGTGTTCGTCGAGGCCCGCACTCGAAGCCGGTTCAATCAAGGCGACTTGCGGGAGCGTGCCATTCCTGAGATCGGTGAAGTATTGTGAGATCGGCGCGAGGCTTTGCGGATAGTTCGTTGGAACCGTTTGTCCCCACTGAAAATCCTGCAGGTAACTTAGCGTCAGCAGACACTGCGGCGTGGGATTCGACTGGCAGGAACTCCCCTCTGGATTGACGTAAACCTTCCAACTTACGCCCGCGTTCTGGAGTTCCTGAAAAATCGTGGTTGCTGTCAACAGAGACTGGTCGTTATTGTCGGTGCCGATGGGGTACACATAACCCTGTGATGTTGCGGCCATCAAGTAATGGCGGTTCGGCTGGGTGCGCGACATGACGGGGGAGAACCATCGGTCGGCGGTCGCGAACTCGGAAGCCATGAAGTAGTAATAATTCAGGTCTCCGCTTTCGTAATATCCCATGCTGCGCATCCCGTTGACGTCGTAGTAGCCCTCGTTGCGCGAGTCGTGCGCATTGCTCCAGACGTAGCCATCGAGCGTCGGGGTTGTGGAGATGGGATCGTTGAGATTCCAGTCGACGTGGCTTTCGTTCCACGACGGACTGGGATTCTCGATGCATTCTGTAAGCAGGTGGAATGACGCCACTTGAGGACTGCTGCTGTCGATGGTGCAGTCGCTCGGCGGCGGATCATTCGGATCGCAACCGAGGTTGGTCGGCGGAAGTCCGTAGAGTGGTGGGATTCCCGAGGTGGGATCGAACTGGGGAAGTCCGTCGAAGGAGGCGTCGGCGAAATGATTGGCTCGCCAGTAGGCGCGCAGCGAGCCGAAATAGTGATCGAAGCCACGATTTTCCTGGGCCATGAAAATGATGTGATTGAGCACGTTGACCGTCTGGCTGATGTTGAATGTGGCGGTCGCCGCGAGATTGCCGTTCATGGTCAGCGAGCACGTGCCCGTGCCTTTACAGGCGCCGCTCCAACCGACGAAGTATGAGTTCTTGGCGGGAGTGAGGGTTAGCTTGACGACTGTTCCCGCTGCAAACGAGGCCGTGCAGGTTGGCGAACAGCTGACACCGGCCGGGCTGGAGATCACCGTTCCCGAACCGATGCCGGCTAGTGTAACCGCGAGCTGGTACGTCGCTGGCGGCGCCGACTGAGCCACTGCCGCAACGGCACCGAGCAATAAACAACTCAGCAAAACGAACACAAGTGGAGCGGTGATCCGAGTCGCCAAACGGCATCTCTCCAAGAATTGAAGTATGGCCAGGGTCAAGTTTGGATGTCAGGGTTGTGACTTGGGTTGGTTGAAACAGGCAGTTGGCACAGGGTTGCTTGAGCTTCGCAAACGCTCCGGAGATGCTTCTTCCTGAGTTCGCATAAGATGGAAGGTATGACTTCGCAGTACCTTCCGCGGCGCATTGCATGTCTGCAGCCGAGCGCCACCGTGATCTTGCACGCTCTCGGGGAACTTGGGCGAGTCGTGGCCTGCACGCGCTACTGCGCCGACGTGGTGCCTGAAGCGGCTGACGGTTCCAGAATGATCCTTGCGGATTCCTGGACGGCTGAGACGGACCAGATCATCGCAGCCAGACCTGATCTCGTGATTGCCGCCGTTCCCTATCAAGAAAAAGCGGTGAGCGAGATCCTGAAGTCGGGCGCGCGTTTTCTGGGGCTCGCCCCGAAGAATCTGGCCGACATCTATACCGACATTGCGACGATGGCCGGAGTGGTGGGCGCTGCAAGGCGAGGTGAAGAGCTCATCTCGAGCATGCAGCGCAGAATCGATGAAGTACGTGGGCAGACCGCTCACGTCCGGCGGCCGAAAGTATTCTGTGAGGAGTGGGGAAAGCCCATCATCGCATCACAAATGTGGGTGGCTGAACTCATCGAGGCGGCCGGAGGTGAGGTTGTCAGTACGCCGGGCAGGCAAGTTGCGCCCAACGAAGTTGAGCGCAAGAATCCAGAGGTCATCATCGCCGCGTGGTGTGGGGCCGGCGATCGTGTGCCGCTGGAAAAGATTGTCCGCGACCGTAGTTGGCAAGAGACTTCGGCCGCACGACATGGCCGCGTGTTCTGCATTCGCGATGAATTTCTGAATACCCCGGCTCCCACCCTGCTGCGTGGCCTGGATGCTTTGGCGTTCGCAATTCATCCCGAGTTGTTTCCGGTGACGGAAGGCATCCGCCGGATTACGGATGTTTCGTTTCCACAGACTCAAACGCAAGCCGGGTGAGTTAAGATTCCTCCCATGCCCGTAGCCGCCAAGATCGAAGAAGTCCGCCAGGAAGTTACGCAACTCGCCGCTGCCGAAGCGACCGCGCACGACCTGATGCGCAAAATGGTCAAGCTCCTGCACGAGCGCGTGCTGAAATATAACTGGGTCGGCTTCTACATGCTCGAACCCGGGGCGACGCCACCGGTGCTGGTCCTGGGAGCGTTCGAAGGAGCGATGACTCCGCACACGCGCATTCCTTTGAACCAAGGCATCTGCGGAGCGGCGGCCTCGAGCGGGCAAACCGTAGTCGTGGACGATGTCAGCAAAGATTCGCGTTACCTGGCGTGTTCGCTGGAGACGAAATCTGAGATCGTCGTGCCGGTATTTGTGCACGGAAAAGTCGTAGGCGAGCTCGACATCGACAGCCACTTCCCTGCCGCATTCACGCCCGAACATCAAAAGCTGGTGCAATACTGCGCGCAGTTGATCGGCAAGAAGATAGAATCGGGCCAATGAGAGTCGAAAAGGGAAAAGTTCGGGCGCCCGAGATCGGGCGGGTGTGGCTGAATTCCACTCCGCTCAGCTTTCGGCAACTGCGCGGGCGTGTGGTGCTGGTCGACTTCTGGGACTACACCTGCGTGAATTGCATTCGCACCCTACCCTACGTGCAGGCGTGGCACGAACGCTACCGCGACAAGGGACTGACGGTGATTGGCGTGCACACTCCTGAGTTCACCTTCGCGCAGTATGAATCAAACGTGGAGCGCGGAATTCGTGAATTTGGGCTGACGTATCCGATCGTAATCGACAGCAATCGCGAAATCTGGAAGGCATTCGCAAACCGCTACTGGCCGACCAAGTACCTGCTCGATAAAGACGGGTATCTGCGATATGGACATTTCGGCGAAGGCGGATATGCCGAGTGCGAGCAGGTGATTCAGGAACTGCTGCGAGAGATTGATCCGAACATAGCTCCACCGGCGTTGATGGATCCGGTGCGCGAAGAGGATCACGTGGGCGCGGTGTGTTGTCGGGCGACGGGAGAGCTGTATCTCGGACACGCGCGCGGCCGTATCGGCAACGAGAGCGGATTCAAGGAAGACCAGATTGCCGATTACTCATTCAGCGGCCCCTTGCAGGAAAATTTCTTTTACGCTAGTGGACGGTGGGCGTCGACCGCCGAATATTTCGAAGCCGTAGAGGAGGGTGAGCACGTTCTGCAGTTGCAGTACGAGGCGGCAGGCGTGAATCTGGTCATGGCTAGCCCTCGCGCCAAGTCGTCGGAGTTGGTCCTCTTGCAGGATGGCAACCCGCTCAGCCGCGCCCAGGCCACGCGAGACATCCAGTTTCGGCCCAGCGCCAACGGAGGGCCGGAAGAAAGCTTTGTCCTCGTCGATTCCGCGCGAATGTATTTTCTGGCCGACAATCACGATTTCGGCCAGCATACGCTGGAGCTTCGTTGTTCCCCGGGCGTAGCGGCATTTGCGTTCACCTTTACGAGCTGTGTTGATCCGGTGGCCAGCGCAGTTCAGGGAGCGGCGCTGGCGCAATCATGAAACGCGTAGTCGCGGGACTCATTGTGCGAGATGGCAAGTTGCTGGTGTGCCAACGAACGCGGCATCAGACCATGCCGCTGAAGTGGGAGTTTCCCGGCGGCAAGATCGAAGATCGCGAGCAACCCCGCGACGCCCTGCGCCGTGAACTCGAAGAAGAACTCGGAATTCGGGCGAAAATCGACCACGAAGTTGCACGCATCCAGCATGAGTATCCCAATGGAGGGATGGTGGAGCTTCGCTTTTTCCTAGTGCGCGAGTATGCCGGAGAGATCGAGAACCGAATCTTTAAAGATATTCAGTGGTCGATGCCACAAGATCTTCCGAAGTACGATTTCCTGGAAGCGGACCTCACGTTGGTGAGAGATTTGGCGGCCGGGAAACTGCTTTAGCCGTGTGGCGCGGGCACTCCTGCCCGCGAACTTGACCATTGACAAGTAGCGAACCCCGCGAGCAACCGCTTGTTGTGACTCCATCAAACATTTCGAAGGTATCGGCAATCGCGGGCAGGAGTGCCCGCGCCACAAGGCTAACCGCTGCGCAGAGTCCAAAACCAGACTGCCGTCAGCACGATCATCACGACCGTAGTAATCCAGGCTACGCCGTTAAAGAGGCGTGAATTCACGTACTCGCCCATCAACTCTTTCTTGTTGATCAGCAGCAGCATGAAGATGAGGACAAAGGGCAGGACGACACCGTTTACGACCTGGGACAAGACGGCAATCTTGACGAGCGGCAAGCCGGGAATCATCACGACGGCTCCGCCGGCGACGATCAGCAGCGTATACAGCCAATAGAAGACCGGGGCTTCGCCGAACTTCATTCCTACGCCCGATTCGAAGCCAAGTCCCTCGCACACGGTATAGGCCGTGGACAGCGGCAGAATCGATGCAGCAAACAGCGAAGCGTTGAACAACCCCACCGCAAAGAGGATGTAAGCGTATTGCCCAGCAAGTGGCTTCAGCGCGGCAGCGGCATCGGCGGCGTAGGTGATGTTGCGGAATCCATGAACCCACAGAGTTGCCGCGCAGGCCACAATGATGAACCAGGCGACTACGTCGGTGAAGATGCATCCGGTGACAACGTCGAGCATGGAGGCCTTGTACTGCCGCCGTGTCACGCCTTTTTCGACAATGGAAGACTGTAGATAGAACTGCATCCAGGGGGCGATGGTAGTCCCAACAACTCCGATGACCATGTATAGATAAGCCTGATCGCGAAAAGCCTTGAGGGCCGGGGGTTTGAACGTGGCGATGGTCGCATCCTGCCAGGCCGGATGGGCCAGAACTCCGGCGAATATGTAGGTTACATAGAAAAACGACGCCGCCAGAAAGACTTTTTCTACGCTCTTGTACTGTCCCTTGACGACGATGAGCCACACAATCACAGCGCAGACCGGCACGGTGATGAGGCGGGGAAGTCCAAACAGTTCCAGGCTGGTGGCGATTCCAATGAACTCTGTGACCACATTGCCGAAGTTGGTAATGAGGATTCCGATCATCATGAAAAAGGTGATGCGGAGTCCGAATTCCTCGCGAATGAGGTCGCTGAGGCCTTTGCCGGTCACGGCGCCCATGCGGGCGCACATTTCCTGAACCACGATCAGGGCAAGGGTGATCGGGATCATGGTCCACAGCAGAAGATGTCCGAATTGCGCCCCGGCGGACGAGTAGGTCAGGATGCCGCCGGCATCATTGTCGACGTTCGCGGTAATGAATCCCGGCCCGACTACGGCGAAGAAGAGCAGGATCCGGGTCTTCCAGCGTCTCAGAAACTTCATGCGCGCATTTCACACACATATGGATGGAACTGAAAAGCGACGAATGACCGAACAGGATAAACGAGGCAGGGAATCTGACCAAAAGAAAAGTGCACCACGGAGAAACTTTTTCTGACACGACCTACTATCGACTAACGGGCAATCGCTTGGACCCACGCTGCGAAGGCGTGCCAGGCAGCCGTTTTGCCGATGGGCAATCGGATCAACTGCACGAAAATCAGGAACGCGCTCGCCCAGATCGTGGCGCGATGCACTTTCCGCATCGACCACCAGTCATACGCAATGAGCAGACAAAGGAATGCATACGAGACAAGGGCTGCTTTGGGGGCATTTCGGTGCACGAAGCCCCAGGGCCAGCGGGCAATCGCCGCGATCAAGAGGGCAGTCGTGGCCACGTAGATGATGCGTTTGTGGGCGGATGACTCGCGGCGAAGCCGGAAGGCAAACAATACGAGCGTCCCGAAGATCACCATGTCGGTCATCGGGATGATGTAGAAGAAGTACGGATCAAATCCGGGTGGGCTGGACGCTCGCGCCAAGCGGTCGGTGGACGCCCATAAACCAAGAATCACCATCACACACGCGAGCATGAATCCGGCGATTCCTAACCGCTTATGAAGATCGATACGGTGGGACGACACTAGCAGCGTCTGTGTGATCAGCAGCAATATCCAGCAGGAAAACGCGGCCCCGTGCACGTGGATGACCGTGCTCGGCAGGGGCGCGCGGAAAACTCCGGCAAGGTAGTAAGTCGGAGCGAAACCGACATACACCGTAATGAGCATGAGCACTGCCGTAGCCGAAAAAAAGAAATGGTCAAAACGACGACCAGGCAAGGGCGATGCTGGCTTGGTGAAAGAGTGAGGACCCACTACCGTCGTAGCCATCCGAGATTCCTGTCACTGAGGATTTTGACGCCGCTGGGGAAGTGGGGGAATTATATCGCGGCAACTTCTCATTGGTACATTCGGGTCCTGGGCTACAGCTTCGCGCGCAGCATGCTGATCACGTCATCGGACGTAATTACGCCCCCCAGTTTATTGTGCTCATCCACCACGGGGAGTGTCTGGAGATTGTATTTATCGAACAGCTCCGCAACCTCGTTGTCTTCGGTGGATTCCTGCGCGAAAACCAGCGGTTCCTGGGTAAGCGACAGCATGGGGGCAGAAAGGGGAGCCAGGACGATCTTCGCCAGAGGCACCGCTCCCACGAGCGTTCCGTGGGAATCGACCAGGTAGATGGTACTCACCACTTCGACACCGCCTTCGAATTCGCGCAGAGAATCGATGGCATTTTGCACGGTCGCACTCACTGGGAGAGCGAGAAAATCCGTCGTCATGCGGCCGGCAGCAGTTCCCTCTTTGTGTTCGAGAAGCTCAACGACGTCCTGCTGGGCCTCCGGCTCCATCTGGACCAGGATCTGCTCGGTGCGCTCCTCCGGTAGATCGGCGAGCAGGTCCGCGGCAGCATCGGGGTCCATTTCCTCGACGATGTCGGCCGCCTTTCCGGAATCGAGCGACTCGACGATCGCCTTCTGCACTTTGGGCTCGACTTCTTCCAGCGCCTCAGCCGCCGTTTCTTCGTCAAGGGTTTGGAAAACGGCCTGGCGCTCGTCGGGCGCGAGGTCTTCCACGATGTCGGCAATATCGGCTGGGTGAAGCTTGGCTAGGCCTTCGTTGGAAATCTTCAGCTTCACCCGGCGCGCGGGATCGGTCTCGATGACGTCCACAAAATTCCACGGGATGGACTTAGGAGGAATTCTTCCCAGCAGCGCGTGCAGTGCGGTTTTCGGCGCCACCCCGCGCAACAGGCGGCGCACGGCGCCTTTGGCGCCAACATCGACGGAATGGACGCGAAGTACTGGATTCCCGGTGCTGCCCGGTTTGGGAATATCTAGTTGCAGGTCAACGTCATTCACTCGAACAACTTTCCGGCCGTTAATGTCGATCACCTGCTGGTCGAGCAGGTCGCGTTCCAGCAGAAACAATCCCTCCGTACCGCTGATGGGAGCCCACTCGGCCACGGAGGTCGAGGCCTTCACACCGCCGTTGATCGCCGAAACAGCCGAAAACGGCAAAACTCGGTTACCCGACTTGGTCTTGATGATGAGCGAGGCAATTCGTGAGCGGTCCTCCTGCGGACTTAAGGTCACCTCGCGTACACGCCCACTCTGCGCACCAGACGGGTCGTACACAGGCGCTCCCAACAATTCGCTCAAGGGCAGACTGGTCATGCTGCTCAGAGAATAACCAAATTCAGGGCAGACGCGGAACGAAAAAAGCGGACCTTGGACCTCGGACCTCAGACTTCAGACCTCGGTGACGAATCGGGCAATCTTAGCGTTTGCGCCCCCGGGTCAAACCCTGAAAGTAAAATCCGCATCCGCAGAACTAAGAACTGAATCCGAGGTCCGAGGTCTAAGGGCTGAGGTCCGCCGTTGCCCAGCCTATAATGGACGCTGTGCGCCACGTCTTCGACATCTTCGGTCAGACCCTCCGCGCGCTCTGGGCGCACAAACTACGCTCCTTCCTGACCATGTTTGGAATCGCCTGGGGGGTCGGTTCCCTGCTCTTGCTCGTGGGCGTTGGCGAGGGGTTTCGGGCGGGCAACCGAAGGCAGTTCGACTCGATCGGGGAGAATGTGATGTTTATCTGGTCGGGCCGGGCGCCGGTCATGCAGGGCAGTTTCACCGCGCTCCGCCAGTACTACTTGACCTACCGCGATTATCAGGACATTGCCCACGAGTGCCGCAGCGTCCGCGTGGTTGCCCCGGTCATCTCCCGCAATGACATCCGTGCTGTCAGCGATTTCTTTCAAACCAGCGGCTTTATCGTTGGCGCGCCCGCCGACTACAACCAGATTCGCAATCTTCCCATCAGTGAAGGCCGCTGGCTCAACGATATGGATGACGCCCAGAAGCGTGCCGTCATCGTGTTGGGCGACGAAACCCGGCGCACCCTCTTCCTGGGACGGCCCGCTGTGGGCAGCACGATCTTGCTCAACGGAATCCGCTTCGAAGTAATCGGCATCCTGAAGCGCATCGGCCATGGCGACAACACCAACCAGAACATGCGCAGCTTCGTGCCCTATACCACGATGCACGGATTCTTCCCGCCCACCAACGCCGGCGAAGCGACGGACGTAGTCACCCTCATCAACTATCAGCCCAAATCGCGCGCCCTGCACGAAACCGCACGGCAGGAAGTCCACAAGGTCATCGCCCGCAATCACGGCTTCAATCCCAATAATCCGGACTCCTTTGATGAATGGGACACGGTTCAGACCGTGGATCAGATCGGCAAGATTTTTGACGCGATGAACGCGTTCCTGGGCAGCGTGGGGTTGGTCACACTAGCCCTGGGAGCGATTGGAATCATTAACATCATGCTGGTCGCCGTCGCCGACCGAACTCGCGAAATCGGATTGCGCAAGGCCGTCGGCGCCACCAACGGCAGCATCATGTTCCAATTTTTTGTGGAAGGAGCGTTTCTGACGTTGCTGAGCGGCGGCGTTGGCATCGCTGGAGCGGCCGTAATCATGCACATGCTCTCCGGGGTTGACATGGGCAATTTCGACCCGCCGAAACTGGTTCCTTCCACCGCGGCTCTGGCAGTAGCTTCGCTAGCTGTTGCGGGAATCGCCGCCGGTCTGTACCCAGCGCGACGCGCGGCTTTGCTCGAACCGGTGGACGCTCTGCGAAAGGAATAGCGCATGGAGGATCTCGGGAACGACGTGCTGGAAGTTGGTGCCGCTGGCGGTGTCCCGGACTCCGCCCAGGTCATTGCTGTCCGTCCTGCGCGGAGCACGCTCGCCCGTCCGATTGTTACTTCCTACCACGATCTCTTCCAGCAAGCCTTTGCCGCCATGCGTCACGACTTGCGCCGGACACTGCTGACGATGGCGGGAATGGCCTGGGGAATTGCCACGGTGGTTCTCCTGCTGGCTTACGGCAACGGGTTTGCCCAAGCCATCACGAACATCTTCCAGAGTTTTGGCGCCACGGCCGTCGGCGTTTTTCCGGGACGCACCTCGCAGCAGGCTGGGGGCAACAAGGCGGGCGTCCAGGTGCGCTTCACTAACGAAGACGTCGAACTGATGCGCAACAACATCCCCTTAGCTCGGCACGTCGTCCGCATGGCGGCGAAAGATTCCAGCGTGCAGAACGGCAACCGTTCTTTTACGTTTCCCGCCATGGGCCTCGATCCCGGCATTGAAGACATTTGGAATCTCGATGTTGCACAAGGCCGTTTTCTCAACGATGCCGACGTTATGCAGCATGGCCTCGTCGCCGTGCTCGGATCAGAAGCGCGCGACCGACTTTTTTCGGGGATGAACGCTGTCGGCGAGACCATCCGCGTTGATGGCGTTACCCTTCAGGTAGTGGGCGTGCTCAAGCCACGCATGCAGGAAGGCGACAGCGACGACAATCGAGTCGTCTACCTCCCGTTCACTTCCATGGACGTCATCAAGGATACACACTATCTCGACGGGATATGGCTCGACTCGGTCGGCCTCGATCACGACAAGATGGCGAAGACCATCAAAGGGACTCTTGCACTGGCGCATAACTTCAAGCCTGACGATCCTCGAGCAGTATTCGTCTTCGATGCGCAGAAGCAACTCTCGCAGTTCGGCATCATGACCGCCATGCTGAAAATTTTGCTTGGAGTAATCGGCACCGTGACCTTGAGTATCGGCGGAATCGGCCTGATGAACATCATGCTGGTCTCGGTGACGCAGCGTACTCGCGAGATTGGGGTGGAAAAAGCTTTGGGCGCGAGGGCCCGCGATATCCTGGTTCAATTCCTGGCAGAAGCCATGGTCATCACGGCCATAGGCGGGCTGCTCGGCATCATCCTTTCCTATATCGTGTCTTTGTCGGCGGGCCGCCTCACACTTTACAGCGCCATGGCCAAACATGCAGAAGCAGGAGACATCCGCCTCGTCGTCTCGCCCATGATCCTGATTGTGGCCACGTCGATTCTAGCCATCGTGGGAGTCGTGAGTGGGATGGTCCCGGCTATGCGCGCCGCCAATCTTGATCCCATCGAAGCCCTGCGATACGAATAATGGCGGAAGACATCCTCAGTCTCGCTCCTCCTCCCGCGGATGCCCGCATCGCGTACGGACAGGATCCCAACCAGTTCTTCGATCTGCGCTTGCCGCACGACAAAGGAAAGCGTTCGACACTCTATCCGGTTCTGATCAACATTCATGGCGGGTTCTGGCGCGCGAAATATAGCCTCGACCATGCCGGGCATCTTTGCGCCGCGCTGACAAATTCAGGGATTGCTACGGCGAACCTGGAGTATCGGCGCGTGGGCGACGACGGCGGCGCGTGGCCGGAAACGTTCGCGGACATTCGCTCGGCCTATAACTTCGTGCGGCAGAATGGGCGTCGGCATCAACTCGATGCGAAGAGACTCGTGGTGATGGGACACTCCGCGGGCGGACAGCTAGCCTTGGCCCTGGCCGGGCACGAACCGTCGGTGTCCGGTGTGATTTCGTTGGCGGGCGTGGTCGATCTGCGTCGAGCCTATCAGTTGCACCTCAGCCACGACGCCGTGGTTGAACTGCTGCGAGGAACGCCGGAAGAGGTCCCTGACCACTATCGTGAAGCCGATCCGATGCAGATCTCGATTCCACATGCGCGGCAATGGCTGATCTGCGGAACAAAGGATGCAGACGTTCCCCCGGAATTCAGCCGGGACTACGTCGCTTCAAAACAGAAACGAAGCGGCGCGCAGAAAGAAGATGTGCACTTGCTGGAGATCGAGGGCGCCGACCATTACGATCTGATCGATCCGCGCGCGGCAGCGTTCAAAGAAGTGGAACAAACCGTAAAGAAATTTATCTCCTAGCTTGGGGGCCAGTTCCTTTCTTGGTACTTTCGGAAGCTTGCGGGCCATTCCAACCCAACATAGAATCTTGGCTGCGGCTCCCTCAACCTCTCTGCGAATCAGGATCGCAGAATCGTACCGAGAGTGATCAACAGATGACCTCCGAAATTCGTGCAGGCTCAGGCAAAGCACTGCTTCCCAACGGTGAGGCACTTTACCGCTTGCTGTTTGAGAACGGGATGGACGGCCTGATGTTGACCGCTCCCGACGGCTCGATTTACGACGCGAATCCCGCAGCATGCCGCATTTTTGGCAGAAGCCGGGAAGAGATCTTGCTGGGGGGGCGACAAGGGCTGATAGACACCTCCGATCCCCGCCTGGCGCGCATGATCACCGAGCGGGCGCGCACAGGGATCGCGCATGGCGAACTCAACGGTCGGCGCAGGGATGGCACGACGTTCCCCATCGAGATTTCCTCAGTGGTCTTTGCCACTTCGGAGGGCGAAGTCCGGACCTGCATGATGATCCGCGACATCACGCAGCGGAAGGCCGCTGACGCCGAGCGCGAGCGTTTAATCCACGATCTCAAAGAGGCGCTGAACCGGGTAAAGACGCTCACGGGGCTTCTGCCCATGTGCGCCTGTTGCCGCAAGATTCGGGACAAAGAGGGTGTCTGGAATCACCTCGAGACCTACATTCGCGAGCACACGGAGGCCGACTTCAGCCACGGCATATGCCAGGAGTGCAGGGAGAAGCTGTATCCGGAATATCCTGCCCGCTCAGACCGTTGACAGCCCGCTGGTAACCTCCTAGCATTCCCGGTTCACCTGAGATTCACATCATGTCAATTCGAAAATGCTTTCATCGCAGCCTCCTTGTTCTTGCGTCCGCCATCCTGCTGGCTGCCGCCTCGACCCCAGTCCAGCAGGCAGATCCGAACCGTTATCTGAATGACGTGAAGTCGCTCACTACGCCGGAAATGGAAGGCCGGGGCGATGGCACCAAGGGATTGACGCGCGCCCAGCATCTCATCGAAAAACGGTACAAGGAACTGGGCTTGCAACCGGCAGGTGTGAAGGGATACGCGCAATCGTTCAGCGTGATTACGGGCGCACACTTGAAATCCGACAACACGTTCGGAGTGCAGGCCGCTGACAGCAAGAAGCAGTTAAAGATCAATGAAGAGTTCGTACCCTTCAGCTTTTCTTCTTCGGGCGAAATGAACGGACCGATGGTTTTTGCGGGATATGGCGCCACGGCGGATGAATTTCATTACGACGACTACGCCGGCATCGACGTTAAAGACAAGGTCGCGGTACTGCTTCGCTACGAGCCCTCCGGATTTGCCGAGAAGAGCGATCACCACGGCCTCACGCAACACTCGCAACTCATCACCAAGGCAATCAACGCGCGCAATCATGGCGCGAAGGCAGTGATCATCGTGAACGGCAAGCTAGGGGACGGCGAAGAAGACTCGCTCACGCGATTTGGCAGCGTCAGCGGGCCGGAGAATGTCGGCATCATTTTCGCGCAGGTCAAAAACGCCGTGGCGGATGCATGGTTTCAGGCAGCGGGAAAGTCGCTGAAAGACGTGCAGGATCAAATCAACTCCACGACGAAGCCCGTGTCTTTCGATTTTCCAGACGCTCTTCGCGCGTCTCTGCATATCGATATCGAAACTACCCGCGCGACCGTAAACAACGTGCTCGCCTGGCTGCCCGGACAAAGCGATGACTACGTGATCATTGGCGCGCACTACGATCACTTGGGATATGGCAATTTCGACTCGCTGGCGCCCTCGCAGATTGGGCAGATTCATCCCGGCGCCGATGACAATGGCAGCGGCACGGCGGGCGTGCTGGAGTTGGCACGGTTACTCGCGCCCCAGCGTGGGCAACTGAAGCGCAGCATTCTTTTCATGAATTTCGCAGGAGAAGAGTTGGGGCTGCTTGGTTCTGCAGAGTGGGTCAAAGAACCGACGCGCCCGCTCGCCAAAGCCGTCGCCATGGTCAACATGGACATGATCGGCGTATTAAAGATGACAAGGTTTACATCGGAGGCGTTGGGACAGGATCGACCTTGAAGGCCGTGCTTGAGCAGGCACAGAAAGACACGCCATTCAAGATTGAGTATTCGGCGGGCGGATACTCGTCGAGC
>Ga0075030_100000996_pt1 | contig 25373 bp, 19 predicted proteins | sample LitLauG_LLR_2012_FD_71393 | JGI IMG/M metagenome (GOLD analysis project Ga0075030, IMG submission 71393) | Freshwater sediment microbial communities from Pennsylvania, USA - Little Laurel Run_MetaG_LLR_2012 | ecosystem: Environmental > Aquatic > Freshwater > Creek > Sediment | place: USA...
GCCCGCGTGAGTCCGGCGACGATGGATATCAGGGTGGTCTTGCCGGCGCCATTGGGCCCGAGCAGACCGAAAAACTCCCCGGGCGCCACGGTGAGGTCGACCGCATCGAGCGCAGTAACGCGGGCGTAGCGCTTGCTCAATGCGCTGACGGCGATGGCGGCTGTGGGCATGGACGGGGAAAACGCCGGGCAAATGCCGGCGCAAACCGTATTGTACGGTGCCGAATCAGGCGGGCGCGATCAGGGCCTCGACCCCGTAGAGCCTGGCCAGGCTGAGCAGGTCTTTGGGCACCGCGACAAGTTCGAGCTTGCTGCCACGCGCGCGCGCACAACGCAGCCACTCAAGAACGCAGGCAACCGCTGCGGTGTCGCAGCGGACCACCCCGGAAAAGTCCATCACCACGTCGCCGGCAGCGATCGCCGCACGACCCGCCGCAACGATCGCAGGCGCGTTGGCATTGGTGACGCTATCGGCCGGCATTTTCATGCGCGCCTCAGCCGTGCTTGCCGCCGCCGGCCAGAGTCTTGTTCTTTTGCGTCAAGGTCTGGACCAGGCCATCGATGCCACTCTGGGAGAGGGTCTGGCTGAACTCGTTCTTGTAGTTATCCACGAGCCACACGCCCAGTATGTTCAGATCGTAGATCTTCCAACCCGCATCGGTCTTTTCCAGGCGGTAATCGAGGTCGATCGCATCACCCTGGGACGGAACAACCTGGGTGCGCACGACCGTATCGGTTGCGCCGTCCTGCCCACGCGATGGGCGCATGCGCACCTTGTGGTCGGTGACCTTGGAAAGGGCTCCGCTGTAGGTGCGCAGCAAGAGAATGCGGAACTGCTCTATCAACGCCGCCCGCTGCTCCGGGGTGGCCGCGCGCCAGGGCCGCCCGACAGCCATGCGCGTCATCTTGTCAAAATCGACATTGGGCATGATGCGTTCGTTGACGAGCTTTTGCACGCGATCGAAGTCGCCGGCCTGGATCGCCTTGTCCGAACGGATGCTTTCCAGCACCTCGGTGGACAGGCGCTGAATCATCGCGTCCGGGCTTGCCTCCGCGGTGGCGGCGATCGCGGCCGGGGTTGGCCCGAGCGCAAGGCCGGCAGCCAGCAGGAAGATTGCGGCCAGCTGCGGGCGCAGCGAGAGTCGGATCCCGGGATTGCAGGTTGGCTTCATACGTTTCCTTTGCTAGTGCCTCAATGCGCCGCGGCCCCGCCGGCAGGGGCCGGATCGGGGGCATCTGGATCCTCATCGGCCGGCGGTGGCGGCGCGCCGTCATAGACCCGGCTGCGCCGACGCTGCAGATAGGCGTCGCGGACAAACTCATACGGATCGAGCGCGGCCTCGTCAACCATCCGGGACGCGTCCAAGAGCTGCGAGCGCCGATCCACAAAACGTGCGGCATAGGTATACGCCCAATCGCGAGTCGGCGAGATATAGCTGATCGGGTCGGCAAATCCGTCCGGGATTTCTCCTATGGCATCACGGAATGTCTCCGGACCCAGGAAGGGAAGCACTAGGTAGGGTCCGGGTGTCAGGCCCCACTTGCCCATCGTCAGACCAAAGTCCTGGCGATTTCGCTCCCAGCCCAGGTGCTGGGCGACGTCAAAGCAGCCCAGCACGCCAACGGTTGAATTGACGAGGAAGCGGCCCGCATCATTGGCAACGTCCCCGGGGCGGCCCTGCAGGGCCGAATTGATGCCACTGGGGATCTCATAGAGATTGGCAAAGACATTGCCGATGCAGTGGCGTACCGGATCCGGCACTACGGCAACGTAGCCTTTGGCCACCGGACGCGCGATCGCACGATCGAACCGGTCATTGAAGGCGAACACCTGCCGGTTGACCCGCTCATAGGGGTCCGTCGGATTGTTCCCGGCATTGGGAGGGACCGTAACGCAAGCACTGACAGCGAGCGTGCCCGCCAGGCCGATCCAACGCCACGGGAGTCGGGCCAAGGGCTTCACTTCTTGTCGGCGCCTTCCTTGGTCGGAGCGTCGGCCGCCTTGTTGTAGATGAGCTGGCCGATGAGATTCTCCAGCACCACCGCGGACTGCGAAAGCTTGATCGTATCGCCCGCCTGCAGATTTTTGTCGTCCGCACCCGGATCCAATCCCACGTACTGGTCGCCGAGCAGCCCCGCCGTGAGGATCTTCGCTGAGGTATCGACCGGGAAGGAATAGTTGCGGTCGATTTGCATCGTTACCAGTCCCTGAAAGGACTTGTTGTCGAAGGCGATCGCGGCGATCCGCCCGACAGTAACGCCCGCGCTCTTGACCGGCGCATGCACCTTGAGTCCGCCCACATTGTCAAAGCGCACAAGGATGGGATAGGTCGAATCAAAGGAGAAGCTTGCCAGATTGGCCGCCTTGAGCGCCAGGAAGACGATTGCCAGCAGGCCCAGCGCGACAAACAGGCCTACCAGGGTTTCGGTTTTTCGATTTCCCATGCCAGTTCCTCTTCTTACCGGTCTCGTACGAAAGTCACCGCGGCCGCGTCCATCAGGGCGTGGAGAACATCAGCGCGGTGAGGACAAAGTCCAGCGACAGCACCGTCAGCGATGACACCACGACCGTTCGCGTCGTCGCCTGGGCCACGCCTTCGGGCGTGGCTTCGGATTCGTAGCCGATATACAAGGCGATGAAGGTGGACGCGATGCCAAAGACAACGCTCTTGACGACGCCATTGCCGATGTCCTTGATCACGTCCACGCCATCTTGCATTTGCGCCCAAAACTGGCCTGGGTCGATACCGATCATGACCACGCCCACGATATAGGCGGCCACCACGCCAACCGCCGAGAAGATGGCCGCCAGCAAGGGCATGGAAATCACGCCAGCGACAAAGCGCGGTGCGAGCACGCGGATGCGCGGATCCACGGCCATCATCTCCATCGCGGCAAGCTGTTCGCCGGCCTTCATCAAGCCGATCTCCGCAGTCAATGAGGTGCCCGCGCGACCCGCAAAGAGCAAGGCGGTGATCACGGGGCCCATTTCGCGCACCATCGCCAACGCAACGAGCAATCCCAGCGATGCCGCCTGGCCGTAGCGGCTCAGGGTGATGTATCCCTGCAGGGCCAGGACCAGCCCGACCGTGCCACCGGACGCGGCAATGATCACCAGCGAACGATTGCCGATCGAATGGATTTGGGTAACCGTGAGGCCAAAGCGGCGCAAGCCCGCCGGAAGATGGCGCACCAGATCGGCAAAGAAGAAGGTGGCATGCCCGAGGGCTTGCAGGGTGCCCAGAAACCGGGCGCCCACGTTCGCCAGCACTTCGCCGGTGCTCATGCAACCCCCAGGTCCTGCGCGATGTCCGGCGCGGGGTAGTGAAAGTGCACCGGGCCGTCCGGTTCGCCACGTATGAACTGGCGCACCTCCGGATCCTGCGCCGCCTGCAATTGGGCCGGCGTGCCGCTGGCGACGACCCGCCCCCCCGACAGCAGGTAGGCGTAGTCGCAAATCTGGAAACACTCGTTGACGTCGTGCGAGACGATCAGGGAGGTGGCCCCGGTGGCATCGTTGAGGCGGCGGATCAGGTTGGCCGTTACGCCCAGCGAAATGGGATCGAGGCCCGCAAAGGGCTCGTCGTACATGATCACCTCGGGATCGAGCGCGATGGCGCGCGCCAGGGCCACGCGGCGCGCCATACCCCCGGAGATCTCGCCGATGCGCAGGGCGGCCGCTCCGCGCAAGCCCACGGCATCGAGCTTCATGAGCACGATGTCGCGGATCATGGATTCCTCGAGATCGGCATGCTCGCGCAGGGGAAATGCCACGTTGTCAAAGACCGTGAGGTCGGTGAACAGCGCGCCGAACTGGAACAACATGCCCATGCGCCGGCGCAGGGCGTACAGCGCCGCGCGGTCGCCGGTGTCCACGGGCGCACCGGAAAACAGGATGCGCCCGGACTGGGGTGTAATCACGCCACCGATGAGCCGCAAGAGCGTGGTCTTGCCACAGCCCGAGTTGCCCATGATGGCGACGACCTGCCCGCGCGAAAACTCCAGCGAAACGTCCGAGAGGATGACGCGCGTGTCATAGCCAAAGGTGACACCCTGGATGCTGACCAGCGCCTTGCCCTTGTCACCGGCGATCGTGGATGCCTGCGCTTGCGCCAACGAAGCTTCCTTCCTCTTGTACTGATTGCCATTGGCGCCGCCATGCAGCGCGCGCGTTGTTCTTGAACCCGGGGAGCTTCCTGGCGACGAGGCCGGCTGCCGGCGATACCCTTTCGAGGTGCCGCGGCGCGGGCGATTGTCGCACAGGCCACAGAGTCCAACTGTGACCGAATGTAGCCTCGGAAGTTCGCCCGCGGACGCGGTAGTGCGCAAGCGCCCGGAACCTACCGCGGCAAAACCGAAGATCCCATAAGGAACTCGTCGACCGCGCGGGCGCATTGACGGCCCTCGCGAATTGCCCAGACCACCAGCGACTGGCCACGACGCACGTCGCCGGCGGCGAAGACCTTGGATTGCGTGGTGGCATAGGGACGCTGCGCCAAGCCTTCCTCCGTGACCGCGCGCACGTTGGCCCGGGCATCGCGCTCGACTCCAAAGGCCTCGGCCAAGGCGCCCACCGGGGATACGAAACCCATTGCCAGCAGTACGAGATCGGCCGGAATCTCAAACTCCGAGCCTGCCACCTCGACCATCCTGGACTGCCCGGTGACCGGATCGCGTTGCCACTGCACGCGCGCGGCCACGAGCGCCGCGACATTGCCCTTGCCATCGTCACGAAAGCATTTGGTGGTGATCGACCAATCGCGATCGCAGCCTTCCTCATGCGAGCTCGACGTGCGCAGGCGCACCGGCCAGTAGGGCCAGGTGAGCGCCTTGTTCTCTGCCGCGGGTGGTTGGGGCAAGAGTTCGAGCTGGGTGACCGACTGCGCGCCGTGGCGGTTGGACGTCCCCACGCAATCGGAACCGGTGTCGCCGCCGCCGATCACGATGACGCGCTTGCCGGTAGCCCGGATCTGGTCGGGGATCGACTCGCCGGCGACCACGCGGTTCTGGGCGGTGAGAAACTGCAGCGCAAAATGCACGCCCCGCAATTCGCGGCCCGGCACGGGCAAATCGCGCGGCTGTTCGGCACCGCCGGCAAGAACCACCGCATCAAAGTCGTGCACGAGCTGCTGCGCGGCCACTTGCTCGGTACCGGTGCGTAGCACCGTGCCCAGCTCCATGGGCCCCGCGCCGGCAACCAGTACGCCGGTGCGAAATACCACGCCCTCCCGGCGCATTTGCTCGATGCGCTGGTCGATGAGCGATTTTTCCAGCTTGAAGTCGGGAATTCCGTAGCGCAAAAGTCCGCCAGGACGCTCGTTCTTCTCCAGCACGGTGACGGCGTGCCCGGCGCGCGCCAGTTGTTGGGCGCAGGCCAGGCCGGCGGGCCCGCTACCCACCACGGCGACCGCCTTGCCGGAGGATCGCGGCGCGGGCTGCGGCACGACCCAGCCCTCAGCCCATGCCCGATCGATGATGGCATGCTCGATCGACTTGATGCCCACCGCGTTGTCATTGATGTTGAGCGTGCAGGCCGCCTCGCAGGGCGCCGGGCAAATGCGGCCGGTGAACTCCGGGAAGTTATTGGTCAGGTGCAGAACATCGATCGCCTCGCGCCAGCGCTGGCGGTACACGAGGTCGTTGAAGTCCGGGATGACGTTGTTGACCGGGCAGCCGTTGCTACAAAAGGGAATACCGCAATCCATGCAGCGCGCGCCCTGCACGCGCGCCTGCTCGGGCGAAAGGTGTGCGACAAACTCGCGCCAGTGCTGCTTGCGCTCGACGGGCGCCTGGGCCACTTCCTCCTGACGCGCAAATTCCAAAAATCCGGTTATTTTTCCCATGATCCGTATCGAGTTCGCGCCGGGCGCGGTTGCATTGACGGGCGGTGCCCGGGGCTGGCCTCAGGCGGCCTTGCGCGCATCAACGGCCGCGCTGGTGGCTTGTGCAAGCTGCTTGAGTGCGCGCCGATATTCGTGCGGGAATACTTTGTGAAAGCGCGCGCGATGCCGCTCCCAGTCCGCGAGGATTTCTTTGGCGCGAAAGCTCCCGGTAAAGCGAAAGTGCCGCTCCAGAAGCTCACGCAGCAGTTGCTCGTCGGTGGTCGGAACAGCCTCCAAGCTGTGCCAAATGGCGCGCTCGACTCGCTCCTCCTGTTCCCGTGCCGTCAGCACGGGCTCGAGCGCAACCATCGCGCCGTTGCAGCGTGCGGCAAAATCACCGTGTTCGTCAAAGACGTACGCAATGCCCCCGGACATGCCGCCGGCAAAGTTGCGCCCGGTGCCGCCCAAAACCACGACTGTGCCGCGGGTCATGTATTCGCAACCGTGGTCGCCGGTCCCTTCCACCACGGCAACCGCGCCAGAGTTGCGTACCGCAAAGCGCTCGCCGGCGACGCCGTTGAAGTAGGCCTCCCCACCCGTGGCGCCGTACAAGACGGTGTTGCCCACAATGATGTGCTCCGGGCCGAAGCCGCGAAAATCGTTGGGCGAGCGCACGACGATGCGCCCACCCGAGAGACCCTTGCCCGTGTAGTCGTTGGCGTCGCCCACCAGGTCGAGCGTGATGCCGTGCGCCAGAAATGCCCCGAAACTCTGCCCGGCCGTTCCCTGCAGCTGAATGTGGATGGTGTCGTCGGGCAGTCCGGCATGCCCGAAGCGGCGCGCCACTTCCGCCGATAACATCGTGCCCACCGTACGGTTGATGTTGCGGATCGGGTAAATGAAGCTCACCCGTTCCCCCTTTTCCAGCGCTGTACGGCTTTGCTCGATGAGCTTGTGGTCCAGCGCGCGATCCAAGCCGTGGTCCTGCTGCTGGCATTTGCGCCGCGGAACATCCGGCCCAACTGCGGCCTGGTGAAAGATGCGCGAGTAGTCCAGGCCGCGCGCCTTCCAATGGCTGATGCCGTGGCGGGTATCGAGCAGGTCGGTGCGGCCGATGAGCTCTTCCAGGCGGCGCACGCCCAGCTGGGCCATGATTTCGCGCACTTCCTCGGCAACGTAGAAAAAGAAATTGACCACGTGCTCGGGCTGACCCTGGAAACGGCGACGCAGCACCGGATCCTGCGTCGCAACGCCCACTGGACAGGTATTGAGATGGCACTTGCGCATCATGATGCAGCCGCTGGCCACCAGGGGAGCCGTTGCAAAACCAAACTCGTCAGCGCCCAGCAGTGCACCGATCACGACGTCACGTCCGGTCTTGATCTGCCCATCCACCTGCACGGCAATGCGGCCGCGCAAGCGGTTCAGAACCAGCGTTTGCTGCGTTTCCGCCAGCCCGATCTCCCAGGGGGTTCCCGCGTGCTTGATCGAGGACAATGGCGAAGCGCCGGTACCGCCATCGTGGCCGGAAATGGTCACGTGATCGGCCTTGGCCTTGGCCACGCCTGCCGCGACGGTGCCCACGCCCGCTTCCGAAACGAGCTTGACGGAAATGGAAGCGTTGGTGTTGGCGTTCTTCAGATCATGGATCAGCTGGGCCAGATCCTCGATCGAGTAAATGTCATGGTGCGGCGGCGGCGATATCAGTCCCACGCCCGGCACGGAAAAACGCAGTCGGGCAATGTATTCCGACACCTTGTGGCCCGGCAGCTGGCCGCCCTCGCCGGGCTTGGCGCCCTGCGCCATCTTGATCTGAATCTGGTCCGCCGAAACCAGATACTCCGCGGTAACGCCAAAACGGCCGGAGGCCACCTGCTTGATGCGTGAGCGCAGGGAGTCACCGTCGCGCAGCGGAATGTCCACCTCGACGACTTCGCGCCCCAGGACGCTGGCCACCGTGTCGCCCGCGACAATCTTTTCGCCACGCAGCTCCTGGCGGTAGCGGCGCTCGTCCTCCCCGCCTTCGCCCGTGTTGCTCTTGCCGCCAATGCGGTTCATCGCGATGGCGAGCGTAGTGTGCGCCTCGGTGGAAATGCTGCCTAGGGACATGGCACCAGTGACGAAGCGGCGCACGATATCCTTGGCCGGCTCAACCTCGTCCAGCGCAATTGCCCTGGCCGGATCGACGCGAAATTCGAAAAGCCCGCGCAAGGTCATATGGCGGCGCGACTGGTCGTTGATGATCTGCGCGTATTCCTTGTAGGTCTGGTAGCTGCCGGCGCGCGCGGCATGTTGCAGCTTGGCGATGGCGTCGGGGGTCCACATATGCTCCTCGCCGCGCACCCGGTACTGGTATTCGCCGCCGGCATCGAGCATGTTGGCCAGGACCGGATCTGCGCCGTAGGCGCCCTGGTGCATGCGCACCGCTTCTTCCATCACGTCGAACAGGCCGATGCCGCCCACCGTGCTGGTGGTACCGCGGAAATACCGCTGTACGAGTTCGCGGGATAACCCCACGGCCTCGAAAATCTGCGCACCGCAATAGGACATGTACGTGGAAATGCCCATCTTGGACATGACCTTTTGCAGACCCTTGCCCACCGCCTTGATGAAATTCTTGACGGCCTTTTCCGGGTCGACGCCGTTGGGAGCGTCCTGAAACATGTCGGCCAGGGTCTGCAGCGCCAGGTAGGGATGGATTGCCTCCGCGCCATATCCGGCCAGCAGCGCAAAGTGGTGCACCTCGCGTGCCGAGCCGGTTTCCACCACCAGTCCGGTGGACGTGCGCAGGCCCGCCTGGATCAGGTGCTGATGCAGGGCGCTGGTGGCCAGCAGCGCCGGAATGGCCACGTGGTCGGCGTCGATACTGCGGTCGGTGACCACGAGAATATTGTTCCCGGCACGCACCGCATCGACCGCCTCCGCACACAGCGATGCCAGGCGCGCCTCGACACCCTGGCGACCCCAGGCCAGCGGGTAGCAGATGTCCAGGTCGTAGCTGCGAAATTTTCCGGAGGAGAACGAGGAGATCTCGCGGATCTTGCGCATGTCGGCAAAATCCAGGACGGGCTGGGACACCTCCAGGCGCATGGGCGGGTTGATGTTGTTGATGTCCAGCAGGTTGGGCTTGGGCCCGACAAAGCTCACCAGGGACATGACCAGCTGCTCGCGAATGGAGTCGATTGGCGGATTGGTCACCTGGGCGAACAGTTGCTTGAAGTAGCCGTACAGCGTGCGGTTCTTGTTGGACAGGACGGCCAGCGCGGCGTCGTTTCCCATGGATCCGACCGCTTCCTCGCCATCGGCAGCCATTGGCGTCAACAAGGTACGCAGGTCCTCCTGCGTATAGCCAAACGCCTGCTGGCGGTCCAACAGGCCCTGGGGGGCGGCCATCTCATTGACCTTCGCCGACCTAGGCAGGTCATCGAGCTTGATGCGGATGCGCCGGTTCCATTCCCGGTACGGCTTGGCGGCGGCGAGCTGCGACTTGAGCTCGGCGTCGTCGATGATGCGCCCTTGCTCCGTGTCGATGAGGAACATCTTGCCCGGCTGCAAACGCCATTTCTTGATGATCCTGGATTCGGGGATGGGCAGCACGCCGACCTCCGAGGCCATCACGACCATGTCGTCGTCGGTGATGACGTAGCGCGCCGGACGCAGGCCATTGCGATCGAGCGTGGCGCCAATCCGCACGCCGTCGGTAAATGCAATGGAGGCCGGTCCGTCCCAGGGCTCCATCATGGCCGCGTGGTATTCGTAAAATGCCCGGCGGCTCTCGTCCATGAGGGTGTGTTGTTCCCAGGCCTCGGGGATCATCATCATCATCGCGTGCGCCAGCGGATAGCCGGCCATCACCAGCAGCTCGAGCGCGTTGTCAAAGCAGGCCGTGTCCGACTGGCCCTCATAAATGAGCGGATAGAGCTTTTGCAAGTCGCCACGCAACACCGGGGATGACATGACCCCTTCGCGCGCGCGCATCCAGTTGAAGTTTCCCTTGACGGTATTGATCTCGCCGTTATGGGCCACCATGCGGTACGGGTGGACCAGTTCCCAGCTGGGGAAGGTGTTCGTGGAAAAGCGCTGATGCACAAGCGCAATGGCCGATATCACGCGCTCGTCGGCAAGGTCTGCGTAATACCTTCCCACCTGATCGGCCAGCAGCAAGCCCTTGTAAACGATCGTCTGGGTGGACATCGAGACGACGTAGTACTCCTTGCCGTGCTGCAGGTGCAGCGCCTGGATCTTGTGGCTGGCCGCCTTGCGGATCACATAGAGCTTGCGCTCCAGCGCGTCGGGCACCATCACGTCGGCGCCGCGGCCGATGAAGATCTGGCGGATGACGGGTTCGCGTTCTCGCACCAGCGGGGACATGGGCATCTGCCGGTCCACGGGGACATCGCGCCAGCCCAGCACGACCTGCCCTTCCGCGCGAACCGTGCGCTCGAGCTCCTGCTCACAGGCCAGCCGAGAAGCGCTTTCCCGTGGCAGGAAAATCATGCCCACGCCGTACTCCCCCGGCGGCGGCAGTTGTACACCGCTGGCTGCGAGCTCGCTGCGGTAAAAGGCGTCGGGAATCTGCAACAAGATCCCTGCACCATCGCCAAACAGGGGGTCCGCGCCCACGGCGCCGCGATGGTCAAGATTCTCCAGGATCAGCAAGGCCTGCTGCACCAGTGCGTGGCTGCGCACGCCGCGGATGTTGGCAACAAAGCCAACACCGCAGGAGTCGTGTTCATACTCGCGCGCGTACAGGCCATGTCGTTGCGCGTTGTCGCGGGCCAGTTCCTGGGCTGCAGCGCCGTCGGCCGCAGCCGAATCGAGTACCGTAGTGTGCGTGGGCAAAGGTGCCTGCATGACTGCTCCTGACCCGGGCCCCGCGCGCGGAAGACCTTGCGCGCGCTGGCACCGCGATCGCGGCCACAGCCATCACATACGGTCGCCGAATTGCGGTCTCGGAAACACGGGGCACAAGCGGCTGCATGCCCCTATTACACGAATGTACCGCAACGCAACACCATGCTCAAACGAATTAAATAGGGTCAGAACCTTTTATTAAAAATATCTTTCGTCTGTTCGAATAAATAGGGTCAAAGTAAAAAATTTGGTTGCTCAGATCGCGCCTGCTGTTACGTGGTCATGCGTCTGCGCCATTGGTGGCTGACAAAATCAACCAAAAGAACCAATAAAATCATGGCGATAATCACCGTTGCGGCGCGCCGCATCTGAAACAGACCCAAGGTGAAAGACAATTGCTGGCCTAGTCCGCCAGCGCCGACGACGCCCAATATCGTCGCCGCCCGAATGTTGTTTTCCCACCGGTACAGCACATAGGAAAGAAGTTGCGGCGCGACCATCGGCAGCGTGGCATACAGCAGCACTTGCGCTTCGCTGGCTCCTTGCGCTCGCAGGAAATGGGCTGGCTCGGTCGGTGCGTTTTCGATCGCTTCCGCGAACAAACGCCCAAGCACCCCGCTCGTATGCAGGGCGAGGGCAAGGACACCGGCCATGGGACCGAGACCGGCAGCCACCAGCAGAAGCGCTGCCCAAACAAGCTCGGGCACCGCGCGCAAGGCATTGAGCAGCAGGCGTGTTAGTGCGCGAATAGTGCGCCAGTCAGCGGCACGCGTGTGCGCCGCCGGCAGGCAAAGGAACAAGCCCGCGGCGGCGGCAAGCAAGGTCCCCAGCGCCGACATCGCCAGCGTCTCTAGCGCGCCTTGGCTGACCTTACTTACAAAGCCCAGCGTGGCGTCGGGTGGCAGGAACTCGCCGGCAAAGCGCCCCATCGATTCCAGGGCGGCCGGCTCGAACAGGGCGCCCCAGTGCATATCCAGACTTGCCAACGAGGACAGGAGCAAGGCCAGCGCCGCGGCGCCCAGAAGCAGCGACTGCGGCCGGTGCAAGTTGGATGCCGGCGCGCGGTCCCATGCGCGCAGCATCGCGCTGCACTGGTCGGCCAGGGCAACCAGCCCGATGAACACCAGCAGCATCGTCGCCACTTCACCGCCGGCAAGCATCTTGAGCGAGCTGTCCATCTGCTGCCCCAGCCCACCGGCGCCAACAAAGCCAAGAACCACGGAGGAGCGGATGGCGCACTCCCAGCGATACACGGTATACGAAGTCAGTTCGGTGCTGGCCAAGGGCAGCAGTCCATACAGGAGAGCTTGCAGGCGACCGCTGCCATTTGCGAGCAAGGTGCGCGCGCAATGCGCGTCGCAGCTCTCCAGGATCTCGGCGTACACCTTGCCCAGCATGCCGCCGTAGGTCAGGGCGATAGCCAGCACCCCCGCCGTCGGCCCGATGCCAACGACGCGCACCAAAAGCAGTGCCCAAACAAGTTCGGGCACCGAACGCAATATCACCATGGCCGCGCGCGCGCCGTGGCGAAGAATTGACGGCAGCGCTGCCATCGGCCCCGACATGGCGGATATGGAGATTGCCGCCGTCGAGACCAGGGCAAGCGGAATCGCCAGGCACAAGGCGAGCGCGATGCCGCTCGTGGCGATGGCGATCGTGCGCCCGGTCTCCTGTAATACCAGCCGCAGAAACTGCGGAGTGCAATCGGGCGGGAAGAAGGACAGCAAAAAGCGTCCCGTGGCGTGCACGCTGCGTGCATCGAACAAGCGCCAGGGCGCAAACTCGGTGGCCACCAGCAATGGCCACAGCAGCGCGACGCCGATGGCCGCCCACCAAAGCCGGGCCGGCCATGCCGGATCCCGAATTGCTGCGCGCGCGCTCATCGCCAGGGAAGATGCGCCGCCACCGCGGTGGCGGCGGCCGGCGCCTCGTCCTCGACGGGCCGCGCACCTTCGCTCGGCTCGTACAGGCGCAGCCATTGCTGGGAATCCAGATCCGCGGCCGCGCGATCAAAAACGACGCTGCCGGCGCGCAGACCGACCAGCCGGGGAAAGCTGGCGCGCGCCAGTTCTGCCTGGTGGGTCGAAATGATCAGCGTGGCGCCGCAACGCTGCGCCTCATCACGCAGGATGGCAAGCGCCTGGGCGGCCCACACCGGATCGAGTGCGGACAGCGGCTCGTCCAGCAGCCACAGACTGGCCGGCGCCAGGAGCACGCGGGCCAGGCTGACGCGCTGGCGCTCGCCGCCAGAGAGCCGGTCAACCCGATCAAATAGACGTGGGCCCAGGCCAAAGCGCGCGAGGGCTTCCTGGGCGCTGTGCGCCTCCATCGGGTGAATCCAGGAGCGCAGGCTGCGCCAGAAGCCCATTTGCGGCAGTCGGGCGGCCAGCACCGCCGTCACGACGCGCTGGCGCGGTGGCAGCGGCGGCAGTTGTGGCGCAAAGATGATATTGGCGCGGCGTTGCCGGCGCTGCCGCGAAGGCAAGGCCCAGGGATCCTCGTCATCCCAGAGCACCTGGCCGCGATCGGGGCGCACGGCGCAGGCCGCGAGTTGCAACAAGGTCGTCTTGCCAGCGCCCGAAGGCCCGACCAGGGCGACGTGCTCGCCCGGCGTAAATTCCAGGCGGGTCGGCAGCAAGCCCAGGCGCGCGCGCCCGCTGGCATCACCGCGCAACAGGCCTGCCCCACGCAATTCAAGCCGCATGCGAGCTCGCGCCTTCGCTACTGGAGCAGCCCAGCGCTGCGTGCCGCCGCTTCAATTTGCTGATAATTCTCCGGACCCGTGGGGACGAAGCGGCTGGCGCGTTGCAGGCCCAGGATCTCGCGGCCCTGTGGGCTGTCGACACGCAGATCCAAGAATGCCTGGCGCAATGATTCGCGCAAGGCCGCGGGCATCGATGCGCCGACCGTCCAGTTGTAGTCATAAAACGGTGCGGTTGTGTAGAAAACATGCACCTCCTTGGGGTCAACCTTGCCCTCCCCCAGGACCCGTTCCCACACAGAGCTGTTCAAGGCCCCCGCATCGACTTTGCCACCTGCAACGGCCGCAATGGTCGCATCGTGCGCTCCCGAATAGCTGACGCGGCGCAGATCCCGTTCCGGATCGATCCCCGCCTGCAGAAGGGCGCTGCGCGGGATCAGGTGGCCGGATGTACTCGACTGCGAGCCAAAACTCAGCGTCCGGCCTTTCAGATCGGCCAGCGACGCGATGCCGCTGCCATTGGTCGTGATGAACACCGAGCGAAATTTCGCGTCCTCGGCGCGCTGCACCAAGGGAAGAACTTGGCCGTGGGAGCGAACCTTGGCCTGGACAAAGGTAAAACCGCCAAGCCAGGCCAGGTCGACCTTCCCGTTTATCAAAGCCTCAACAGCCGCGGCATAGTCCGTAACCGGGGTCCACTCGACATGCATGCCCACCCGCGATTCGAGGTAACTGCCCAGGGGAGCGAATTTGCGCGCCAACTCGGTTGGTGACTCATCAGGTATCGCGGTGACGCGCAGGACGGCCTGTCGCGCCGCCGCCGGAGGATTCATGGCAGCCGCCCCTGCCGTGGCCGGGGCCGCAAGCGCGCTAAGCGCGATAATCGCCAGGATCGAGGCAAGGGACCATATCTTGCCGGCGCAGCGCACCATCACCGACTGCCGCATCGTTTTCTCCAGGGAACTGGGGGCAACCCATCCGGCAATGATGCCATGGCCGTTGCGGTGCGAGCGCCGCGCGGACCGGCAAGCGTGAGCAAGGGAAAAAATGCAATCAGCCATGACGGGCACCCCGGTACGGCTCACCGCGCTATCTCACGGCGGCGGCTGTGGATGCAAAATCGCACCCGGGGTTCTCGCTCAGATCCTCCAGGGGACTGCGGGGCTTCCTGTGCCCGCCGAACTGCTGGTGGGCATCGAAACCGCCGACGATGCCGCGGTCTATCGACTCAATTCCGAGCAGGCCCTGGTGGCGACCACCGATTTCTTCATGCCCATCGTCGACGATCCATTTGACTTTGGCCGGATTGCCGCCACCAATGCGATTTCCGATGTCTACGCCATGGGCGGCCGGCCGATACTGGCACTGGCGATCGTCGCGATGCCCGTCAAAGTGCTGCCGGTGGGAACCATCCGGGCCATACTCGAAGGTGGCGCGGCGATCTGCCGGTCGGCCGGAATACCCATCGCGGGTGGCCACACGATCGACTCTGTGGAACCCATCTACGGGCTGGTTGTGCTGGGTCTGGTTCATCCGGACCGGATCAAACGCAACAGCGGCGCGCGCCCTGGCGACTGCCTGGTCCTGGGCAAGCCCCTGGGCGTGGGTCTTTATTCGGCCGCCCTGAAAAAGGATCTGCTCGATGCACCTGGCTATGCCCGCATGGTGCAAGTGACCACCCAATTGAACACGCCCGGCCCCGAACTGGCGCAGCTCTCCGGCGTGCATGCCCTCTCCGACGTGACCGGATTTGGCCTGGCGGGCCATGCGCTGGAAATGGCTCGGGGCGCTGGCTGCGCGCTGCGCATCGACTGGCAGCGCGTGCCGCTGCTCGAGGATGCGCGCGCCTTGGCGCTACGCGGGATCATAACGGGCGCCTCCGGGCGCAATTGGGACAGCTATGGGTCACAGATCGACCTGCCCACCACCTTTACCGCGGCCGATCGCGCCGTACTGACGGATCCCCAGACCAGCGGCGGCCTGCTGGTGAGCTGCGCGCCCGAAGCGACACAGGCCGTACTGGAAATCTTTGCGCGCCACCATTTTCCCTATGCGCGCCAGTGCGGCGCTGTCCTGGATCGCGGCGCTGCGCGTCTGCAGATTGCCTAACCGGGGGAAGGAGGGTCTATGACCGGCGCGCTCATCCAGCGGCGCAGCAATGGACTCACCGCCAGGGCCAGGACCGCCGAGCCCAGGCCGAGCCACACCATGTTGTGGAAAAGACTGCCGTAGCGTTGCGCCGCCACCGCCCAGTTGACCTGTTCGCCCGGCGCAAGATCCAGGGAGGCAAAGCTGGAAAAAAACGTTGCGAGCTGTTCGGAGAATGAAGACGCAAGCAACCAGCCGCTCATCATCACCGCGGCGACCTTGGGCATGCTCAGGTCGGAAATGGCCGCCAGCGTGATCGGCGATAGGCACACCTCGCCAAATTCCAGGACGAGGTACGCGAGGGCGAGCCACCAGACGCTGGCCGCCGTGCCCGAGGCCGCCGCCTCGCTCGCCCAGGCCAGCGGCAGAAAGGACAGGCCGCCCAGCACGAGTCCCATCACGCACTTGGTGGTCTTGTGCGGATTCCTGCCACGCCGCTCCAGGAAGGGCCACAACCAGGAAAACAGCGGCGCCAGCAACACGATGAACAGCGCCCCGATATACGTCAGGGAGCCGGCTGTCTGGGGCAACACGACGCTGTCGCGAATCACCAGCGCAAATCCCGTGGCGCTCAGTGCCGCAAGGCTCCATGCCGCCAGTTTGCGGGAACGCTGGCGCAACGCAAAGGCCACGACAAACGGGGACAGCGCGAGCGGCGCGATCGACCAGGGCAAGGGTTTGCCTTCGCGGATGACGATACTGGGAAAAAGATCCTTGTCCAGCATGCGATCGGTAAAGGTGACCCAGGAGGCATATGTCTGTTCGTACAGCGCGAAAAACAGCAACACAAAGGCAATGAAAAATATGATGCTGATCATGCGTCCGCGTTGCACGGCGTTGGCATACCGACGCAGGTACCAGGCCAGCCAGGCCAGCCACGCAACCAGCATCACGCCCTGCACGCCCGCTACAAGTTGCGGAATCGTCAGCAGCGCCGCGATGGCGCATGCCGCCAGGATCGTGGCAGCGTATAGGGCCGGTTCACGCCGCACCGGTCCCAGGAAGGGGGCGCGCAGCAATGCCGGATCCGGCGGCTCGGCAAGCCCCTGCAGATGCGCTTGACCCGTAAGAAATACGCCCAGACCCGCGAGCATGCCGATTCCGGCGGCGCCAAAACCGTAGCCCCAGCCGTAGACCTCTCCCACATATCCGCATATCAGGCTGGCAAACAAGGCACCCAGATTGATACCGGCGTAGTAGAGGGTGAAGCCCGAATCGCGGCGCGGATCGTTGGGCGGATAAAGGCGTCCGACGATTGCTGCGACGTTGGGTTTGAGGTACCCGACGCCGCAGACGATGAGCGCAAGTGAGACATAAAACGCCAGCAGGCCCAGAAAATCGCGATGAATCACGCCGGATGCATCGACCGTGGCGGCCTGGCCTTCGTAGGCCATGCCCAGGTGCCCGAAACACAGCAGGATCCCGCCCAGGACCACGGACTTGCGCATCCCCAGGAGTCGATCGCCGATCATGCCGCCGATCACCGGCATCGCATAGACCAGGCCCGAATAGGCGCCCAGCACCAGGTAGCCAAGCTGGTCGCCGAACAGGTGGTGCTTGAGCATGTACAGCAACAGCAGAGCCTTCATGCCGTAAAAGGAAAAGCGTTCCCACATCTCGGTGAAAAAGCAGACATACAGGCCTTTGGGGTGGCCGAAAAGCTCCCCGCTCCCTTGGGTCGGGAGAAACGTGCCGGCGCCGGCCGCCTCGATCTGCGCGGCCCTGCTCACGGGCGGGCCACGACGGACGGGGCAAGCTCGCGCTCAGCGAGGCCGGGCAAGGAGCGCAGATCGCGCAGGACGGGCACACGGATCGCCAACATGGCCACCAAAAGTCCAAAGCAGCCGGAAAAGCCCAGCGCCGCCTGCAATCCCAGATGTTCTCCCAGCCAGCCGCCGATCAAGGCACCGGGCAGGCCGGGAAGCAAGATCAGCCAGCGCATGGTGCTGGTCATGCGCCCCAGCAATGGGGTGGGCGTGACGGCCTGGCGCAGGGCGAGGAAATTGATAAACATGAATACCGCGCCTACGCCAAAAAGACACAGCATGAGGGCAAAGGCCGCCACGCCCAGCGGCCCGGCTGGCGCAACGGCCAAAAGGAGCCAGCCGACGGCGCTGATTGCGATGCCCAGGACGAGCGCCCGGCCGGGCCCGATGCGGCGGGCCAGCGTATGACCCGTGGAACTGGCGCTTATCGTGCCCACGCCCAGGGCGACATAGCAAAGACCGACCTCGTTCTCGGAAAGCCCCAGCACGCGAGTTGCCACCAGGATCTGCACGACGAGGGCGCACTGGTTGCAAAGCTGGAAAGCGCCAACCACCAAGCCCATGGTTACCAACAGGCGATTGCGCGCGACAAACCCCATGCCGATGCGCATCGCCCGCCAAAAATGGGTCTTCTTGTGACGCGGCCCCTCCTCTACCTGAATTCCCCGAAGAATTGCCGCCGAGCCCAGCAGCAACAACATATCGGCGAGCAAGGCCAGGGGCGCGCCCGTGATCTTGATAAGGGCTCCCGCAGCCGCCGGCCCCGTGACTTCCGCAGCGGAGGAAGCCAGCGCATTTTTTGCGTGCGCCTCGACCAGGCGATCGCGCGCAACGATCTGGGTCAGCACAATTTGCGCGGCGCTGCCGGCGGTGGTGTAGATGAATCCGATGAGAAAGGCAACGATGTACAACCAGGGCATCGACAACCATCCCTGCCACCAGGCGAGTGGCACGCTGGCAACCGCCAATGCCAGCATGAGCTCGCCGAATATGTACACCGGTAATTTGCGCACCCGGTCGAGCCAGACGCCCGAAGGCAGGGAAAAGAGCGCAAAGGGCAGCGTCTCCATGGCCGTCAGCCAGCCCATCTGTGTCGGAGTCGCATTCAGCAGGGCGGCGGCCGTCAGTGGTACCGCCAGCAGCGTGATCTGGCCGCCCAGCGAACTGATGAAGATCGATGCCCACAGGCGGCGATACACGGCATCGCGCAACAAATCGTTGGGCGCGAGCCGTAGGCGCTGCAAGCGGGCGCGCAGATGGATTGCGAGTGAGGAGGACATGCTGTGTTCGATTCCCACCGGGTGGTCGCTTCCTATGCCGCCGGCGCAAGCTGTTTGCGCGGGCGGCCAACCGGCATGCGTACCAGGCGCCGCGGCGTGCGCGCCGCCAGCGCGGTGAGAAATGCCGGTGCTCCCAAGGGCCAGCCATGCAAGGTGGCGTCGCGGATCTGGGCCAGGGCGGCCGCGTCAAGCGGCGTCGCGCAAGCCCGGCGGTATTGTGCCTGGCGCTCAAAGGGGGTGTTGCCCAGGGCCCAGAATTGCGCGTGGTCGGTGACCAAGGGATCGATGCGCAATCCCAGGTGGTGCGCCATGCTCGACCACGGGTAGGCCGCCGCCTCGGCGACAATGCCCGCGCGCACGGGATTGCACTCGATATAGCGCATGAGGTCGATCAGGTGGTGCTCAGGCTGCAACACCGTGCTGCGATACCGGCCTTCCCACAAGGTTCCGCTGCGCCCACAGCGCTGGTTGAACCAGCGCACGTAGCGTCGCCCCAGCGACTGCATGGCGCGCCCCAGTTCCTGCCCGTCCGCGGGTGTGAGCAGCAAGTGAAAGTGGTCGGGCATCAGGACATAGGCATGCAGGGCTAGCGCCCCGTCGCGGCACAAGGCTGCCAGGTCCGCCAGCATGCGCCCGATGTCGGCCGCGTCCGTGAAGATCGGCCGCCGGTCTACCGCACGCTGCACGATGTGGTGCACGCAACCAGATACCGCAAGTCGGGCGAGGCGCGCCATGATTCCGCCGCAGACCGCTCAGTGCTCGCCAACGGCAAACAAGCGCCGATGCTCGCGAATTGCATAGCGGTCGGTCATTCCGGCGATGTAATCGGCAATAGCCCGTGGACCTTCGTTCGCCACCCGGGCGCCGTGCTCCAGGGGAAGCAGCCGCGCTTCCGCATGGAAGGCCGCGAACAGATCGCGCACGATGCGGCCGGCCTTGGTGGTCATGCGCATCACTTCTGGATGGCGGTACAGGTGGCGGTGCAGGAACGCTTTCAGTTCGTCGGCCTCGGCGCGAACCGCCGCGGAAAAGGCGATCAGGGGTGGCGCCCGGCGCACATCCTCGATGCTCGCGGGCGCCGCCGCCGCGATCCGGCGACCGGATTCCTCGACGAGGTCGGTAACCAGGCTGTCGATGATGCGCCGCACCGTCTCGTGGACTGCGCGCCGCGCGCTGATTGCCGGCATCAATGCACGCACCACGCTGCGGTGCCGCGCATAGAGGGCCACCTGCTCCAGGCCGGCCTCTTCGACCAGGCCCGAGCGCAAGCCATCATCGATGTCATGATTGCTGTAGGCGATTTCATCGGCAAGATTGGCGATCTGTGCCTCGATCGAGGCTTGGTGCCGCAACAAAAAGCGTTCGCCGAGCGCGCCCAGGTGGCGTGCGTTCTCCAGCGAGCAGTGCTTGAGGATGCCCTCGCGCGTTTCAAAGCAAAGGTTCAGGCCGTTGAATGCGCCATAGCGCTCCTCCAGCACATCAACCACGCGCAGCGATTGCAAATTGTGTTCGAAGCCGCCGAAGGCCAGCATGCACTCGTTGAGCGCCTCCTGGCCGGCATGGCCGAAGGGCGTATGGCCCAGATCGTGCGCCAGAGCAATCGCCTCGACCAGATCCTCGTTGACGCGCAGGCAGCGCGCGATGGAGCGCGCGATCTGCGCCACCTCCAGGGAATGGGTCAGGCGGGTGCGAAAGAGGTCACCCTCGTGATTGACGAATACCTGTGTCTTGTACTCGAGGCGGCGAAATGCCGTGGAATGCACGATGCGGTCGCGGTCGCGCTGAAAGTGCGTGCGCGAGCGCGGTGCCTCTTCCTGCGCGGCGCGTCCCCGGGAGGCGGCCGAGCGGGCCGCGTAGGCCGCGAGCGCGGCCTCGGATTCCCCGATCAAACAAATCCCCCGTCGCGCAAGGTCGCTTCGACCAGCCCGTCCTCGACCTGGCGCCGCACCGCCTGACCGATTCGTTCCAGCAATACGAAGTCGATCTTCCCGGCAAACGCCTTCTTGTCAGCGCGCATGGCAGAAAATGTCCGTGCGAGATCCAAGCCGGGAATGCGCACGGGCAGACCTGCACTGGCCACGGCGGCGCGCACGGCTTCGAGCGCATCGGGGCCGATCAGCCGCAGGCGCGCCGAAAGATCGGCGGCCAGGCAAAGGCCGCAGCCGACCGCTTCGCCGTGCAGCCACTGCGCGTACCCGGTCACGGATTCGATCGCGTGTCCGAAGGTGTGTCCCAGATTGAGAAGGGCGCGTTCGCCGTTTTCGCGCTCGTCCCGACCCACCACCTGGGCCTTGATCTCGCAAGAGCCGGCGATGGTCTGTGCAAGTGCATCGGGCTCGAGCGCCAGTAACTGGGGCATCAGGGCCACAGACCGCTCGAAGTATTCGCGGTCGGCGAGCAAGCCGTGCTTGATGATCTCCGCCAGCCCGGCGCGCACTTCGCGCAGGGGCAGGCTGCGCAGAGAGGCCGTATCGGAAACAACCACACTGGGTTGGTGGAACGAGCCAATGAGATTCTTGCCGCCGGGATGATTGACGCCGGTCTTGCCGCCCACCGAGGAATCCACTTGCGCGAGCAGCGTTGTCGGTACCTGGACAAAGCGTATGCCACGCATGTAGATCGAAGCGGCAAAGCCGGCGATGTCGCCGAGCACGCCGCCACCCAGGGCAATCAGGACGCTGCGCCGGTCGGCGTGATTGTGCACCAACGCATCCAAGACCGTGGACGCCGCCGCCAGGTTCTTGATCGCCTCGCCGTCGGCAATGGTGCAAAGATGGGTCGGGGCAACGCTCGCGCACGCGTCAACCGCCTGCTGCGCATATAGGGGCGCAACGACATCCGTGCAAACGACGTGAATCGACGTTGGCGCCAGCGGTCCGACAAATTCCCCGAGCCGGGCGATCAGCCCCGGTCCAATCAGAATTTCGTAGGAACGTCCGGAAAGACGGACGGTAATTTGGCGCATCCGCCCATTTTACGTGTCCGGCTCGGCCGGCGGAAATGACGCGCTGTCCTTGGCCGTTTCTTCCTTCCCGGCGGCCTGCGCCGGGGGATGAAACTCGGCCAAGGCCGGATGGGCGGCGATCACCGCGGCCAGCCGGCGCGGATTGCGGGCCGGCGAGCGAAAACGCAGGTGGGCCGTGTCGTGGTACAGCGGCAGGCGCTGCGCAAGCAATTCCTGGATCCGGGCAAACCGGTCCGGGGCGTTGAGCAAGGGCCGGCTCGTATCGTGCTGGGTGCGCCGGGCGATTTCCTCGACACTGGCGTCCAGGAAGATCACGATGCCCCGCTCGCGCAGCAACGCCCGGTTGTCTGCGCGCAACACGGCGCCTCCGCCGGTAGCCAGGACAATCTCCGGGCGCGCCGTGAGTTCCTGGAGGATCTGCGCCTCGCGCTCGCGAAACGCTGCCTCGCCCTCGACCTCGAACAAGGTAGCAATGCGCACGCCCGTGCGCCGCTCCAGCTCGGCGTCGCTATCGACAAATGCCAGGCCCAGCGCGCCGGCCAGCAAGCGACCGACCGTGGTCTTCCCCGAGCCCATCATGCCGACCAGGAAAAGGCGGCGGCTGCCGCTCCCGGCCGACATTCGGGCCTCCTCGCAATTACTGGTACGTCACCAGGACCGACGTGCGCAAACAGGAACCCTGGGATTGCGGGGGATCAATGCCTTCGTAGAACACGCACGCACTATTCTGCGCCCCGTGCGGCGACGCAACGTTGATCTGGAACTCGGCCGTGCTGCCGCTCTGACAGGTGCCGGATCCGGAAATGTTCACGCCATGGCCGGAATAAAACAGCGTCGGGTCTGTGCTGACTAGGATCGATTTTTTCGGAACGTTGGCAAAATTTGCGGCAAGACCGAGGGGCCCGCCGGTCCACGTTGCGTTGTTGTCCTGCACCGGATTGGGCGTATGCGGGCCGACCAGCGGAACCGTGCCTTCACCGGTGACAATGGCCGAAGCCACGTTCGCCGCGGTTGTGGTAATCGTCGTTCCCGCCGCCATCGGGTTGCCATAGCCATCCATCAGCGCAAACGGGATGGTTGTGGTGAGCGCCGGCGAGGGGCAGGTAGCCGTCGTTGCCGGAGGAATCGGAACGGCGCCGGGCAGCGTGAAGCCCTTGGCCAACGTGAATCCGGCAGCCTGCAAGAAGCCCTGCGGGATGACGATCGTCGGCCGGTCGCCCGAGCTACCGCTGAAAAACACCACCAGGGAGCGGCGCAGGTACACAGGGGCAAAACCGGTGGTTGCCTGCGGCGCAGCCCCGTTGGGCGGCAACTGGTTCCAGGGAAGCGTATTGCCGGAGCTGCATTGCGTGCCGTTGACAAAGGGGAAGCACTTGTCAATTTCCCCGTTGAAGCCCAAGCCGTTGTTGATGTTATACGTCCCGGTCTTTGCGGCATCGAGATAGGCGTTTTCCAGGACGTCGTACGTGTCCTGCAATAGCGCTGGTGTCGTCGCCGTTGCGGGCGCCGCATTGGTGAACACGAAGTTGTTGTTCAAGTCGACGAAATCCGGCAGGCCAATGGCGTAGGCCATCACGACGACGCGCCCGTCTTTCGGCCGAAAGTCCTGGGAAACGAGCGTGCAACTGCAAGCGCCATTGACGGTCGTGCAACCGCCCAGGGTCGATGTGCATATCGCACCGCCGGATGTGACGAAATTGACCTGCGTGCCATCGGCAACGGGATTGCCGAAAAGGTCGGCCAGCCGCACCGTCAGGTTTGCGGTGGACCCGGTGTAATCGCGGCCCTCGATATTTGGCGTATCAACCGACAGATCCATGTTCTTATCCGTTGGCAGCCCTGTCGAAATGATGAGGACATTCGATAGAGTCTCCAACAGTGGGTTGTTACCCGTGGGCGGATACTGCGTGCGCGCACGCACGCGCACCGGCGTCGGCAGCGTCCCGGCATTCACCTGGACGACGATATTGCCGCTTGCATCCGTGTTCTTGACGTAGCCCAGCGTATTGTCCGAACCGCATTGCGCCGCAGGGTTGACCACGTAACCCGTGCCCGCGGGGGGCGAGGGATTGATGGTCACGCCCGGTGGCCAATTGGCCTGGACGTTGTTATAGCTATCGATCGTCAGGCCGCCGGCGTAGGTGGTCGCGTCAAGGCAAACCGGGAAGTTGGGAACCGGATTACCAGCCACGTCGACCAGCGCGAATGTCATGGTGGCATAGGACTGGCGACCTGCGCCACCCTGGCCTTTGATTGTGATCGAGGTGCCCGAGGGCGACACGGAAACGAATTTCAAGCTTCCCGTAGTGGGCGCATTGATGGTCACGGCGATGGACTTGGACGCGGCGCTTGAGCCGTGCACCTGTGCCGTGATGGAAACAGGGACCGCTTGCCCGGCGGCACTCGCGCAACCGTTATCGGTGAAGGTCGCAAGCGCCGTGGCCGCGCCGTTAATCACGCTCGTGACGGCGCTTTGGGTTACGGTTGCCGTGCCTGCCGAGCACGGGCCATTCAATGCGAAATCCACCTGGGTGGCCGGAACCGATCCGGAGCTCGTGGTAACGGTTGCCGCCAAGGTGGCCGTTCCGTAGGATCCGATGGTTGCGGCGGTCGCAGAACTTCCATACACGGTAAACGCCGAAAGTGCGAGACCCGGCGGCGGGGGCGCGGAACCCACGGTAAACGCGAGCGTCTGGTTTACCGTTGTGGACCCGACGGCTGCGGCCGCGCCCAGCGAAACACCACCGCCCCCGAGTCCCGTGGAAACGATCGTGAATTGCGCAGAACCGGTGTTGTCGGTAACGAGCTGACCGTTGAGCGGATTGGTGATGTTGACGAGTGGCGTCGCTCCGGAACTTTGCGACAAGGTCACCAGGGCTCCGGATACCGCAGCGCCATTATTCGTGACCTTCACATTGACGTAGGCCGACGCTCCCGACGGGAGGGTGGACAAAGTGGCGCCGGTGGACGTATTCACCAAAGTCATGGTCATTGCGGCGCCACTGCCACTGCCGCCCGATCCGCCGGGTCCACCTGACCCGGTGGAGCTCGAAGCCCCGCTCGCGGCGCCGCCACAGGCGGCCACTAGCAAGGCGGCGATGGCCGCGGCACCCGCCGCCAGCAAGACCGACCAGCGCCCATCCCCAGGGCTTGTACGATTGCGCATGCCTTGTTCCATCGATGACCCCGAATCTAGCGAGCGATGAGCTGGGAAGTGACGACGCGCGGCGTGATGAAGATCATCAGTTCCGAACGGTTCTTGACTGTGGCCGTGTTGCGGAACAGCGCGCCGAGGTAGGGCACGTCGCCCAGCAACGGCACTTTCGTGACGGTCTCCGTGGCGGTCTCTTCGAAAATGCCGCCCAGCACGATGGTGCCGCCGTTTTCGACCAGCACTTGCGTAGACACAGCCTTGGTATCGATCGCCACGCCGGCATTGGTGCTCACCGTAGTGCTGGGCGTGTCCTTGTTCACATTGACGTTAAGGAAAATAGCGCCCTCGGGTGTGATTTGCGGCGTCACCTCCAGCTTGAGCACCGCCTTGCGGAATTGCACCTGGCCGATACCGCCCGCCGCCGAAGCGCTCTGGTACGGAATTTCCGTGCCCTGCTCGATCAATGCCTTGACCTTGTCCGCGGTAATAACGCGCGGACTCGAAATGACCTTGCCGCGGCCATCGAGCTCGAGCGCATCGATTTCCAGGTTAAGGAACTTGGAGAGGTCGGAGCTGAACAAGGACAGCGAAAAGCCGGCGGTGCTGAATCCGTTCAGGCCGTTGACGGGCAAATTCACGAACGGCGCGGACGACGATGCCGTGGGCGTGGAAATGAAGTTATTC
>Ga0075030_100000997_pt1 | contig 25361 bp, 19 predicted proteins | sample LitLauG_LLR_2012_FD_71393 | JGI IMG/M metagenome (GOLD analysis project Ga0075030, IMG submission 71393) | Freshwater sediment microbial communities from Pennsylvania, USA - Little Laurel Run_MetaG_LLR_2012 | ecosystem: Environmental > Aquatic > Freshwater > Creek > Sediment | place: USA...
GCGGAGGATGAGCGAGTCATGGCAACACCTCCTTTGGAATGTTTAAGCCGACGGCCCGTAGATCCTCCGTCGCGAGTTTCAGATACACCGCAGTCGATTCCGCGGATCTATGCCCAAGGAGATCACCAATGATCTTTAGGGGTACCGCGGCGCGAAGCAGACTGACCGCTCGTGCATGCCGAAAGGCGTGCGGTCCCTTCCTGCTGCGAGGAGTGATCCCGGCCATCTTCAGACGAGCGCCGATGACACAGTTAAGGATGGACCCGCTTCTATATGCCAGATAGGGCGCCTGGAGTTGCAGAAATACCTCCCGACGCTTGCTCTCCGGTCTGGCCTTTTCCAAATAGCTCAGTACTGCTTCGCCGGGTTCGCGCAGCAAGGGCAGTTCGGAAACCGTGCCCGTCTTCGAGTGCCGCACGCGCAGGATCTCTTTCTGCCAGTCAATGTTCTCCAGACGCAACGCGACGATTTCGCCGGCTCGCAGGCCGTAAGTGGCCAACAGCATCAAAAAGGCGTAATCCCTTCGGCCAATCGGCGAGCAATCTTGACGAGTCGCTTCCACGACGGCCTGAACCTCCTCGGGACGCAGCGCCGAAGGAATTTGCTCATCGTCATAGATCCGAGGTCCGATCACGGTACTGCTCAGATCGAGGGCCGTTCGTCCGCTGCCATGCAAATAGCGCAAGAAGCTTCGAAGGCACACCGTGTAGCCCTCGATCGTTCGCCGCCGCCAACCCTTGCAACGCTGCTGCAGGTGCGCATCGACATCCCGAACGCGCAAGTGCGCAAGGCTCTCTTGCTCACCACGCGGCCCCAGCTCAGTCAGGAACTCCAGCGCTTGTGTTGTACGCTTCGACCGCGTCGCCGATGCCAACCCGCGCAACTCCCGCATCCACGCGTCGTATCCTCGTACCAGATCGCTGTGAAATGCCTCAATGGCCGTCACTGGGGTGGCTGCAACGGGCCAATGTCCATGCACCAGCCGCAAGAACACGTTCACGGCAGTTCTGTTGCGGCGACGCCATTCGTAAACGCTACGCGGACCCCGTCCGTGCCGCCTGCGCCAACTTCGAAGCTCCCAACGTAGGAAGTCGTCGCACTCCGGCGCATGGGCTGCCTCGACGGCGATACATTTCTTCCCAAGGTAATCAACAAACCGCTGTGCAATCCGCAAGTAGCGCCGTTGAAGCGCCGCGGCATAACGGGCTGTTTTTAGGTGACTTTCGAATTCGTCCAATCGCGACGCAGTCGAAGTCGATTCAATTGACATGAGTACCTCCTCCGAAGCAGAGGATCGCACTAGCCCCGTTAATGGGAAGCAACAGACGTATTAAAGTGCTATAAATCCCGCCATGGAGGGGCCGCCTTCTCATTACGGCGTGCTTACGATTAGGCGAAGAGATGCAGCATGACACTTCGCCGCACGAGGTCGAACTGGGCGGCAGGAAACGAAAGGTGCAGACGGCTTCGGCGGTGCTGTGCTACTCGCGGATGCTTTTCTTCCAGTGCTATCCGACGTTCCGGCGTTTCGACTGCAAGGTGTTTCTGACCGAAGCGCTGCGGTATTTCTCCGGGGCCGCGGCGCGCGTGATGATCGATAACACGCATGTGGTGGTGCTGCGCGGCACGGGACGAGAAATGATCCCGGTGCCTGAGATGGAAGCCTTCAGCGAGCGCTTTGGATTCCGATTCGCGGCTCACGAACTGGTTCATGCCAATCGCTCCGCTCGCGTGGAGAGGCCATTCAGCTTTATCGAAGGAAACTTCCTCGCCGGGCGGGCCTTCGCGAGTTGGGAAGATCTGAATCAGCAGGCACGGCAGTGGTGCGACAAAGTCAACTCCACATACAAGAAGCACCTTCGTGCGGTGCCGCGCGAACTCTTCGCCGTGGAGCGGCTGCAGTTGAAGCCGCTGCCGGCGTGGATTCCGGAGGTCTACCGCCTGCATCAACGGCTGGTGGATATCGAAGGCTACGTGGCGCTGAACAGCAATCGCTACTCAGTTCCCCTGGAGTGGATCGGCCGCCGCGTAGAAGTGCGCGAAACCAGGGACAAGATCGAGATCCAGCTCGATGCTCGCCGCCTGGTCACTCACCGCCGCATTGCCGAGGCGGAGCACCAGCGAGTGATGCTGGCCGAACACCGGCCGCCGCGTGGCCAGCGGACACTGCGACCCGATCCCCATCCCGAAGAGCAAGCCATCGTCACGGTGGCGCCGGAACTGGCGGACTATGTCGCGGGCTTGAAACAGCGCAGCCGAAAGGCAATCACACTTGCCCTGCGGCAACTGCTGCGACTAGTCCGGGAGTATCCACGGGAGCCACTGATCGGTGCCGTGTGTGAAGCTGCCCGTTATGGGCTTTACGATCTGGATCGACTAGAGCGCATGATCCTGCGCCGCGTGACGCGCGACTACTTCTTGCTGAACGAAGGATCCGACGGAGATGACTGAAGAACTGGAACAACTGCTGAAGAACCTCAAGCTGCGCCGCATCCTGGAGATCTACGAGGAACAGTTGCGCGCTGCCGACAAGGATGACATCAGCTACACGGATTTCGTCACTCGCCTGGTTCGCGCGCAATGGCAGGCCAAGCAGGAGGGCGCTCTGGAGTGGCGCATTCAGCGCGCCAATCTGCCAGAACGGTGGACGCTGGAGACGTTTCCCTACGCTCGCCAGCCCGGTGTGAACCGCAAACAGATTCGCGGGTTTGCGGAGTTGGAGTTCATTGCCAAGTCGGAGAATATCGTGCTGGTCGGCGACACCGGAAGGGGCAAGACGGGATTGGCCTGCGGACTGTTGCTGAAGGCGCTGGAAAACGGCTATCGGTGCCAATTCGTCAAGGCCCAAGACCTGTTCGATGAGATGTACGCATCGCTGGCCGACCGCTCGACACGGCAACTGCTTAAGCGCCTTGCGCGGCTCGATGTCCTCCTGATAGACGAATTTGGATATCTGAATCTGAAACCGGAGCAGTCCAACATCTTTTTCAAGCTGATGGAGGAACGCTACCGCCAGCACCCAACCATCATCACCACGAACACATTATGCAGTGCACCGCATAATGTGTTTAATGCGGAGTCCGTTTTTATGCGGACTCCGCGCTCTAGGGAAGTGCCCGCCGTCATTTTGCCGTCTTCTTACTCCGCATATTAGGAGCAGCCTTCAACATCTCGATCAGTTTGTCCGTTGCCTTAAAACGGCCCGTCCGCAGCTTTGGAGCGATCACTGATTCGAGGGCTTCGAGCTTTACAGACGGGTCGGCGCGAGTGTAAATCTCTGTCGTTTGCATACTGGAATGCCCAAGCCAGAGAGACACCTTCCGGAGATCCTTGGTGGCTTGCAGGATGGTCAGAGCGCAGGTGTGCCTTAGGACATGCGGTGAAACTCGTTTTGATGAGAGCGTTGAACAGCGCCTCTCTGCGGTATGGACATGCTTACGCAGGATGTACTCGAAACCGGCGCGGGTCATGGCATCATTGCGAGCATTGGGGAACAGTTCTGGAACCCGGACTTCACCGCGGACAGACAGCCATGCACGAACCGCGGACGCCGTTTCTTTCCACAGCGGCAAGCAACGTTCTTTTCGGCCTTTGCCGTGGATTAGAACGCTGGCTTGCGGTTGCAGCATCATATCTTGGATCCGGAGCCCCACCAGTTCGGAGACCCGCAGTCCACCCGCAAAGCAAAGATGAAGCATCGCCCGGTCACGGATGCCGTCCCGGACAGTTGGGTCAGGGGCATCCAGGATCGCTTGCATCTCCTGAGCAGTGAGGTGCCTGACAAGCCGAGTGTCCGTCTTTTTCGCAGGGATGGCCAGAATCCGTTGGATCTGCTCCAGCGCCGACGGCACGCGATATTCCATGTAGTGCATGAAAGATTTGATGGCTGCGAGCCGGATGTTTCTGGAACCAGCTCCATTGCCACGACTTGTTTCCAGATGGTTCAGGAAGTTCACGATGAGCGGAGCGTCCAATTGTTCCAGTTGCAGTTGTGAGGGCGGCAGTTTGAGGCGAATGCTGGCGTATTCGAACAGAAGCCTGAAGGCATGCGCATAGGAGTCGCTGGTGTTGGGGCTGGCACGCCGCTCGATGGGCAAGCGCTGCTGGAGGAAGGCCGCGATGTGTGTGGCGAGAAGGATCATGGCCGGCCACCAGCGAAGAAGCTTTGGCACGAATCCGCGATGTTTCTCATCAGATCCGGCGTTGCCTCCAGATACCAGTACGTGTCGGCGACCTTGCTGTGACCGAGGTATGTAGACAACGCCAAGATGTGCTTTGTGATTCGATCCCGGCCATCAGGGCACGTTTCCAGCGCCCTTACTGCGAATGTGTGGCGAAGGGAATGAATTGTGGGGCGTGGAAGCCCCGCTCCACGAGGGAGGCCGATCTTCTCGACGATATCGTGAAATGCGGTTTCGGCGTCATGCAGCAGCAACGGGCGCCTCCGCAAAGAAACGAACACGTGATCATCCAGTGGGGTATAGGCGCGCCTCCGCAGGAGGTACTGTTCCAGGCCGGCCAGTGTGGTCTCGTGAAGCGGAACGAGCCGGCTTTTGCGGAACTTTGAACAACGAATCACCAAGCCGTCTGCGGTGATGTCCTGAAAACAGAGATGGATTGCCTCCGACACGCGGAGCCCGGTGCACGCCAGCAGGGCGAAGAGAGTGTTGTAGGTGTGCCCACGAAAGGCGTTGCGTTTACCCAACCCAGAGGCGGTTTGGAGAATACGCTTGATTTCCTCCGCGGAAAAAATGTAGGGCACCGGTCGCGGCCGGCTCTCACTGCCAAAGACTGTGGGAGGAATTTCGTGGTGTGCGTCTTCCGCCCGAATGTACCGCGCAAATCGAATCACCTGTCCAAGTCGGCGCGCTCGTTGACAGAGCGACGGTGCGGATCCAGCCCACTCGATGGCGGTTTCAGCGTTGACGTAGAGCTTGCCCGCGGCATCAGAGAAAGCGGCGAAGCTCTGCAAGAGGCTGCTTTCGGACCGAAACGCGAATCCCGTGGCGCGGCGTACCGCGATGTACGACTCCACGGACTGAGTCAGCATGATTTCACCTCCGGCCATGGCTGCGCAATCTGCCGCAGAGTGATTACGTCTACCTTGGCGTAGATCTCCGTGGTGGCGGTGGAACGGTGCCGGAGAACGCCCGCGATCTCCTGCAACGACGCGCCTTGTCGGAGCATTGAGCTTGCCACCGAATGGCGGAGAACATGGGCGGCGCCACGACTCGGGCAAACGACACCAGCCCGGTGCATGGCCTGGGCAGCGATCATTGAGACTGCACAGTGATTCGCGAGAGCCCGAAAAGGCGCCCGGGATCGAATAAATAGTGTATCCACGGCGGTCTGAGGACGACCGTCCTTGATGTAGCTGGCGATCGCATCGCCAATCTCCTGCGTCAACGGCATCAGTGTCTGCCGTCGGCTCTTCCCTGAAACAGAGATCGCAGCTTCCTTCCAATCAAGGTCGCCCAACCGAAGTTGCACGACATCGCCTGCCCGAAGCCCTAAGCGAGCGAGCAAAAGTAGAATGGCGCGATCCCGTTTGCCGGCTGGCGTAGCCGGATCACACGAAGCAATCACCCGTTCGACTTCCTCGGACTGCAAATATCGCGGCAAGGACGAAAGCCGCCAATGCGCGAGCACGGGGACGGATCCCTCCAAACCGGCAGCGCACTTGCCGTCGGCGATCAGAAATCGCAAAAACATGCGGACGGCCGTGGTGCACTGTTTTGCCGATGCCCATCCGCACCTTTGACTGGTATCCAGGATAAACTGCCGCAACTTGTGAGCATCAAACCGGCCCGGATCTTCTCCCAGGCTCTTCAACAAATCGCGCAGGTGGAGGCTGTAGTTATAAAGCGTGGCATCGCAGGTGGCGCGTTGCTGGCGCATCCAGCCACGGAATGAGACCAATAGGGCTGGGTCCACAATGATCTCCTCTACGGCTCGGGTCATGACTATATCGGCGAACCGGGCAAAGCGGAGGAACAGACGCGCGCCCTTCCGGAGGTCCCTCCGGTGTGTGCGGCCATATCGTGGGCATCGACATCGAATCAGGTGTTGGACAAACTCCTCGATCATCGGTTCGTCCAAGGCGGCGATCACCTTGCCTCTACGACCAGCCCAATGGATAAGATGCTCGGCCGCTCGGATGTGCCTCCGCGCCGTGATCTCTGCATAGCCTGCCTGGCATAACTCTTGAGCAAAACCTTCAAGCAGACGGCCATCTGGACCGTCGCGCAGTTCCTGGATACGCAAGGGTGACTCGAAAAACTCTGTCAACATGATTCCCTCCATATCCCTTAAGACGTCTCGATTATGCGAAGTTAAACGCTCAATGGGCATCTCAATCCGACTTGAACCGATGGAGGTATCGCCGTTGCTAGGCCGCTTCTCTCGGCATAAAAACGGACTCCGCATTAAACTTGGGGTACGACGAGTGGCCGAACTTCCTGGGCAACCGGCCGATGGTGGAGGCGCTGTTAAGCCGTCTGCGGCATTACTGTCACACGGTGCACATCAAGGGGCCTTCACTGCGCGAACTGCAAGGTTGAAGAGCGCATCATGAACGACGACATCGGTCTCGAAGAATATGTTCGCCGGGTCTTGGCGGCATATCGCAAAACGCCGGGCACGATGGGAGCGGTTCGCCGTCCCGACCACGTGCTCGCCGCTCAACTCTTCCAGCGCGGCATCTCTCTCACTGTAGTCGAAAACGCGCTCGTTCTTGCGACGACCCGGCGGCTGATTCGTCGGACCGATGCGCAGCCATTGGGGACGATTCGCTCGCTAGCATACTTCCTGCCAGTGATCGAAGAAGTGCTGGAACTCCGCGTCAGCCCCAGCTACTTCCAGTATCTCCGACAGAAACTCGACCGAATTTCGCCAGTCCGCTAGCGCACGCCCCACCCATGATGAAAAACCACCCCGCACGCCTGCGGCGTGGATGATATCGCCTCCTTCTTCCAATCTCGGCCAGACACGCCTTCGGCGTGGATAATCCTGCCCAAACTCAGTACCGTTCTTAATCCGGTTCTCGAAAGGGGTCACTTCAACCGAGCGCTACGGGGTCATTCTTGCCGAGCACCGAAGGTGGGGACACACATTCCCCCGCGCGCGTTCAACATCCAAACGGCCAGCGACCGCCCGAGCCACGCGCCAATGCTGCGGTTCCCGGAAATGGAAACGGTCAGCGGGCGAACTTAACCACCCACAGCAAAGGCTTTCTGGTAACGAGCCACGGGCAATTGTTGCTGCAGTCGCTTGCTGCGGCGGTAGATGTCGCCGCTGCGACCGAGCGTTATGCAGCAGCCTCCGGTCTGGAGGTGCAGTTCACCAGTGAAGACCTGCGCGAGATCGGGCTGAGAATCTTTACAGCCGGCGTGAAGTAGGTGTCGCGTGGGAACCGAACAGGGAGTGCTCCTCGCCGAGGTTTTGTCTCCGAGCCAGGTCACGCAGTTCTTGAATTGCCCGGCGAAATGGATGTTTCGATATCTTCTCGATACCAAAGATCCCGGTACAGCCGCGACCGCGTTGGGCAAGGCGTTCCATGAAACGATTGCTCACAATTTCCGGCAGAAGCAAGAAACGGCGCGCGATCTCCGGCTTGGGGAGTGCCTTGAGTTTTTCCAGAACGTCCTGGGACAACAGCTTGAGGAAATCAGGCTGCAAAAGGGCGAACACCCCATGGAGTTGCTTGAATTGGGAACAGCGATGGTCGCCAAATACCTTGCGGAAGCCGCTCCCTTGATTCAGCCGGCGGCGGTTGAATCGAGGGTCTCGGGCTTCATTGGCGGCGTCAAGGTTGCGGGATACGTAGATCTGCTCGACACCGAGGGGCGGCTCATTGATTCAAAGAGCGCGATCAAGCGAATCAGAGGGATTGCACACGATCATCGGTTGCAACTCACGAGCTACGCGATGATCACTCCGGCTGCCAGCGGCGCCTGCCGGCTGGATACGGTGACGAAGGGAAAAACCGTAGCCCTGATTCAAAAAGAGTTTCTGCGTCAGTGAGAAGGACAGGCAATACGCAGAAATGGTTTATCCGATGGTCCAGGATTCAATTCGAGAGGGAATTTTTCTGCCGCGACGGAACAGCTCGTTGTGTTCGAGACGCTACTGCGGTTATTGGAGCGTGTGCGAGAAGGAGTATGGGGGCTCCGTGCGTGGCGAATGACCGCGCGTGCGCAATGCAGAAGTAAGTCTTTGGAATTCAATAGTGTGAGGGCGGTCAGACGCGCCGGCCGGATTCACGGGTTTGGGCCTCTCCGCCAGACAATGAAACTATTTACCCAGCGGTGGCGTCAAACACCGCAACCGCGCTCGGAGGCCTATGCGGTATCGGTGGATTCAGGTTTGGGCAGTATCGACGGGATTCATTCTGCCGGGGATCAGCCTGAACGCGCAGCAGAGTGACGCGACGCGCCTAATCGGGGAAGGTGATCGGCTCGCTTGGCTGAAGAATTGGCAAGCCGCAGAGCCGTACTTCGCTAAGGCCGAACCGCTGTTCCGCGAAGCCGGCGACCGGCGAAACGAACTGTACGCCCAGATCGGCCGCATCCGCGGAGAATTGCAGAAACGCGGCCTCTTCGACACCTCAACCTTTCTGGATTCACTTCTGGATGATCCCCTGCTGAAGAATGACGCTCAGCTCCGGCTTCGATGCCTGACCGTCAAGGGGGACGTCGACATGGACTTCGACACGGATCTTGCCGAGAGAGATTGGACGGAGGCATTATCGATTGCCAAGACCCTTGGGGACTCTCCCTGGATCAACCGTGCGAATGGCGAACTTGGTCTCATCAGCTTCCTCCACGGCGACTACAGCGCCGGCGCGCTGAGGGTCATGGGTGCGCTATCGCAGACACAAAAGTTGAATGATCTGGGCGGGCAGATTCGATATCTGACGCTGATCGGTGATGGCTTGTTGCAGATCGGACGATACGACCCGGCAATCGCGATGTTTGATCAGGCGATCGCCGTCGGCCGGGGCGATCCGGATCTGGGCGAACCGGCCATGGCATATGCGGGAAAAGCACAGGCACTAGGATCCCTTGGCAAGAATTCCGAAGCGAGAGAACTGCTGGAGAGCCTTCTGCAGACCTCGCGCGGTAAATCGGCTTTCGGGTATGAAAGCCAGGCATTGCTTGAGCTCGGAAAACTGGAAGAGAGACTGGGGCAAGGAGCTGCGGCAATCGATCGCCTGGGACAGGCCGTCGCGGAAGCGAAGAAGGTGAATGGGCAAAATCTTATTAGCGAGGCCGATCTCGAGCTATCCAAAGCATTGCTGAGGGAACACCGGTATAGTGAGGCTGAAACCGCGGCGCGGGAAGGTTTGGAGGCAAGCCGGGCCAACGGGGACAAGCTTCTAGTGCCGCGGTCGCTCACACAACTCGCTCTCGTAGAGGAGTCGAAAGGACAATACCGGACAGCAGATGGACTGTTCGGCGAAGCAAGCGAGATTGTCGAGGCGATGTTGGCGACAACACCCAACCAATACGCGAAGAGCTCATTGGCGAGTTCGATGGGCTCGGTTTTCCTGGGACGTTTTGAGCTGGCGGCAACGCACCTAAACGACCCAAGCAAGGCTTTCATGATCATCGAGGGCATACGCGGGCGGGCAATCACCGACACTCTACGCTTCCGCCCCGTGAATCGCGGGCCGGAGCCCGCCTCATTGACGAGAGCGGAAAAGGAGATCTCAAGGCTTGAGCTGCGTATCCTCAAAGCTGGAGCGGTCGAGAGAAAGAGGATACTGACGGATCTGCTGAATTTCGAGCAGCAAGCCGGTCAGATCGAGGCGCAAGCGGATCCTCCACGGCTCCGCCAGCAGACGCAACCGATTCCGATTACGCGTCTCCAAAAGGCATTGGCCGCGGACGAGGCAATCCTCGAATACGTCCTCACAGAACCGGCATCGTACTGCTTGGTGATCAGCCGGGACAATGCACGAGTGTTCAAGCTAGCGAGCCGTGCTCAAATCGGGAAGCAAGTGGATCAGGTGCTCGCGGCCCTTCGAAAGGATCGCCCCTCGGGAGAGCCTGGAGCAGCGCTTTATTCAACTGTCGTGGCGCCGATGGAAAGCGTCGTGTCTACGAAAGCCAGATTGATTGTCATCCCCGATGGTCCGCTGTATTCGCTGCCATTCGAGGTCATCGGACCACGAACAGACCGGCCGCTGCTGGCGTCTCATGTCGTCACGTATGCTCCATCCGGAACTGTATTTACGCTTCTGTCTGAGAAGGGTGGGCCCAATGCGCCAATGCCGCTGCTCGCGCTAGCAACAGGAAGCGACGCATTGGCCGGGGCAGATGTTCACTCGCAAGATCACCAGCCTTTCAGCAATATCAGCCGGGAGGTCTTCAACCTTGACGAACCCCCACGTCCCTTACCGGCCGCCAACGGTGAAGCGCGTACTGTCGCTGACATCCTGGGCGGAAAACCGGTGATGCTGTTGGGGGATTCTGCCACGAAAGGCGCTCTAAAGAAACAGCCCCTGGGACAGTTTCGCGTTCTGCATTTCGCAGTACATGGCCTGGTGAGCACGAAATTCCCCGAGCGATCAGCGCTGCTCTTGTACCCAGATCCGGCCGGGACCGAGGACGGCTTCTGGCAAGCGCGGGAGATTGCGCAAACGCAATTGAACGCAGAACTCGTAACGTTGTCCGCATGCGATGTTGGATCGGGCCTGGTAATCGGAGAGGAGGGAGTCTCTAACCTTGTGCGTCCGTTTCTAATCGCGGGCGCGCGTACGGTAGTGGCGAATCTTTGGGAAGCGAACGACGACTTCAGCCGCGGCCTAATGCGGGAATTCTATAGCCGGCTGGTGGCAGGTGTGGATAAGGGCCGCGCTCTGCAGCAGGCGAAGCTGGAGATGATAAGAAAGTATGGAGAGGACGCATCTCCGCGCCTATGGGCGGGGTTCATCATGGTTGGGGAGAGCCGGCGAAAGCTCATGCCCGATTGAGGCATCGATCGACTATGAAAACACTCACGAACGAACAACTCAGACTGGTCTTCGAGAAGGTTGTCGACACGTGCGAGAAGAAGCTTTACGATCCCAAATTGAACGGTATCAATTGGCGCCAGATTGCTGAGGCGCGCAAGGAGCGGATTCTCGCCGCCGCGAATGACGATGAACTCGAGCGGGAATTAAATGAACTGATCAAGGAGTTGAAGGTCAGTCATGCCGGTTTCTATCACGAACGGCGGCCTCGGGCCGCTGGGAAAATGGCTATCAGCGCCACCCTCTTCAGGTCCGAAGATGAGGGTCGGGCGTGCTGGGTTTTTCAGGACGTACACCCGGGCGGCGCCGCGTTTAAGGCCGGCATTCAGCCAGGCGACGTCTTGCTTCGGGTTCGAGACGAAGAGGTCCGCCCTCCAGACCTGCCGTTGTTTCCGCTTGGGGAAGCGACGCCCGTGGACATCTGCCGCCGCGATGGTTCTCATGTTCGCTTGACGGTTGATGTTCCAAAATCAAAGACAAAGGAACGCCCACTGATCGAGTTGCAGCCAGTCTCTCATGCGAAAAACGACGGTGTCGGTTGGTTGAAGGTGTGTATGTTTCCCGGGGCCATCGGCATTGATGTGGCGCACGACATCGACAAAGCTGTCGAGAGCCTGAATTGCGAGCGGCTTGTCATTGATCTTCGAGGGAACACCGGCGGGGGGATCGGTTGCTTACGGCTGATGAGTTATCTCACCGAAGGTCGGACCCCAATTGGTTACAGCGTCACGCGCCGGAGGGCCGAACAGGGGTTTTCCAAAGAGAAGTTGCCCGTCTTTGATCACATCCCCTCAAAGAAAATCGGGCTTCTCGGTCTAGCGCTGAAGTTCGTGGGGCGGGATCAGTCAGTTGTCCTCTCGACCGAGGGTCTTGGAAAACAGCGCTTCCATGGCAAGATTGTGCTGCTCGTTAACGAGCACTCGGCGAGTTCCTGCGAAATGGTCGCCGCCTTCGCAAACGAGAATAAGCTTGCGACGATTGTCGGCTCCGCAACTCCAGGCCGGCTGTTAGGGGGACATTCATTTCGGGTAGGGCAGGGATACCGGATCGCAATCCCGGTCGCCGCGTACTACACATGGAATGGCACCTTCCTGGAGGGCAAGGGAGTCGCGCCGGATGTGGGGGCGCCGTTCTCCGTCTCAGCGATTCGCGATGGTTGCGATGCACCGTTACAGAGGGCAATGGACATCGCAAAAGAGATGTAAGCCTTACCTGGCGGCAAAAGCAGAAAGCGCTGGATATGGCAGGGCACCCCTATCAGGCGGTCAAGACCGGGCACGCAATCTCGTCAATCCCCTAAGCCGAAGCGCCGCTCCATCTTCGCCAACAGCCACCCTTGCTCCAACGCGGTCCGTACTCGAACAAACGCGGCGAACGGTCCAGTAGCAGGTCCCCAGCCGCGCTCATGGGCCAGACGTCCGCTTTCATTGTGTCCTGGCCCAGTTGCTACAGCATGGCGATTTGCCTGTAGCCATCAATGATTAGATAATTGTCGGGCTGGTTCGGCCTTCGGAACAGATACGTGGTGCGCCGGCGATCCCAATTCGGATATTCCTCTGTCAGTCCCGGTTTAAAACACCCGCAATTTCCCCGGTTTTGTAGTCGTTCGCAAGGATGACATTGGCGGGGAGGCGGTACCCACTCTACAGGAGATTCTAAATTGTTCCTGGCGGATCGCCCCACTCGCGCGTTAAGATCAAACGCTTGCGCCAACCACTCTTGCTCTCGCGGACGAAGCGCCCGTCGAATGCGGTGTCTTGGATGCGGGACCACGACATGCGGTGTGTCTACCGGCTCTCTGACCTCACCAACGCCCAGCTCATCCGGCCTACAGTGGCCTATACCGAAGCGGGCAAGGTCAACTGCGCTTACAGGCTCTCCCTCGTGATCGACTCGGTCCGGTCTGACACCAACCACACGCGGCGTTCCACTGTTCCAGTTCCAATTGACGGCGCGGGAGGGTCGGCTATCGGCTGATCATTCGCTCGGCCAAACACCACCAGCGTGGCGTCAGGGTTCACTCCCTTCGGCGTCGGTGCAGAAGTGTGTCTCACCGTCCCGGCTTCACGGGCTGGCGAACGTCAAAACCGGGGAAACTGCGGGTGTTTTATATCGGGGCTAACATTCCTCCGGCGTCGACAAGTTGTTACAGCGTTGCAGTTCGGACCCAAGGCTGGAGCCGACTAAAGGACCGCAGGAACGCCTCGTAATAGATAACGTGGAGCGACCTTCCGAGAACTAACCGCCAGGAGAGTCGAATTTTTCTCTTGACTGGCTCATTCGCTACTGCTAATCTACTAGCAACTGCTAGTGTAATAGCACGTAAGCGAGGCTTATAATGGACGACGAAATCGGAATTCAACTCGGCCGAAGAGAGCGCCAGATCGTAGAGGTACTCTATCGGCTTGGAAAGGCAAGCGTGGCGGAGGTGCTTGCGGATCTGCCGGACCCGCCCAGCTACTCCGCGGTTCGCGGAATGCTGGCCCTGCTGGAGGAGAAGGGCTACGTCCGGCACAAGCGTGACGGCATGCGCTATGTCTACGCGCCGGTGATCGCCGCGTCTAAGGCGCGGCAATCGGCGCTGCGGCAGCTCGTATCCACCTTCTTCGAGGGGTCGCCACTGGCCGCCGCGGCGGCGCTGCTGGAGATGTCCGGCCAGAAGTTATCGTCTGAGGAACGAGATCACCTGTCCGCGCTGATTGCCCGCCGCGAAGAGGAGGGACAATGATCACCCAATTCTACGGTCTTTCCGTCTTCTTTACCGTGTTCTGGAAATCCGGCGTTGCGCTCGGCGCCGCGCTGGGTGTGAGCCTGCTGCTGCGGAGGAAGTCGGCTGATGTGCGGCGGCTGGTGCTTTCCACTGCGGTTGTCGCCATGTTTGTAGCGGCTGCGGTCTTACCGATGCTGCCACGCTGGACGGCGGTGACGCCTCAGTGGTTCCAGGTTCAGCGCCCCGCGGCGCGGGCTGTGTCGGAGCAGGCCTCCGCTCCGGTAATCATCGGGGACGACGAACTTGCCGCGCCGGATGCCCAGTTGCCGGCCGCGCAACCACTAGTTCGTCGTATCGATCTCAGCTCCTGGCTAATTCCGCTGATTTGGTTCGTGGGGGCATCCACGCTGTTGACGCGGTTCGCGATCAATCTGCTTGGCCTTCACCGGTTGCGAAAGGCGTCGGAGGCGGTGCCTGACGCTGGTCTGGTGGCGGGCGCGGCTCGCTTTGGACGGCGCGTGGAGTTGTGGCGAAGCGAAGTGATCGGCGCGCCGGTGACGTGGGGAATCGTTCGACCTATCATTTTAGTCCCGGCAGGCTTTGAAGAGTTGCCGGCGGATTGCCGCGATGCGGTCCTCTGCCACGAATTGGCGCACATTCAAGCGCATGACTTTTTGATGCGCGGGCTGGCGGAAATTGGGCGAGCCCTGATTTGGTTTCAGCCTCTCATGTGGATCGTCTGGCAACAATTGCGCGAAGAGCAGGAGTTGGCCTGCGACAACCGTGTTCTGGCGACAGGTCGAAGGCCTTCCGCCTACGCAAAACTGCTGTTGGTTTGGGAGAGCAGCCCCGGATTGGACTCTTTGATTGCGGTAGGTATTGCAAATCGGAGCTGTCTGAAGCGGCGCCTGTACGCGTTGCTCGATCCGGATCTGCGGCGCGATACGGTTGCGAGCGCGGCGGTAGCCGTCACATGGCTTCTCGGATTGGCGACGGCGCTTCCTCTCGCGGCTATCAGTTTTACTCAGGCCATTCCCGCTCAGTTGACGCCTGCGCGCGCGATGCAAGCGGCGGCTCCGCCGGCTCAGCTGTTGACGGCTCCCCAGCCTCCAGTTCAGATGGCGCAAGTTCAGGCGTCGCAGGCTCCGGTTCAGGCGTCGCAGGCTCCGGTTAAGGCGCCGGCGACGCAGCAGACGGCGCAGCCCGCTTCGGCGCCGAAGCCGAAATTCGATGCGGCCTCCATTAAGCCATGCCAGCCCGGCGACGGGCCGGGACGCGGCGGAAAAGGCGACATGGGCGCTAACTCGAACCCGCCGGACGGCTTAGGCGGGTATTTTCGCGCCTCTCCCGGCAGGCTCGACGTTACATGCGCCGGTCTGCTAACCCTTATCGGAGTCGCGTACGTCGACAACGGCAATCCTCTCCTGAATAATCCAGGGATGCATGAGGCTGAACAGATTCAGGGAATCCCAAAGTGGGCTTTAGTTCCCCGCTATACCATCCACGCGGAAACCGAGGATCCAGTGGCAAACGGCCCGACTCAACCCGCACCCGGGCAAGGTCCAGGTCCGGCAGAGAGACTTCTTTATGGCCCGATGCTCCAAGGTCTTCTGGAGGACCGATTTCAACTGAAGATCCGTCGAGTGCAGGAACAGGCGCCCATGTACGCGCTGACGGTCGCGAAGAATGGTCCGAAGCTGAAACCGTTGGAAGACGGAGATTGCATCCCCGATGGCCCGCCTCGTTGGCCAGCGGGTGGAAAGCCGCGGTGTGGCTGGGTTGGGTGGCCGATCAGCGGCCCGAATCGGACGCTGCTGGGCGGGGGCGTCACGCTGCAGCGGCTGGCGACGTCGCTAAGCCAATTCGTGCTGGACCGGAACGTTATCGACCGCACGGGAATCTCAGGATCGTTTCTCATTCGTCTGGAATACGCGCCGGACGAAAATACTCCATGCAAGGGACCGGCATCGAGATGCGTGGCGGATCCCAATACGGATATCCCTCCCGGGGCAACAATTTTTGCGGCGATCGAGCAGCAGCTCGGATTGAAGCTGGAGCCTATCAAGGGGCCGCGGGAGCACATCGTCATCGATAGCGTGGAGCGGCCTTCGGAGAACTGAAGCCCAGGGCCGATCTATCCGCTTAAAAAATATTTTCGTGGGCATGTAACATACAGAGTAGTAGCATCAGTCATAGAGTAGTAGAAGACATGCCCCAACCCAAACTGAGCAAGCTCGACCTTCGAATTCTGGAAGCCTTGTGGGCCCATGGAAAGGCCTCGATTCGCGAAATTCAGGAGGCGTTTCCGGAACCTCGCCCGGCCTACTCCACCATTCAGACCATCGTCTACCGCCTGGAAACGAAACGAGCGCTGCGCCGAGTCCGCAAAATTGGCAATGCCGATATATTTGAGCCCCTCGTCTCCAGGGACGTGACGCGGCTTAAACTGCTCGACGAGATTTTGAGCTTCTTCGGCGGCAAAGCCCAGCCGATGATGGCGCAATTGGCCGAGGCGGGGAAACTCACTCTCGACGATGTCCGCGAACTGGAGAAGACAGTCAGGAAACTTGAGGCGCAACAGAAAACCGAAAGGAAGCGTGAATCCAAATGATCAGTGCACTGACGAACCATCTATTTCAGTCCACGCTGTTCGCGATTGCAGCGGGCCTCCTTACTCTTGCCTTTCGCAAAAATCAAGCCAAAGTCCGTTATTGGTTGTGGCTGAGCGCTTCGCTTAAATTCTTCGTCCCTTTCTCTCTCCTCATTGGCATCGGAAGCCAGTTAGAGTGGACGCCAGCCGCCCAGAAGCTGGCGACGCAGGTTGTGGGGCCGGCCATCTCATTCACCGTCGAGCAGATTAGCGAGCCGTTCGCCCAAGCCGTAACGCCAACGCCTTCAATGGCGGGCCATATCGATTGGTTCCCGGTCATTCTCGCTATTTGGGTGTGCGGATTTCTAGCGATCGTCTTGATCCGATCGCGGGCCTGGCTGCGCATTCGCGACGCCATACTCGCGAGCCATCCGGCTACTATTCCGGCAGCAGTCGAAATTCGCGTGTCCCAGGGTTTGGTTGAACCGGGCGTGGTAGGGCTGTTTCATCCCATCCTCCTCTTGCCCGAAGGCATAGTGGAACGTCTCACGAGGTCTCAATTGGAGGCGGTTCTTGCACATGAGCTGTGCCATATCCATCGTCGCGATAATCTCTGCGCGTCTCTCCACATGATCGTAGAGGCGGTGTTCTGGTTCCATCCCCTGGTGTGGTGGATCGGGGCGCAGCTGGTGGAGGAACGCGAACGCGCCTGCGACGAAGAAGTGCTCCGCCTTGGCAACCAGGCGAGCGTCTACGCCGACGCCATACTCCACGTGTGCAAGCTCTATTTGGAATCGCCGCTGGCATGCGTTTCCGGCGTGGCGGGCTCCGATATCAGACGAAGAATCGAGGCCATCATGAGCAACCGCGGAGCGCAAGGGTTGAATCGAGCCAAGAAGGTTCTCCTGGTTGCCGCGGGGACGGCTGCTGTTCTTAGCCCTGTCATGATCGGCATCGTAATGGGCCTCGGCCATGCGCCCGCACTGAATGCGCAGGCGGCGCCCTCGCAGCCCCAAGTCGCTTCTAGGGCGGCGGCTGCAGGCACACCGAAATTCGACGTGGTTTCCATTAAGCCATGTAGCACCGACTCGCTACCGCCCGGAGCCCGGAGCGGCCCCGTCAACGTGTCAGCCGGAAGGATCGCTTTAAATTGCATGACCACTCTCTCATTTGTCGCGCGAGCCTTTGTCGATTACTCGAACGGCCAGTTCCAGGGGGCTGCGGCAGACAGGCGTCTGCCGATCGAGGGGTTGCCGGCCTGGGCCAACTCCGAGCACTACACGATCGAAGCGGCAACGCAGGACACCTTTGACCGGTCGATCATGTTCGGGCCGATGCTTCAAGCGATTCTCGAAGATCGCTTCCAACTAAAGGCCCATCGTGAGACCAGAGAGGTGCCGGTATATGAAATGACGGTAGCCAAGGGCGGCCTGAAAGTGAAGCGGTCCGAAGAGGGAAGTTGCACGCCGAGAGATCTGAACCAGGATGCTAAGAAGCATCCTGACGCCGGGCAAAAACCATTCTGCGGTCAGTCGAATATCAAATTGCACGGACAAAATCAGGTAGCCGAACTGCGCTCTATGACCATGGAGGATTTCGCCCATTGGATTACCATCGAACTCGACAGGGTGGCTGTTGACGAGACTGGCATCACCGGAAAATTCGATTTCGACATCGAGTATGGGCCTCGGAGGAACGCGGATTCGCCCGATGCCGGCCCGTCGGTCTTCGCCGCGCTGCCCGGACAGCTTGGGCTGAAGCTCTCTCCAGCTAAAGGGCCCGGCCAATTTTTAGTGATCGACCGCATCGAGCGGCCATCGGAAAACTGAAATTACCATGAGTCTGCGAATCCGAGCACGATGCATTTCACTGACGGCGGCAGCGCTCGTGCCGCTGATCGCCGCGGAGTATCGCGGCGAGGTGATATTCGCCGGCCTGCCGTTGCCGGGCGTGACGGTTACGGCAACCCAAGGCGAGAAGACTCTATCTGCCGCCACCGACCCGAGGGGCGTCTATTCGTTTGCCGATCTCCCCGATGGCCGCTGGTCGTTCCGCGTCGAGAAGTTGGGCTTTGCGGCGTCCACCCAGGAGGTGACAGTGAGCGAAAATTCGCCTGGCGCCTCGTTCGAGTTGAAGCTGCTGCCGCTCGATCAGATTCACGCCATCGTGCAGCCGCCGGCCGCGCCGGTGCCGACCACAGCGCCAACCGCAGCGCCAGCCACCGCCTTTCAACGCACGGGGCTGAACGCATCGAGTGCGCCCTTGCCCCCCGAGCCCGCGCCCGACGTTACCGCCGAACTCACTCAGCGCGCCGCGGACGGTTTCCTCATCAACGGCAGCGCCCTCAACGGAGCGGCTAGCCGTTTCTCGCAGGCGCCCACGTTCGGCAACGCGCGCAGAGGCGGCCCGCGTCTCTACACCTACGCCGTAGCATTTAGTGACAGCAATTCAATCCTGAACGCGGCCAATTATTCGCTTACCGGCCAGCACACACCTAAGCCGCCGTTCAACAACATGACGGGCACCCTATCCTTTGGCGGCCCCTTGAAGATTCCGATTCTGCTGCCGCACAACGGTCCGTATCTGACGGTCAATTATTCTCGGGTTGAAAACCGAGCGTCGTCGGTCTATACCGGCCTGATGCCGGACGAGGCGGAGCGCGGCGGGGACTTCTCGCAAGCCAGCTACGCGGGAAAGCCGATAACGATTTACGATCCGGCGAGCGGCGCGCCGTTTCCGGATAATGTCATTCCGTCGAGCAGAATCAGCCCGCAAGCGTCATCGCTGCTGCAATACTATCCAGCGCCAAACTTTGCCGGAACGAACGGGTATAACTATCAGGTCCCGCTCATCGCCAACACTCACACTGACAATCTCCGCATCGGTCTGCAAAAGGTATTCAAACGCAGGAATAACCTTTCGGGCCTGTTTGGAATGCAAGATACCCGCGGCGATACCAATAGCCAATTCAATTTCCTCGACATCAGACGGTCGCTGGGCATCAACAGCAGCGCCACATGGCGCCGCACATTCACTCCGCGATTCTACGGTACGCTCACCTATCAATTCAGCCGTCAATCCATCCGGCAGATTCCGTTCTTTGCCAACCGCGTGAATGTTTCGGGAGAAGCCGGAATCGAGGGCAACAATCAGGATCCGCTCAACTGGGGTCCGCCCGCGCTCCAGTTCAATCAAAGCTCGATAGCCGGCTTGAGCGACGCAACGCCATCTGTGGTTCATAACCAGACAAGCGCGCTTTCCTATCTCGGAACCTGGGTACACCGGACGCATAACATCCAATTCGGCGCCGACTATCGCTGGCAGCAGTTCAATACCATCTCGCAGAGCAACCCGCGCGGCCTGTTCACGTTTAGCGGCGCGGCCACCGGGTTCGACTTCGCCGATTTTCTGCTTGGCATACCCGACGCGAGCGCGATCGCCTTCGGCAATGCCGACAAGTATCTGCGCGCCGTTCAGCCGGATTTATATTTCCAGGATGATTGGCACGTCGCTTCCGGTATCACGCTGCTTCTCGGCATGCGCTGGGAGTACACGTCACCGATCACGGAGAAGTACGGGCGGCTGGTGAATCTGGACATCGCGCCCGGCTTCACGGCGATCGCCCCGGTGGTTGCGAGCGATCCGAAAGGTTCGCTCACTGGCCAGAGCTATCCGGATTCGCTGATCCGGCCGTATTATCACGAGTTCGAACCGCGCGTCGGCATCGCATGGCGGCCGTTCGCGGCGTCGTCGATGGTGATCCGCGCGGGCTATGGAATCTCGTACAACACGCAGGTCTATCTGCCCTTCGCCAATCAAATGGTGCAGCAATCGCCGCTCTCAACCAGCCTGAACGTGGCGAACACGTCGGCGAATCCGCTCACGCTGGCAAACGGGTTTTATGCTCCGCCGAACGTCACGACGAATACGGTTGCGGTCGATCCCAATTTCAAAGTCGGCTATGCGCAGGTTTGGAATCTGATTGCGCAACGCGATCTTCCCGATGGCCTGCAGATGTTGGCGACTTACACCGGGACAAAAGGAACCCATCAATTGCAGGCGTTCGCGCCCAATACTTATCCCACCGGGCCGGTGAGTCCCTCTGGGTATACCTACTACACGTCCTATGCCAACTCGATGCGCGAGGCAGGCACTCTGCTACTCCGGCGGCGTCTGCATAGCGGTTTCGCGGCGCAGGCGCAGTACACATATTCCAAATCGATTGACGATGCGGCCACGCTCGGAGGCGGGGCGCTGGGCGTGGTGGCGCAGAATTGGCTTGACCTAGGCGCCGAGCGCGGGCTGTCTTCGTTCGACCAGCGGCATTTGGCCAACTTCACGCTGCAATACACCTCGGGAATGGGTCTCGGCGGCGGCACGCTTCTGGGCGGATGGCGGGGACGCCTAGCCAAAGACTGGACGTTTCTCGATTCTATAAACGTGGGCAGCGGTTTGCCGCTGACGCCGGTTTACGCACAGCTTTGCGCCGGTACGGGAATTCCGTGCAGCGTGCGAGCCGATTACACGGGCGCCTCGCTCTACAACGCCCCAGTCGGCTATTTCCTGAATCCGGCCGCAGTGACGGCGCCGCTGGCCGGCCAGTGGGGAAGCGCGGGCAGGGATTCCATGACGGGGCCGAGCCAGTTTTCCATCAGCGCCTCCATGGCGAGAGCCTTCCGCGTTTCAGATCGGCTAACGCTAAGCTTGCGGGTCGATTCGACCAATCCACTAAACCACTTGGTGGTCACGCAGTTGAATACCACGGTGACCAATCCGCTATTCGGTTTGCCGGCCGCGGTGAATGGCATGCGCAGCGTAACCACAAGCTTGAGGGCCACGTTCTGATGCGATTGCTCGGCTGGTTTTTGCTTCCTCTAACGGCCTTGTCGCAACAGCCGGCGCCACAGAGGCCGCCAGTGCAGTCCCAGGTTCAGCCGGCCACTATCGGCGCCACCTTCACCACCAGCACGCAACTCATCGTCGAAGAGGTCTCGGTCAAAGACAAGAAGGGCAAAACCATCGAAGGCTTGAAGAAGGAAGACTTCCTCGTCACCGAGGACGGCAAGCCTCAGACCATCAAGTTCTTCGATTTTGAAGATATCGACAAGCTGGCCGAATCAGCCGAGCCCACGGCCCTTCCCGCGCCCGACGTTCAGTTCCAGCTCACGCAGACCGGAATCGCGCCCGAACGTCCCGGCGATGTCCGCTACAAAGATCGACGCCTGCTGGCGCTCTACTTCGACATGAAGTCCATGAGCCTGCTCGACCAGTTGCGCGCCTTCGATGCGGCCCAAAAATTTGTCCGCGCTCGCATGTCTCCGGCCGACCTGATGGCCATCATGGAATACAACGGCGCGGCGGTCGAAGTGCTTCAGGATTTTACCGGCGACCGCGAACGCCTACAATCCATTATCGCCACCCTCATCGCCGGCGAAGCCGATAACTCGGGCGATTCGCCTCCCGACGCGAGCGCGTCGGACAATGGCGCTGCCTTCGGTCAAGACGACACTGAGTTCACCATTTTCAACACCGACCGCAAACTGGCCGCGCTGCAAACCGCAGCCAAGATGTTGGGAACGCTGAATGAGAAGAAGTCGCTCATCTATTTCACCGGGGGGCTGGCGCTCAATGGCATCGACAACCAGGCACAACTGCGCGCCACCATCAACGACGCCGTCCGCTCCGGCGTCTCGATCTGGGCCATCGACGCGCGCGGCCTGGTCGCGTTTCCTCCGTTAGGCGATGCAACCAAGGGTTCTCAGGGCAACGCAGGAATGTATACGGGCGCGGCGGCGCTGGCGGTGATGACGAACTTCGAGCGCTCGCAGGACACGCTCTATACGCTGGCGACGGACACGGGCGGCAAGGCGATGCTCGATTCCAACGATCTCACGGCCGGCATGGTCGCAGCGGAAAAAGCCATCACCGGATATTACATCATCGGCTTTTACACAACCAACGACAAGCTTGACGGCAAGTTCCGCCGCATCAAAATCACTCTCAACGATAATGCCGAAGCCAAGCTGGATTACCGCCAGGGCTACTATGCCGGCAAGGTCTTCAGCAAGTTTACCGCCGCGGACAAAGAGAGGCAACTCGAGGACGCGCTGATGATGGGCGACCCGGTGACCGAGTTGACGATCGCGCTCGAAGTGAATTATTTCCGCCAGAACCACGCCGAATACTTCACTCCCATCATGGTGAAAATTCCGGGCAGCGAGTTGGCGCTGGCACGCAAGCGCGGCGCGGAGCATACGCTGATCGATTTCATCGGCGAGATCAAAGACTCGCACGGCACAACCATCCAGAATATGCGCGACTCCAAGGACATCAAACTGAGCGACGCAACGGCCGCGGAGTGGGCCAAGCGGCCCATCGAATACGACACGGGATATAACCTGCTGCCCGGCGCGTATCAGATCAAAGTGTTGGCGCGGGATAGCGAGACGGGGAGGATTGGAACCTACGTGGGCAAGTTCACAATCCCCAATCTGGACCGCGAAACCCAGCGAGTTCCGATCACTTCGGTAGTGCTGAGCAGCCAGAGGGCGTCGATGTCGGAGGCGATTGCTACGGCGGGCAATGCAAAGAAAGCCGCCATCACCCAGGCGGCGGATCCACTGGTGCAAGACGGGCAGAAGCTGATCCCGAGCGTCACGCGCGTCTTCAGTTCCAAGAGCGACATGTACGTATATCTGCAAGCTTACGAACCCGATGCGGCCGCAACGACGCAACCACTTCTGATGTACGTGACCTTCTTTCAGGGGCCGACTAAGGTAATGGAAACACCGGCGGTGGAAGTGACGGACGGCTTGAATCCGAAGTCCCACATGCTGCCTTTGAGGCTGAGCTTTCCGTTGAGCACCCTGAGGCCTGGAGAATATGACTGCGAAGTGACGGTGCTCGATCCGGCTGGGCAGAAGGCCGCGTTCTGGCAGGCTCCGGTCATGGTGATCCCGTAGGTTCAGATGCTCTGAATTTCTAAAAGCTCCAATCGGACAGACGCATCAAGAAGGGCGGATCATTTCAGAATCAGCGTTCGGCTTCGTCGGAATCCCTAGTGGCGCGCAAGGACGAGCCGTTCACGCCTAATTGGATGGCTGGCATCGTTCGCCTCCGCGGATCAGCTAGCTATAGCTACGCTAGAGACTGCATGGGTCAATTCCTGGAAAGCGGAAGTCAATTCCCGCGAGCAGCGGAGGCCTTATTGCAACTCAACAGAATATAAGCGCCACTCGTCGCCAATTCTCTGAATGGCAAGCGTATGGGCGCCAGGGGTAAAGGAACGCAGATCCAAATCGGCGCTTGCCGTCACGACGTGATTCTGAAGAGTCGCGGTCAATTGCTGTTTCAGCAGCGTGTGGAGCTGTCCGTCGAGCAATTGCAGGGTGTACTGGCCATCATCGGCTCCCACCGGGAAATAGAGGGTCAAACGCAGATTCTTCCTCGGCAGAATCAGCGCCGGCTTCGCTTCAGTGGCACGGCCCGAGTCGGTCCCGCGATATTCGCTCAACGGACGGAGATCGAGCGTGGCTGGCGTGGCCAGAACGGCTACCTGGGCTGGGGGCTTCAAACGTTCCGCCACCGTATAGATAATCGCTCCCACAACAATTACGGCTGCGCACGCCGCGGCGGCGATCCGGAATCGGACGGCTCGCCTCTTCCGAATTTCCTCGCGGATCGACAGAAAGGTCTGGAAGCAGGGCGAACAATGGGTGATGTGATGTAGTTGTGACTTCGTTATCTCTATTGTTCGACGGGACATAGCGTCCAGAACGGCGGGATCGGGACAGCCGACACGCTCAGGGTTGGGGAACTCCCTTAGGGCCGACGCCTGTAGTTCCTTGCGGACGCGCTCAATGTCCATTCGATAGCATATTATGCCTCATTCCTCAATCGGTATGGTTCCGTAATCCGTCTAAGGCGGCGTAAAGGTCCGTAAGCTTCGCCTTGAACCTCCGCATTCGGGCTGACGCGGCTTTGGCCGAGATTCCCAAGCGCCGGGCGACGTCCTGAGGCTTGTCACCGGCGAGAAATGCGTCCAGGTATGCCACTTGCTCAGGTGGGAGCCGGGCCTCCAAGCGCGAGAGAAGTTCCCAACCATACACCGTGTCGAACGGATCTTCCCGGGTGTCGGCACGTCGTTCCAGCGACGATGGTTCGAGATAAACAAGCTTTCCATTATTCCGCTGCTCGGGAAGGGCCGCGTTCCATTCACTGGTACTCAATATTCGGGAATCGGCTACCAGCGACTCAACGTCAACCGCGCGGCGGCCTCTGAGGTAGGTCCGGAGACGCCGGACAGTCTCCTTGGCATGGCGGGAGACGCTCGAAAACCTTTCGAACGACGCTGGACCCGTGGGTGGGGGAGGAGGCTTGACCGGCATTCACCAACTCCGATCAGAATGCGTACATTATACTCCAAAACAAGGTCAGTACGGCTCGTACGTTCGGTACCGAATCGAAACGTTACAACTGCATGACGATTCGTCGTCGCCGGGCACTTTGCCACCAGATTGGTTTGCCCGGCCCCCCCAAGCGGGCGCGTGCAGAAAAATTTTGGTCTGAGCGGCGAAATCTATATTCCCGGATGCCTTTTTATATAGGGGCGTTTTCCATCGTCACGAGTTGGCTACCAGCGCTGGAAGCCCTCGGTGCCGAAATTCGGGAGTCCTTCGCATGGGCGCAAGACACGGCGCACAGAGCAGTGCTGTCTGGACAAGCGATTCTGCGGTCGTGTTGCTGGATGGCATCGAAGCTAACGAGCACGGGAGAGGACTGGCTGAGGCGCGCTCCCAGGTCTACAGATTGGCGCCGTCTGGCGGCACCTTAGAGCTTTGCGAAACCGGCGGAACGGAGAACCGGAAGCTGTATCGTTCGCCGACAGCCTCGTAAAATTGACGGGCGTTGCGCGGGGAGCCCGCTCGGCTGTGGAAGAGACGCCCACCTCAGCCGGCTGCTCAAACGACCGGCGGGTTTGGCAATCCGTCGATACCATCCTGCTTGAAGGCATCCGCAAAGCGAATCAATGCGAGCGCGAAGCAGTT